>Ga0164242_10006638_pt1 | contig 12722 bp, 11 predicted proteins | sample OricomgcompostMG_FD_108783 | JGI IMG/M metagenome (GOLD analysis project Ga0164242, IMG submission 108783) | Miracle-Growth compost microbial communities from Emeryville, California, USA - Original compost - Miracle growth compost (MG) ... | reverse complement strand
TCAAGCGCGTCAAGTACGCGGCCTTCGTCAGGCTGATGGCGTATACCCGAAACTGGCAATTGTCCAAACGACCGACGATCCGGTGATCGCGACCTATGTACGTATGAAGCGGAGCTATGGCGCGGATATCCTGATCGATGTGGACGTGCATAATGTAGCAAGCGATGAATTGTTTGCTACCATAACGGCGTTGAACAACGATGAATCTGTCCATGGCATTATCATCCAGCTGCCGCTTGCAGATGAGAGTCAGACTGAGGAAGCAGTAAATCTCGTCGTGCCCGAGAAAGATGTCGATGGGCTCGGCAAAAACGCTATCTTTACTCCCGCGACTCCGATGGCGATCGATTGGCTCCTGGCTGGATTTAATGTCAATTTTGCTGGTAAAAGAATTGCGATCGTCGGTAATGGCCGGCTAGTCGGTGCACCACTTGCCGTATTGTGGAAAAATGCAGGACGTGACGTGACGGTCTTTGATGCCGATACGAAAGATATGCTTTCGCAGCTCAAAGATATGGATATAATCGTAACTGCGACAGGAGTTCCTGGGCTGATCAGTACGACCAATTTAAAGTCCGGGGCGGTGGTCGTGGATGCGGCAACGTCTGCCGAGCACGGAAAAATCATCGGTGATTTAGCCGACGATGTACGCCTGCGCGATGACTTGACGGTCACGCCAGAAAAAGGCGGCGTCGGACCGCTGACAGTGACAGCGCTATTTGATAATGTCATTCGTGCTTCACGAATGACCATACAAAAGGTAGAGAGCTAGCTTCTCTATATTTTCAGTGTTTCCTTGACTCTTGCGACGACTTGGCTTGGTGTCAGGTCAGCTTTGACGATGTAGCTTTTAACATTTAGACGTTCGAGGTCTTTAGGTGATTCTTCCTCGCCCATGTTTGTCAGAATGATCACTGGAGTATCTTTTCCCCAAGCGTGTTTGCGGATTTCTGCCAGTGCTTCATTGCCATTCATCTCTGGCATCTGGATGTCGAGCAGGATGATATCTGGCTTGAAATCTTCCACGAGCGCCACGCCGCGCTTGCCATTGTCGGCCAGTCGCACATCGTAGCCATCCGCTTCAAATTTCATACGATACATCTGGCTAATGGTCTGGTCGTCTTCAATAATGGCAATCTTTGTCATAGACCTATGATAAACCAAAAGGCCCTCTGTGCAAAGTAGGGTAGCTATGGTAGACTATAGGGGATTTTATACATAAGCATTAAGCTAAAAATAAGAGAGCGAATTATATTTTAATGGAAGATCTAGCACCAGAAATCTATCGCCAACGGCTTGTCATCGAAGGGTATCCCCGAGAAGCTATTAACGATAAACAAATAAAAACATACCTATCGCAGCTTTCGAATGAGATCGATATGCACGAGCTGTTGGAGCCTGTGACGCACAGGAGTGATAGGTTTGGATGGGCTGGATGGATCCACTGGGAAACATCAGGCGCACACTTTTATGCGTGGGAGCAGCCACGGCTATTTTTTAGCGTCGACATTTATACGTGTAAGCAATTTAGCCCTGATCGAGCTGTAAAGTTCACGGAGGATTTTTTTAAAACCGATAGAATTGCTTTTAAGGAATTCTAATGGATCCAACTATGGTAAATGATCTCGACCCTGGCAATAAGAGATCGATCGATGTCGAGAGTTATGAACTTTCGATGTCAGCAATGAACAGCCGTATTAAATCGTTTCTTGCAGAGCATGAACCTCAGACAAAGGAACACATTGTTTGTTACGAGGTAGGGCCAGATAGCCCGCTTAGTGATGTGGCTCGGACGGTTGAGCGGATTGTGTTCGAAAAGCGGTTTGGCAATACTTCTTCGGATATGGCTAAAATATATGGACCGTATGAAGAGTCGAGTAGATTCTTTCTTTCTGTCGATAGGGAGAACGGCGAACCTGTAGGCGCATTGAGAGTGAGTACACATTCTGAAGCTGGCCTCATGACGCTCAATTCGCTTCCTGAAGGTATGAAACCCAACCTGGAGCAGCTGGAGGCCACTCACAACATTCAGTCATTAGACGACTGCTGGGATGTTGGCACGGTGGCGGTACTTCCGGCATATCGGAAGCAAGGAATAGGGGTAAGCACGCAACTCTACAGAGGGATGTACAAGTCGGCGATGAATGAAGGCATTCAGCATCTTTTGGCTATTATTGATGAAAAACCCCTCGAAACGATGACGAAATATTTAGGCATTCCCTTTGTTCCCCTCATGGGGCTGCCGCCGTTTTCATTCGAAGGTTCAGAGTCGAGTACTGCGGTCTATGGGTACGTTCCCGATTTTTATCAAAAGATGAAAAAGAAAAGCATCACGGTTCGGGGAATCATGGCCAGAAAAGCTCTGTGGCCGTTAGTATTTGGGACCAAAGATGATACTATATATCTACCAAGAGAGTAAGGAAGGGTACGGGTGGAACTTCTCATAACATTGCTAGTCTGTATCGTCACGATAGTTCTTGCGACAATGGTGGTACTACAAAACACAAAAATTACACACTTAAGGCTGTTTGCTCTTATGTGTATTTTCATTGTTCTATGGACATTAACGAATTATGTGACAAACACATCGACGAATCTAGACGTCGTTAACTATACGAACAAACTTGCCTTCCTCTGTGGTTTTGGCGTTGTCTACACGGGCTTGATATTTACTTACTTCTTTCCCGTAAAACGAAAGTTGAATATGGCGGAAAGTGTATCTATCGCGTTATTTGGTGTTGCCACTGGGCTTTCGACACTTTCGAACAACGTCGTTGGGAAGGCGGTGCAGTTACAAGGTCACGAAGGTATCATTACATTTACATCAGGAGAGTGGGTCTGGCTTTATATTTTTGGCTTCCTGGTTGCTATTTTGCTGATTTTTGCGAATCTTTCGTTTCGAGCGAAAACAAAAGACGCCACGCGCTTGCAGGCAAACCTCGTTCTGTATGCATTTGTATTCACCGCTCTGGCTGGACTTTTGCTCAATCTCATCATTCCTGCTTTTTTCGATCAGTGGCATACGACAACCTTCGGTCCTTTAGTAGTAATAGTGCTTGTCTCAACAATATCTTATGCGATTGTCAAGCACGGTCTCTTTGATATCAAGCTGGCGGCTGTTCGGAGTGCGGCGTATGTTTTGGCCATTCTGACATTGTCTGCAATCTATTACCTGCTGGCGTACTTTGTTTCAACTGCATTGTTCCAGGGGCAAACGACATCAGCAGTGAGTGTCAGTCCTATAAACATTGCGCTGGCTTTAGTGCTAGCATTTCTTTTTCAGCCAATTAAAAACTTCTTTGATCGTGTCACCGATAATATCTTCTTTCGCGATAGGTATAATTCGGATGAATTTTATACGCGTCTCAGTGAAGTTCTGACGCTTACGACGGATTTGCGGACACTTTTGCATCGTGCTGCCGTAGAAATCAGCACGACACTAAAAGCAGACCAAGCATTTTTCTTCGTCCAGTATGACGGTGTGCATCGGATGGCGGCCGGCACGGTACATCATAAAGATCTGCCAGTACATGACGTGCAGGATCTCAACCGTTATGTTGAGCGGCACGGCACGGAAGTGATCGTGGTACGATTGCTCGAGACCGATACGCACATAAAACGCATGTTGCTCAGCCATAACATCGCCATCTTGATGCCCCTGGTGAGGCACGGGCAGGTGTTGGGATACTTGGCGCTAGGCGAACAGAAGAGCAGCGACTATACGAATCGGGATATCAGGGTACTCAAGACTATATCCGACGAACTGGTCATTGCTATTCAAAATGCTCTTTCGGTGCAAGAGGTAAAAGACACCAATGCCCACCTCGAGCAGCGCATCAATGCTGCTACGGCCGAGCTTCGCACGTCGAACGCCCGTTTGAAGCGGCTCGACGCGGCAAAAGACGAGTTCCTCTCGATGGCCTCGCACCAGCTCAGGACTCCTCTGACCAGCGTGAAAGGTTATCTCAGTATGATGCTTGATGGTGACGTTGGCAAAACGACACCCATGCAGCGCCAAGTACTCGAGGAGGCTTTCTCGAGCAGCGAGCGTATGGTACATCTCATCCATGATTTTCTCAATGTTTCTCGTCTGCAGACTGGCAAGTTTGCACTTGAACCTCAGGAGAGTGACCTAACAGAACTGGTACGCCAAGAGGTGAATAGCCTCGTCAGAGTTGCCAAGAGCCGTGATATGGAACTCAAGTTTATTGACAAGGTTGGTCCGCTGCCAATGACTATCGACGATACCAAAATTCGTCAGGTTGTCATGAATTATATCGACAACGCCATCTTTTATTCCCACCCAAAAACAACCGTCAAGATAGAGTTATCGGTGGAAAATAATCAAGTCGTTCTCAGAGTTGAGGATACCGGTATCGGAGTGCCGAAACACGAGCAGGAGCGGCTGTTTACGAAGTTCTATCGTGCGACAAACGCGCGCCGTCAGCGTCCGGACGGCACCGGTGTCGGGCTTTTCCTCGCGCAGAAAGTGATCTCCGCGCATGGCGGCGAGGTGCTGTTTGAGAGCAAAGCGAGCCGCGGCAGTATCTTTGGATTCCGTCTGCCGCTTGCCTCGAAAAGCTCAGGTGATTAGTGTAACGAGTTCAACAATACACAGCACGATAAAGATAACGACAGCCAGCGCAATGGCGACCGGTTTGATGAATTTCTTTCGTTCAAACCACCATTGCTGTAGCTTGTTTCGATCTGCTGCGGTGACGCGTACAATGTGCGGCCGAACAGTCGCGGCGTCTTGCCCGCGGTAGCGCTTGTTGCGTTTTTTCTTTGAAGCCATAATTTCAGTGTAGCAAAAATCCACCCGTTGCATAGGCAAGGGGTGGATAAATTCGCTAGGCGTTACGACGACTTGCGATGTAGTACGTCGCCGCGCCGGTCAGGGAGCCTGCGCCAATCATCTTGAGAATTGTTTCGACCGGGCCAGTCACTGGCAGGTTGCTTGGGGTTGGGGCCGGCTGGCATTCCTCGCTATTAGTCGGTGCGTAGTTGTCTTCCTGATCTTCATCGACAGAGATAATTTCGCCAGTCGATGGGTTACAGACGACAACTTTACCAGGTTGTTTTGGCGGCACATTGACATCGGCGTGGTCACAGTCGTCTGGGTTACCAGGAACTTGCGGTGCATCGACACAGGCGGTATTGCGCGTATTGCCTGCTATCTCCTCGGTGACTTTGGCGGTGATCGTAAAGCTCTTGCTCTCGCCAATACCGAGTGATGGAATCACGTAGCTCCATTTATTGTCGGTGATCATACCGAGGTTGGCGCCGACGAACTGTACACCCTTTGGCGCTGGATCTGAGACGGCAACGTTTTTTAGGGCAGTATTTCCGGTGTTTGTTACCGTCAGTTCGTAGTGGTAGGTCTGGTTCAGGGCAACCGTTTCTTGCTTTTTGCCGTCGACTGTTTTTTCGATGCTGACGCCTGGTTTTTTCTCGTTTGTCACGGTAAGTTGCTTTTGGCATTTTGCAGAAGTCTTGGTGCCGACCGAGGTCTTTACGGAGAGCTTTGCGGTATATGCACCGGCTTGCGGCTGCGTGTATTTGACACTAGTTGCACTGCCAGAATAGATTGTTTTTCCATTGACCTGGTATTGATACGACTTGATCTTTGCACCATGTTTTGCACTTGCGGATGCATTGAAGCGGAAACTTGTACGGCTCAGACGTGTCACCGCGAGATTGTCGCAGGTAGCGACTGGTGGCTTTGGCTTGCTGCAGTCGAGCTTGCCATGATCGTAGGCCAGGACTGGCAGAGAATTAAACGCGCCGCTCTGTAAGTTGTAGGTAAGATCGGCTTGATAGTAGCAGCCTTTTGCTTTTGTACTATGAACAGGTAGGGCGACGCTGAGGCTGTATGTGCCTCGCTTGTAGACATTCGTCACGCGCTTATATAAGCTTTGCTTGCTGTATGGCTTGCCGTTCATGGTAGGGGCGTAGAATGAATTGGCCGAGACACGTACTTTACAGTTGCTCTTGCCGGTGACGTGAAATCGGATCTTGCCGGTGTGCTGTGCCACCTGGAATGCGCTGTCCCGCGCGCCGACTGCCTTGACGGTGCAGCGTGGTGCGCCGCCTACTTGGCCTGGTTGGGTTGCCTCTGATGGCAACTGAACTAGACCGATGATAGCCGCTGAGAATAGTGCGACTGCAAATGCAAATAATTTTGCTTTCATTACATCCTCCTCGCTAGGTTGTAATTATGTTGTCTCTACTGAAGCTCCATCTTCAGTGACACCCCCACAGGTGATATTTCTAATCTATCACAAAACTTAAAATATGTCAATATATTATGAAATGTTTGTCAAGTAAGCACAAGTGTTTTCGCTACCACTTGTCGAAACGGGTATTTTTTGCTATAGTTTTCTCTTGTAGCGGCTAGGGATTGTTGCACTTCTGCAGAGTAGAACTAGAGAAAGTAAACAAGTCTCATATGGGTTACGAAGTAACCATAGGAGACTTCGACGCTTCAGATAAGCGCAAAAATATGTAAACACATTTTTGTCGCTTCTCGCTCATCGTCTGGTCTCATCTCCACGAGATGAACCCGCTCGCTTCGGAAATAAATGAGCAAGCTAATTTATTTCACTCACCTTCACGGTCTCATCGTCTAACGGTTAGGACACCAGGTTTTCATCCTGGCAATCCGGGTTCGATTCCCGGTGAGATCACCAGTACTGAAATAACAGATAGAGATTAGCTTCTGCAAGCTAGTCTCTATTTTTATCTAACCTGTAAGTCGGTTCGATTACTATATGCAACGAAAAACTACTTTAAGGAATAGGCTACTATATAACTATGACTCGTAACTACTTCTTTAATCTTGCCGAGGATTCTTTAGAGGCGACCTTCTTAAAGATAAAGGATAAAGGCGATATGATTGTTGTTACTTCGGATATGCTAGACACCGTTATGGGCTTACCCAAAATTCATACCACATTCCACGAAAGTGACCTAGAAAAGGGCTACCCGCTCAGTATTGTTCACACGAGAAAAGACACAACGCGTGAGAAAATACTACAAGTTAAAGCAGACGGTAGTGTACACGGAACCATGATTGATTTATCCGACATCAATTGGTCTAGTGCACGTAAATTTCAAAGAAAATCTGGAGATAATGTAATCCGGTTTGACCGGCCATTCGTGAGCGGTGTTCTCACTATGTATTTCATGATTCTAAGTAATTCAAGTAAAATCAACTCTTTTAAAGATGCTATTCAAGCTAATGAAATATTGGCGCTTGTACCTACAGACGATGGAGCAGTATCAACAGGAGCGGACCACACCTTATGTGGCAGTTTTCCTAGAATAAATGGCAAAGGTCGCATTGACTGGGCGATTCTTTCAATTGAAGGGAAGAATATGGAGATTAGGAAGACTGAGGGTAAAGAAGTAAAAGTAGCAGGATTTGCAGCGTTTGCTCCAGGAAAAGAAAAAATCGTCGAATAATACCAACAGTATTAGCATAGGCCGATAGTTTGGCTCTACAGTTCCACTCCTAGAGCGGATGTACTAGGCCAGAGATAACCCCTTCATAAGAGAGTGTAGTCTAGTAAACTCCATAAGGATATCGTTCCAATTCGATTCAACCACGTTCACCAAGAAATAAAAAAACATTGCCTTCAGGTGGTGTTTTTCTTTTCTTCAAGGAGAAAGTTATGCTATCATAAGCACAATGAGTACGGGTGGATTCTTCAAACGAACGATTAATGATGTGCCATTAGCGGGGAAGGTAGTGCTGGTTCGCGCTGACTACAATGTGCCACTCAACGATAAGGGCGAGATCGCTGACGATTTTCGTATCCGGGCATCGCTGCCGACTATTCAAGCGTTGCTAGACCGAGGTTGTAAGGTCGTTGTTATGAGCCATCTGGGGCGGCCTGATGGCAAAAGAGACGAAAAGTATAGCCTTGAACCAGTTGCTCGTCGTCTCGGCGAGTTGCTTAGTGCGCCCGTAAAGTTTATCGACGACTGTATCGGTGATAAAGTTCGCATGGGCGTGAAAACCGCACCTATGAAGAGCGTTGTCTTGCTCGAAAACGTCCGCTTTTATCCCGAGGAAGAGCAAAATGATATGGAGTTTGCTAAAAAGCTCGCGAAAGATTCCGGTGCCAGGTATTTTGTGCAAGATGGATTCGGCGTAGTCCACCGCGCGCATGCCTCGACATCAGCAATTACACAGTATCTCCCAAGTGTGGCGGGATTTCTCCTCGAAAAGGAATATACGGCGATTACCTCTGCTATGGAACATCCAAAACATCCGCTAGTCGCGGTACTTGGCGGTGCAAAAGTCAGCGACAAAATCCCGCTGATCAAGGCGCTTGTACCAAAAGCCGATACGATACTGGTCGGTGGGGCGATGGCAAATACGATCCTTGCTAATGCTGGCGTGAAGATGGGCAAGAGCAAGATCGAGTCGGATCAAGGGCAGGCGATAGAAGACGTCTATAAAGCCGCAATCGCCAAGGTAGGCCAAGCAAACGAAGATACATTTATTGTTTTGCCAAAAGATGTTGCGGTCGGAGATACGGTCGATGAGAGCGCAAAGCGACGTAGCGTATCGGTCGACAATGTGGGTGATAGTGACTTTGCGCTGGATATCGGCGATCAGACAATCGAAGAGTACGCCAAGATTATTGAAGGGGCAAAGACGGTCATCTGGAATGGCACGATGGGTATGGCGGAACTGCCGGAATTTGCGCACGGTTCGGCACGAATCGCTCTTACATTGGCGCAGCGCCCGGAGATTACTTCGGTGATCGGCGGCGGTGATACGGCAGATTTTGTACTGCACTGGGACGCGAAAGAGGGTGGTAGCTTCACGCATGTTTCGACCGGTGGTGGTGCCTCACTTGAGCTAATGGCGGGTGAAAAACTGCCTGGAATCGAAGCACTGCTAGATGCCTAGTGAAGACTGTTTCTTGCCAAACCCTCGTACCGAAGCTACACTATAAGACAATGAACAAAAGGGCATCAGGCTTCACTATCGTCGAACTCCTCATTGTCATTGTGGTTATTGCAATTTTGGCAGCAATCACCATCGTCGCCTACAATGGTATCCAGCAGAGGGCAAACAACACATCACGACTAGCCGAAGTCCAAGCATGGGGGAAGCTATTTAGTGTCTATAAAGCAACAAATGGAGACTGGCCGTCAGCCATGGCGGCTGGTCAGACGTACTGCCTCGGCAGCGGCTTCCCGGTTGGCTATGGTGGAGTTGCACGCTGCTGGAACTACAACAGCTCTACTCAGAGTCCAGCCGAATCAGATAGTCAAGCGCTTATGAACCAGCTAAAAACAGCAGGTTCGCTGCCGTCGGGTCCGCGGCAAATTATCGGCTCTGTTATGGGACCGTACGCAGCGTTACAGAGTGGATATATTACGATTACGATGATCAACCAAGGAGCTACCTGTCCTGACGGGACGAAGTTTATCTGGAAAAATGGTGATAGCAGCGAGTCGACATGCGGTATCAATCTTTATTAGTCGCACATTAGTCTCTGTACACAATCACAAAATACTGCTAGACTTAAAATAAATAACCGTAAGCGAATCTAAGAAGTGGGCAGAAGAACTCTAGTCATTGCAAACTGGAAAATGAACCTCAATATTCATGAGGCGAGTTTGTATGTACATAAACTAAACGAAAACATCGCGGCACATCAAAATGTCGAGATAGTGCTGGCGCCGACGATGCTAGCTCTGCAGACCTTGAGCCTTCAGGTCGACCATCGCAAATTTAAGCTGGCGGTGCAGAATCTTTACTGGCGTGACGAAGGTCCATACACGGGTGAAGTATCAGCACATCAGCTCAATGGTCTCGTGCAGTACGCGATCATCGGCCATTCCGAACGGCGGCATGTATTCCATGAAACCGACAAAGATATTCGTGCAAAAGTCGCTGCGGCGGTACGCAACCACATTACACCGATTCTCTGTGTTGGTGAAACGGCCAGTGAGCGTGCCGATGGCGAGACGATGGCGGTGATTCATGATCAATTAACTGGCGGACTCGCCAATCTCACGGCCGAGGAAGTAGCCGAGATGGTGATTGCCTATGAGCCAGTCTGGGCGATTTCTGGTGGTAAAGATTTTGGTAAACATGCCAGCGCAACCCCGAGTGTGGCTTCAGAAGTCATTACGGCGATTCGTCGTCAGGTCAGGCATCTCTATGGCAAGGAAGTAGCCGAGAAGGTACGTGTGCTATATGGCGGCAGTACTGACTCTTCGAACGCTGGTGGTTTCTTGACTATTGGGGACCTCGATGGCTTCTTGGTCGGCGGTGCAAGCCTCAAGGAGCATGAATTTAGCGGTATCATCGAAGCGGCACATAATCGAACGAATAGGGGCAAAGAATGACGGATCTTGATTTTGATGAACTAGACAAAGCGGTAAATTCGCTCATGGCAGATGCGCCCTCACCGGTAGCTCCGCCGCCAAAGCAAGATGACGGAGTAAATACGATTACCCTGCCAGACAGTGCGGTTCCTCAGACGGACAGTATTGCTCCTAGCCCTACCGTTAGCAAAGAAGAATCCGTCGAACCACTCCAGGATAAGCAGGATACAGCAGAAGAATCTTCTCTATTATCAGATACTCCTACCGATACCGCTCCAAAAGATGCGGCACCTTCTCTCGCTACCAAGCGTAGCGGCCGATTTATGGATGTCGTCCACCCGTCATCAGACATGCGAAAATCTAGCACCTTTGCAAATCGCAGTGCCCGCGGGGTTACACCACTAAATCCAAACGTTACAGCGGAGACGTCTGCTCCGGCAGAATCATTGACGTCCGAAGAGTCCTCATCGACAGACCCTGAGGTTACAGCCTCAAGTGAAACTTCATGGCCGGATCCGATCGACATGCACGAACAACAGCAAGCAGCAACTCCAGAAATATCAACTCCAGCTCAAGACGATACGCCGACGCCAGCAGATACTGTCCCAGAAACACCGCCAGCAGACGTACCAACCGAAGAAAACGAATCGTCATCACCGTTTCTTGCCGATGCCAAAGTAGAGAAACGTCCACTAGGCGGGGGCAGCGATGCACCAGTACCAGGTACTACTCCTGTCGAAAGGGCGCCTGATCCGCTGCCAGCAGAGTTGAACAGTGATGTGCTGGCAATTGAGTCGAACGGAGGAGTGGTTGCAGCCAAAGAGGATCTATCAAATACATCAGTTGAAGACCAAGAAGTACCCGAGCCAGCATCGCTGGAAGGTGGCACGACTGAGCCTGCGCCAGCGCCAAGCGGCCCAGTTTCAATCGCACAGCAGTATAAGTCAGAAGCGAGTACGGGCGACCCGTCGCACGCACCGTTATACGATAGCGTTGCTGACCCGCATGCATTGACGCATCCAGCAAAAAAACGATCGGGACTATGGGTCGTGCTCGCGATTATTGCACTTATTGCAATCGGAGCGGGAATCGGTGCTTTCGCCTATTTCCAGGGCATGATCTAAGTTATAATTAGAAGTAATGGATTTGCTCGAGGGGCTTAATGATGCGCAAAAGTCGGCTGTCTTGCAGACGGATGGCCCGCTGCTAATTTTGGCGGGTGCCGGTAGTGGCAAGACAAAGACGCTGACCCATCGAATTGCTCATCTGGTCGCCGAAGAGAAGATCTGGCCAAATGAGATTTTGGCAGTGACATTTACCAACAAAGCTGCCCGCGAAATGCGCGAACGACTGTGGAAATTGTTACATAGCTCCGCCACGCCATCGTCATTATCGGAAACGGCTTCGCGCCGCGTATCAGTTGAGTCCGCATCAGCTGATACTCGGGCTGCAGATGTTGCCTCAAATGAGATAGCGAGCGGAGTACCGCCACGTAGCTTCATGCCGTGGATGGGGACGTTTCATGGTATTTGCGTGCGTCTACTGAAGATGGACGGCGAAACGATTGCCATTCCAAAGAACTTCGTCATCTACGATAGCGACGACCAGCTCGGACTGATCAAGCAAGCGATGAAAGCTCGTGGTCTCTCTGACCGGCAGATCAAACCGCGTGCTGTGGCCAGCGCTATCTCTGGCGCAAAAAATCAATTGATTGACCCGGAGAGCTTTGCTTTGACGGCGAATTATCCGTTTGAGAAAACGGTCGCTGATCTGTATAAGGACTATGAAGTTGCGAAAAAACAAGCATCGGCACTTGATTTTGATGATCTCTTGCTCGAGACAGTGCGCCTTTTCAAAGAAGCCCCTGAGATTCGTGACAAATGGCGGACGCATTTCAAACACGTGCTCATCGACGAGTACCAAGACACTAACGCCGCGCAGTATCAGATCGTCAAAGCCTTAGTCAATGAAACCCAAAATATCTGCGTGGTCGGTGACGACTGGCAGTCGATCTATAGCTGGCGTGGCGCGGATTTTACCAATATCTTGAATTTTGAACGCGATTTTAAGGGCGCAAATGTGGTAAAACTCGAGCAGAATTATCGCTCGACCGGCGCCATCCTCGCGGCAGCGCAAAATGTCATCACGAAAAATCAAACTCGCAGTGAAAAAAAGCTTTGGACGGCGGAAGGTGAGGGCAGTCCAGTTGAGATTCATGAGACGTACGATGAAGCGGAAGAAGCCAGTCTCGTAGCCAGCCGGATTTCTTCACAAATCGCTATCGGAGCACGCAAGCCCCATGACTTTGCCGTGCTGTATCGTACAAATGCCCAGAGTTATACGCTCGAACGCGCCTTGCTCGGTTCACG
>Ga0164242_10006636_pt1 | contig 12722 bp, 7 predicted proteins | sample OricomgcompostMG_FD_108783 | JGI IMG/M metagenome (GOLD analysis project Ga0164242, IMG submission 108783) | Miracle-Growth compost microbial communities from Emeryville, California, USA - Original compost - Miracle growth compost (MG) ... | reverse complement strand
TGCTGTTCCCGGCGCTACTGGTGCAGGCGGCGGCGCTCTGGAACTTCTCGCACCTGAACGGCGATATCTCGTTCAGCGACGCCGCGATCGCCCGGCTGTATCAGGCGGTGGCGTTGCCCTTCCTGTTCGTGCCGATCAACGCGGTCGCCTATGTCGGCCTGCCGCAGACCAAGACGGCGCAGGCCTCCAGCCTGCTCAACGTCGCCCGCAATCTTGGCGGCTCGCTCGGCATCTCGGTGTCGCAGACGCTGCTCGCCTCCAACATGCAGCGCCACCAGGCCTTTCTGGTCGAGGGGCTGAACCCGTTGAATCCCAATTATGTCAATTGGCTCGGCAAGGCTTCCCATCTGTTCGGCCCGGAAGGGGGCGCCATGACGCCGCTCGCGGTGCTCTATCAGCAGGTGCAGCGGCAGGCGACGATGCTCGCCTTTCTGGACGTGTTCCGGGTGCTGATGATCGTGGTGCTGATCGTGTCGCCGGTGGCGCTGCTGATGCGCAAGCCGAAGGTCGGCCATGGCGGCGGAGGGATGGGGCATTGATGTCGACGCGTTTCCTGGCTGCGGCCGCGCCGCTCGCGCTGCTCGCCGGCTGCACGGTGGGGCCGGACTATCATGCGCCGAAGCCCGAATTGCCCCCCGCCTTCGCCGAGCCGCAGGCGGCGGGCGTGCAGGCGGACGTCGATCTCGCCCATTGGTGGCGCTCCTTCGACGATCCCGAGCTGGACAGGCTGATCGAGGCGGGGCTCGCCCACGCCCCCGATCTCCAGACCGCCGCCTCGCGGGTGCGGGCGGCGCGGCTGGGCGTGGTCCAGGCGCGCGCGGCCGGGCTGCCGCAGATCAACGCGGATGCGGGCGCGAACACGATCCGCTTCAGCAAGAACGCCGGCTTCTCGCAGCTCGCCAAGGCGTTCGGCGGCGGCGGGAACGGCGGCAATAACGGGGGGGGCGACAATGGCGGCGGCGCGGGCCAGGGCGTGGCGCTGCCGGGCGACAGCATCGCCACCTATTCCGCCGGTTTCGACGCGAGCTGGGAGCTGGATCTGTTCGGCGGCGTGCGGCGGCAGGTCCAGTCCGCCCGCGCCGCGGCGGAAGCGGCCGAGTGGGACGCGCGCGACGCCCGCGTCCGCCTCGCCGCCGAGATCGCCGATGATTATCTCGTCCTGCGCGGCGCGCAGCGCCAGGCCGCGATCGCGGGCGAGGAGGCCGATCGCCAGGCGCGATCGCTCTCCATCCTCGCCCATACCGCCGAGGTCGGGCTGGTGCCGCAGGGCAACGCCATCCGCCAGCGCACCCAGCTCGCCGCCGCCCGCGCGCGGGTCGCGCCGCTGGAGGCGGAGGCGCGGGTGCGGATGCACGCGCTCGCGGTGCTGGTCGGCGAGCCGCCCGAGGCGCTGATCGGCGAGCTTTCGGTCGCGCGTCCCCTGCCCTCCGCCCCGCCCGCGGTGCCGCCCGGCCTGCCGATCGACCTGATCCGCCGCCGCCCGGACGTGCGCGCCGCCGAGCGCCGGCTGGCCGCCGCCACCGCCGATATCGGCGTCGCCGTCGCCGATCTGTATCCGAAGATCACGCTGACCGGCATGGCCGAGTTCATCTCGACCGCGCTCGGCAACCTGTTCACCGGCAACTCGCTCCAGTTGAGCGCGGCGGGCAACGCCATGTTCCCGGTGCTCGATTTCGGCCGCCGCCACGCCGCGGTCGGCATCCGCAGGGAGCAGCGCGAGCAGGCCTATCTCGCCTGGCGGCAGGCGGTGCTGGGCGCGCTGCGCGACGTGGAGGACGCGCTGGCGTGGATCGATTCGGAGCGGCGCGGCAACGCCGAGCTCCGCTCCGGCGTCGCCGACGCGCACCGTTCGCTGGCCACAGTCGAGGCGCAATACAAGGTGGGCCTCGCCGACTATACGCCGGTGCTGGACAGCCAGCAGCAGCTCCTTACGGCCGAGGACAATCTGGCGCAAAGCGACGTCAGGCTCAGGCAGGACATCGCCTCGCTCTACAAGGCGCTGGGGGGCGGCTGGTCGACGGAAGACGCATCTCCGGCGCCCGCGACATTATCAGGCGGCGCGCCTCCGGTCTGACGCCAGCGCGATGAACTCGTCGCAGGGAACGGGGCGGCCGATATGCCAGCCCTGCGCGACGTCGCAGCCATAGGCGCGCAGCAGATCGAGCGTGGCGGCCGTCTCCACCCCTTCGGCCACCACCTTGTAGCCGAGCTCGTGGGCGAGCTCGATCGTCGAGCGCACCATCGCCTGATCGCCCCGGCTGCTCTCCAGCGCGAGGATGAAGCTCTTGTCGATCTTGATCTCGCTGCCCGGCAGGCGCTTCAGATAGCTGAGCGTGGACTGGCCGGTGCCGTAATCGTCGATCGACAGCCGGATGCCCATCGCGGCGAGCCGCTCGAGCTCGGGAATAGCGGCCTCGGGATCGGACATGGCGGCGGATTCGGTGACTTCGAGCGTCAGCATCGCGGGCGAGAAGCCGTCGGCGGCGAGAATGCGCTTCAACGCCGCCTGGAAAGCGGGATCGGCCGGCAGCAGCGCCGAGATGTTGACCGCCACGCTGATGCCCAGCCCGCGCGCGGCCCAGCTTCGCGCATCGGCCAGGGCGCATTCGAGCACATAGAGCGTCAGATCGAGGATGCGCCCGCTCTCCTCCAGCGCCGGGATGAAGGCGTCGGGCGGAATGGGGCCGCGCACCGGGTGACGCCAGCGGACCAGCGCCTCCGCGGCGGTGATGCGGCCTTGCGCGATATCGAACTTGGGTTGGTAGGCGACCCAGATGTCGCCGGACGCCAGCGCGCGATCGAGCTCGCCCGCGAGCGACAGACGCCAGTCGCTCTCGCGATCCAGCTCCTCGGTATAGCGGGTCCAGCGCTCGCCGCGCGCGAGCGCGTGATCGGCGGCGAGCAGGGTATGGGCCACGGCCTCGCCCCCCGAAAGAACGGCCAGCCCGAAGGCGAAGCCCGGCTCCACCTGACGCCCCGCGATCTCGATCGGCGCGCGCAACATCGCCGCCGCCGCCTCGATCCGCTCGACCTGCTCGTCGGGACGATCGGCGTCGCTCGCCCAGGCGAGCGCGCTCGCTTCGATGCGATGCACCTCGCCGCCCACCGCGAGCGCCAGTCGCTCGCTCAGCCGCAGGACGAGCTCGGCGGCCCGCGCCTGCCCCATGACGCCCGCGACATCGCCATAGCCGTCGATCCGCAGCGCGATCACCGCGCCCGATCGCCGCCCCTCCAGCAGCTCGTCGAGATGGCGGCGGTTGGGCAGACCGGTTTCCTGATCGAAGAGACGCGCTCGCCTGGCGGCGCGGATCGCGGCGAGAATCGCCGAAAGCGCCATGGCCGCCGCCAGCGCCGCTTCGGCCGGAACCACGTCCAGAGTGCCGAGCCTCGCTTCCTCCAGCACCAGCGGCGCCACGAGGAGAGCGACGGTGCCGACCAGGAAATCGATCGCCTGCGCGCGTTGCGATCGCCGCAGCAGGAAAGGCAGGCCGATCAGCGTCAGCGCCAGCAGCGGCAGCGGGCCGTGATCGACGGGGCTGGTTCCCTGCCGGAGCGTCTCGGCGGCAAGAAGCTGGATGACCGCGCCGGGGATGACGCCGTGGCGGGGCACCGGATAGCGATCCCCCATCTCGATCGCGGTCGCGCCGATCAGCACGGCCTTGCCGCTGAGCGCGCCCGGCTTCACCCTGCCATCGAGCAGATCGACGAAGCTGATGCGCGGAATGGTGGCGGGATCGATCGCGCCGTCGATCGGAAAGGAGCGACCCGCCGCCCCCACGCTGCCCGCCAGCATCGCGCCGACGGAGGGGCGCGCGACGCCGCCCGTCACCACGCCATAAGGATAGGAGCGCACCAGCCCGTCGCGATCCGCCTCGATATTGACGGCGGCGAGCTGGGCGTGGCCCCGAAAGGCGGGCAGCGGCAGATTTTCGACCATGCCCCCGCCGGTCTGGGAGCCCGGCTGGCGGAAGGTCGGCAGGATGACCGACGCGCGCGAATCCCGGATGGCGGCCGCGAAAGCGGCGTCCTCATCGGGGCTCGATCGGGCGGAGAAATCGACGTCGAAGGCGATCGTCTGCGCGCCGGCGCGGTTCAGCGCCCGGATCGCCCGCGCGTGCAGGCTGCGCGGCCACGGCCAGCGATCGAGCGCGGCGAGCGAACGCGCGTCGATCTCGACGAGCGCGAGGCGGCCGCTCGCCGAATGGGCCCGCAAGGCGTCGCGCCAGGTCTGAAACCCGCGCTCGGCGCCTACGCCGAGGCCGCTGAGCGCCAGCGCCAGCCCGACCAACACCGCAACAAGCAGGATCGGCGACCCGCGCCTTCGTTCAGGCGCGGGCCCCGACGCGGGGCCGGCAACGATCAATGCTTGCCGCCGGGGCCGTGATCGTTCCCGCCCGGCCCGTTGCCATTCCCGTTGTTGCCCGGTCCGTTACCGTTGCCGTTCCCGTTGCCGTTGTTTCCGGGGCCGTTGCCGTTGTTCGGCGGATTGCCGTGGCCCGGAGGATCGCCGGCGTGGCCCGGAGGATCACCGGCGTGACCGGGAGGGTCACCGGCGTTGCCCGGAGGATCACCGGCATGGCCCGGGGGATCACCGGCGTGACCCGGAGGATCACCGGCGTGACCGGGGGGGTCACCGGCATGGCCCGGGGGATCACCGGCGTTGCCCGGAGGATCACCGGCATGACCCGGGGGATCGCCGGCATGACCCGGAGGATCGCCGGCGTTACCCGGAGGGTCACCGGCATGGCCGGGGGGATCACCGGCATGGCCCGGGGGGTCACCGGCATGGCCCGGAGGGTCACCGGCACGGCCGGGGGGATCACCGGCATGGCCCGGAGGGTCACCGGCATGGCCCGGAGGATCACCGACATGACCCGGGGGATCGCCGGCATGACCCGGAGGATCGCCGGCGTTACCCGGAGGGTCGCCCGCGCTCGGCGGGGTGCCGCCGCTCGGGGGATCGCCCGCGCTGGGCGGGGTGCCGCCGCTCGGGGGATCGCCCGCGCTCGGCGGGGTGCCGCCACTCGGAGGATCACCCGCGCTCGGCGGATTGCCGCCGCTCGGGGGATCGCCCGCGCTCGGCGGGGTGCCGCCGCTCGGGGGATCGCCCGCGCTGGGCGGATTGCCGCCGCTCGGGGGATCGCCCGCGCTCGGCGGGTTGCCACCGCTGGGGGGATCGCCGGCGCCGGTGCTTGGCGGGGTGCCCGCGCTCGGAGGATTGCCGGCATTGCCCCCTTGGCCCTTATCGCCGCCGGCGTTCGCGCCTGAACCGGAATCGCCGCCCTGGCTCGCTCCGCCGGCGGGAGTCTCGGCCTGCTGGACCGCACGATCCACCGGCGAAGCGCCGGCCGAGGCGATCGCCACGTTCACCGCCGTGGTCGTGCCGCTGATCAGCCCGTCGGAGAGCTTGGCGAGCGACTGTCCATGCTCCTCGATCGGCGCGTCGATATGCTGAGGCGCAGCCGCAGGAGCAGCGTCCATGGATACCGGCCCGACGACACCGCTGACACCTTGGGTCGAACTGCTCGACGCGAGAACCGGAGACGCGGTCGTGACGCTCGGCGCGGCCGGATGCTTCGTCGTTCCGGGGGCAGGCACGCGCGGCGAACGGATCACCTTGGTGGTGCGCCCCTGGATGGTAAGCTGGCCCTGGTTGGCCGCGCCGACCAGGGCGACCGTGCCGGGCAGCACGAGATCGCGCGCGCCGCCGTCATTGGTGGAAACCTCGACCGCGCCTTCGACGACCTGCACCGAAGCGCCGGTCTCGTCCACGGTGACGCTGAAGGTGGTGCCCTTCACCACCGCGGCGAGATAGGGCGTCTGCACGCCGAAATGCGGCGAAACCATCTTCTTGACGCTGAAAACCACGTTGCCGATCGATTCGACGATCTGCATCAGCCCTCCGGTGGGCGCGGGATCGGCGATCTGAAGGCGGCTGTTGGGAGCCACCACGGCATATTCCTCGCCATGCACCAGCACGGCGCGCGCATTGGGGCCGGTGGAGACGATATCGCCGATATCGACATGGCCGCCGCGCAGGGCCGCCTTGCTCAGCCCGGCGTGCGTCACCATCACCCCCGGAGACGCTTCCGAGATCGTCCACCGGGCCGAGGCGGCATGCGCCGTCGTTCCCGTCAGCCCCGCTGCGCAGAGCAGCCCCAGCTTGACCTTCCGCATGGCACTCTCCTCCGTCGGAGGCCGCGATTCCCCTGGTGTCGGCCTCCACGCGCCGGTGACGCGATGGGCGGTTTTAAGTGTCGGATGTAAAAGGATTATAAACGAAGCGTGGTTAAGAACCGCGCTCCATGAAGGGGTTGCGAACGATCTGGCCGATCCTGCTGGCGGGGATCATGGCGATATCGAGCGGCGCGGCGGCGGCTGTCCAGGTGCCGCTCGACCGCACCGATCCGGGGCTCGCCGCCAAGGCTCTGCGCGAGGAAAACAAGGCGCCGCCGCCGTCCAGGGCCGTTCCCATCGAGCCAGCGGCGCCCGCCGCGGCTTCATCCCTTCCGTCGCATGGGATTCTGGTCGGCGCTGTCAGGATCGACGGGGCCGAGCATGTGCCGATGGCGGCGCTGATGCAGGCGGTGTCTCCCTTCATCGGCCATGAGCTTTCCCCTGCCGCGCTCCAGGATCTGCTGACGGCGGTATCGGGCGTGGCGCGGGCGCATGGCTATATTCTCGCGCGCAGTTCGATCCCGCCGCAGACGCTGACCGCGGGCGTGCTCCATGTCCGCCTCGACGAGGGCCGGATCGACCGGATCGAAACCAGAGGCGCACGCGGCGATACGGTGCGCGCCGTGCTCTCGCCCCTGCTCGGCCATGCACCGACCGGGGCCGAGCTGGAGCGGCAACTCATGCTCGCCGAGGATCTGCCGGGTGTCCGCCTCGGCCGGGTGAGCTATGAGCTGCGTGACGGCCGGGGCGTGCTGATCGTGCCGGTCAGCCGGAATCGCGTGAGCGGGCGGGCGACCGTCGACAATCGCGGGCTTTCCGCTCTGGGGCCGGTGCGGGCGCAACTTGAAATTGATTTCAATGGCTTGCTTGGCGATCGTGATACGCTGACCGTGGAAGGCGTGACGACGCCGATCCAGCCGCGCGAGCTGAACGTCATCTATGGGCGCTACGCCTACCAGCTCAACGATGCGGGCACCGAGATCGCCGCCTATGGCAGCTACGGCCGCACCCGATCGGGCGGCGCGTGGCGCGCGTATCACGAGAATGGCGAAAGCGAGAGCTTCGGCGTCTCCCTCACTCAACCGCTGCTGCGCGGCCGCAAGGTGAGCCTGTGGCTGATGGGCGGGCTCGATCATTATGCGATCGATCAACATTATGAGGGGCGCCTGGTGCGGCGCGACCGGCTGACCGCCGCCAATCTTTCGCTCAACGGCTATGCCCCGCTCGCCGGGGGACGGCTGCGCGCCGGCGCGGGCGTGACGCAAGGGCTCGATATCTGGGATGCCACGCGGAGCGGCGATCCGCTCGCCTCCCGCCCCGGCGCGGGATCGGACTTCACCCTGTTCGGCGCCTGGGCCAACTGGACCGGCGATATCGCAGGGCCGCTGAGCGCGCGCATGGCGATCAGCAGCCAGCTCAGCACGCGCCCGCTGCTCGCGATCGAGCAGATCACCATCGGCGGCCCGGTGTTCGGCCGCGGCTATGATTATAGCGAGCGGGCGGGCGACGAGGGCGTGCTGGGATCGGCCGAACTCCGCTGGAAGCTCGTCGACCGCAATCACGGCCTGGTGCGCTGGGCGCAGCTCTACGGTTTCGCGGACGGCGGGCGCGTCACCAATCACCGCGACAGCTACGGCACGGGAACGCTCTATTCCGCCGGCGCGGGCGCGAGGATCAGCCTGGCCGAGCATTTCAGCCTCGATCTCGAAGCCGCCTTCCCGATCAACAAGGACCGCTACGACAGCGGCGACAAGAGCCCGCGGCTTTCGTTCAGTCTGACCAAGAGCTTCTGAGGCGCGCACGGCATCGGCGCGACAGATTTGGCGCAAGGCCGGGATAGTCGGCCGCGGGACATATCCCGGCGCGGCGCGCTAGACAGGCGGCATGAACGCGACAGTCACCGGCCCCGCCGCGATCGCCGACGGCGCGGGCGGCTTCGTCATCGACACGATCGAGGTGGCGCCGCCCGGCCCCGGCGAGGTGCGCGTGCGGCTGCGCGCGGCCGGCGTCTGCCACACGGATCACGCCTCGCTCACCTGGCCCGGCCCGCTGGTGATGGGGCATGAGGGCGCGGGACATATCGACGCAGTCGGTGAGGGCGTGGATTATCTCCGCCCCGGCCAGCCCGTGCTGCTCAACTGGGCGATCCCCTGCGGCGCATGCCGGCAATGCGCGCGCGGCGACGAGGCGCTGTGCGAGCGCACGCACGAGATCGATCCCGCCCGGCTCGGCACCAGCCGCGCGCATGCGGGACATACGCGGCTGCATGGCGTCAGCATCGAGCGTTCCTTCCATCTCGGCACCTTCGCGCGCTACACGCTGGTTCGCGCCGAAGCGGTGACGCCGCTGCCGCCGACGCTCCCGCTCGAGCAGGCGTGCATCCTCGGCTGCGCGGTGATGACGGGGGTGGGTTCGGCGGTGAACGTCGCCTCCGTCCGGCCCGGCGACAGCGTGGCGGTGGTGGGGCTGGGCGGCGTCGGCCTCAACGTCATCCAGGGCGCGCGGATCGCCGGAGCGGGCATGATCATCGCCATCGACCGGCACGAGGCGGCGCTCGAACGCGCCCGCGCCATGGGGGCGACGCATCTGATCCAGGCGAAGGATAATGATCCTGAACACAGCGGCTTGATCGCCGATGTTCAGGAACTGACGGAGAATCGCGGTGTCGACCACGCCTTCGAGGCGACGGGGGTGGCGGCGCTCGCCTTCCTGCCGCTGCTGCTCACGCGCAACGGCGGCAACGCGCTCCAGGTCAGCGGCGCGCATGGCGAGGTGACGGTGGCGATGCCGCATTTCTTCTGGAACAAGCGCTATCTGGCCCCGCTCTACGGCGGCTGCATTCCCGCGCGTGACTTCCCGCGCCTGTTCGGCTGGATCCAGGAGGGCAAGCTGGACATCACCTCGCTCGTCAGCCGCCACTATCGGCTGGACGACCTCGGCCTCGCCTTCGACGACATGCTCGCCGGGCGCAGCGCCAAGGGCGTGCTGCTGATCGACTGAGCATGACCGGCTTCCGCACCGCCGAGCTTTCCGATCCGGCGATACCGGCCGAGGGGCTGCGCTTCATGACGGTCAAGAGCGCGGCGCTCGGCGGGCGCGCCGATCTTACCCTGTTCGCGCCGCCCGACGTGCCGAAGGATACGCCGGTTATCCTTTTACTTCATGGCGTTTACGGATCGCATTGGGCATGGGCTTTGAAGGGAGCGGCGCATATCACCGCCGCCCGCCTGATCGCCGAGGGCGCGCTGCCGCCCGCCATTCTCTGCATGCCTTCGGACGGGCTGTGGGACGACGGATCGGGTTATGTCCGTCACGATTCCCAAGATTTCGAGCATTGGGTGATCGAGGAAGCGCCCGCCGCCGCGCGGCTGGCTTACGGGGCAGGCCCCTCCCCGCTCCTCGTCTGCGGGCTCAGCATGGGCGGCTTCGCCGCGTTGCGGCTCGCCGGCAAATATCCCGAGCGCATCGCCGCCGCCTCCGCGCACAGCGCGCTCACCGAAGCCGCCCAGCTCGACACGCTGATCGAGGAGAGCCGCGCAAGCTGGAGCGGCGCGGCGGAGGACATAAGCGTGCTCGCCGCGCTCCGTTCCGCGCCTTCGCCGCTGCCGCCCTTGCGCTTCGATTGTGGGCTGGAGGATCCCTTTCTGCCCGCCAACCGCGCGCTTCATCGGGCGCTCACGGAAACAGGCATTCCCCACCATTATGAGGAGCAGCCCGGCGGGCACGACTGGGCCTATTGGTCCCGCATGATCGAGGCCAGCCTGCGATTCTTCGGCACGATTCTCATTGAGCGCCGTTAGCCTCTCCGGCACAGCCGGTCGGAACGGGAGAGAATCGAACCTATGGCGGAGAGCGATCCGGGACTGACCGCGCACCAGCCGGCCCCGGCCGGCGCGCCCGTGCCCGCCCAATCGATCCGCGTCATCTTCAGCGCGCTGATGCTGGTGATGCTGCTCGCCTCGCTCGACCAGACGATCGTCTCGACCGCGCTCCCCACCATCGTCGGCGAGTTCGGCGGGCTGGAGCATCTCTCCTGGATCGTCACCGCCTATATGCTGGCGACCACGATCGTGACCCCCCTCTACGGCAAGCTCGGCGATCTGTTCGGGCGCAAGATCATCCTCCAGATCGCGATCCTGCTGTTCCTCGCCGGATCGGCGCTGTGCGGGCTGAGCCGCTCGATGGGCGAGTTGATCGCCTTCCGCGCGATCCAGGGCCTCGGCGGCGGCGGCCTGATGGTGACGACGATGGCGGCGGTGGGCGACATCATCAGCCCGCGCGAGCGCGGGCGCTACCAGGGCATCTTCGGCGCGGTGTTCGGCGTCTCGACCGTGCTCGGGCCGCTGATCGGCGGCTTCTTCGTGGATCATCTGAGCTGGCGCTGGATCTTCTACATCAACCTGCCGCTGGGCCTGCTGGCGGTGGCGGTGATCGGCTGGGCCTTCACCGCGCCCACCGAGCGGCGCAGCCACCGTATCGACTATGCCGGGGCGGCGCTGATGGCGATCGGGCTGACCGCGCTGGTGCTGTTCACCAGTCTCGGCGGCCATAGCCTGCCCTGGGGCTCGCCCGCGATCGTGGCGATGATCCTCGTCAGCATCGCCGCCTTCGTCGGCTTCGCGCTGGTGGAGCGGCGCGCGGCCGAGCCGATCCTGCCGCTGCTGCTGTTCACGAACCGCACCTTTTCCGTGGCTTGCGCGGTGGGTTTCATCGTCGGTCTCGCGATGTTCGGTTCCGTGACCTATATGCCGGTCTATCTCCAGGTGGTGAAGGGCGTCAGCCCCTCGGTCGCGGGGCTGCAGCTCACCCCGATGATGGGCGGCGTGCTCGTCACCTCGATCGCCAGCGGCCGGATCATCACCCGGATCGGCCGCTACCGCATCTTCCCGATCCTGGGCACGGCGATCATGACGATCGGCCTGGCCCTGCTTTCGACGCTGAGCGTCGCCAGCGACACCTGGCTCGCCTCCGGCTACATGCTGGTGCTGGGGCTCGGCCTCGGCATGGTCATGCAGGTGCTGGTGCTGGCCGTGCAGAACGCGGTCGATTACCGCGATCTGGGCGTCGCGACCTCGGGCGTGAGCCTATTCCGATCGACCGGCGGATCGGTGGGCGTCTCCCTGTTCGGAGCCATCTTCGCGGGCAGCCTGGCGAGCGGGCTCGCCGCCCATCTGCCGGCCGGAGTCCATCTGCCGACCGCGACCGAACCCTCCGCCATCGCGGCGCTTCCGGCGGCCTTGCGCGCCGCCTATCTCGAAGCCTTCACCGCCGCGCTGCATCCCGTCTTCCTCTCGGCGGCGGGAATCGCGGCGCTGTCCTTCGCGCTGAGCTGGCTGTTGCAGGAAGCGCCGCTGAAAGGCCCGGCGCGTTCCGAGACGATCGGCAAGAGCTTCGCCGTGCCGCACGACACCAGCTCGCTGGGCGAGCTGGAGCGGATCGTGGAACGGCTCGCCCATCGCGACGAACGCTGGCGCACCTATCAGCGCATCGCCGAGCGGAGCGCCGTCTCGCTCCGGCCCGACGAGATGTGGCTGCTCTCCCGCCTGTGCATGGCCGAGGATGCGACAAAGCTCGCCGAGCTCGAAGCCGCCATTCCGAGCGCGCGGGACCGGCTGATGTCGATCGCGGATCGCTTGATCGCCCAGAGACTTGTTACAGCTTCCGAAGATTATGCGTTAACTCCCACCCGCCGCGGTCGCCGTATCTTCGGCAAGCTCGTGGTCGGCTACCGCAAGCGCCTCGCCGCCTATGTCGAACGCTGGCATCCCGAGCAGCGCACCGACGTCCGCGCGCTGCTGGGTCGGCTGGCGCGGGAACTTGTATCGGAGCCGCCGATCGAACTGGCCTGATGAGGGGAGATTACCTCACAATCGAATCAGCGTTTTTTCGACCCACTTTGTACATGCCCCCCGTCACCCTGAACTTTGTTTCAGGGTCCATCGTCGTGCGCTCGTTGACGTCAGCCGGCGGTCACCAGGTCAGGAACCGCGCCAAGCACTACGTTGGATGCTGAAACAAGTTCAGCATGACGATTCAATTGATCACGTCCGGCCCTAGAGCGTCGAGCGTTAAATAAGAACCGTTCGCCCCGAGCGAAGTCGAGGGGTTCAGCCGAGCGCAGCCGAGGCTTCTCGGCTGCGCTCGAAGCTGTGTCTCGACTTCGCTCGACACGAACGGATGAAGCAGATTTAACGCTCGACGCTCTAAATCCCGAACAGCCGCGTCAGGGATTTGTCCAGCATCAGGAGCTGCCAAAGCAGCCGCCCGTGATCCGCGCGTCCGGCGTGATGGTCGTGCGCCACCCGCGTCAGCGCCTCGGGGCGAAACCAGCCGCTGGCGATCAGGGCCGAGCCGCGCGTGATGCGCTCCGCCTCGGCGGCGAGGGGGCCGCGGAACCAGGCCGAGATGGGGGTGACGAAGCCCATCTTGCTCCGGTATAATATCTCGTCCGGCAAATAGCGGCGCATCGCGCGCTTCAGCAGCCATTTGCCCTGCCCGCCTCGCAGCCGCATCGCCGCGGGCAGGCTCGCCTCGAAGGCGAGCAG
>Ga0164242_10006635_pt1 | contig 12723 bp, 13 predicted proteins | sample OricomgcompostMG_FD_108783 | JGI IMG/M metagenome (GOLD analysis project Ga0164242, IMG submission 108783) | Miracle-Growth compost microbial communities from Emeryville, California, USA - Original compost - Miracle growth compost (MG) ... | reverse complement strand
GCCATCCTTTCTGGTAAGGACATTGGAGCCGATCTTGACGATGATGCGTTTATAACTGGATGCCATAGCTGAATCTTATCGAAGTGCAAAAGTACAAAAGGAAAAAGCAATCCCGCGCGTAAGACGGCATATGATATGGATAAAAAATGCCTTTAACTGGGTTCCGCCGAGCGGATATGGGAGCCTTAAAGACGATCTTTTGTCGCAAACATATGATAATCACCTCGTTTAACACTAATTTTCGATTTGCAGCATAACCTAAAAATATCGGTCAGTCGCATCCCTTTATATGTGCCCACATCTGGACCGTCTAGGGTCCGTAATAACCTGATTATCAGATCCTTTTTTGTTGCCACCCTCTCCTGACGCGACGATCTAATTTTATGAAATAAGATAGCCAAGCCAACATTTAAGATGTCATAATGACGTTTAAAACTTCATAAAATGACAATTGACAGCGCCTTTTTGAGCTAGTAATTTTGCGGCCATTATTCACAACTTAAATTTTTTTTATGAAACAATTACTGCTGCCGGCGATTTTATTCGCCATTTTGCTGAGTGCTTGTAACGGAGACAAGCGGGATTTTTTCAAATCGCTGCCTGTAGAGGCTGCCGGCGCCAGAACGGCCTTCCGGACTCCAAGCACTGTTTACTCCAAACCGGTTGCCATTCCCACAGCTAACCGGATGATCAAAAGCTACCTTCACAGTATCGACTACCAGACCAATGTGAGTGCCATCCGGTCCTGGATGATCAGTGCCGATACATTGAGGAACTACCTCGACGGGAAGGATGGCAAAAAGATCGTGCGGCTGAAGCTAATGCTGGCCCATACCATGGCATACATTCACGCTGGAGGTGAAGGACGTCAGGCGCCAGTCAATAGCCACGCCATAACCATTGTTATGGTGGGTGTTGACGCGCAAAATAACCTGATGTATAACGCGCAGAATATGCCCTACGATTATGCCATGCCGTGTCCACCTGATTGCTTGGGAGACAGCGATGAAGTAATCGGTACGGGACACCTGGATACGCTCGTCTGGCAATGACATCCGGGATCATGCACTGGTCTTTTTCCGGTCCGGCCGGCAGGGACGGCCGGACTTTTTCACCCAGGCCGGTGATTGCGAGCACCTTATTTGTCTATCAAAGCCTGGTCGCTTTGACCCCAAGCAGCAAAATCAGACTCACCAAGCTTGTAAAGATGTTTAAATTTTTTTATCGATGGAATCATATAGTACCCAACTTTACGAAGAAATGACAGATCGCCTGCATAAGCTGGATGTTCTGGCGACGGATCCCATTTCAAAAGCCCGGGAAGCAGTAGGAGTGATCCGGGAAACGCTCAAGAAACTGAGAGATCGTTTTTCCTGTCATATCTGGAAGGAGCCTCAGCAGGAAATCGGCTTTTTTAAGCATATCAAACCCAGCTTTCAATCCAGGCTGATTTACCACCTCAAAATTTTTCATCTGGAAAGCCGTTACGCAGCTTTAACCGACATGCAGTTTAAAGCATTGTTAGAAGAAGAACTGGCGCGCATCGTGCAATTCTTTCAACAAAACAGCGAGTTCTATCAGTACTATATCACGGGTGCAACATACCTGGATGAATGTTTCTTCATCCGGGGGCAGTTCGATCTGAATTTGGTAGACGATGAACTTTTTATGGCTTTAGATCCGCAGTTCGCAACGGTTCATAGTTATAAAGTCTCCATCATACTGGCCTATAAAGCTTTAACCGGATATTTGAACAGCCGTCTATCCAGTCTTGAAATATCGAAACCCGCTCTTTCAAAAAAATGGAAGATCCGCTGGACGGCAACCAAAGCGGATCTGATAGAACTGCTTTATGCCCTTCATTCGGCGGGTGTTGTCAATCATTCGGAAGTGGATGTCAGTATCATGGCAAAAATTCTGGAAGCTGCCTTTAGCATCGATCTTGGAAATTATTACCGCGCATTTCAGGATATCCGCACGCGAAAAAAAAACCGGACATTTTTTTTGGATCGTTTGAAAAAAGCGCTGCTCATGCGTATGGATGCCACGGACCTTTCACCTGCCGAAGAGCCTGTATCGATGCTGAGTAACCGGCTAAACACATAAATATAACACACAGAATAAAAAAACTACTGAATTGAAGCGGGTACTAGCAAGAGGTTATGAGAATATTTTTTCACGTTTAAATTTTTTTTTTAGAGATTTGCATTTAGTCCCCGCCCACCTTAGTTGCTGATTCCTTTTTACCACTTAAAGGAACCGACTTGATTGATATTTCCAGTCCGGATAAACGCCTGGGAATGCAACTGAGGATCTTTTTATGACCCGTTAATCTAAAGTGTTACATCATGAAAAACATGCTCTATTCCGGGGATAGAAGTGTACTGGAAGCATTTGAAAAAACACGTGGTAAGCTTCAGCCCGGCATCCACGTTGGGGGAGACCCCAGATTGGAAAGCGGTAACTGGCGGTCCCGCATATTCAAAAAAGAGGGATTTGTCCTGAGCAAAGGATCGTTCCAATTACGCCGGGATGCCATCTGGCAACTAGTAACGCCGCACGATTCTTTGATGCTGGTCATGGTGTTAAAAGGAGGTCTTGAATGCAAGCCAATCGATAAACCTGTAGTATGGCTTGGCGAAAATCAATATCATCTTTGCCGCTGGGAAGCTGCCGAAGCGCATTTAATGCGTGCTTCGCCCGGATTTAACCAGCTGATCATTCTGGAAATGACGCAGGATTTTATTGCGTATCTCCTTCAACAGAACATTCAAATCAAGCGCAACGGAAGGCTGCTGGACATGAATTTGATAACACATCCCTTTGAAGTTATCGGAAATATCAGCTATGCCATGCATCACGTGCTATACCATCTGGACTTTCCCGAAAAACCTACGCTGGCCATTCGAACACCTGAAGTAAAATATCTGGAGCGATTGATAACCTTGATGCTGTCAGACTTTGCCAAGAAGGGAGATGTGAGGATCGATGAGTTGATCCTTTATATAAATAGTCGTTTGGATGAGAAACTGCCACTCCAGGAACTTTGTCACAGAACCGGTATGAGTGAGGCCTACCTCAGGAAGAAATTTAAGCATATGACCGGCATCAGCCTGAGAAGCTTTATCCTCAACAGAAAGATGAGAAAAGCGATGGATTTGATTATCCACAGTGGCATGTCGATCGGGCAGATAAGCGTAGAGGTGGGTTATTTAAACCTGATCAGCTTTGAGAAGACATTCATTAGCAGGTACGGACACGCGCCTTCTTTTTTCAGAGACACGTATAGAGACAAGGATCAAAAAGTATAGGAAAAATATACCAATTAATGCTAACACCTCCGGTGTTAGGGAAGCTATCTTTGTTTCGAAACAAAAAGTCATGAAACGATCGACACTATCTCAGCTACTATGTGCATTGCTTTTATCGCTGTTTCTGTATGCCGCACTCAGCAAGCTGCTTAATTATCCGCAGTTTGTGAGTCAGTTGACGCTGCATCCTCTGTTGAGACCGGTGTCGGGCGTGATGGCCTGGGCGCTTCCGGCGGTTGAAATTTTGGTATCGATCTGTTTATTTTTCCCTTTATGGAGATTAAATGGGTTGTATGCGAGTTTTCTATTGCTTGTTATTTTTTCCGTCTACATCCTGGGGATGTTGCTGACTGCCTCTCATCTTCCATGCAGCTGCGGAGGCGTGTTCCAGCACTTGACTTGGGGTGAACACCTTATATGCAATACTATTCTAGCGGTTTTGGCACTTTGGGCAATCAGGCTTGAACGCTTAAACAAGGAGCAGGAATTGATGATAAAAACGAACGATTTTGAACAAGATATTTTCGTACGATAAATATTATCTCTTGAGAACACCGTTGCTTAATGATTAATCATGACGACCGGCCGTCATACACCGGGAACCAATTGGATGACAAAAGGAGCATCCGAAAACCTTTAATAGAGTAGGAATTACTTATTAAACTATTTATCATGAAAAAGCTTGCATACGGCTTAGCCGCCGTTGCGCTGGCCATTGGCTTCAGCGCCTTTACGACCCCGAGCGTAAAAAAGGACGCTCAGTACTGGGTCTACACTTCTCCAACTAATGAGGAGTTCCAGTATGCGATCAAGTATGAAATCCAAACCTTGGCAAGTCCAAGCGCTGCGAATTGTCAAACTGGAATTAGTCGTCCTTGTGTGCTTGCGGAGGTGACTGATAATCTTTCCGATACTACAGAGCTGCATAATTATCTGCAGAATCAAGGATCCGATGGTGCCATTGTGGGTAGCTCATTGACCAAACAACCAAAGGAATAATTTGGTGGGGCTCGATTAATGGAAGGAGGGTTTTTGCCCTCCTCCATTTTTTTATTGCAGCGGACATGTCTGTCTGTTATTACGGAAATACGTTGCCAATCCTTGCACCTTATTTACGGCGACATATATTTTGAATGACCACTTATAGGAGTTTTGGAAATCTTATGTTAGAAGGTACCTCTTTCTATCAGACGAAAATCACATTTTATTTTCTTTAAAGATTTTTCTGAAATCATTTTTGCAGCCAAACTCCCCATTTGTTCGAAGTTTGTAGAAAGGACTGATAGGCCGTTGAGGATAATTTCGTTAATGGGGGACTCATTATAAGCGATAATACCAATATCTTTTCCTATTAAATATCCCTTTTTTTTCGCTGCTTGTGCGAGATTGATAAGTTCAACGTCTAATTGGCCATTGATGACGAGAAATACATTATTTTTTTGGATTTTGTCAATTTGTATGGTCTTTGAGATTTCGTAGCTTACCTTATATTGAGCGCAGAATTTTTTTATTCCTTTTAGTACGAGGGGAGCATATAAACTTCCGGGCATGGGAAGTGCAATCAGTTTTCGGAATTTTTTTATTTTATCAAGACCTTGTAAAAGCCCGTTGTATACGTCGCTTTCAAAATCCTGGTAGATACATCCGAAGTTTCCTATAAGTCCCGTTGTGAGTCTGTCCAATAAAATGAGTTTCCGGTTAGGTATTTTTTTTAGTGTTTGTAAAATGCTTTTCTGGATTTTTGGATCGAGCGAAAAATGAGGCGTAATGATATAATAATCGTACTTGTCATTGTTTTCTTCAATGAATTGCTTGAATATGACAGGGTCTTGGTTGTGTAAGCGGATAGTTAGTTCGACATTGGCAGGAATGTTTTCTACAAAAGAATTATAGAGAATCTGCTTATAGGTACTGAGTTTGTCAAAAAGTAACAACATTCTGATCTTTACGGACTTGTTATTTACATAGAAACCTTTTCCCTGGACAGATTCTAACACGCCTTTATCTCTGAGAATACCGTAGACCTTTTTAATTGTTTCTTTTGATACCTCCAAATTGGCAGCAAGTTCATTCATTGAAGGAACGAAATCTCCCCTTTTGTAAATACCGTGTTCGATAAATGCTTCAATAGCGCTAATAATCTGTTTGTAAACCGGTATCTCCGAGTATAAATCAATTTTTATTTGGGGAGAAAGTGAGTTTTCTTTAATGCTTTTCATTTATAATGTTGTAAATATTTAGCAATATGTATTATACACATTAAATATATAAATATTTAATTGAAAATTGGATTTTATTTGGTGGATGCAAGGAAATGTGATTATGTTTGTACCACACTACACTACACTAGTTAATTTTTTATTTCGATTACCAAAGATAAAGAAACATGGCTTTTTAAATTTAGATAAGGGGAGCTTTTGACAATGGTGAGAGTTAGCGTTTGCATAAAATTTCTAGGATGCCGTGAGAAAGACATTAGCAGAAGCAATGGGGAGAATCATTTCGAAGTAACCTAAATAGACGGAGTATGCAAAATAAATGATGGAGTTGGCACAAGGAAATTAAGATATAGATGTATGACAATTTGTAAAGAAATTCAAATTATCGGCAGCATCGATGACTCTTGCCGAATCTCATTTGCTATTGATCGTCAACTAAAAATGTAAACAAAAAATCACTTAAAATAGAATCCAAATGAGACGTTTGATTATTTTATTCTTTTGTTTAGCATGCATCTCTGACGCTTTCGGTCAGGTAAAACGCTTCCGGAATATTACGTGGGATGCTTTTAAAGTGTCGGGACCTAACTTGGAGTTTGCTGGGTGGCTCATACCCAAAAGTTCCAAAAATATAGAGGCGTCCACCTGGTCTGTGGGATGCGAGACACTCGATCGTGATTATGCTGATTTCTCTGTTTACAAAGATTATGTGGGTGCCTTAGGAGTAAAGCATGGACGGTTGCAAAGCGGGTGGGCCAAGTGCGAGCAGACGAAGGGAGTATATGACTTTGCATGGCTTGATAGCTGCGTTTATGGGTTGGTAGAACAAGGCGTTAAACCATGGATGTGTCTGTGCTACGGTAATCCTTTGTATGGTTCTCAAGTTACATTGGGTTCCAAGGTTGCTTCGGTATCCCAATCTAACGAAGCGATGGCGGCCTGGTTACGATACGTTGAAGTCATAGTTAATAGATACAAGGGTGTGATTAATGAGTGGGAGATCTGGAATGAGCCGTATCATCAGGAGAAAGATTATGCTCCTCTTTTGATCGAAACGGCTAAATTGATCAAAAAGATTCAGCCTTCGTCCATTACATTAGCGGAGATCCTTACCGACCCTCGAAATACTGGAGATACCATTTTGCTTGAAGCTTTAAAGAAGAATAACTGCCTGCAGGATGTGGATTATTGGGCCTATCATCCTTACACGAGAAACCCGGATGAGAGCTATCCGGTCGTTGAAAGACTGAAGACTTTCGTTCAGTCCTATAATGACAAGTTTAAACTATATCAGGGCGAAAATGGTTGTCCGTCGCAATTGGAATGGAGCCATGCGTTATCCGCCTATCCATGGACCGAATACAGCCAGGCCAAGTGGCTTCTTCGAAGAATGGCAGGAGATAAGGTCCGGGATATTCCTTCCTCTATTTTTACGATTATTGACTTGAAATACCCAACTATGTTGCAATCTTTTGGTTTGATCAGGTCTAATCTTTCGCATCGGATTATCTATAGGCGGCCTTCGTATTTTGCGGTTCAGCACATGGCCGGTTTCTTTGATAATCATGTGAAATCCATTGGATTTCTCAAATATGAAAGTGATTTTACAGCAGCTCATCTTTCCGTGGCAGGATTTAAAAAAGGGTCGTCCCATGTGGCGCTCCTGTGGTTTGACGATAAGATCCCTACCGATGAGCTGAAATGGACACCCGTAAATCTGACTATTGATGATGTGAATTTTAAAGATCCGGTATATGTTGAAATGGTGACTGGGAAAATCTATAACATAGACCCGTCGGAATGGCATAATGCCGGGAAAAATGTGGTTTTTTCAGGACTGCCTCTTTGGGATAGTGTGGTAATGGTAGCTGAGCGTTCACAAGTTACCTTTGGAAGCATACCTACAGACTACTGATGTTTGCTGGGAGAGGAGGACTGGTAAGCTTCCTGGGTACGAACAAAATTATCCAAACGAACGTGGAAGTAAATGATAGGATCTGGGAAGCAAAAAGGGATCTTGGAATGAAGCTAGTTTGATTTTAGTTACCTGTGTATTCCGTTAGATGGACTAGATACTTAATTTTTGATGCAGAATAATTGAGTATGCCTTGGCCAACAGTTTGCCGCCTCCTATTTTAAGTATTTGAAATGATTTTTCGGTCTTTATTTCGGTTTTTACTTTTAGCCGTTATGGGGTTATTGAAACTTACGATTGCTGGTTACCACCAGCTATTGTTTTGATGGACTTTAAAGTGTGGCGGTTATTGGCCAATTGATTTATTGCCGAAAATTATCACTGCTAACCCAGTGGGAAAATAGTTTATTAGCTGGGTTTTATTACTGACTTCTCGTGAAAGTGTAGGGTGTTTATGTGCTGAAAGTTTATCGTCTGAAATTTTTTAAAAGTTAATTTATAGAAAATGAGATTCAAGAATAAGGTTGTCTTGATAACAGGAGCCGGAAAGAACACCGGGGCCGCTATGTCGAGGTTATTCTTAAAAGAAGGCGCCAGACTTTGCATTAATGATATTTCCAAGGAGTATCTGGATAGTGAATCCGGATGTCTGAGTCGCTTGGGATTTAATGAATTTATTACATTAGAGGCGGATGTTTCTGATCCATCAGAAGTGGCCTCCATGTTTGAGGCTATTCGCCAAAAATACGGTAGAATTGATATATTGGTGAACAATGCATGTGATCAGGGTATTGGACAAGTATTTGAAGAAATGGAACCAATGGATTTCCTTCGCGTTACCCATATCAATCTTTTCGGTACATTTCTGGTTTCTTTGAGTGCCGTGAAGATAATGTTGAAGCAGGATTCTAAGGGGATTATTATCAATATGGGGTCGAATGTATCGACACGCGCTATTCATCATCGGATATCCTACGTGTCGAGCAAGGGGGGAGTGGATGCATTAACCAGGTCTATGGCAACCGATCTTGGCCCAAAGGGTATCAGAGTAAATATGGTAGCTCCCGGATATATTCATACTAATCGCTGGGAACAGATATCTGATGAGGCAAAAGAAAGGCGACATTTAAATGTTCCCCTTGGTTATGAAGCATCGGCAGAGCAAATAGCATCGGTTGTGGCTTTTTTGGCCTCTGACGAGGCCAGTTATGTCAATGGAGAACGTATAGTGGTGGATGGCGGTTGTTCTGCCCAGCATTTACCGGCCGATATCGATTTGTAAGAGAACACTGGAATTCTCTAATTAGACAGATAATATGATTTTATGAAAGTCACGAAAATTAACACTTTTGTCTGCCATGCTTACCGGACCAATTGGGTATTTGTTAAAGTGATGACTGACTCCGGTCTTTATGGCATTGGCGAGGCAACGCTTGAAATGAGGGAATTAACGGTTGTAGAAGCGATAAAAGAGCTGGAGCGCTATTTAGTTGGCCGGAATCCCCATGACATAGAGGCATTTTATCATGATACATATCGCGATGCATACTGGCGTGGTGGTCCGGTACTGATGACGGCCTTAGCCGGTGTTGAAATGGCGCTCTGGGATATCAAGGGAAAGGATTTGGGGGTTCCTGTGTACCAACTATTAGGAGGTAAGGTGAGGACGTCGATTCCTTGCTATGCTAACGGATGGTTCGCGGGCGCAAAGCAAAAAGAGGAATTTGCGGAGAAAGCGAAGGCAGCCGTTAAGGCCGGGTTTATAGGATTGAAATGGGATCCTTTTGGGAAAGAATACATGAATATTTCTCCGCCACAGCTTAAAGCATCGTTAGATTGCATTGCTGCTGTTAAGGATGCCGTAGGGGATGAAGTTCATCTGATTATTGAAGGACATGGTCGTTTTAATGTGCCGACGGCAGTGAGAATCGGTCATGCGCTAAAAGAATTTGGAATATTATGGTTTGAGGAGCCCATTCCGCCAGATGATAAAGCGGGGCTGGCTTCAGTTCGGAAAAGGATTGATGTGCCGGTATCTGGCGGTGAACGCATTTACAATCGATTTGAATATGTGGATTATTTAAGGATGGAATGTGCAGATTACTGGCAGCCGGACGTTTCGCATGCAGGAGGAATTCTAGAATTGCGTAAAATCGCTGCAATCGGCGAAAGCCACTATATCCCGCTTTGCCCTCATAATCCAAGCGGACCGGTGGCAAATGCGGCGACCTTGCAATTGGCCGCATGTACCCCGAACTTTTATCTCCTGGAGACGATGGATAGTGACGTGCCTTATCGAGGAAGAATCTCGAACGAAGCAGTTCTATTTGAGGAGGGCCATATGTTTATTTCCGATAAGCCGGGGCTTGGCATCGATATCAATGAGGAGGAGATTAGCCTTCATCCCTACGAATGTCGGAATTTGAGACACTATGAGGGAACACTGACGGAAATCAGGCCCGCAAATCAAGAGAAGTACTTTTAAAATATCTCAAAAACTGGTACTGGATGAAATTCGGTATCGAAAAGGCTGTCACGTATAATATTTCATAACTATCTGATTATCATTTACCTAAGACAGATTTGGTTTAGCATGACATATCATTGGCATTGGGGCCGCAGAAGACTAAGCCTTATGCCGGCCTGCACTTTTTTGGGGAAGGTACCTTTCTCATTCTATAGTATTTTATGATATGACGTCGCGTCCGCCCATGATAATTACGCTGGTTGCCGGAGGTAATTATGGGATCTCGGTTTCTGGGAATGCGTACATAGCAGCGATATTAAAAACCTGTTTTGTAACTTTCAGAGTAATGGTGGTGATATAGGACAGGAGATCATGTATGCCGAGCCTGGAAGCGAGCTTTTTTAGAATGTGTTTCGCCTGATCATCTGAAAATCGCATTTTATTTTTTTAAATGATTTCCCCGTGATCATATTGGCAACCGATTCTCCCATCTGCTTGAAATTCGTTGAAAGAACCGTCAAGCCATCTGATATTATTTCATTTATTGGAGATTCGTTGTAGGAAATAATTCCGATATCTTTTCCTATTTTATATCCCTTTCTTTTTGCAAATCGAATAAGTTCGATTAGTTCCAGATCGAGCTGGCTGTTAAGGATTAAAAAGACTTCCTGTTTTTGAATTTTCTCTTCACTAATTACCTGATGAATCTTGTAATTAATATGGTGCTCACTGCAGAATCGCTTGATGCCTCGCTCAATTAAAGGAGCGTATAGACTTCCAGGCATGGAAACCACATTTAATTTCTGAAATTTTCTCAACGCACTGAGTCCTTGGGTAAGCCCTGCATAAATATCTCCTTCAAAATCCTGATACGCTGATCCAAAGTTCCCGGGCAGATCTTCTATATAACGGTCAAGCAGAATGAGTTTCCGGTTAGGTATTTTTTTTAGTGATCGTATAACCCGCTTTTGAATTGCCTGATCTAGGGAGAAATGGGGTGTAACTATATAATAGTCAAAATGATCAACGTTTTCATCAATAAATCGCTCGAATAATTCGGGATCTTGGTTATGGAGTCGAATGATTATCTCGGACAATGGACCAATTTTGGTTGCGAACGATTGATATAAGACTTGTTTATAGGTACTAAGTTTGTCAAATAGTAAAAGTATTCTATTTTTTTTCACTCCATCGTTAGTAATATAGAATCCCTTTCCGTGAACCGAATCGATAATTTTTTTATCGCGTAAAATGGAGTAGGCTTTTTTAACGGTTTCCTTGGATATCTGTAATTCATTAGCTAGTTCATTCATGGATGGTATAAAGTCCCCATTTTGATATCCTTTTTCGTTAACCAGGTTTTCAATTGATTGAACGAGTTGCTTATAAACGGGTATCTGTGAGGCAGGATCAACTACGATCTTGGTTTTCAACAGAAGGCCTAATTGATTTTTTGATAACTGCATTTTAAGTCAAAATTGGTTATTAAAGAAAGCACTGTGCGATATGGACACTTTTTGAATAGTCTGTCCTATATCTGCAAGTCTCAATTGTTATCCAAAGACATTTTCCCATCCTTTCTAAGAATATGTTGCTTGATTTTATGAGAATTGATGATAACTAATTTATTGTTAATTATTATAATATACATAAGTGCAATAAATATTTTATTTTTTTAACTCAAATATGAATAAATCTTTTGAAATGAATAAATCGTTTTTTATGTTTGTACCACACTACACAACACAACAAAAATTACTCTGGTGAGGTGTGGTTTAATTTTGCAAAGATATATTAACCTTCGTTATTAAATCATCTCATATGACAAAATATCTAAAATCACTGAAAGAGCATGCAGCTTTTTTTTGGACGATATTTCTTTCGTTGGCTTTCTTTGTTTGCTATGGCGCGGCAAGTGGGCAAAGTATTCAAGTATCGGGAAGCGTAAAAGGTGAAGATAATATGCCACTTCCGGGTGTCACTGTGATTCAGTCTGGAACAACCAAAGGCGTTTATACGGATGCCAAGGGGAATTACCTCCTGCAAGATGTCCCGTCTGATGCGACCTTGCAGTTCTCTATAGTAGGCATGAAAACCCAGGAAGCTATAGTGGCGGGTCGGTCTCGCATCGATGTCACGATGATCGCTGCTCCTGTCAATCTGGGGGAGATTGTGACGGTAGGATACGGATCCATGCGGAGGAAGGACGTTACTGGGGCAGTGGCATCCATAAGCCGTGATCAGATACAATCGAATCCCTACATGAATGCCGTTCAGTCGATTCAAGGAAAGGTAGCGGGCGTTGATATTTATTCCACAAGTCAGGAACCTGGAGATGCTCCTTCAATCAGGATCAGAGGAAACCGATCCATTCAAGCTAGTAATGATCCATTGTATGTGGTCGATGGCATTCCATTTATGGGTAATCTAAAAGACATTAATTCTTCCGATATCGAATCTATGGAAGTTTTAAAGGATGCCTCCGCTACGGCGATATATGGGTCACGAGGTGCAAATGGCGTCATATTAATTAGTACCCGTCGGGGTAAAGCAGGTAAGACTTCCGTCAGCTACGATGGGTATTATGGTATACAGTCAAACTATCAGCTGGATATGATGAATGCAGCCCAATTTACTGCATTTAGGAGAGAAGCCAGGCGGAATGCCGGGAAATATCCTTCTGATATACCCAGCCTGGAATTGGATAAAGGAATGTTTTACTACCCTGATAGGTATGTAATTGAGTCAATCTCAGCTGCCTATGATGATAATGGCAACTACGATCCTTCTAAGATCAAATCTTATGACTGG
>Ga0164242_10006634_pt1 | contig 12724 bp, 11 predicted proteins | sample OricomgcompostMG_FD_108783 | JGI IMG/M metagenome (GOLD analysis project Ga0164242, IMG submission 108783) | Miracle-Growth compost microbial communities from Emeryville, California, USA - Original compost - Miracle growth compost (MG) ... | reverse complement strand
GTAGGTCATGGGCTTCTCGCGGCCGAGAATGGGAACCCACATCGTCTGCGTGTACTCCACGTCGGCGCTGATCTGCTGGTTGCCGTCGCGGGTGAAGGTCACCATGTCGCTGGTGAGCTGAAAGTCCTCGGCTTGCTGCTGCTTGCCGCTCTCCACCCAGTAGCGCGAGGTGTGCGCCGATTGGAGATCCCGATTCATGTTCTGGATGATCAGGCCGTCGTCCGAGGTCGGGTCGGCCTTGGCCAGCTCCGTCTGCACCGCCTGCTTCACATCGCTGTTGGCGAAGTAGGGCGGCACGTACACCAGCCCGGCGAGCACCAGCGCCACGCCGCCGCCGCCGAGCACGATGAGCCAGCCGAAAAACCCCATTCCACTGTCGCTCGGAGATCCCATTTGGCCATGGTACGCCCTTCTCGCCGGCAGTGAAGGCGGGAGGAATGCAAGTTGTGATGAGCACAAACCATCAAGCCCGCCTGCTCGCGCTGCTGGCGGCCCACCCACCGGCAGATCGGGTGGAGCAGGGGCACCTCGAGGCCATCCGCGACTTCGTGGCTCGGGAGCCCGCGTGCTTTCTGCGCACGACCTTCGTGCCCGGGCACATCACCGGGAGCGCGTTCATTCTCGATCCGGCTCGGGGGCTGCTCCTGTTGCACCACCACCGCAAGCTCGACCGCTGGCTGCAGATGGGCGGCCACGACGACGGCGAGCGCGACGCCGCATCCACCGCGCTCCGCGAGGCGCGCGAGGAGAGCGGGCTCGCGCAAATCGATTGGCCCGCCGGGCCGCGCAAGGTCCTCGACGTCGACGTCCATGAGATCCCGGCGCACAAGGACGAGCCCGCGCACCAGCACCTCGACGTCCGGTTCGCGCTCTGGGCCGATTCCCGCCAGCCACTCACGGTCGACGCGCTCGAGAGCAAGGCGCTCGCCTGGTTTCCGCTCGCCGAAGCCGAAGCGAAGATGAACGAGCCGGGGGCTGTCCGGGTCGTCGCCAAGCTCAGGGCTTTGTGCAGCGGAACGGCCGGCTGAATCTATCCGGCGGTGCGCGCGGGCGGCGGCTTCTCGCCCGGCTCGCGGCGGCGCGCCACCAGCATGGCGTAGGAGCTGCCGGTCCGCCCCGCACCTTTGAAGTGTTCGATCGCCGCGCGCGCCCTGTCGGCGAGCTTGGCCTCGGCGGTACCCAGCGCGTCGCCGAGCAGCCGGTAGTGCTCGGTCAAGACCTCGTCGGCGAGCGCCTCGGCCCACTGCGGCTCGAAACCTGCGCGCTCGAGCAGCGAGAGCAGCGCCACCGGCCGGGCCAGCGGCATGCCCAGCTCCTCGGCCCAGAACGCCGCCACCTCAGGCGCGGTGTTCAGCCCGATGGCGGCGGGGAGCGTCATCCCCAGGCGGCCGTTGGCGACCAGCAGCTCGCGCACCTGACCGGCGAACGCCGACAGCTCACCGTGCGGGGGCAGCGCATCGAGCAGCACCGACTCGAAGCTCTGGCCTTGTACCGCCGTCAGGTCGCCCTGGTGCACCACGACCTTGCCCGCGAGCGAGGCATCGCGCGCCCGCGCCTCGCAGGCCGCCACGAACCCCGGCTCCCACTCCAGCGCCGTCACCTTGGCGCGCGCCTCGTTCGCCAGCAGCGGAAAGGCCGTCCCCCCGCCTCCGCCAATGAGCAGCACGCGCTCGCCGGGCTGGACATCCAGGGCGCGAATCAGGCGGCGGAGTGTCTCGGGCGTGCCCGGGAGCCGGCGACCTTCGACGAGCAGGGCGGGCGAAAAGCTGGGCATTCGAGCGGTCGTGTTTGGAGCAGTTTCCCGACGGGCGGAAGGTTCAAAGGTAGAACACAATTCGGGGCTGATTGGAAAGGGCGGTGTAGACCGCCACCCGTTGTTCCTCGTTCTCCAGCCGCACCCGCACCCGGACCGAGGCGAACTTGCCGCCGGAGCTCGGTTTGACCTCGACCTGTTCGTCGTGGATCGCCTGGCTCAGCGCCTGGGCGACGAGCTCGCGGACAAAGCGCTCGAAGTCCTGCTCGGCGCGGCCGATGACCTTGTACTCGTAATCGACCGGGTAGCTGATGAGCGGCGGCAGCTCGGCCATCGAGGCCCTCCAACCGCGAGCATAGCCCGCAGGTGCGCGCCTGGCACGGCTGCACCGCACGACCTGCCGGGCGCTACAAGAGGTTTGCCGCGAGCTCAGCGAGCTCGCTTCGCTCACCCTTGCTCATGGTGATGTGCCCGGCGATCTTCTCGCTCTTGAACCGGTTCACCACGTGGACCAGCCCGTTGTTGGTCGAGTCCACGTAGGGGTTATCGATCTGGTACGGGTCGCCGGTGAGCACGATCTTGGTGCCATCTCCAGCGCGGGTGATGATGGTCTTCACCTCGTGCGGCGTGAGGTTCTGCGCCTCGTCGACGATGATGAACTGGTTGGGGATGGAGCGGCCGCGAATGTAGGTGAGCGGCTCGATCTCCAGGATGCCCAGGTCCATGAGCTCGGTGTAGCCACGCCCGGCGCGCTTCTCCGCCCGGGAGATGTTCATCAGGAACTCCACGTTGTCGAAGATGGGCTGCATCCAGGGGTTGAGCTTCTGCTCCACGTCGCCGGGCAGGTAGCCGATGTCGCGGCCGAGCGGAAAGATGGGCCGGCTCACCAGCAGCTTCTGGAACACACCCTCTTCCATCGTCTTGTGCAGCCCCGCGGCAATGGCCAGCAGCGTCTTGCCGGTGCCCGCCTTGCCGACCATCGTGACCATCTTGATGTCGTCGTTGAGCAGCAGGTCGAGCGCGAAGCTCTGCTCCATGTTGCGCGGCCGGATGCCCCAGACGCCCTCCTTGTTGCCGCGCAGCAAGGGCACGATGCGGCCGCGCGCCGCGTTCACCTTGCCCATCGCCGAGTGCGAGGGGTTCGACTCGTCCTTGAGCAGCACGTACTGGTTGGCGAAGAGCTCGGTCCCGGCCGGCAGCTCGCTCTCGCCCGCCTTGTAGAACGCGTCGATGAGGTTGCCGGCCACCGGCAGATCGAGGATGCCGGTGTACAGGTCGCTTATCTCGACCCGCTCGGAGTCGAAGTCCTCGGCGGTGAGCCCGAGCGCGTCGGCGCGGATGCGGAGGTTGGTGTCCTTGGTGACGAAGATCGCCGAGTCCTTCGGCACCGCGTCGCGGACATCGAGGGCCACCGCGAGGATGCGGCTGTCGGTGTCGCCGTTGCTGCCCATCTCCTTGGGCAGGCTGCGCTCGGTGAAGGCGACCTTGAGCATGCCGCCTTTTTCGGTCTGCACCCCATCGCCGAGGCTGCCCTTGGCACGGAAGGTGTCGAGCATCCGCGAGACCTGCCGCGCGTTGCGCCCGAGCTCGGAGAGATCGCGCTTGAACTGATCGATCTCCTCGATGCAGTAGATGGGTACCACCACGTCGTTGTCGTCGAAGGAGAACAGCGCCTTCGGATCGTGGAGCAGGACGTTGGTGTCGAGGATGAAGGTCTTTTTCATTCGCGCGGGGCGACCTCGGAACGAGTGAACGGCGCGGCGGCGGCAGGCACAATAGCCCAACCGCTCGGCCGCCCGGGAAGCGAGTTGGCGCGGGGTGAACCTTGCCCGAACTGCGCTACAGTTCCCGCCTTCTCGCGAGGAGCGTGCGCTTGCGGCGGTTCATCTTCACGGCGGTGGTCGCGGCCGGGCTCGCCGGGTGCAGCCACGCCAAGCCGGAGACGGTGGAAGCCGACCTCGGCGGCGGGGTCACCGAGACGGTGCAGGGCGACGAGACCCGCAAGGCCTTCGACCTGAACGGCGACGCCAAGCCGGATGCCTTCGACTACTACAAGCGCGGCAAGGACGAGGCCGGCAAGCCCACCGACAAGCTGGTGCGCAAGGAGTTCGACCTCAACGGCGACGGCAAGATCGATTTCTGGCGCTGGTACGACGAGAAGGAGGCGGTGGAGAAGGAATCCAGCGACCTCGACTTCGACGGCAAGATCGACGTGACCACCCACTACGCCAAGCAGGTGCGGGTGAAGGAGGAGCGCGACTTCGACGCCCAGGGCAAGCCGCACACCTGGGTCTACTACGAGAAGAACGCGGTGGCCCGGAAGGAGAAGGACACCCACCAGACCGGCAAGCCCGACTACTGGGAGTACTGGGAGAACGGCGTGGTCGACCGCATCGCCTTCGATCGCAACGGCGATGGCCAGGTGGATTTCTGGGAGAAGAACCCGCAGACCCAGAACAAGTAGCTCAGAGGAACTCGGCGGCGAAGCGCCGCAGCCCTTCCACCCACAGCCCGCGATCGCCGGCGAAGCTCAGGTCGCTGTAGACGCGCGGGTCGGCCCCGAGCAGGAAGAACTCCAGCGCGCTCCAGGCCCGCGCGCGCACCGGCAGCTGCGCATCCTTGAGCCGCGACCACACGTACTGAACCTCCATCGGGAAGGTGTGCCGGCAGCGCACGCCCAGCGGGAAGTCGGCGGGTGCGCGCTCGGACCGGCCGAAGAACGCGTCGAGCAGGAGCCGCGGGAAGTCGACGCCGGACTGAAGCGCCAGGTGGAGCGAACCCCAGAAGCGGCCGTTCATCTCCAGGAAATGGAAGCGCTCGGTCTCGGGATCCCAGCGGTACTCCATCATCGCCACGCCGCCCCAGCGCATCGCACGGAGCTTGTCGAGGGCGTCCTCGCGGATGGCCGGATGGAACCAGCTCTCGCGCAGTGACGAGACGCCGCCGGTGTGCGGCACCTCGTGGAGCCGTCGGTGCATGAACTCGGCGAGGAGCTCGCCCTTCCAGCGTAGGAAGAACGCGCCCACCCCGCGGCCATTCACGTGGCCCTGCACCAGCAGCTTGCGAAAGCGCGGCGCGAGCTTCTGGATTCGCAAGAGCGCCGCGTCGGCGTCGGCACAGGCGTACACGTGGCCCGCCTCGCCGGCGGTGGCGTGGGTGCCGTCGCTCTTCACGTACAGCGGCGCGCCCAGTCGCTCCAGCGCGTGCAGCGAAGGCAGGACGCGGGTGTCGGCGAGCAGCAACGTGGGCGGCAGGTGCGGCGCGCCGGCGAGCTGCGAGAAGAGGTCGTACTTGCTCATCCCCGCGTAGAGCACCTCCTCGTTCCCGGTGGGCAGGAGGTGGGCGAGCTCGGCAAACGCCGCGCGGATGCCGAGGAGGAACGACTCGGAAGGCACGATGGCCTCGATGCCGTGCGCGTCGACGTAGCGGCGCAGCCAGTCAAGGTACCCGGGCTCGGAGGCGTGGGGCGCCACGGCATGCGCGGAGGCAAAGCGCGACAAGAGGCCGAGCGCGCCGACCTGGTGCGAGACGGCGTGCACCGGATAGCCCGCGCGCCCCAGCGATCGAATGACCGCCAGCGCGCCGGTGGTCTGGGCCTCGACCACCATCACCGGATGGTTTCGCCGCCAGCTCACCGGGCGCTCTCCAGCTCGCGCGCGAGGCGCTCGATGGCCGCGTCGATGATCGCGAAGCAGGTCTGGAAGTACTCGAAGCCGAGCCCATAGGGGTCCTGGAGGTGTGGCCGCGGCTCGGGGGCCCAGAGCCCGAGCAGCGAGAGTTGCGCGCCGGATGCGCTGCTCAGCCTTCGCAGCGCGGGGAGCTGGCTGGGCTGCATGGCCAGCACCAGATCGCCGGGCCCGAGTCGTCCGGGAGCTCGCGTCGCGGCGTGGCCCGAGAGCTCGAGGCCGCGTGCCCGCGCGGCCTGCTGCGCGCGCGGATCCGCCGGATCACCGGCGCTGGCGCGAAGTCCGAAAGAGCTGGCCTGCAGGCCGAGCGACCTCGCCCGGGCGGCTGCGTACGGGGACCGGCAGATGTTGCCGTCGCAAGCGAAGCGCAGCTGGAGCACCCGAGCGAAGTCGACGCGCTCCAGCGCCGCCCACGCGCCCGCCGCGCGGAACGCGCTGCCCAGCAGGTGATGGGCATAGCCCAGCACCCGCCCGTGCTCGCGTCGCAGCTCCGTGGGCCAGCTTGCAACACCGCTCCTCATGCGCGCCCCCGCTCGGCTGGAACGTAGGAACGGTGCTCGGCGCAAAAAACGTTCGACCGGTCAGGCGGGCGGTGGGCCAGGCCATTGCCCATCGGGCGAGCCGTCGCCAACTTTTCCGGGCGCGGCGGCAATCAGTGCCCGCGATCGGACGCAACGACCATGACCCCGCATCGGGCAAGCGTGTTCCAGCGAGAGCTGGCCGAATTGCAACTGCCGCAACCGGTGAAGCTCCTTGGGTACGAGTGGCGAGCCACCTCCGAGGTGATCCGGCTGCGGCTCGGAGATGGCACGTCCGCGTTCATGAAGGCCAACCGGGTTGGCTCGCTCCGGCCGCATGAGCGCGAGCGGGTCGCGCGCAGGTTGACCGAGGACTTCGTGCAGCAGCAGCGGGCCCACGCAGCCATGCAGGTGGGGCCACACGGCGTGGTGCGCCCCATCGCCTGTCGGCCGGAGCGGCTGGTGATGGTCACCGAGGCCGCGCGGGGACAGCGGCTCGACGCCTGCCTTCGGGGGGCCGGCATCGGCCGCCGTGCGGAAGGGGTGCAGGCCACCTTCACGCGGGTGGGCGCCTGGCTCCGCGCCTTTCACGGTTCGATGCCGCAGTCCGGGCAGATCGCGCTCGGCGAGGTGCGGGCCTACGTCGATGCGCGGCTGCGGCGGGCGATGGAGCAGGGCGGCGCGTTCGGTCCGGAGGAGCGGAGGCGGGTGCTGAACCGGTTCGACGCCCTCGCTTCGCGGGTGGCGCCGCGCGAGCTGGGCGCGGTGCCCATCCACGGCGACTTCAGTCTGGAGAACGTGCTGGCCGACGGCGAGCGCATCGTCGCGCTCGATTTCGACAACGGCGCCGGCGTGGCGGGAACCCGCTTTCACGATGCGGCGTACATGTACATCTGCCTGCAGCGGGTGCGGCCCAAGGCGTTCGGCCCGCCAGGTGGCATCCCGGCGCTCCAGCGGGCGCTGCTCGCCGGGTTCGATCCGGCGCTCTCCCCGGCGAATCCGCTCTTTCAACTGATGCTCCTGCAGCACGTGAGCTGCCGGCTCGCTGGCGGCGACCTCTGCGGCCAAGGGCCGGTGCGGCGCCTGCTCGAGCGGCACTCCTGGCGGCACTGCTGGCGCTGGGCCGGGCTGTAGCGGTGGAGCGGGGGCGTCGGGTGGCCGCGGCCGCACAGAATGGATTGGGCCGCGCCGGGCCGCTGGTCCTGGCGCGCATGATTACCGCGGTCATCTCCACCGCCATCCCGCTGGTCCTGGCGCGCGCCCTCGACCTCGCCGAGTACGGCTCCTACAAGCAGATCTTCCTCATCGCCCAGACGCTCTACCTCGTCCTCCCGTTCGGGATGGTGCAGGGGCTCTACTACTTCGTGCCGCGCACCGAGCGCCGGCGGCCGCTCTACGGGACGACCTTCGCGTTCCTGGCCGTGGGCGCCGTCCTCTCGGTGGCGCTGGTGGCCTTCGGCGCCGACGCCGCTGCGCACGCTTTCTCCAACCCCGACCTGGTCCGCTTCAAGTGGTATATCGCGATGTATCTCGTAGGAATGCTCGGCTCGGCCCCGCTGGAGATCTCGCTCACCGCCGAGGGCCAGACCGGGCGGGCCGCCTGCGTCTACCTGGTGAGCGACACGCTGCGCGCTGCGGTGATGGTGGTGCCGGTGCTGCTCGGGTTCGGGCTGACCGGCGTGATGGTGGCCCTGGCCGGCTTCGCCGGGTTGCGGATGGCGGTCTCGTTGGTGTGGCTCCTGCGCCAAAGCCACGGGCCGCTGTTCGAGCGCCGCGTCCTGAACGAGCAGCTGCGGTACGCCGCCCCGTTCGGCGCGTCGGTGCTGCTCGCGCGGCCGACCCAGTACCTGCACCAATACGCCATCTCTGCGCTGGTGGCCCCGCAGCTCTTCGCGCTCTATGCGGTGGGCTGCTTCCAGCTCCCGGTGGTGGACCTGCTCTACACGCCCACCAGCGAGGTGTTGATGGTGCAGCTCGGCGAGCTCGAGAAGCAGGGACGGCTGGAGCGCGCGGCGGGCGTGTTCCGCGCCGCGGCCGGGCGGCTGGCGTACTTCTTCGTGCCGCTCTCGGTGCTGCTGTTCTGCGTCGCGCCCGAGCTCATCGGGGCGCTCTTCGGCGCGAAGTTCCTCGGCGCAACGCCGATCTTCCGCGTGAGCGTGCTCGGCATCCTGCTCTCGATCCTGCCGCTCGACGGCGCGCTGCGAAGCCGCAACTTCACCCGCCACATCTTCTGGGCCGCGGTCCTCAAGGCGCTGGTGATGCTGCCGCTGGTCTACTTCGGCGTGCGCGAGCTCGGCCTGATGGGCGGCATCCTCTCCTGGGCCGCGGGCGAGAGCTTCGGCAAGCTCGCGCTCGGCTTCCGGCTTCGGGAGGCGCTCTCGCCGCGCGATCGGAGAGTGGCCTGGCGCGAGGTCATCCCCTGGTCGGAGCTGGGGATCTCCGCGGTGGGCGCAGGCGGTGGGGCCGCTGCCGCGCTCCTCGCCAAGGCGGGGCTGATCGCGGTCGGGCTCGGGCCGGTCGGAGGGTTCTGGCACCGGGCGCTCCCGCTGGCGATCGACTCGCTCGCCTTCGGCGCCACCTACCTCTGCGGCCTCCGCATACTGGGAGTGAATCCCCTCTCACTGCTGGTCAAGCGGCGGGCTCGCGCCCCGGTGGCCAGCCCGGCCTGAGGCGCCGGAGCCCGTGCTAGCGTCTGCGGCTCGGAGCTTGCCCATGGCGCTTTCACTGCACGAGCAGGGCCGCGATCTCTTCACCCGGCACGACTGGGAGCCCGCCCTGGCGCTGCTCGCCGAGGCGGTGCGGCGAAGGCCCAGCGACCACCGCTCCCGGCTGCTCGCGGCGCGCTGCATGGCCGAGCTCGGTGAGCGCGAACGCGCGCTCACCATTCTCCACGTGGGCGCCGAAGGCCTGCTCGCGCGCGACTACCTGCTCTCGGCGATCGCCGCCTGCAAGCTCGCCCAGCGGATCAACCCGGTGGAGAAGCGCATCCGCCAGACGCTCTACAAGGTGCACGCGCGGGCCTCGAGCGCCGCTGCGGGGAAGGCCGCGGTGCCCCCGAGCATCCCCGCCGAGGCCATCGTCGATGCGGAAGATCCCGGCGATTTGACCCTCTTCCGCGGCAGCGAGCTCACCGACCGCGCCTACGAGGTGCTCGCCCAGCCCGACACCGGCGCGCTGGCCGACGCCTCTGCGCGGCCGCCGCTGCCGCTCTTCTCCAGCCTCGCCGCCGAGGCCTTCGCCGACCTCGTCGAGCGCATGGGCTACCGCGAGCTCCAGGAGGGCGAGCCGGTGTGCAAGGAGGGAGATGCCGGCGACAGCATCTTCGTGCTCGTGGCCGGCAAGGCGGAGGTGCTGCGCCAGGACCGCGGCGAGGAGCGCACCCTGGCGTTCCTCACCGGCGGCGCGCTGGTGGGCGAGCTCGCGGTGATCCTCGGCGCGCCGCGCACCGCCACGGTGATGACCGTGGCCGACACCGACATCTTCGAGATCTCGCGCGAGGACCTCGCCTTCGTGGGCAAGGCGCACCCCGAGGTCCCGCACACCCTGGCCGACTTTGCCCAGCGCCGCATGGCCAAGAACCTGCTCGCCAGCGCGCCCATGTTCAGCGGCCTGCCCGAGGACCAGCGCGCCGAGCTGCTCGCCCGCTTCCAGCCCCGGCTGCTCCAGCCCGGCGAGAAGGTGCTGGCCGAGGGTGAGCCATCCTCCGGGCTCTACCTCATCCTCGCCGGCGATCTTCTCGTGCAGAAAAAAGACGCCCTCGATGGCCTCATCACCCTGGGCGTGCTGCGCGAGGGCGAGGTGGCGGGTGAGATCTCGTTGCTCACCAACCTGCCGGCGACCGCGACCGTGGCCGCCACCCGCAAGACGGTGGTCGCGTTCCTTTCCCGCGAGGCCTTCGCCCGGCTGCTGGTCGACTTCCCCAGCGCGCGTGAGTACCTGCAGCAGATAAGTCAAAAGCGGCTCGCCGGAATCGCCTCGGCGCTGATGCCCGCCGAGGTCATCGACGCCGACGAGCTGGTGATGAAGTAGCCGGCCTCTCCCGGGCCAGGCGGACTCGCGCTAAGTTCTCCCTCTTCCTACCGGTTGAGGGAGTACACGTGGCCGATTGCCCGAAGTGCGGACGCCAGCTCACCGTCGCCGGAAGCTGCATCAAGTGCGGCACCCTCAACGACCGCTCCAAGTGGTACGCGATCGCCGACGAGGCCGAGCAACAGGAAAAGGCGCGCCCCGCCGCGGGAAAGCGCGCTGCCTCCAAGGCCGCGCGGCGTCCGCCTTCCAGCGCGGCGCGCAAGGACTGGTACCAGGCTGCCGGCATGGAGGTCCCCGCGGATCAACCCAACGACCGAGCCTCCGAGCCGGTGCCCGGAGAGGTGCCCATCGACAAGGAGGATCCCCATGCCTGGGCCGAGGTCTCGCGCGGCCGACGGGATCCGCCCTTCGCCTTGATGGGCGTGGGGGTGGTCTTCGTGGGCATCGTGGCGGGCCTGGTGATGTGGGGCCGCCACGGTGAGCCGCCGCCCGCCGCCATCAATGCGATCCAGCTGCCGATGAAGAACGTCCAGTGGAACCACAGCTATGGCTACAGGGTCGACCCGCCGGATGGCTTCAAGCAGCGGCAGCGGGTGGAGATGCCCGACTTCGCCCGCGGGGTGCACGGCGAGCTCACCAAGTTCGTTGCATTCCAGGAGGCCAAGACCGGCATCGAGGCGTACTACTTCGGCGAGGTGAAGCAGAACACCACCCTCGACGCCTACGCGCAGCTCTCGGTGAGCGATCTTGGCAAGCTCACCTCGCTCTCCGCATTTCCCGATGGCATCAAGGCCTACCCGACCAAGGGCTACCTCATCGACATGGGGGCGCGGAAGGCGCTGGTCTACGTCTCGTACGCCCAGCCGGATCGATACCTGAGCGTCTGGGTGCTGGCCCCAAGCACCACCTTCGCGCAGCAGCAGCCGCAGGTGGAGGCAGCCGCGCGGGCCTTCAGCATCGTCCAGCCGGATGGGCCGCGCCCGGGCATGCAGTTCGCGCCGCAGTAGCGCCAGCGGTCGCAACGCGTCCGGCCGACAGACCCTCGCCACAAATGAAAACGCCCGGGCGACGTGAGTCGCCCAGGCGTTCGGTTCGGCAGCGCCGAGGCGCTTTAGCCCTTGGAGCCGGCCGCGTGCTTCTTCTCGGCCATGTTCTTGCCCTTGGGCGCGCTCGCCTTGGCCAGCTCGGCGTCGATGGCCTGCTTGAAGGCGTCGATGGGCTGCGCACCGACCAGCTTCTGGCCGCTGATCTCCTTGTCGCCCAGCCCGATGACGAAGGTGGGGGTGCCGGTGACGCCGACCTTGCGGCCCTCGCCGAGCTGCTCATCGACCTGCGCCTTGAACTTGCCGCTGTCCATGGCCGCCTTGTACTTGCCCATGTTCAGGCCCACGGTCTCGGCGTACTTGTCGAGGTTCTCCCGCTGGAGCTGGGTCTGGTGCTGGAAGAGCTGGTCGTACATCGGCCAGAACTTGCCCTGCTCAGCCGCCGCGAGCGACGCCTGCGCTGCCGGCATTGCGTTCTGGTGGAAGGGCAGCGGGTTCTGCTTGAAGACGATGCGCACCTTGCCCTCGTACTGCTTCTCCACCTGGCTCAGCGTCTGGTAGGCGCGGCCGCAGAACGGACACTGGAAGTCGCTGAACTCGACGATGGTCACCGGCCCCTTGCCGCGGGCGGGCGCATCGCCCACGTTCACCGTCACCGTGGAGTTCTGGGCGGGCATCGGCGCCGCCGCAGTGGGCGCACCGGCCATGTTGGCCTCGATGAGCTTGCTGTACAGCTCGTCGGCCTTCACACCCTTCTTGGTGAGCTCCTCGGCCTTCTTGATCTGCTGGTCGATGACCGTCTTGAAGTTCTCGAACGGCTGCGCGCCCGAGATCTCCTGACCGTTGATGAAGAAGGTGGGGGTGCCGTTCGCGCCCACCGACTGGCCGGCCTTCTGGTCGTCGGAGATCTCCTGGGCAATCTTGGGGCTGTCCTTGTCGGTCTTCCACTTGGCGAGGTTCAGGCCCACCTGCTTGGCGTAGTTCTCGAAGTCACTCTCCTCGAGGTGCTGCTGGTTCTTGAAGAGCAGGTCGTGCATCTCCCAGAACTTGCCCTGCTCATTCGCGGCCATGGCGGCCTTGGCCGCGGGCATGGCATGCGGGTGGAAGGGCAGCGGCTCGTTGCGCCACACGAACTTCACCTTGCTGCCGTAGGTGTCGGTGATCTGCTTGATGGTCGGCTCGACCCGGCTGCAGAACGGGCACTGGAAGTCGCTCCACTCCACGATGGTGACCGGCGCGACCTTGGGCCCGCGCACCGGGTTGAAGGCCGCCATCTCCACCTTCTTCACCGTGGGCCCGCGCGGCGCGGCGGGGGCATTGGGAGCCGCCGGCGGGGCGTCGACGCCCTGGGCGATGAGCGCCTCGTACAACTCGCCCGCCTTGGTGCCGCTGGCCAGCTTCTTCTCGGCCACCGTCTTCTGCTCGTCGATGACCTGCTTGAACCGCTCGAAGGGCTGCGCGCCCACCAGCTTGTGGCCGTTGATGAAGAACGCCGGGGTGCCGCTGGCGCCCAGCTTGGCCGCGAGCGCCATGTCGCGCTTGATCAGCTCGGCGACCTTCGGGCTCTCCTTGTCGGTCTTCCACTTGGCGAGGTTCACACCCACCTGCTTGGCGTAGTTCTCGAAGTCGCTCTCCTCGAGGTGCTGCTGGTTCTTGAAGAGCAGGTCGTGCATCTCCCAGAACTTGCCCTGCTCG
>Ga0164242_10006633_pt1 | contig 12725 bp, 11 predicted proteins | sample OricomgcompostMG_FD_108783 | JGI IMG/M metagenome (GOLD analysis project Ga0164242, IMG submission 108783) | Miracle-Growth compost microbial communities from Emeryville, California, USA - Original compost - Miracle growth compost (MG) ... | reverse complement strand
GGCCCGCCAACTCGGCGGCCAGACTCACGACTTCGCCTTACGGCACTCGCGAATGTGCTTGCGGAAGGACGACTCGTTGCGGTCCAGGCCGTTCTCCTTGCACACCCTGTACACCGCCGACCCTGATACCCCGGCATCAAGGCAGGCGTCGAACTCGGCGCGGTCAGCCTCGGGCAACTCGTCGAGCCAGCGGCACACACCGCACTTAGGCACCGGCTTTCGTAGCTCTGCCAGTTCATCGGATAGTGCCATGGCGCCTCCTTGCGTTACTAGCAGGCTGCGCGCCTGGCGCGCAGCCGCTTAAGGCTCTGTCGGACCCGCTCCTTGCTCTTCTCGTGATCCCGGTAGTAGGTCTCTCGCCCCTTTTGCCTCTTGCAGGTGCGGCACCACCGAACGTGTCCATTCTTTGAGGTGCCGGTATTTTCAGGCGAGTACTCATGGCCCTGTGGGCAGTGTGTCTTACGGGCGTTGTGGCCGCCGACGCCGACGCCGTTTCGTCTGCGAGATAGATGGCATTCGCGACAGAACCTGCCGCCGCGCTTGCCCTGCCGGTACGTGTTCTCCGGCGTGTATTCGTGACCGTGCTTGCAGTGAGTCTTGTTGGCATTTTTGTTGCGTCCGTTGCGTAACGCATCGAGTTGATTTGCCGTTGGCGTGTCCCAGCGAAGATTTGAAACATGGTTATTCGCCGGGTTGTCATCTTCGTGGCAACAAAACATACCCTCGGGCCGCGGCCCAACGAAGGCTGTGAGAACCAGGACGTGAACGGACGCTCCGCGGTCTGGGCGGTCGTTGCCATGGAGGATGATGCGGAGGTGCCCGCTGGGGCCGCGGCTTGGACTGATGATGCGGCCACGTTGGCGGCGCTGGTATCCAGCCGACCGTACTGATGGTGCGACGTTTACGATTCGGTCCAGTGACCGGATTCGACCGTGATCCGATACCTCGTATTCGCCCTCGTACCCGACTACCGGGCGCCATTCTTCGTGGGTAGCATTCACTGCTAGCCCCTCCCTGCTCGTATCAGTGAGTGGGTCAGTGGCCGGAGAGTGTTGGTAGCACCTCCGGCCACGTCTTGATTGAGTCTAGTTGAAACTCAGCACTTTTCAACGCTCCCCAGCGCAATAGAGGTCAAGCAATCTATCGAGCAAATTTGCATAGCCCATTTCTGCGGTTGCGTCCCCCGTTAGCCGCGCAGCCTTAAGCCCGCGCCAAGCGATAGTGATGCGGTCGGTCAGTGGCAGCGTGGGCGGGATGTAGACCATGACATCCGCCTCACCGTCAGACTTCGTCGACCAGCTCAGGCGGCAACGGAGGCTGTGGGACACCGGGGGCGTTGAGCATTCCCCAATTCATCCAGGTGCGGATGTAACGGACTGCCGACCGGAACAGGCTGCGGAACTTGTCACGTTCGGCCTCGACGGCTTTGACCCGGGCCTCCAAGTCTTCGACGCGGTTCTCTAGGTCTTCCGTGCGACCTTCTGTTGCCTTGACTCGGACCGTCGCGATGGCTTGCCACGTACCCAGCGCGGCGATGATCACCGCGCCGATGACGTTGATGGCGTCCGGGTTCACCGTTTAGGCCCAGACAAAAGCGCGGCAACTCCCGGTGGCGCCGCGTCGGGGATGAACTGGTTGCCCAGAGAGGCAAGCAGCGACATGATGCCGCCGACGAGGCAGCCGGTCACGAAGCCATTCCAGGGCACGGTGCCGAGGGTGTCGAACTGGCCGGCCCCGATGACAGCTGTGCCGCCGACTGCCGCGCCGCGCACAACGCGGGCCACCGTCAGCAACCAAAAGGAGATCGTGAACAGCTCCGGCCGCGCGCTGGGATCAGGTGTCGGCTCGGACTCGGGAGCATAGTGGGTCATGGGTTCACCTTTCGACAGTCGTGCGGCGGGTATTGGCCGTCGCGTACAGAGCAGGGTTGTCCGCAGTTGGGGCAGTCGTGGATTCCGTCGATGCGCCCGTGGTGTTCGGTCACGCGGCGAGTCGTACGTTGGCGTTGATCGCGAGATCATGCAGAAAGCCCACGGCGTCGGCGACTTGGTTGGAATAGCCGCCGATCTCGCCGAGGTAAGAAATATGCGGCGCTGTTGGTCCGCCTGGAGCTGCGAGGAACCGTATGCCTTCAACGGCGGCCATCCCGCCAGCCTCGCCCTTCGTGGGATTGACCGGCGGCGCACCGATGGCCGACTCGATCATGCCAAGAATGAACTCCCAACCCAGGCTCAGAAGTCCACCCAGTCCGCCCTCGACGGCATCGACAAGCCCCGAGTCCATCGCCGCCTTGGTGAGCAAGGTGCCCATCGACTGAGACAATGCGCCGAGGTCGCCAAGTTGGAAGTTCGTGGCAATCTGGTAGACGTCGACCATGTCTTCGCCGACGATTCCCTCGGGAACCGAGCCGTACATGTCCAGTCCCGCATCACCATTGGCCGGCGAGTGAACATAGTCTGCCCAGACGATCTGTCCATCGATGGTCGGCAACACCTTAATTCGGATGGGACTGACGCCATGACCGCCCGGGTCGACGATAGTGGGCGCATGAAATCCACTGCCCCGAGAGGGGTTGCCGATTGTGATTCCGCCTATGAAGTTGGGCAGATAGGCCAGTCCGTCGCCTTGCAACCACATCAACACCCGACTCGCGGCTTCAGCGCCCAGCGAGTAGCCGATGAGCGCGAACGTCTGCCACGGATTGGCGATAATCCACTGCTTAGCCCAGTTGACCGCCTGTTCCACCGACTGTTGATACGACGGTGCCGTGATCGCGCCGCCAAGTGGGCCGAATGAGTACGGCCCCGGGACTGCCACCTCGAAGCACAGACGCGGGTCGACGAACTCGGCCAGCCCGTTGACGATGTTGCTCGGATACTGAACCAGTCCCGCGCCCCAAGTGCCGTTGAAGGTGAGCACCGCGTGACGCATCAGCTTGCGTCCGTCGAGCTTGGCGACGAACTCCAGCCAGTCAGCCATTATCAGCCGGCGCCGAGGGCGGTCCAGGCTGCGTCAGCGGCAGTAGCGTCTCGGGCAGACCGAGTGCGGCGCGTACGTCGGCGGGGTCATGGCCTTCGACCTGGACGGCGAATAGCGCACTGATCATGTGCAGCAGGGTCTGGCCGTGGTACTTCTTGGTCAGAATCTCAGCCATCACGGTGTTGTGGTCGATCATGCTCGGGGACCACCACTGCGCACCGAATCCCGGCGCGGCGTTGTTGTCGGCGCCAGCGGGACGGTTCACCCAGTCGCGGCCGAACGCCCACTCCTGATACTGGGTGACACCCACCCAATTCAGTGGCGGATAGTTCACGCCATCCGGGTCGCGTCCGTCGAGTTTTCCAATCGCGTTTGCGGCTGCGTCGGCCATGCTCAGTTTCCTTCCGGGGGAGCGAATCCGTCGATGCCGAGCTTTTGACCGATGGTGGCCAGGGCGTCGACGACGGTCTTGTTGCCGAGTTGCGGCCAGCCTTTGAGGCCGGGTCCGCGCAGCTGCAGCTGGTTGTCCTCTTCGGGGGTGAGTTCGGCCATTGTTCCTCCTGTGTTGATGCCGAGTAGCTTCTTGAAGTCGTCGAGACTGCCGCGGAAGGCGTTGGCGTCGACTCGGATACCTGCGACGACCGCTTTATCGGTGAACTGCCACACGGCTGGGTAGACGCCGCCGTAGGGCGCCCAACCGGATCCATTGGCGCCGCCGCCGGACTCATAGATTGCGGAGGCGTAGCCGTCACCGCCCGGATAGGACGACGCGACCAGGCCGGGCACGTTGGTGAGGTTCGGCGAGCCGATTCGCTGCCAGTACCACCGTGGGAGGTAGGAAAGGGCGATCTCGACACCCGCGGCGTTGAACGCGTCTACCACGGCCCAGAAGTTAGCGAGGTCGCCCGAGCCGTCTTCGAAGTCGAGCATGCACGGAATGGATGGATCGCCGACATGATTACGGTAGAGGCGAGCCTGGCCCGCAACATCTCCCACGCGCACGTAGTGATAGCCGATCAACAGCATCCCATTGGCCTTGCACCAGTCCCGCACAGCAGGCCAGTAGGGATCGCGATATCCGTTGCCCTCACTGACCTTGTGGCATACCGCCGCGAATCCCTCGCCGGACAGCCGGGACAGGAAGTTGATCGCATCGGAAGTGTTGCGCCAGTTGTTGTTGCTGACGTCCGGGTAGAAGAGGGTCATGGTGTCAGAGCTCCGTGGTAGTAGACGGCGTGCGTTTCGGTAAGGGCCTGCGTTGGCCAGGGGAACCTCAGCGACCGGGCGGCCGGCAGTGCTGGCGTGGATGACATCTCCCCCGCCTGCGTAGATCCCGACGTGCGATGCGTCGGGGTAGAAGATGACGATGTCTCCGGGCTGCAGGTCGGCGCGATTGACCGGTTGTCCCACGCTGGCCTGTTGCTGACTGGTGCGCGGGACATCGACTCCGGCCTGGGCGTAGGACCAGACGACCAGGCCGCTGCAGTCAAAGGCGACGGGGCCGGATGCGCCCCAGGCGTAGGGATATCCGATGCGGCTGCGGGCGGCTGCGACGACGTCGCCAGGATCAGCGGTCACGGTCGGACAGATCGCAAGCCACGCGCTGACAAGGAAGACAACCAGTGCGTCACGCCGCATCGTTATCCGGCGTGAAAACTCCGGTCCCCGTGATGGTGAACGTGCCGTGGACAGGCTGCGGGCTGGCCGGCGGTTGCACAGGCGGGTCCGTCGGCTTGGGCGGTGTCGGCGGCACCGGCGCGGGAATCCCGGATCGCAGCGCCGCCAGAAGCTTGCCGCCGTCGGGCACGCCCCAGCCGGTGACGTTGTCACGTCCCGGCCCGGCGCGATACCCGCCGTTGTTGCCGACCGTGACGTCATACATCGCCTGCGGGTTCGTGGCGATCAGGTTGGAGAAGTCGAACGTCGGACCACCGGTCAGCTCCCACAACAGCGCATGGAGCCCCAGCATCAGCGGGGCCACGGCTGAAGTCCCGCCGACGACGTACTCCTGGCCGTCGATGCTGACCTCATAGCCGGTGTCCGGATCCGCGTTCCCCGCGATGTCGGGCACCGTGCGGCCGGGAAAGTGCTGCGACACTCCCCCGCCGGTTGCACTCGTCCGCGAGTTGTCGTTCCACACCATCTCCGAGGACCGCTGGCCCGACGTGGTGACAGCCAGCCGCGTCCCACCGCAGCCGATGGCCGATGGTGCACTCGCCGGGAAGTCGACCTGATTCCCCGCCCCGGACGAATCGGTGCTGCCGCTATCCCCTGCCGCGACGAACACCGGAACCCCGTTCTTCCTGGCGTTCTCGATGACCTCTTCGAAGTCGTCCATGACCGCGGCATCCCACTGATTCTCCGACGCACCCCAGGAGATCGACACCCCATCGCATTCCAGGGTCGCCTGCTTGAGCGCGTCAAGGAAGTCGGTGTCGGAGTTCCCGGCGAAGTACACGCGGAAGTTCGCAGCGGGCGCGATGGCCCCGGCGATTTCCAGGTCGAGCTGCACTTCACCATCCGCACCGTTCGGGCCGTCCGGAGAGTTGGACCCGTCGCCGATGCGTACGTCGGTGAACGTCGGCACCGGCAGCCCCTGACCGGTGAAGCACTGCGCGAGCTGGGCCGGTTTGTAGCCGCCGCCGAGTTCGATGATGCCCGCGGTGAATCCACGTCCACTGGCCTGTCCGACGGGGAACGAATACGCCTTGGCGACCTGAAGCGCAGTGAGAGACGTTTGATGCGCACGCGGTTGGACGACGGTATTGCGGGTCAGTTCCATTGCAGTCCTTCAATAATCGGCGAGGGTGTCGATGCGGGTGATGGCAAAAAGAAGGCCCGCCGTGAATGGCGAGCCCGAATCAGGATGAACGCGAGTCTGGGTCTCATGCGCCCTCGATGACCTCGCAGATGACGAACGTGTATGCAGGTTTCGCGCCAGCAACGACACTGAGGCTTCCGCCCGAGTCTTGAAAGGCCCCGACGTTCAGTACGTCACCGTCAGCAACACTCAGTTCGCAAACTGATCCGATTGATGTAGGCGACGTTGGAGCTGCCGCAAACGCACGAAAACCATTGCCATTCTCTGCATGTGTCCCATTTTGGCCGATCGTAAGCCCTCTGGTGCCGACTGCACTTGTGCCAAATACGACGTTAACGGTTAACCGAACCCGCTTGATTCCCCGATGAGCTGGTATGACAATGTTGTACCCACTCGTCCAGAAGCCCTCAGTATCCCAGTCTGCACCGTCCCAAGTTATTGCCGTAGGGGACAATGCGGACGGGATCGACAGTGCGGAACTCTTGACGAGCCGGCATGATCGCGCGCGCTTGGACCTATAGACGGTATCCGTTGCGCCGTCAAGCACCGGGATCATATCGCCAATCGCGGCATCGGTGTTTAGCATGCTGTTGTTCATCAACTCTGTGCCGGTGGAATCTTTGCCGATGGCAAATCCGATGCAAGCGGCGTCATGACTGCCGTTTTCAACGGAACAGTCGATGTTGTCGGAATGTAACATGACGTTGCTTCGCTTGGCATTGGCAATGGATGCAAATTCGAGATTGTCGATGCGTATTCGTTTAGTGTTGAGCAGGAGTACGTCAGCTTGCGATCCCGCAACGGTCGCGGCAACCGCGTAATCGACGCCGGGGTCTTTCGTTCCGAACTGGGCACGAACAACATTCCGCAGCGTGGTACCGTCCATGCCGCTCGCGAGATTGTTGTAGGTAAACCACTCGGATCCAATCAACACCGCCCCGGCCCGAGCGAATCCGGATGTAGAGTCGAGTTCAAGAGTCGTCGGCGCACTGCCCGTCGTTACCGCTGTTGTTAATGCGGATGTCGGGGCCCAGGCCATCATGTAACTAAGCTGATGTGAAATCATTCCATATTTCTTGCCGTTGAGACAGATGTTCCAGTCACGGTTGTTGTAATGACCGCCGGAAATGGAGAGCTGCGGTTCAATACCGGGCGTCTCCCAATAGACGCCCTCTCGGCATGAAACGACAGCACAATCCGTCAAAAAGCCGCCCTCAGGACCGGGACTCTTGGTGGAAACCATCTGAATTCCGCGGTTGCAAAACCATGTTCGCACGGAGTTCAATACGGGTGAATAACACCCATTCATGTTGATGCCAAGCGCCGTTTTAAATAAAGCGGATGAGTCCGAATAATCGCTCGAATCGGATCCGAGGAGTCCCGCGACGATCACCTCATTGAAGAGAGGCCGGAGCAGGCCGATAGCCTCAATCGGCCTGTCGAAATATCCACTGAGGGTGTCGTACCCCGAACAGGTGACGCGCTCGATTGTTACCGCGTGTTGATAGTCGGTGCCACCTTCAACACCGGTTACGCTTAATGCGTGCGTTCCACCCGCGACTGCGCTCTGAACGGTAAAGTCCGAGAAGTCGAACTGGCATGATCGGACTCCCGGTACGCCGGTCGTGTCAACTGTTAAAAAGCCGCCGGAAGCGGTGCATACGATGCGACTTGTCGAAACGCTTGTGCCACGCAGGGCGAAGCAGATTAAGTCCTTGGTGGGCGCGAGTGATATCGCCTGTCCGCAAATGCTTATTCCGGCAGGCATCGTCAATTGCGCACCGCCGTTGGAGATCATATCCGTCAACGCCTGCGTCCACGCGGGGCCGTCATCAGTGCCCCACGAAATGAATGCCTGTCCACACGGGCCAGCGGCTGGAGTAGCGATCGTGGCCTTGCCGCCCGACACGGCAGTGATGGTTGTGATGTGAGCCTGATCGTCGATGCCGCTTACGGCAGCTCCGTTGCCGATGATGATGGTTTTACCGACGTCGGCTGCGGTGAAGTCGTGAAAGTCGCACAGGACAACATTCAGGGCTCCGGCCGCGATGCGTCCATCCCGTCTCCAAGTGCCGTCTACCTTGGCTCCCCATTCCAGAATTGATCGGGAACGTAGCCGCATATCAGGCATCAGTTGCGTGTCTACCGTCGGCCCTCGATAGCGCAAAGCGCCGTCAGATGCGACGTAGATCTGGCCCTTGTCACTGATGGCCGCCGGCGCGGAATCCATCTCAGTCAGTGCAATCGCCCCTTTGGCGACCATGTTTCCGGCACCATCGTCCAGGGTGTTGCCGCCTTGGGTGGTGAGCTTCTGTCCCGATGTCGCAGGCAACAATCCAGCCGCGCCTCCCGACCACGGCACCGCGGCATTAATCGCGGCACTCACCTCGTTTTGATCTGCTGCGGTGAAACGATCGCCGGTAGCCCATGTGTCCTTCAGCGTCAACGTCGGCTCCTTAGATGCCTCATCCCAATAACACTGGGAACATGAATGGGAACTGTGCTTCGGTTGGCGGCGCGTCGAACTCCTCTGCCCACCAGCCCGTCACTGCGGGTTTCGACCATGGCACGGACATGCTCAGCCATGACGTATGCGAATAATCCGGCAGTGGAATCTGCACCGGCCGCTGGTAACACGTCTCGATCAACGTGCGGAACCGGCGATCCTCCTGTGGAAACGTCGAACCCGTACCGAGCAGCGGTAGCGGATACGTCGGCGCCCAGACGTAGGTGACGTTGGGCTGTGCGGGATCGACGTAGCTGACGTTCTGCGGGTCATCCACGGCTACGTCGAAGTACATGGTGTGCACGTATTCCATGCCCGCGATGATGTTCATCATCGCCGTCCAAGAAGCGTTGTCCGTCAACGCTGAACTGACGTCTCTCATCGCGTCGGTGTAGGCCGCAGAGCCCAATCCGATGGCCGAGAGGTCTTCCATGGCCGTGCGGATCTTCGGTGCACTCGGGAAGTCGGCCCAGCCATCGTACTGGCGACAGAAGTCCGTGATCGGCCAGCGCACCTTCGCGCTCGGCAGTCCCCCAGTGTCGGCAATGGACGAGAACCCGTCGAGATCGTGTATCATGCCGCCGAATTTGCGCTCAGCGTTGCCGATCATCAGAAACGACATGTCGCCGGTGGGGACGTCGGAGTCGGCGTTGTGTTCTCTGAGCCAGCGGGTTGCGACCTGTGCGCCCTCGGAGTAGGCGAACACCAGCTTCTCGCCGCGAGTGTCGGTGATCTTCGCGTCGAGCTTGCTCACCCCGTCGGCGATGTTCGCTTCACCCGGCTGGTTCGTGTAACCGATGTTGATCAGCGTGTCGTCGGAATTCAGGATCGTCCCGCGCAGAAGCGAGTTCATCAACTGGGAGACGTCCACACCCATCGGGTTGCAGAGCAGGACGGTCTTGCTCACCTACTTGCCGATCTCATCCGACGGTTCCCCGGCCACCGCATCGCCGTCAACGAGAAGCTCTATGCCGAACCGTGTTTTGCCGTCAATGGTGCCCGAGTAGTGATTCGCAGAGATTTCACCGAGTCCACCTTCAGCCACCGCGTTCATCTCCTAGTTGGAAATCTTTATTACTGCCATGACGATCGCGCTCAAATTGACTGTGGCCGTTGTGGAGTTGCTGTTCGTGAACAGCACGCCCGGCATGAAGTACCGATTTCCGGGATCGGTGCGGACGTACAGATGTTTGCCGCAGATGCAGTACGTAACGCTTTGGTCGACGATCGTTGCGGATGTCCCAATGGGTATCGTGTGCGTGTTCGACCAGGTTCCAGAGCTGGGAGGCGCGGTGTCACCGTAGACGAGCGTGGGTGTCAACGCGCCATTAAACGACAGTCCGGCATTGGCAGTGAAGGTGGTCGCGATCTCAAAGTCATACAGACCCGGCTCCGCGAGCCATAGGCCTTGTGTCGTAGACGCGCCAATGGACTCACCGGCAACCTGTGCGCTCGTGATTTTGCTCAACGAGATGAACACCGACGTGTTGGCCGGAACCGAAATTGAGTAGCCGTCAAACGACAACGCGCCGTAGTCGTGCGCCGTGATGTTCTTCGGCGGGATCGCTGTCAGGTTCGCCTTGACGGCGGCGGCGGTTTTGGCTGTGCCCGTTGCCGAGTCGTAATTGATCGCCTGGTGAATTCCGTCGACAATCGCGCCGGTCGCGATGTCTGCATCATCCGCCGTCGACTTCGTTGCGAATACCGTGTGTCCGATGTTCGGATCTCCAACCACCGGAGATGCCACAGCCGAGGCGGCGACTTGGGAGTTGGATGTGATCTCGCGAGCGAGGATGACCGCGGCATTCTCGGTATTGTCCACGACGTACACGTTGCCGACCGAATCCACTGCAATGCCAGCAGGAGCCGTGAGGTCGGCCGCGATCGTCGTCTGCACGCCATCGGGGGTTAGCATGACAACCGTGCCGCTGGCGTTGTTCGTGACGTAGAGGTTGTCCACCGAATCTACCGCGACACCAAATGGATTCGACAGGCCAGCGAGCGGAACCGTCGTCTGAGTACCGTCGGGTGTCAACTTGAAGACCTTGTTCGAACTCCAGTCCGCGACATACACATTGTCAACTGAGTCGATTGCGACGCCCGTGATCTGACCCGACAGGCCGGTGAACGGAAGACGCGTCTGTGTTCCGCCGGCGAGCTTATCAACCGTGCTGTTTCCGCCGTTCGTGACGTACAGAACACCAGTAGAATCGACCGTGATATCCCACGGCGTGTTCAGTTCGGTCAGTGCCGAGAGTGTCGTCTGCACGCCGTCTGGAGTTAGCTTGTATGCCACGTTGGTGCTGTGGCTGACGGTGTAGAGATTGTCCGTCGAGTCGACTGCGATACCACTCGGCTGAGCCACCCCTACAAACCCCGCGAAGCTCTGCATGCCATCGGGTGTCAACTTCAACACCGTGTTCGCGAGTGTGTTTGCCACGTACACGTTTCCATCGGAGTCGACCGCGATGTCCCGGGGCGCGCTCAAGCCCGTGAAGCCAAGCGTGGCCTTGGTGAATGTGGCCGTGAAAGCGCGCTTGGACAGGTCTCCCGAGAGCGTCTTGGCGATGGCCGCCGTCGTCTTCACGGTCGTAACGATCTGCGCCGACAGCTCGGCATCCGTCTTCGGATGGGCCACCGTGCCACCAGTGCGAACGGTCGTGTCCTGATACGGCGTCAACCATGTGCCAGCAGTGGAGGGCGAGCCGACCAGATGCCAGTCCGTCGCCTGGTAGGTGGCGTCGACCTGTCGGTAGATCTTGAACGTGTAGCCGCTCATCGCATCCCAGGCCAGGTTCACCTGCCCGGTGCAGTTCGGCGGGAACAACGTGTCCATCCGCACCGACACCTTGGTGGCCGGACCTTCGATTCCGTTCTTCACCGCAGCGATGGCATAGGTGATCTTGCCTGCGGGGAAGTTGGCCACCGTGAACGGGATGGGCACCGCCACTAGGCCGGTCGGAGGAGGTGGAATGGTGTCGTCGTAGTGAGATGAGATCGCATCACCGCTGCCGTCGTTGCTGCCGGGAGTTAGCACCGGGTTGCTGCCGGGGAGCTGGGTCGAGGGCGTGTTCAGCTCGGGGACCCATGCCCAGCTGCTGTTGAAGTAGCCCCAGTGCAGCGGCGCGACCATCTGGTTGATGAGCTTGCGCACGTCATCGAAGAACGGGATGGACGTCGTCTTGACCGTGCCGTCGGAGTTCAAGCCCCACAGTCGGTTCCAGATGTCCTGCCAGGCGTTGTTCTGCGCCTGCTGGGTTCCCGCGAGCACGCCGGTGAACTCATCCCATGCCGAAGTCCAGGTCTCAACGTCCGCGTCTCCGTTGAGGTCGGCCCCGGTCAATGCTTCAGCGAACCCGTTGAGCAGATTCTGGAATGCGGTGTTCGCGGTGGTCTGAGCCGAGGTGATCTGATTCAGGTCCGTCTGCAGCCCGTCGACCTGATTCTGCGGCAATAGCCCTGCCAGCCAGGAGATGTCGATCTTGCCCGTGGCGTCGAGGTGGAACAACTGGTTCAGGATGTTCTGCAGCGTCAAGGTCTCATCGGCCTGGATGTCGCCGACAACCTCGGCGAACGCATTCCATGCCGTCTGTATCGCGGCGATCTTCTGCGAGAACGTGTCGCTGGAGGTCAGCGCGTCCCAGCAGGCCTGCAGGAACGTCTGCCATGCGTCGTTCTTCGCCTGGGTGTCGTCGAGCAGCTCGGTGATGTCATCGCCGATCTCGGCCGCGGTCTGCGAGTCCAGGCCGAACAGCGGGGCAATGAAGCTGTTGACCAGCCACGTCCAGAAGTTCTCCGGGTGCGGCAGCTCGAACAGATCCAGCACCAGGTTCCATGCCGCGGCGAATTCCTCCTGCGTGTCGGCGTTGGAGAACGCAGCGAAGATGTCGGTGGTCTGGTCCCAGATCTGCTCCAGCCAGCCGCCGACGATCCAGGCTTTCGCGTGGTCGAAGTACACATCTCCCGAGGTCGCATCCGCGGTGACGGCAAAACGCATCTGCACGGTCGAGACGCCCGCAGTGGGAGTGTAGGAGCCGTTGAGCGTGACCGACTTCGAGCCGATGGGCGCACCGTGCCAGCCCGAATCGCCGCCCGAGGGGAAAGCGGCCTCGATGAGCACCGGATCGCCGACGTCCGGCACCGCCCACAGCTGCACCGGATTGCCCGTGCCGGTCAGGTCATCGGCGAGCACTTCCACCGACATCGACACCGACTTGCCCGCGACGACATCGATGGGGTTAGACCGCAGCGCGCGATCCGTGCCGTCGGCCGTGGTGCAGGCTGAGCCCGTCGAGGTCGAGTCGGCGAAGTAGATCCCGTCGGTCCAGCGCCACGTCGTACCGCCCACGAGGGAGATGGCGGTGCGGAAGTCGGCGTTGTCGAGTTCGTTGCGCGGGGTGGACGTCAGCCACGACAGCG
>Ga0164242_10006632_pt1 | contig 12729 bp, 15 predicted proteins | sample OricomgcompostMG_FD_108783 | JGI IMG/M metagenome (GOLD analysis project Ga0164242, IMG submission 108783) | Miracle-Growth compost microbial communities from Emeryville, California, USA - Original compost - Miracle growth compost (MG) ... | reverse complement strand
TTGTCGAGGTAGAATTTGGTCTGACGGGCGGACATGATGGGTTCTCCCTTGTTCTCGTTGCGGTCAGGCGCGTCCGCGCCAGTCGTCAGGGTCGGAAAGCGGGCGTTCGGTGCGCTCGGCCGGCCGCCAGTTGGGGTTGTCGGCGGCGACGATCCGTTCGATCGTGGCGAGCCGCTCGTCGAGCCGGCGGGCCATGTCGTGCAGCCCGTCGAGGAGGTTCTCGTCCTCCACCGAAAGGCCGCGCGCCCGCTTCCACTGGGTGACATAATGGAAGATCAGCCACGGCAGCCCGATGAAGAGCATGCCGACGATGGCGACGGGCAGAAGGAAGTCCGTCATGGGATCAGCCCTCCTGGTCGGCGGCCTTGGCCATCCGCGCCTTCAGCGCCTCGAGTTCGGCGTCGACCTTCTCGGACGAGCGCAGCTCGGCGATTTCCTCCTCCAGGCTTTTGGGGGCGGAGCCCAGACCGGCGGCCTCGGCGCGGCCTTCCGCGAAATCGACCCGGCGCTCCAGCGTCTCGAACCGGGCGAACGCCTCGTCGATCTTGGGGCCGTTGGTCATCTCGCGCAGCTTGTAGCGGTTATGCGCCGATTCCAGCCGGGCGACGATCGAGTTCTGGCGGGCGCGCGCCTCGCGCAGCTTGGTCTGCAGCTTGGCGATATCCTCTTCGGAGGCTTTCAGCGTTTCGTCCAGCGCGCCGATCTCCTCCTTCAGGCGCTCGGCCATGTCCTCGGCCTTCTGCTTCTCGAGCAGCGCGGCCTTGGCGAGATCCTCGCGGCCCTTGGAAAGCGCCAACTCGGCCTTCTCGGTCCAGCTCTCCTGGAGCTTGTCGAGCTTGGTGATGTGGCGGCGCATCTCCTTCTGATCGGCGATGGTGCGCGCGGCGGAGGCGCGGACCTCGATCAGCGTCTCCTCCATCTCCATGATGATCATGCGGATCATCTTGGCGGGATCCTCGGCGCGATCGAGCAGATCGGTGACGTTGGCGGCGATGATGTCTCGGGTGCGGGAGAAGATTCCCATGACGTTTACTCCTGAATGAAAGGGTTGGCCGGGCGGAAGGGGCGAAACCGCCCGGCCGGCTGCGTCAGGCGGCGATCGTGTGGACGATCGGCGCGGGCGACGCGGCGTAGGCGGGCCCGATCGCGGCGGTCAGGCAGGTCGCGGTCGCCAGCGCGGCGGCGATGACGGCGACGAGGGTGCTGCCGAACGAGGGGCGGTTGACGGTTTCGAGGTGGAACATGGCGGGTCTCCCTGAGCTTCGATCCAGAACCGCTCTCGGCGGTGTCGTGATTAGCATTGCAGGAGGCGTGCCAATTTTCAGATCGGCCGATTTCCGCCATTTCCTTCTGTCTTGCCCTCCTAAAACACGTCGCGCCTCTTGCCAAATGTTGGTGAAATGCCCCAAATCGCCGGCATGGATCGCGACATCAAGTTTCTGGGCGAATCGAGCGCCTTTCTCGATGCGGTGGAACGCGCCAGCCGCGCCGCCGCGCTGAACCGCCCGGTGCTGGTGATCGGCGAGCGCGGCACCGGCAAGGAACTGGTCGCCGAACGCCTGCATCGCCTGTCTCCGCGCTGGTCCGGCCCCTTCATTACCCTGAATTGCGCGGCGATGCCCGAGACTTTGATCGAGGCCGAGCTGTTCGGCCACGAGGCGGGGGCGTTCACCGGAGCCGCCAAGGCGCGCGCCGGGCGCTTCGAGGAGGCGGACGGCGGCACGCTGTTCCTCGATGAGCTCGCGACAATGAGCGCCGCCGCGCAGGAACGGCTGCTGCGCACTGTGGAATATGGCGAGGTTACGCGGATCGGCTCGTCGCGACCCGTCCGGGTCGACGTGCGCATCGTCGCCGCCACCAACGAGAATCTGCCGAGCCTGGTGGAAGCCGGGCGCTTCCGCGCCGATCTGCTCGATCGCCTGTCGTTCGAGGTGGTGACGCTGCCGCCGCTGCGCCACCGCGAGGGGGACGTGCCGGTGCTGGTCGATCATTTCGGCCGGCGCATGGCCGCCGAGCTCGAATGGACAAGCTTTCCCGGTTTCGCTCCGGCGGCGATGGCGAAGCTGGCCGCCTATGAATGGCCCGGCAATGTCCGCGAGCTGCGCAACGTGGTGGAGCGGGCGGTTTACCGCTGGGACGAGCCTTCGCGCCCGATCGAGCGGGTGGAGTTCGATCCCTTCGCCTCGCCCTGGCGGCCGCAAGGCACGGCGGCGCGGCCCCAGATTTCGGCCGAGCCCGGCCCCGCCCAGCCGGTCGCGGTGGTCGAGGAGCCGGAATGCGCCGATTTCCGGGCGGCCTGCGAGGCGTATGAGAAGAAGCTCCTCGAAGCCGCGCTAAAGCGCTGCCGCTACAACCAGCGCGCAACCGCCGCCGCGCTGGCGCTCAGCTACGATCAGCTCCGCCACGCGCTGCGCAAGCACGGCATGCTCGATCGCACGGCGGCCTAGATCCGCCTCTCCCTCCGATCGTGCCGAGCGCAGTCGAGGCGGTTCGCCGTATAGCCCTCTCGACGGTTTATTGATGCGGTCGATCAGGGCGATGTGAAAACTCGTTCCGCCCCTAGAAAGAATCGGTGCACTTTTCGGGCGCGCAGGCGTTAGAGGGGTTCATCCGAGCCTCAACCAACCGCAGGAGACGCCCGATGGCTTTCGTCCTTCCACCGCTGCCGTTCGACAAGAACGCGCTCGATCCGATCATGTCGGCCGAGACGTTCGAATATCACCACGGCAAGCATCACAAGGCCTATGTCGACAAGACCAACGGCTGGGAGCAGGAAAAGGGCCTGTCCGGCATGTCGCTGGTGGAGGTCATCAAGAAAGCCAAGAACGGCGGCGACAAGGGCCTGTTCAACAACTCCGCGCAGGTGTGGAACCACAGCTTCTTCTGGCAGTGCCTCGCGCCTGCAGGTTCGACCAAGCCTTCCGACAAGCTCACCAAGCTGATCGACGATTTCGGCGGGCAGGATGCGCTGATCGCCAAGCTCAAGGAAGAGGCGGTCGGCCACTTCGCTTCGGGCTGGGCCTGGCTGGTGCTCGACGGCGGCGCGCTCAAGGTCACGTCGCTGCACGATGCCGATACGCCGGTGGTCTATGACGGCATGAAGCCGCTCCTCACCCTCGATGTGTGGGAGCATGCCTATTATATCGACTATCGCAATGCCCGGCCGGATTTCGCCGAGAAGGTGCTGAAAAATGTCGTGAACTGGGATTTCGTGTCCCAAAATCTCGACGGCGAAGGCGTCAGCCGCGCCGATCAGCAGCCGGCCTGAGAATAAATGCCCTCTCCCGCTTGCGGGAGAGGGGTGGGTGAGGGCCGAGGGCGCAGCCCGAGCTTGCCGCCTCGGAAGAAGGTGCGGCCGTGTGCCGCACTCCCCCTCTCCCAACCCTCTCCCTGAAGGGGAGAGGGCTTTTCGTTCATCACCCCGTCGGCGGGCTTTCCTCCACTGCTTCCGCCGCCGTCTCGCCGAGGCCATGCTTCAGCAGCATTGGCACGTTGGCGATCGCGAACAGGATCGTCGCGGGCAGCACCGCCCACAGCTTGTAGGCGATCCACTCGCCGGTGGTGAAATTGCGCCAGACCAGCTCGTTCGCCACCGCCATCGCGGTGAAGAACCACGCCCAGTTGCGCGAGATCAGGTGCCAGCCGCGTTCGTTCAGCCCCGGATAGGCGGCGCCGAACACCAGCTTCAGCGTGGGTTTCCGGCGGATCACGCCGGCGAACAGCAGGACCGCGACCATCGCGTAATAGATGGTGGGCTTCACCTTGATGAAGGTGTCGTTGTGGAGCCACAGCGTCAGCCCGCCGAACACGACCACCAGCGCGCCCGACACCCACAGCATCGGCGAGATCGCGCCCGCTTTCAGGCGGGAAAGCGCCATCGCCACGATGGTCGCCGCCATGAACACGCCGGTCGCGACATAGATGCGCTGGTCGTGCGGCACGGGGGCGGCGAAATTGGCGATGAAGAACAGCAGCAACGGCCCGAAATCCAGGCCGATCCGCCAGCCGGGCCCAAGCGCTTCGTGAGGGGGTGGGGAGGTGGTCAAGCAGCCTTCTTTCTCTTCACCGTTCGTCCTGAGCGCAGTCGAAGGACGTGCGCTGGGCGAAGCGCTTGGGGCACGCACTTCGACTGCGCTCAGTGCGAACGGGGTTTAAACGGACAGGGTGAACCCCCGCTTACTTCACGCTTTCCTTCGCGCCCGCGATCAGCGCCGCCACTTCCTTCGGATCGAAGGGGCGGAGATCGTCCAGCGTCTCGCCCACTCCGATCGCGTGAATGGGCAGGCCGAAGCGCTCGGCCGCCGCGACCAGCACGCCGCCCCTGGCGGTGCCGTCCAGCTTGGTCATCACCAGCCCCGTCACGCCCGCCTCCTTGCCGAAGACCTCGATCTGGTTGAGCGCGTTCTGGCCGGTGGTGGCGTCCAGCACCAGCACCACGTCGTGCGGCGCGGCGGGGTTGAGGCGGCCGAGCACACGGCGGATTTTGGCCAGCTCGTCCATCAGCCCGGCCTTGTTCTGGAGCCGTCCGGCGGTGTCGACGATCAGCACGTCGGTGCCGATCGCGGTGCCCTGCTTCACGCCCTCCCAGACGAGAGAAGCCGCGTCGCCGCCTTCCGAGCCAGCGATGATCGGCACGCCGATCCGCTCCGCCCACACCTTGAGCTGTCCGATCGCTGCGGCGCGGAACGTGTCCCCCGCCACCAGCATGACATTGTAATCCTGCTCCTGGAACAGGTGGGCGAGCTTGGCGATCGTGGTCGTCTTGCCCGATCCGTTGACGCCGATGACGAGGATCACCTGCGGGCGCGGGAAAGCGTCTATCTCCAGCGGCCTGGCGACGGGGGCCAGGATCTTCGCCACCTCCTCGGCGACGACGGCGCGCACGCCCGCCTCGTCGAGCCCCTTGTCATAGCGCTCGTCCTCCAACCGCTCGCGCACCCGCGCGGCGGTGACGGGGCCGAGATCGGAGGCGATCAGCGCCTCCTCGATCTCGTCCAGCGTCTGCCGGTCGAGCTTCTCCTTGGTGAGCAGGCCGGAGAGGTTGCCGCCCAGCCGCTCGGAGGTGCGGCGGAAGCCGGCGACCAGCTTGTCGTGCCAGACCACGGTATGGGGAACGCGCTTGTCGGTCATGTTCTCGTCCGATCCGTGCTCCGGCGAAGGCCGGAGCGCAGGGTGGCAGGTGCGGTGCGTGCGGTCCAACGCTCCGGTCTTCGCCGGAGCACGGCGGGGCTAATGCTCAAACCGCTTCTCCCGCCAGCATCCCGCCCTCCACGCGAACGACCCGCATCGTGACGACATCGCCCACCACCGGGCCGTTGGTGCCCTCGCGCCGGGGGGCCGCGCCGGAGACGAGGCGGGCGGGGGCGTAGTTGCCGGCGTGGCCCCGCCCGTCCTCGCGCTCCACCAGCACGGACTGCTCGGTGCCGACCAGCGTTTCCAGCCAGCGGGCGCGGCGCGCCTCCGCCGCCTCGCGCAGCCGCTTCGCGCGGGCGCGGATGGCGGCGGGATCGAGCTGCGGCATCCGCGCGGCGGGCGTGCCCCGGCGCGGCGAGAAGGGGAAGATGTGGCCGAACACGATATCGCAATCGTCGAGCAGGCGGAGCGTGTTTTCGGCCATCTCCTCCGTCTCGGTCGGGAAGCCGGCGATCAGGTCCGCGCCGATCGCGATCTCGGGCCGCGCGGCTTTCAGGCGCTCGACCATCGCCACCGCCTGCGCCCGGCTGTGGCGGCGCTTCATGCGCTTGAGGATCAGGTCGTCGCCCGCCTGGAGCGAGAGATGGAGATGCGGCTGGAGGCGCGGTTCTCCGGTCAAGAGCGCGAACAGCCTGTCGTCGATCTCCACCGAATCGAGCGAGGAGAGACGCAGCCGCTGGAGCGCGGGCACGAACCTCAGGATGCGCTCGACGAGTTGGCCCAGCGTCTGGCCGCCGGGCAGGTCGGGCCCGTAGCTGGTGGTGTCCACGCCGGTCAGCACAACCTCGTTATAGCCTTCGTCGACCAGCGCCTTGATCCGGTCGATCACGAGGCCCGCTGGCACCGAGCGGCTCGGCCCCCGGCCATAGGGAATGATGCAGAAGGTGCAGCGATGATCGCAACCGTTCTGCACCTCCACGAACGCTCGTGCCCGCTCCCCGAACCCGGCGACGAGATGGGGGGCGGTCTCGCGCACCCGCATGATGTCGGAGACGCGGATTTTGGCCTCACCCGTTCTCCCGGCTTCTTCCGTCATCCCAGCGAAAGCTGGGATCTCGGTCGGCCGGGCGACTCCCTCACGAAACCCCAGCTTTCGCTGGGGTGACGGAGTGGATGGGGAAGGGAGGAAACTGTCGGCCTCCCACTTCTCCCGGTTGCCGATCACGCCCGCCACCTCGGGCATGGCCGCGAAGCTTTCCGGCTCCACCTGCGCCGCGCAGCCGGTGACGAGGATGCGCGCGCCTGGGCGGCGACGGGCGGCGCGGCGGACTTCCTGGCGGGCTTGGCGCACCGCCTCGGCCGTCACCGCGCAGGAGTTGACGATGACGAGATCGTCCTGCCCCTCGGCCAGCGCGCGCATCGCCTCGCTTTCCGCCATGTTGAGGCGGCAGCCGAGCGTGACGATCTCCGGCCCGCTCATCCGAACGCCTCCATGTCGAGCTCGCCCGAAAAGACGTGGGTGGCGGGCCCCGTCATGGTGATGCGGCCGTCCGGCGTCCACTCGATGACGAGCGCGCCGCCGGGCAGCATCACGGTGACAGGGCTCGACGCGAGGCCGGCGCGGATCGCCGCGACGGCGGTGGCGCAGGCCCCCGTCCCGCAGGCGCGGGTCAACGCCGCTCCGCGCTCCCAGACGCGAAGGCGGATGCGGTCCCGCGCCTCGACGGCGGCGACATTGACGTTGACGCGCTCGGGAAAAGCCGGGTCATGCTCGATCGCCGGGCCGATCGCGGCGAGATCCACCGCGTCCGCGTCCTCCACGAAGAAGATGATATGCGGATTGCCGATGTTGACGGCCATCGGCGGACGGATCGGCTCGATCCCCTCCCAGCCGAGGGGCAGGGCGGCGGTGTCCATCGCATAGGCGAGCGGGATCGCCTGCCAGTCGAAGCGCGGCTCGCCCATGTCGACGCTCGCGCCTGCGCCGTCGACGCGCGCGGCGAGCGTGCCGCCCTTCGTCTCGATCGTGGCTGCATCGCCCAGCAGCGTCGCCACGCAGCGGGTGGCGTTGCCGCACGCCTCCACCTCGCCGCCGTCAGCGTTCCAGATGCGCATCGCGGCGGTGGCGGTGGCGGAAGGCTCGATCAGGATGAGCTGATCGCAGCCGACGCCGGTATGGCGGTCCGCGATGGCGCGGGCCCGCGCGGGCGTCATCGCGATCGCGCCCGCGCGGGCGTCGAATACGACGAAATCATTGCCAAGTCCGTGCATCTTGTGGAAACCAAGCCGCATGGCGCGCGATCTAGGGAGAGACGGGGGCGAAGTCCACCGAGCCGACATCGCGCAAGCAGCGGCGGAGGTGATCCGCTTCTGGCTGGAGGAGGTGCCGCCGGACAAGCGCTTCGCCCGCGATGCCGCGCTGGATGCGGCGTGTCGTGAGCGGTTCGGGGCGTTGCGAGACGAGGTGATCGCCGCCCATGCCGCGGGCTGGCGACGAAATCCCGAGATGCTGCTCGCCGCCATCATCCTGGTCGACCAGTTCTCGCGCAACATCTTCCGCGATGACGGCCGCGCCTATGAAGGCGATCCGCTGGCCCGCGCGCTCGCCCGCTTCGGCATCGCCAAGGGCTGGGACAAGGGCCTCACGCCCGAGCGGCGGCAGTTCCTCTACATGCCGCTGATGCACGGCGAGAGCATGGCCGATCAGGTGCAGTCCCTCGATCTGTTCGCGGGCAGCCCCAACGCCTCCTTCGCCGTGCGTCACGCGGCGCAGATCGCCCGTTTCGGCCGCTTTCCGCAACGCAACGCGCCGCTCGGCCGGACGACAACTACGGAGGAGAAAGCCTTTCTCAGCCGGCCCGACGCGCGGTTCTGACCGGATCGGCGGTCGCGCGCGCCGCCGGAAGCAGCCCGCGCTCGGCGAGCATCCTGCGCGCCGCCGCGATCGGCACGGGTTTGGCGAAATGATAGCCCTGCCCCTTGTGGCAGCCGAGCGCCTGGAGCCGCTTGCGGATATCCTCGTCCTCGATCCCTTCGGCGGTGATCGGCAGGTTGAGGCTTTCGCCCAACCGCGAGATGGCGTTGACGATCGCCGCCGATTCGGGATCGCTGTTGATCGAGCTCACGAAGCTGCGGTCGATCTTGATCCGGTCGAAGGGAAGGGCGCGCAGGTGCGCGAGGCTGGAATAGCCCGTCCCGAAATCGTCGAGCGCCAGGCGGATGCCCTGGTTCTTGAGGCTGCCCACGATCGACTGCGCCAGCGCGAGATTCTGGAACAGCGAGCTTTCCGTGATCTCGATCTCCAGCCGGCTCGGCGGATAGCCGGTCTCGACCAGCAGCTTGACGATCTTCTGCGCCAGCCACGGATCCTTGAGTTGGGCGGGCGAGATGTTGACCGAAAGCGTGATCGAATGATCCCAGTCGCGCGCCTCCTCGAAGGCGCGGCGCATCACCGCGATCGAAAGCTCGCTGATCAGGCCGCATTCCTCGGCCACCGGGATGAAGCTGTCGGGCTGGATCGTGCCCCGCTCGGGATGCTCCCAGCGCGCCAGCACCTCGAAGCCGATCAGCTTGCCGCTCTCGAGATCGACCTGCTGCTCGTAATAGGGGATGAACTCGCCCCTGGGGATGCCGGCGCGGATGCCCGCCTCGATCGCGTTGCGGCGGACGAGCTCGCGCTCCATCGTCGCGTCGAACCAGACATGGCGGCCGCGCCCGGCGGCCTTGGCGGCGCGCTTGGCGATGTTGGCGCGGCGGAGCAACGCCTCCACCTGATCGGTATCCGCATCCGATCGAGCGATGCCGAGCGAAGCGCCGATATGCGCCGTCACCCCGCGAGCGACGAGCGGCTGGGAGAGCGCGCCGATGATATAGTCCGCCAGCGTGTCGATCGTGGCGCTGTTGGCGGGATCGAAGGGCACCACCACCGCGAACTCATCCCCGTCGAGCCGCGCGGAGACGGAGATGGGCGGCAACGCGCGGCGGATGATGTCCGCCGCCTCGCGCAGCACGGTATCGCCGGCGAGATGGCCATGCACCTCGTTGACCGTCTTGAAATGATCGAGATCGATGACGAGCATCGCCGCCGCCCGGCCGCGCCGCGCCGTCTGGGCGAGCAGCCCGGCGGCTTCCTCGGCAAGCGCGCGGCGATTGATGAAGCCGGTGAGCTCGTCCCGGCGGGCGAGCGCGCTGGCCCGCTGCTCGGCGCGCGCATTGTCCCCGGCGGCGGCGACGAGATCGCGATAGCGACGATAGCCGAACAGCAGCAGCGCAATGTTGAGCAGCACGCCCACCGCCATCATCCGGTGATCGGTGTCGCTGCGGCTCGAAAAGATGACGCGCGGGGCTGTCCAGGCGAGCAGCGCCAGCGCGGGGAGCAGGACGCAGGCGAGCACCAGATCGCGCCGCGCGCGAATCAGGCCGGAGCCCATGCCCGGACTTCCGCCTTCCCAATCCCCGCTTCGCGTGGCCATACAATATACCCCTGCCGCCAACAGCCGCTTGTGCGGCCGGAACCGTATAGAAGCGGTAAAGACAGAGCTTTCGGGAGCGAGTGGCGGCGATCGCTTGCCCGTGGCGCCCGCATCGGGTAGAGGACGCGCGATCGTTCCGTTCAGGATCGTGATGGCTCCAGCGCCGAGTCCCTCGAAAGGGCGGCGCCCGCCGGCCGGCGAGTTTCGCCCGCCGGCGTTTTGTGCGTTGGGCCCATCGCATCCGCCGGACAAGGAGTGTTGCGCATGTTCGAGAGTTTGAGCGAAAGGCTGGGCGGGGTCTTCGACCGGCTGCGCGGCCGCGGCGCGCTCACAGAGGCGGACGTGCGTGCGGCGATGCGCGAGGTCCGCATCGCGCTGCTCGAGGCCGACGTCGCGCTGCCGGTGGTGCGCGAGTTCGTCGACAAGGTGACGGAGCAGGCGGTCGGCCAGTCCGTGCTGAAGTCGATCACGCCGGGCCAGCAGGTCGTCAAGATCGTCAACGACCAGCTCACCGAGATGCTGGGCTCCGAGGCGTCGGACCTTCAGGTCGATGTCACGCCGCCCGCGGTGGTGATGATGGTCGGCCTCCAGGGTTCGGGCAAGACGACCAGCACCGCCAAGATCGCGCGCCGCCTGCGCGAAAAGGGCCGCAAAAAGGTGCTGATGGCATCGCTGGACGTGAACCGTCCGGCGGCGCAGGAGCAGCTCGCCGTGCTGGGCGGCCAGGCCGAGGTGCAGACGCTGCCGATCGTGCAGGGACAGCAGCCGGTCGACATCGCGAAGCGGGCGATGCAGGCCGCGAAGCTCCAGGGCTTCGACGTGCTGATGCTCGACACCGCCGGCCGCCTCCACGTCGATCAGGCGCTGATGGATGAGATGAAGGCGGTGGCGCAGGTTGCGAGCCCGCACGAGATCCTGCTCGTCGTCGATGCGCTCACCGGCCAGGACGCGGTGAACGTCGCCAAATCCTTCTCAGAGCAGGTGCCGCTGACCGGCGTGGTGCTGACCCGCATGGACGGCGACGCGCGCGGCGGCGCGGCGCTCTCGATGCGCGCCGTCACCGGCAAGCCGATCAAGTTCGTCGGCACCGGCGAGAAGCTGGACGGGCTGGAGTTGTTCCAGCCGGGCCGCGTCGCGGGCCGCATCCTCGGCATGGGCGATGTGGTCAGCCTCGTCGAGCGCGCCGCCGAGACGATCAAGCAGGAAGACGCCGAGAAGCTCGCCGCCCGCATGGCGAAGGGCCAGTTCGATTTGAACGACCTTCGCTCCCAGCTCGCGCAGATGCGCAAGATGGGCGGGCTGGGCGCGCTCGCCTCGATGCTGCCCGGCATCGCCAAGGTGAAGAACGCGATGGCCAATTCCCAGGTCGACGATCGCATTCTGATCCGCATGGACGCGATCATCGGCTCTATGACGCCCAAGGAGCGGGCCAAGCCCGAAATCCTGAACGCCAAGCGCAAGATCCGCGTCGCCAATGGCTCCGGCGCCACGGTGCAGGATGTCAACCGTATCCTGAAAATGCATCAGGAAATGGCGACGATGATGAAGAAGATGAAGAAGATGGGCGGCCTCAAGGGCCTCGCCGCCATGTTCGGCAAGGGCGGCGGCATGGGAGGTCTGGGCGGCATTGGCGGTCCGGGCGGCGCGTTGTCGCCGGGCGCGGGCGGAGCCGGTGGCCTAGGCGGTCTGCCCGGCCTTCCCGGCGGCCAGGTGCTTCCGCCCGGTTTCCAGAATTTCGTGAAGAAGAAGTGATGTCGTGAATTGAACCCATCGCCCCCGTCTTCGCAAGGGGCGAATTGAAGATCAGTCAGGAAGGAAGAGAAGAATGTCCGTTTCGATCCGTCTGTCGCGCGGCGGCGCCAAGAAGCGCCCCTATTACCGCATCGTCGTCGCCAACTCGCGTTCCCCGCGCGACGGCAACTTCATCGAGAAGATCGGCGCCTACAATCCGATGCTGCCGAAGGATGACGCCAAGCGCGTGGTGCTCGATACCGAGCGCGCGAAGCACTGGCTGTCCGTCGGCGCGCAGCCGACCGATCGCGTCGCCCGCTTCCTCGACGCCGCCGGCGTGAAGGAGCGCGCGCCTCGCAACAATCCGAAGAAGGCGGAGCCGGGCGAGAAGGCGAAGGAGCGCGCCGAGGAGCGGGCCGCCAAAGCCGCCGCGATCGCCGAAGCCGCCGCCGCGCCGGCCGAGGAAGCTCCGGCCGCCGAGGAAACGGCCGAGGCCTGAGCCTCTTCGGCCCGTCGGGCGTTCTTCCCTTCAAGAATGAGAGGAGGAACGCCGCGATGGCCGACCAGGACAAGCAGCAGGGCGAGCGCAAGCCCGCCGATCAACCCGACGCCTCGGATGAAGGCGTCTCCACCCCCGAGCCGGCGGAGGGCGCGGACGACTGCCCCGCCCCGGCCAAGGGATCGCCTAAGGGCTGAGATTTGGCCGCACCCGATCGCCCCGTCACGCTCGCCGCCGTCCTCGGCGCGCATGGCGTGAGGGGCGAGGTGCGGCTCAAACTCTTCACCGATGATCTCGCCGCCTATGAGACGCTCCACGTGGGCGATCGCACGCTGACGCTCAAGTCGGTGCGCCCCGGCCCCAACGGTGCTGTCGCCCGCTTCGCCGAACTGAACGACCGCGACGCCGCCGAGGCGCTACGCGGTTTCCAGCTCACCGTCCCCCGCTCGGCGCTGCCCCCGCTGGGCGAGGGCGAATATTATCATGCCGATCTGATCGGCCTCGCCGCCGTCAGCGACGCGGGAGAGGCGATCGGCCGCGTCGTCGCGGTCGAGAATTACGGCGCGGGCGACGTGATCGAGATCGAGCGCGAAGACGGCCGGCGCTTCATGGTTCCGATGCGGCCCGAGGCTGTGCCGGAGTGGAATGACATGCGGCTGATCGTCGCGACGGACTTCCTGCCGTGATGCGCCTCGCGGCGCTGAGCGACGTTCACGGCAACCTGCCGGCGCTGGAGGCGGTGATCGCCGATTTCCGCGCGCAAGGCTGCGAGGCGGTCGTCAATCTCGGCGATATCCTCTCGGGCCCGCTCTGGCCGGCGGAAACCGCCGACCTGCTGATGCGCGAGGATTGGCCGACCATCGCCGGCAACCATGAGCGCCAGCTCCTCACCTT
>Ga0164242_10006631_pt1 | contig 12731 bp, 12 predicted proteins | sample OricomgcompostMG_FD_108783 | JGI IMG/M metagenome (GOLD analysis project Ga0164242, IMG submission 108783) | Miracle-Growth compost microbial communities from Emeryville, California, USA - Original compost - Miracle growth compost (MG) ... | reverse complement strand
TCGCGGATCGCCTGGAGGACGAACTCCAACGACAGGACGGTCAGCTCCGGCTCGGTGTCGGACTGCTCGACGAGCCGTCTCCCGAGGTCCGCGACACACTCGCGGACGGTCGGCGCATCCGCGTCGAAGACGGTTCCCTCGCGCTCGGCGTCCTCGAGCATGTGCACCATCAGATCGGCCTTGCTGGCGAAGTTCGAGTAGATGGCGCCCACCGTCACCCCGGCGGCGCTCGCGATCTCGGCGTGCGTCGCGCCGAGGATGCCGCGCTCGGCAACGACCTTTCGGGCCGCATCGAGCAACGCCCGACGGGTCTGCTGCTGACGCTCCTTGCGAGTCGGCGGCCGGTCCTCCCCCGTTGACATACTCGTCAGTATCTGGATACTGCCCGATATGTCAACGGTCGCCGCCCGCCGCCGTCCGGTCCGGCGCCTGGCCGCGGCCGTGGCGCTCGTGGTCGCCGCGGGATGCGGCAGCACCGTCCAGCTGAACGGACAGGCCGCGCCTGGTCAGGTCGCCGACGGCCTCAGCCTGCCCCCGACCGCGGCCGCGGCAACGCCGGTCGTCGAGCCACCGACCCCGGCGGTCGATTCCGGGCCGGACGAGCGCCCCCCAGGCGAGGAGAGGTCGACACCGCCGGCCCCTGGACCGTCACCCGGCGGCGGCAGCCGCTCATCCCCGGCGGCACCGGCCTCGACGGCGCCACTCGTGGTCGGCACGTACTACCTGAACGGCGGCAACGCGGCGCTGTCCGGACTCGGCTTCGGCGGCTTGGTCATCCCGGACAACAAGCCGGTCTTCGACGCCTTCATGCGCTACATCAACGCGCACGGCGGTGTCGGCGGCCGCCGGATCGTTCCGGTCTATTACCGGTACAACTCCGGCGGCAACCCGCAAGCGCAGGACGCGGCGGCGTGCGCGACGTTCACACAGGACCACCACGTGAGCCTGGTCTTCGGCGGGATCAACTCCGGCGCCGGTCAGCTGCTGCCCTGCCTGGCCAAGCACGGCGTGCCGTTGATCGGCGCCGGCGCAGGCGGGGACGCGTCGTACTTCGAGCGCTATCGCGAGTACGCCTACGAGCCTGATCAGATGAACTTCACGACCGCGCTGCGAGTCCTCGTCGAAGACATGAAGCGCCGCGGCTACCTCACGAGCGTGCACAAGGTCGGCGTCGTGCAGTACCCCGGCGAGATCTACACCAACGCGGTCGACAACGGGCTCGCACCTGCCCTGCGCGCCGTCGGGCTGAAGATCGACTCGCGCGTGACCACCGGGTCGACCACCGACAACGGCGCTATCGCCGGCGCCGCGGCCGCGGCCGAGCTTCGATTCGCCGCGTCCGGCATCGACCTCGTCATCTTCATGACGCCGGGCGGCGCCGCCGAGACCTACTTCATGACGGCCGCAAGCACGCAGCACTACAAGCCGAGATACGGGATCTGGAGCGCCGACTCACCGTTCGTGCTGGAGAAGGTCGCGTCGAAGGGACAGCTGCAGAACACCATCGGGATCGGGTTCGAGCCCGGCCTCGACGTCGGCGCCGCGCAGGACCCGACCGCGCACACGAAAGCGGGCCGCGACTGCCTCGCGTTCGGCCGCAAGCTGCGGCTGAACGAGGCCGGGCTCGGCAACGGCCTGGTGCGGGCCGCCTGCGACGACTGGTTCCCGATCCTGCGCGTCGCCGAGCGCGACCCGCACGCGCTGGACTCCGCGGGAAACCTCGCAGCCGCACTTGACGCCCTCGGCACGAGCTACGCGTCCGCCAGCACCTTCGCGATGCGCTTCACACCCGAACGGCATGACGAGGCCCACGGGTACCGGGACATGTTCTTCAACTACTCCTGCGCCTGCTACCACTACGTCGGCCCGACCCGTCTCGTGGACTGAGCGGGTCGGTGATGCCACGACTGGCGGGCGGGCTGGCCGGGATCGGCGGGATCGGCGAGACGCCTCTGCTGCAGATCCCGCTCCCGCCCGGTACGCCGGGCAGGTTGCTCGCGAAGGCGGAGATGCTGCAACCCGGCGGCAGCATCAAGGACCGTGCCGCCGCCGGCTGCATCGAGCATGGCTTGGAGTCCGGTGCCCTCCGGCCTCGACAGCCCGTCGTCGAGATGACCAGCGGGAACATGGGCGCGGGGCTGGCGGTCGTCTGCGGTGTCCTCGGCCATCCGTTCACGGCCTACATGTCGGCGGGCAACTCGCCGCGCCGCGCCGACATGATGCGAGCCCTCGGCGCGAGCGTCGTGCTCGTCGAGCAGGTCGATGGCCTTCCGGGCCGGGTGACCGGTGCCGACATCGCAGCCGCCGACGAACGCGCCCGGACCGACGCCGAACGCGGCGGCGCCTGGTACGTCGATCAGTTCAACAACCCGGGAGCGGTGGCCGCCCACGAGCTCGGAACCGCACCGGAGATCTGGCAGCAGACCGACGGACACGTCGACGCCCTCGTCGCGTGCGTCGGCTCGGGCGGAACGCTCATCGGCTGCGGCCGCGCGTTGAAGGCACGCAAGGCGGATGTGCACATCCTGGCCGTCGAGCCGGCGAGCGCCCGCATCCTGGCTGAGGGCGCCGTCGCGGACCCACGCCACATGCTGCAGGGCAGCGGCTACGGAGTCGTCCCTCCTCAGTGGGACCCCTCCGTTGTCGACGGCTACCTTTCCGTCGACGACGGACTCGCCGCGCAGACCCGCGACTGGCTCGGTCGGCGCTGCGGCCTGTACGTCGGGTACACGGCAGCCGCGAACGTCGCCGCGGCGACGCAATGGCTCAGCGAGCAGAACGCCGAGCTGACAGTGGTCACGTTCTTGTGTGACACCGGCCTGAAGTACTTGACGGAGTGAAGAGGATCAACGCAGTGACACGGCACCGCTGGAACGTCGAGACCCCGATGCGCGACGGGACGCTGCTGCGCGCCGACATCTACTTTCCCGAAAGCGGAGTCGACGGCGGTCCCTACCCCACGGTCCTGCAGCGCACGCCGTACAGCAAGCAAGGCCCGGTCTACGTCGAGGGCGCGCGCTACCTCGCCGCGCGCGGCTACGCCTGTGTCCTGCAGGACGTGCGTGGTCGGCACGACTCGGGCGGTGAGTGGACGCCGTTCGTCAGCGAAGGCGCGGACGGGTACGACACCGTGGAGTGGATCGCCGAGCAGCCGTGGTCGACCGGACGCATCGGCACCATGGGCGGCTCCTACGGCGGCTGGATCCAGTGGGCGCTCGCCAGCGAGAAGCCGCCGCACCTCACCACGATGGTGAGCACGGCAACCTGCGGCGCCTACGCCGAGGAGCTGCCGACCCACAACGGCTGCGTGATGCTCGTCATGCTGGGCTGGCTGAACCTGGTCAGCGGCCGCGTGATGCAGAACGCCGACCTGGTCCCCAACTGGCCCGACGTCTTCCGCCACCTTCCGCTGCGTGACATGCCGACGGTCCTCGGCCGCGACGGTGCGCGGTGGCAGGAGTGGCTCGACCATCCATCCCTCGACGAGTACTGGCGTCGGCTGCGGCTCGACGACGACTTCGCGCACATCGACGTGCCGGTGCTGCACATCACCGGCTGGTGGGACGACGACCAGCCCGGGGCGATGCACATGTATCGCGGCATGGCCGCGGGGTCGCCGCGCTCGGCCGACCAGTCGCTGGTCATCGGACCGTGGGACCACGCCGGCACCCGGTTGCCGCGACAGGTACTGGGCGGCGTCGACATGGGACCAACCGCCGTGCACGATCCGCTCGACATCCACCGGCGCTGGTTCGACAAGTGGCTCAAGGACGAGCCCGCCGAGGCCACCGCCGCCGCCCGGCTCTTCCTGACGGGCGTGAAGACCTGGGTCGACGCCGACGCCTTCCCGCCGAGCGGTACGACGGAGGTCGTCTGGCACCTCGACAGCGGCGGCCGCGCCAACTCGGTGATGGGCGACGGCACCCTTGGCCCGAAGCTGCCGGCCGGGGCGGCCGAGGACGTGTACCGCTACGACCCCGCTGATCCCGTCCCGGCCGTGATCGACGACAACTTCTACTCGCCCAACGTCGTCGAGACGCCGCTCGACCATCGCTTCAAGCACCGCCGCGACGACGTTCTCGTCTACACGAGCGAACCGGCGAGCGACGAGCTCACGGTTGTCGGCCACGCCGAGGTCAGGCTGCACGCTGCCACCGACGGTCGCGACACCGACTGGTTCGTCGCGTTGCATGACGTCGCACCGAACGACAGCTCGATGGTGTTGTGCGACGGGCGGATGCGCGCCCGCTACAACGAGGACCTGTCAGCGCCCACGTTGCGTGAGCCGGGTCAGGTCTACGAGTACGTGATTCGCACCGGCGCCATGGGACACGTCGTACTACCCGGCCACCGGCTGCGACTCACCGTGACCAGCAGCGACTTCCCGGTATGGGATCGCAACCTCAACACCGGCGAGTCGATCGCGGACGGCATCGAGATGCGCGTTGCAACGAACCGGGTGCGTCACACCGAAGCCCACCCGTCGACGCTGCGCCTGCCGGTCGCACCGGCAGGCGCGCTCAACCCCTAGGGGCATCGAACCGCCTCACCGTGGCGGTACCGAGGTCAAGGTCGACCCAGCTGCCGGCCACATCGAAGATGGCGATGCCACACGTCGGGTACTCGGCGCGGATGCCGATCTCGGCCGCCGGGTCACCCTCACCGTCCGACAGGGTGATGGCCAGACCGTGCATCGACGGGTTGTGTCCGACGAGCACCAGGGTCTGCACCTCATCGTCGTCGGTCTCCGAGATCACCAACCGGAGGTCGCGAACCGTGTTGTCGTAGATCCGGTTGTCGGTGCGCCGCCGCTTCACGACCATTGAGCCGGAGATGGCGTCCCAGGTCTCCTGCGCCCGGGTCGCCGGCGACACGACGACGAGATCCGGAACGACGCGTTGCTCGGCCAGCCACCGGCCCGCAGCCGCCGCATCTCGACGACCGCGCCCGGCGAGTGGCCGCTGCACATCAGAAGGCGCCTCGGCCACCGCCTTCGCGTGCCGGATCAGGACCAGAGTGCGACCACTCACGCGTCAGACCCTAGGGGCCGGACCTCGAGGAGGAACGTGCCTCCCGGCGCGAGCGCCTCACGGACGCGACGTGCGGCACCACGGGAAGTCCGCCGTGGCCGCAGCGCCGACCCCTCACGGGCTCAAGAAGCGGCGAGCAGGAGCCCGGGCTGCCCTTCGGCCGAGTTTGTGTGATGGCGGCCCAGCCGCTGCTCGATCGCCGTACGTGCGACAAGTTCGACGAGGTCTGCGGTCGGTACCTTGCCGGCCGCGATCAACGACTCCTGGCTGATACAGACGCACCGGTAGATCGCGGTGCGTCCGAGCCGCCCGCCGAAGTCCGACCCGAGGCGATCGGCGATCTCAATGACCTGACGTGCCCCGGTCGGGACTCGGGCTCCAACGGGCTCGGCGCTCATGGCGGCTCCTTCGTTGCCCTCATCCCACCGGGCCACCGCGCACGCCACCAGAGTCGGTTGGACCAGGTCCGCCGGGACAAAGGTCACAGATCGACGCGGCTCCCAGGCGAGCTCTGAGGGCTACGGAGCCGGGCGGTAGCGGCAGACCAGCGCACCTGTCGTCGCGGTCTCGGCCGAGATCAGCTCGAAGCCTCGCTTCTGCCCGTCGTCCGGAAACAGTCGCTTTCCGCCGCCGAGCGTGATCGGCCCGGTCATCAGGATCAGCTCGTCGACCAGGTTCTCGGCGAGCAGCGCGCGCACCAGGGTGAGGCTGCCATAGACGTAGATGTCGCCACCCGGCTTGGCGCGGAGGTTCGCCACCTCGCTCGCCAGGTCGGCGACCCGGATGATCGTCGTCGGGTTCCAGGTGATCTCGTCGTCGGTCAGCGAGTCCGAGACGACGTACTTCTGGGTGGCGTTGATCCAGTCGGCGAACGGGTCGCCGCTGCGCTCGGGCCAGGCGCCCGCCGACACTCGATAGGTGCGCGCGCCCTGCAGCAGCGCTTCGCAGCTCTCGGCGAACCCGCCGATCACGGGACCCATGACGTCGGGATCGAAGAACGGATGCCACCAGCCGCCGTGGGCGAAGCCACCGCTGGTGTCCTCCTCCGGCCCACCCGGTGCCTGCAGCACCCCATCGAGTGAGCAGAACTCGCTGACCACTACGCGCATCTCAACCCCTCCGGCATCGTCGTTTCATCCAAGACGACGCCGAAGCGCAGGATTCATCGCCCCGACCTGACCTAGGCCAAATAGAAGTCGACCTGCTGAGCCTCCCGGTCGATCCGCACGTCGAGGGTCGCCTCATCGAGCAGCTGGGTGGCGGGCTGGTCGAGGAACACTCGGGCGCCTTCCTCGTCGATCACGCTGTCTCCCGGGGCTGGCCCGTCGGCGAGCGCGAGTCCGAGCTGTGGGCCCTGACCGTTCGAAGCGTCGGCGACCGCGATCCGTACGCCGCCGTGCCCGTCCGGGTCGACCGGCTCCACGAGACCAACGATGGCGAGCCGTGCATCTGGGGTGAGTGTCAACATCTCCGACGTCCTTCCTGGTAGGCGGACCTGCTCGGTTGTGCGACACGCCGAACAAAACGCTCAAGGCGCGTGTAGCGACCTTCCCGTCTCTTGCGGCCCTAACCCCGTCCTCAGATCGGAATGGCGAGCTCGACGGTGGCGGTCAGGTGGTTGCCGAGGTCGTTGTCGGCCGTCACGACGACCTCAACCACCCGCTCACCCGATGCCGCCGAGTCCGTCGCGACCTGCCCGCGAAACCGCAGCGGCTTGCCGGGGATGGCCGGACCGCCCAGCCGGGTGGCGATCCGTCGCACCTGGGTGTCACCACCGGACCAGTCTGTGACGTAACGGGAGACGTAGCCGTTGCTGGTGAGGATGTTCATGAAGATGTCCGGCGCGCCCTGGGCGATCGCGTAGTCGCGGTCGTGGTGCACCGGCATGAAGTCCCGGGACGCAATGGCGCCGGCGACGACGACCGTCGCAGTGACGTCGAGGTCGAATGCCGGCAGCTCCTCACCGCTCGGCGGCTCGGTGACCCTCTTCGCGCGAGGCTCCCGCGGTCCCGCGGGCGGTGGACCCGGCGCGAACTTGAACACGGTGAACAGCTGGTTGCCCACCGGCTCACCGACCTGGTCGTAGTAGTTGTTGGACCACGCGACGAAGTACCCTTTGCCGAGGCCGGTGTGCTTCTGCTCCGAGACGGACTCGAGCGCGGTGTCGGAGGTGAGCTCGTCACCGATCCGCAGGTACCGGTCGAAGGTCAACACCGAGTTCGTCGCGAGCGTGCCCTTGTACCCGGCGGCGGCCAGGATCGTCAGCGGACTCTCGGCACCCACATCGCCCGCCGAGCCCCCACGCTCACGGATGCCCTCGATGGTCGGGCGTCCCATCGTCCAGGTCTGCAGCATCGCGGGCGGTGCGACGATCTCGCCGTACCGGGTGGCGGCAGCGGTGTGCTCGTCGTAGGCCGGGTTGCGGTCGTCGAGCGCGTCGACCCAGTGCCGGATCATCGGGACGTTCACCGCATCAGGGGCCGCCGAGGGGCCCGACAGCCCCATCGGCTTGCCGATCTTCGTGAGCAGCTCGTCGCGCAACGGATCGTCCACGGCGATCACTTCATCACGACGGGGCTGGCCGGATGTGACGCCGGGTGGCAGGGTGTCGACCATGCAGATGCGGATCCTTGGGCGGACCGGTGTGAAGGTCAGCCCGCTGTGCCTCGGCGCGATGATGTTCGGGCAGTGGGGCGAGCCGGACCACGACGAGTCGATCCGGATCATCAACCGTGCACTCGATGCCGGCATCAACTTCGTCGACACCGCGGACATGTACTCGGCAGGCGAGTCCGAGGAGATCGTCGGCAAGGCGCTGAAGGGCAAGCGGGACAGCGTCGTGCTCGCCACCAAGTTCCACGGTGCGATGAGCTTCGATCCCAACGAGCAGGGCACGTCCCGGCGATGGATCGTGCGCGAGGTCGAGAACTCGCTGCGGCGCCTGCAGACCGACTACATCGACCTGTATCAGGTGCACCGGCCGCGAACGGACACCGACATCGACGAGACCCTGGGCGCACTGACCGACCTGGTGCGCGCGGGCAAGGTCCGCTACATCGGGACCTCGACGTTCCAGGCCCACAGCATCGTCGAGGCGCAGTACGTCGCGCGCGACCGCGGACGCGAGCGGTTCGTGTGCGAACAGCCGCCCTACTCGTTGCTGGTTCGCGGCATCGAGCGCGACGTACTGCCCGTCGCCCAGCAGTACGGGATGGGCGTCATCCCGTGGAGCCCGCTGTCGGGCGGCTGGCTGTCCGGGAAGTGGCGCAAGTCGAACGACACGAACGAGAGCCGCCGCGCGGTCCTGCTGCCGGATCGCTACGACCTGTCGATCCCAGGCAACCAGCGCAAGCTAGATGCTGCCGACGCGCTCGGCGCACTCGCCGACAAGCATGAGATCTCGTTGATTCACATGGCGATCGCGTTCGTCATCCGCCACCCCGCCGTGACGTCAGCCATCATCGGGCCGCGGACGATGGAGCAGCTGGAAGGACAGCTCGGTGCCGCGGACGTCGAGCTGCCCGACGAGATCCTCGACGCGATCGACGAGATCGTCCCGCCGGGCGTCACGTTGCTCGAGCAGGACCGCGGGTACGACCCGCCCTGGTTGACGGACGCCTCGCTTCGCCGCCGATAGCCGCCGCCCGAAGTAGCACAGGAAGTCCGTCTGTACGTCCCGTGCTGCGCTCGTTGTCCGGTTCCGACAGCGCTTGATGTGCTACTTCGGGGTCAGCTCGGGTCGGCGAGGACTTGGTCGACCTGGGCTCGCGTCATCGGGCGGTGGCCCAACGGCGCGGACGATGGGCGCAGACCTGCGAGCAGCAGCGCGAGGTGGCGGCGCCAGGCGTCAGGCGCGATGTCTCGCGTGGTTTCGATGACCCCCCGGATCGACCACATGAGCATCGTGAGGTCGGTCGCGGTGACGTCCTCGCGGACCTGACCGTGGTGCTTCGCCTCAGCGAGCAGCCTGGCGATCGTGCGTCGTACCCGTACGAGGGCTTCGTTGTCCGGCGAGATGTTCCACAGCTTGGGCAGGCAGCCGCGGTGCTCCGCCTGGTAGGCGCTCGACGCCTCGAGGTAGCGCTCGAGCCCCTGGCCGCTCGGGACCAGGGTCGCCTCGTCGGCCAGGGCCGACATCTTCTCCAGAACGTCCTGCACCAGCTCGGCGACCAGTGCCTCCTTGGTGGGGAAGCGGCGATACAGCGTGCCGACACCGACGCCCGCGGCCCGCGCGATCTCCTCGACGCCGGCGGCGAGTCCCTGCTCAGCGAACACCTGCGCGGCAGCCGCCAGCAGCAGCTCGCGGTTCTCCGCCGCGTCGCGGCGCAGCTGCCTCTGCGCGCCCATCGCGGCTGAGATGGTCATTCGGGATCGTCCCCGAGCAACGTGCCCGCGGCGACCAGACCCACTCCCGGATGCGGGAGCGCGTGCTCGAACTCCTCGCGGTCGAGGTGCCGCGACCGGGGAACCAGCAGCACGGCGGCAGCAGCGAGGACCCCCATTGCGGTCAGGAACGCGAAGCCATGGTCGTAGCCGGCCGCCGTCGGCAGCGAGCCGTCGTGGACGGTCGCCGCGATGATGCTGCTCATCACGGCGGCACCGATCGACCCACCGATGGTGCGGATGTTCGCATTCATGCCGCTCGCGACACCGGTCTGCTCGGCCGGTACTCCGGCGACGATCAGTGCGGACATCGCGGTGAAGGCCAGACCGAACCCGGCGCCGAGCAACCCGGTCGCGATGACGATCTCCCACTGGTGGTTGTTCGCGAAGACCAGCAACAGGAACGGCGCAATGCTGATCGTCGAGCCGAGCAGCAGCACGAACCGACCGCCGTACTTGAGCGCGAGCGGACCGGACCACACGCCGACGGCGAACATCACGACGCACTGCGGAAGCAGGATCAGCCCGGAGCCGGTCACGCTCAACCCGAAGCCGTACCCGGCGGACGGGCTGGTCTGCAGGAACTCCGGCAGGAACGCCATGACGGCATACATGCCGAAGCCGAACAGGAACGCCACCAGGTTCAGCGTCCACACCACCGGCATCCGCATCATGCGCATGTCGATGAGCGGCGACGTCGCTCGAAGCTCCACGGCAACCCATGTGGCGGCGATCACCGCACCCAGGACGAACAGTCCGACCACTCGCCCGGATCCCCATCCCCAGGAAGGTGCCTCGCTCACCGCGACCAGTACGGCGACGAGCCACGCCGACAGTGCCACCGCCGCAACGATGTTCACCCGCCCGGTACCTCGCACCGGAGACGCCGGAACGAAGACCTTTGCCGCGATCGTGGCCGGAACCAGCATGATGGCCGGCAGCCAGAACAACCAGTGGAAGCCGAGCGAGTTGACGATCGGGCCGGCGATGACGAGGCCGACGCCCGACCCGGCGGCAATGATCGCGGTGATCACGCCGACCGCGCTGCCCACCTTCTCCGCCGGGAACTCGTCGCGGATGATGCCGAAGGCCAGTGGCAGGACGCCGCCCCCGACACCTTGGATGACCCTCCCGCCGATCATCAGCGGAAGGGACGTGGCGAGCGCCGAGACCGCGCAACCCACCACGAGCGCACTCATGGCGACGACGAGCAGCCGCTCCTTGCCCCACATGTCCCCGAGCCGACCGACGATCGGTGTCCAGACGGAGGCCGAGAGCAGGTAGGCCGTGAGGACCCATGTCACGGCGTTCTGCGACGTGTGAAGGCCGATCTCCAAGGTCGGCAACACCGGCGAGGCGAGCGACTGCAACAGCGCGTAGCCGACACATGAGATGGACAGGACGATGAAGGTCGCGCGGTAGTGGGCGCGCGAATCGCTGGTCAAGATGGGGCCCCTCATTAAGCGGAGTGAGCACTCCGCTAACGACAGGCTACCAAGAGCAACCAATGACTACGACGCGCCCCGAAGTAGCACATCAAGTGCGGTGCAACGCCCCGGTTCGGAGCTGTCTGTCCGGTTCGAGTGGGCGGACATGTGCTACTTCGAGGGCTAAGCGGTCGCGATGAGGGCCTCGGCGGTGTCCAGCGTGAAGTCGCCGTGGTCGCTGCCCAGCCCTTGCGCCACAAGTCCCGCCACCGCGCAACCGAGTACGGCGGCCGCACCGGGTGCGCGGCCGAGCGAGAGCCCGCGGAGGAAGCCGGCCGAGAAGGCGTCGCCGCACCCTGTGGTGTCGACGACATCGACCGTGAAGGCAGGCACCTTCTCGACGCCATCGGCCGTCACGACGACCGCGCCGTCCGCGCCGACCGTCGCTGCCACGCAGCCGACGCCGCGCTCGACCAGCGCCTGGCAGCCGGCCTCGACTGACCCAGCGCCCGTCAAGCCGAGCACCTGCTCGTCGTTCGGTAGCAGGAAGTCGAGGTGCGGAAAGACAGGTGCGACCCAGTCAACGAGGTCGGCGAGCTGCTCCCCCGGCGCCAAGAAGTCCACCGAGGTCACGACGCCGTTCTCGCGGGCGAACGCGAGAATGTTGGCGGCATCCTCGCCGCCCATGAACTCCGGACCACCGAGATGGAGATTGGTCGCACCGGCGATCAACTCGTATGGCGCGTCGGCTGCCGCGTAGCTGCCGTTCGCGCCGATCACGTGGAACGCCGGGCGGGATCCGTCGGAGCGGATCGGCAGCACGCTCGACGACGTCTGCACACCCTCGTGGCGGATCAGGTTCGTCGTGTCGACCCCGAAACCGCCGAGGAGTCCGAGCAGCACGTCACCGATGGGGTCGACGCCGATCGCTCCTGCGCTGTAGACCTCGGCGCCGAGCTTCGCCAACGTCAGCGCCGTCCCGCCCGCCGTCCCGGCCGGCGTCATCCGGATCTCCTCGACGATCGCTCCGCCCTGACCCTCCGGGATCGACTCGACCGGACGGACCAGGACATCGAGGACATGGACTCCGAGCGCGATCACCTTCACCAGGACATCCTTGCGCAGCAGTGACGGCAGGGATGGTGCACCACGTGGCGAACGCCGAATGGTGCCCAGTCGCCGCCTCGTCGCGAGCAGCCTGCTCGCGGCCCTGGTGAGCAGCCTCGTTGTCGCTGCTAGCCCTTCGGCTGCGGCGCCGCCGAAGTTCGTCCAGAAGAGCTTCTCCTTCCGCTCACCTGACGGCACGGTCCTCCACGCATCGGTCGGCGGATTCGGGTCGCTGCGGCCGCGACCGGTCATCGTCGAAGACAGCCCCTACTCCCCCGACGTGAACACGCTGTCCTGGCTCGGCACGTCGTACAACTACGTCGAGCTGCAGTGGCGCGGCACCGGGCTCTCGCAAGGTGCCTTGTCGACCACCGGCCCGGCCGACCAGCGGGACCTGTCCGCCTTCCTCGGCTGGACCTGCCGGCAACCGTGGAGCAGCGGCAAGCTCGGTTACTACGGCTTCTCGGCCAGCGCGATCGTCGCCTACAACACGATGCACCTCCCGATGCCCTGTGTGAAGGCTGCGGCGCTGATGGCCGGGAGCGTCGACCTCTACCGTGACCTGCTGGACATCGGCGGCATCCCCAACCTCGCGGCGGGAGCGTACGTCGAGGCGGCGATCGGCGCACCGACCCTGCTGGCGAGCGGGCAGCGGCTGCACGACGACCCGGCGTCGAGCCCCGAGACGTTGCTCGGCTATCCGCGGGCGGCCGTCGACGTGCTGAGCCACACCACCGAGGACGCCTTCTGGCGGCAGCGGACGTTCCGCGGCGATCGCGACCGG
>Ga0164242_10006630_pt1 | contig 12732 bp, 12 predicted proteins | sample OricomgcompostMG_FD_108783 | JGI IMG/M metagenome (GOLD analysis project Ga0164242, IMG submission 108783) | Miracle-Growth compost microbial communities from Emeryville, California, USA - Original compost - Miracle growth compost (MG) ... | reverse complement strand
GACAACCAGATCCCCGACGGCAAGCGCATCGACCCCCTCCCGGGCCCCTGGGACGACTGCTTCGGCATGCCCGACGGCGTCGACGCAACCCTGACCTGGCCCGGCGAGATCGAGGTCCGGGTGACCAGCCCCGCGCAGTGGGTCGTGGTCTTCACGGAGAAGCCCGAGGCGGTCTGCGTGGAGCCCCAGTCCGGTCCGCCCAACGGCCTCAACTCGCTGCCCCGCCTGGTCACGCCCATCGACCCGCTGGAGATCACCACCGTCTGGAGCTGGCGGAAGCTCGGCTAGCGTGCCCGCCCGCCGCGCGGCCCTCGGATAACCTCGGACGCATGAGCGACGCGCGTGACGAGCTGCTGCGGCAGATCCAGGACAAGGCCGTGGTGCACGGCAAGGTGACCCTCTCCTCGGGGCTGGAGGCCGACTTCTACATCGACCTGCGCCGCATCACGCTGGACGGCCAGGCCGCGCCCCTGGTCGGCCAGGTCATGCTCGACCTCACCAAGGACCTGGAGTTCGACGCGGTGGGCGGACTCACCCTCGGCGCCGACCCCGTGGCCGGCGCCGTCCTGCACGCCGCCGCGGCCCGGGGCGGCCGCATGGACGCCTTCGTGGTGCGCAAGGCCGCCAAGGCCCACGGCATGCAGCGCCGGATCGAGGGCACCGACGTGAAGGGCCGCCGGGTGCTGGTGGTGGAGGACACCTCCACCACCGGCGGCTCCCCGCTGACCGCCGTCGAGGCTGTGCGCGAGGCGGGCGGCGAGGTCGTCGCCGTCGCCGTCATCGTCGACCGGGGCGCGGCGCCCGCGATCGCCGAGGCGGGGCTGCCGTACCTGGCCGCCTACACGCTGGACGATCTCGGCCTGTAGCGCTACGAGCAGGGAACGGCCGGCCCCTGGTGGGTTCCACGTGGAACCCACCAGGGGCCGTCGCATGCGCGCCCGCCACCCGTGGAGCTCCCGTCGGCGCCCTCCCGGGTGCGAGGGGCCGTCTCCCGGACTGGACCGAGGTGGTGTCCGCGAACGAGTCTGGGAAGATGAGGGCGACGAGGAGCCTCTCAGGGTGACGGCGACGACGGCGTCACCCGGCAGCAGGAGTACCACCCCGCACACTCACGAGGAGCGGTCACGATGCCCATCGCAACCCCCGAGGTCTACGGCGAGATGCTCGACCGTGCGAAGGCCGGCAAGTTCGCCTACCCGGCCATCAACGTCACGTCGTCGCAGACCCTGCACGCGGCCCTTCGCGGGCTCGCCGAGGCGGAGAGCGACGGCATCATCCAGATCTCCACCGGCGGCGCCGAGTTCCTGGGCGGCCAGTACAACAAGGACATGGTCACCGGCGCCGTGGCCCTGGCCGAGTTCGCGCACGTCGTCGCCGAGAAGTACCCGGTCACGGTCGCCCTCCACACCGACCACTGCCCGAAGGACAAGCTCGACGGCTACGTCCGCCCGCTGCTGAAGATCTCGCAGGAGCGCGTCGCCAAGGGCGGCAACCCGCTCTTCCAGTCCCACATGTGGGACGGCTCCGCCGAGAACCTGGACGACAACCTGGCCATCGCAAAGGAGCTGCTGGCCGAGGCGGCCAAGGCGAAGATCATCCTGGAGATGGAGATCACCCCCACCGGCGGCGAGGAGGACGGCGTCTCCCACGAGATCAACGACTCCCTCTACACCACCGTCGACGACGCCTTCCGCACCGTCGAGGCCGTCGGTCTGGGCGAGCACGGCCGCTACCTGCTGGCCGCCTCCTTCGGCAACGTGCACGGCGTCTACAAGCCCGGCAACGTCGTGCTGCGCCCGTCCATCCTGCGCGAGCTCCAGGACGCCGTCGGCCAGAAGTACGGCAAGGCCGAGCCGTTCGACTTCGTCTTCCACGGCGGCTCCGGCTCCACCCTCGACGAGATCAACGAGGCGCTGGAGAACGGCGTGGTCAAGATGAACATCGACACCGACACCCAGTACGCGTTCACCCGCCCGGTCGCGGGCCACATGTTCGCCAACTACGACGGCGTGCTGAAGGTCGACGGCGACGTCGGCAACAAGAAGGCGTACGACCCGCGCGTGTGGGGCAAGGCCGCCGAGGCCGGCATGGCCGCGCGCGTCGTGGAGGCCACCGAGAACCTGCGGTCCGCGGGCAAGAAGCTCAAGTGATCCGGCGCGGCGGCCGCCCGGCCGCCGCCTGTCCGGCCCCCAGGGCCCCCGGTACCCGCCGGGGGCCCTGCCCGTGGCCGCTCCGGCACACTGGAGCCCATGGCCACACACCAGAACCTCCTCGGGGAGCCCGCCCCGACGCACCTGCCCGACGACCCGGAGCCGCGCGAGCTGCTGGCCGCCGGCTCCGACCCCGCCGACGTCGCCGCGAAGTACCCGGCCTCGTCGCTGGCCTGGGCCCAGCTGGCCGACGACGCGTTCGAGTCCGGCCGGGTCGTCGAGTCGTACGCCTATGCCCGCACCGGCTACCACCGCGGCCTGGACGCGCTGCGCCGGGCCGGCTGGCGCGGCCAGGGGCCGGTGCCGTTCGAGCACGAGCCCAACCGCGGCTTCCTGCGCGCCCTGCACGCCCTGGGCCGCGCCGCGCGGGCGATCGGCGAGCAGGACGAGTACGAGCGCTGCACGACGTTCCTGCGGGACAGCTCGCCGACCGCGGCGGACATCCTCGACTGACCGGCGTCCGGCGCCTTCCCGTCACCGCCCGCCCGCGCCGACCCGGCCGGGCGGGCGGCGCGCTGTCCGGCCCGGCCGTCGCCCGAGGGGACCGCGGCCCGGGTAACGGACCCGTCTCGCCGGTGCGGCCCCTCCGCTCCGCTCTTGCCGGACGCCCGGACACCGCGCAGGATCTTCGCACAGGCCCGGCGATCCCGGGCCGACGCAACGGAGCGAAGAACCGAGGGAAGCACATGTCCGACACACCGACCGGCGAGGCGGCGACCCCGACCCTCGCGTTCGAGGGCAGTACCCCCTACGAGGACTACGTGCAGGCGTCCGTCCTCACTCACTTGCAGCACCCCCTGTCCGACGACCCCGGCGAGATGGCGTTCCTCGTCACCACCCAGGTCATGGAGCTGTGGTTCACCCTGCTGGTGCACGAGTGGACCACCGCGGCGGCAGCCCTGCGCAAGGACGACCTGCCGGCCGCCACGGCCGCGCTGCGCCGCAGCCTGCCCCAGATGGAGGCACTCAACGCCTCGTGGAAGCCCATCGCCCGCCTCACCCCGGCCCAGTTCAACGCCTACCGCTCGGCGCTCGGCGACGGCTCCGGGTTCCAGTCGGCCATGTACCGGCGGATGGAGTTCCTGCTCGGGGACAAGTCGGCGTCCATGCTCGTCCCGCACCGCGGCGCCCCGCGGGTGCACGCCGAGCTGGAGAAGGCGCTCACCGAGCCGAGCCTCTACGACGAGGTGCTGCGGATGCTGGCCCGCCGCGGCCTGCCCGTGCCCGCCGAGGTGCTGGAGCGCGACCCGGCCGCCCCGTACGAGCCGCACCCCGGTGTCGAGGCGGTCTGGCAGCGCGTCTACGCCGGCCCCGACCAGGACGGCGAGCTCGTCGTCCTCGGCGAGCTGCTGACCGACGTGGCCGAGCTGGTCGGACGCTGGCGCAACGACCACCTCGTCGCGACCCGGCGGGCGATGGGCGCCAAGCCCGGCACCGGCGGATCGGCGGGCGTGGCCTGGCTGGAGAAGCGGGCCGCGAAGACCGTCTTCCCCGAGCTGTGGACGGCCCGCAGCCATGTCTGAGCCCACGCCCGTCCCCGCGACCGAGGTGATGCCCGTGCCGGTGTCCGAGCCCGCCCCTGCGGCGCCCGATCCCGGGGCTGTGGCCGGCGGCCCGGCCTCGGTCCCCGGCATCTCCGGTGTCCCCGGCTCCGGTGTCCCCGGCTCCGGCGGCCCGGACCTGGGCGCCAGGGCCGCCGCCCTGGACGCCGCCGACCCGCTCGCCGCGCTGCGCCGGCGGTTCGTCCTCGACGACGGCCCGGACGCCGAGGTCTATCTCGACGGCAACTCGCTGGGCGCCCTTCCCGGCTCCGTCTTGCCGCGGCTCACCGATGTCGTCACCCGGGAGTGGGGCGCCCTGCGCATCCGCTCCTGGGAGCAGAGCGGCTGGTGGACGGCTCCGGAGCGGATCGGCGACCGGATCGCCCCGCTGGTCGGCGCCGGCCCCGGGCAGCTCGTGGTGGGCGACTCCACCAGCGTCAACGTCTTCAAGGCCCTAGTCGGCGCGGTCCGGCTGGCGCCCGAGGAGCGGACGGAGATCCTCGTCGACGCCGCCACCTTCCCCACCGACGGTTACATCGCCGCGTCCGCCGCCCGGCTGACCGGCCGCACGCTGCGCGCGGTACCGGCCGACCGGGTCGCCGCCGAGGCCGGCCCGCGCACCGCCGCGGCCCTGGTCAACCACGTCGACTACCGCACCGGGCGGCTGCACGACCTCCCCGGCACCACCGCGGCCCTGCACGCCGCCGGCGCCCTCGCGGTGTGGGACCTGTGCCACAGCGCCGGCGCCCTGCCGGTCCGGCTGGACGCCGACGGGGTCGACCTGGCGGTCGGCTGCACCTACAAGTTCCTCAACGGCGGCCCGGGCGCCCCCGCGTACCTCTACGTGCGCCGGGAGCACCAGCCGCGCTTCGACTCCCCGCTGCCCGGCTGGAACTCGCACGCGGACCCGTTCGGCATGGCGCCCGCCTACGCGCCGGCCGAGGGGGCACCGCGCGGCCGGGTCGGCACCCCGGAGATCCTTTCGCTGCTGGCCCTGGACGCCGCTCTGGACGTGTGGGACGGCGTCGCCCTGGACGAGGTGCGGGCCAAGAGCCTGGCGCTGACCGACTTCTTCCTGGAGTGCGTGGCCGCGCTGGTGCCGGCCGGCCTGGTGGAGTCGGTGACGCCCGCCGAGACCGCCGAGCGCGGCAGCCAGGTGTCGCTGCGGTGCCTGGACGCCGCCCGGGTCATGCGGGAGCTGGCGGCCCGGGGCGTCGTCGGCGACCACCGCCCGCCGGACCTGCTCCGCTTCGGCTTCACCCCGCTGTACACCCGTTTCACCGACGCCTGGCGTGCCGCCCGCGCGCTGGCCGCGATCCTCGAAAGGACCCCGTAACCGATGACGACCGCCGGGCCGCCGACCTCCGCCATATCCTCGGCGGCCGGCCGCGCCGCCGCCGAGCAGGCCTCGGCCTTCGGCCACTCCGCCGTGCCACCGGACGCCACGGCGGCCTACGGCGACCACCCCGACCAGGTGGTGGACTTCTACCGGCCGCGCCCGACCGGGGACCGGCCCGCCCCGCTGGTGGTCCTCCTGCACGGCGGCGCCTGGCGCGCCGCCTACGACCGCGCGCACGTCTCGCCGCTGGCCGCCCACCTGGCGGCCCGGGGGTTCGCCGTGGCGTCGGTGGAGTACCGGCGGGGACCGGCGCAGGACCCACCGCTCCCGGAGGAGGGGCGGCCCGCGCCGGCCGGCCGCTGGCCGGAGACCTTCGACGACGTGGCCGCCGCGTTCGACGCGTTGCCCGCGCTGACGGTCGCGGCCCTCGGCGAGGACGCCGTCGACCCCGGCCGGACCGTCGCCACCGGGCACAGCGCCGGCGGGCACCTCGTGCTCTGGGCCGCCGCTCGGCATCTGCTGCCCGCCGACGCGCCCTGGCACCTGCCGGAGCCGCCACCCCTGCGCGGCGTGGTGGCCCTGGCCCCCGTCGCCGACCTCGCGGCGGCCCTGCGGCTGCACGTCTGCTCCGACGCCGTCGTCGACCTCCTCGGCGGCCCCGACCGGCTGGCCGAGCGGGCCCCGCACGCCGACCCGGCCGTGCTGCTGCCCACCGGCATCGCGACCACCCTCGTCCACGGCACCGCCGACACCGTCGTCCCGCCGCAGGTCAGCGCGGCCTTCGCCCGGGCCGCGGGCACGGCCGGGGAGGAGCCGGTGACGGTGTGGCTGCGCGGAGCGGGCCACTTCCCCCTCATCGACCCGTCCGCGGCCGCCTGCGCCGCCGTCGCCGAGGAGATCGCCCAGCTGGCCTGGTAGGGGCCCCACGCGCCTGATGGTGCCGCGCCCCCGGGCGGCCCGAACACGGCGGCGCCCGCCGACCGGATCACGGGCGGCGGGCGCGGCGGTTCGGAACGTACGGGTCGCGTCAGAACGGACGGCTCACGCCGTGGCGTTCACCCGGTGGGGCTCCCGCGGTGGCGCCCGGACGGCGCCCGGGTGCGTCCGCCGGCCGTCAGCGGCTGCGCTTGGCCAGCCGCTCGACGTCGAGCAGGATGACCGCGCGGGCCTCCAGCCGCAGCCAGCCGCGGCCTGCGAAGTCGGCGAGCGCCTTGTTGACCGTCTCGCGCGAGGCGCCGACCAGCTGGGCCAGCTCCTCCTGTGTGAGGTCGTGGACGACGTGGATGCCCTCCTCGGACTGCACGCCGAACCGGCGCGACAGGTCGAGCAGCGCCTTGGCCACGCGGCCGGGCACGTCGGAGAAGACCAGGTCGGACATGACGTCGTTGGTGCGGCGCAGACGGCGGGCGACGGCCCGCAGCAGTGCGGTGGACACCTCGGGGCGCACGTTCAGCCACGGCTGGAGGTCGCTGTGGCCGAGCCCCAGCAGTTTCACCTCGGTCAGGGCGGTGCCGGTGGCGGTGCGCGGTCCGGGGTCGAAGAGCGACAGCTCGCCGATCAGCTCGCCGGGGCCGACCACGGCCAGCATGTTCTCCCTGCCGTCCGGCGAGGTGCGGTGGAGCTTCACCTTGCCCTCGGTCACGACGTAGAGCCGGTCCCCGGGGTCGCCCTCGTGGAACAGCGAGTCGCCACGCGCCAGCGTGACCTCGGTCATCGAGGCGCGAAGTTCAGCCGCCTGCTCGTCGTCGAGCGCCGCGAAAAGCGGAGCACGGCGCAGAACGTCGTCCACGAGCTCTCTCCTTGTCGACAGTCGACATCGCCGGGTCATCCCCATGATGCATGACGACCCAAACAGTGCGATCAATCACAAGGATGTCTTATCCCAGCGCGTGACCGTGCGCCGGGCCCCCGAAACGGGGCACCTTGAGGGTCTGATCGCACGCTCTCCGCAGCGCCGTGGAACGGCGATTCCACGGGTGCGGACGCGGCCGAACGAGTGGCCGGGACAGCGGTTACGCCCTGAGCGAACATATGGCGATCTCCTGGCCGGTCCGGGGCTGCCGGGCGCCGGGTGTGACAGTGCGGGCCGATCCAGGCACGTTCGGTGGTGCCCTGGCGCGGTGTCCGGCGGGCGGGCTTGCCCGGCTTGGGCGCCGCAGCCGCACACCACCGGGTGCCAGTCGGCCGGGAGGCCTCCGGGCGTCGGTGCGTGGCCGTAGTCTCATCCGTATGGCGAAGAGCGAGACGACCCCCGCGAACAACGCGGCCGCGGGCGAGGGGTCCGCCAAGAAGGCCGCGGCGAAGACGCCCGCCAAGAAGGCTCCGGCGAAAGCCCCGGCGAAGAAGGCGCCCGCGAAGAAGACGGCCGCGGCCGGTAAGGGGGCGGCGACGAAGGCGGCGGCCGCGAAGACGGCGGCCGCCAAGAAGGCCGCGAGCAGGACGGCCGCGCCGAAGAAGGCCCCCGCCAAGAAGGCCGCCGGGATCGCCGCCGGTCTTCCCCAGGCCGCGAAGTTCGCGGGGGAGTCGCACGCCGCCAAGGTCCGCCGGGCCCACCGGATCAACGAGGAGCTGGGCGAGCTCTACCCGTACGCGCACCCCGAGCTGGACTTCGAGAACCCCTTCCAGCTGCTGGTCGCCACCGTGCTGTCGGCCCAGACCACCGACCTGCGGGTCAACCAGACCACGCCCGCGCTCTTCGACCGCTATCCCACGCCCGACGACATGGCCGCCGCCAACCCCGAGGAGCTGGAGCAGATCCTGCGCCCGACGGGGTTCTTCCGGGCGAAGGCCCGGGCCGTGCTCGCCCTCTCCGCCGATCTGCGGGACACGTTCGGCGGCGAGGTGCCCGGCCGCATGGAGGACCTTGTCAAGCTGCGCGGGGTCGGCCGCAAGACCGCCAACGTGGTCCTCGCCAACGCCTTCGGCGTCCCGGGGATCAGCGTCGACACGCACTTCGGGCGGCTGTCGCGGCGCTTCGGGTGGACGGTGTCGCAGGACCCGGAGGAGGTCGAGCGGGACGTCGCCGCGCTCTTCCCGAAGTCCGACTGGACGATGCTGTCCCACCACGTGATCTTCCACGGCCGCCGGATGTGCCACGCCCGCAAGCCCGCCTGCGGGGTCTGCCCGGTCGCCCCGCTCTGCCCCGCGTACGGCGAAGGCGAGACGGACCCGGAGAAGGCCCGCAAGCTGCTGAAGTACGAGAAGGGCGGCTTCCCCGGCCAGCGCCTGAAGCCGCCGCCGGACTACCCGGGGCAGCCCGCGCCGCCGCTTGCCGAATCGTGACGCGGGCCCGGGGCGCGGGCCCCTCGCACCGGCCGCAGGAGAGCGCCGCGCCGGGCCGTCCTGGCCCGTCCGGTGCCTCTGGCCGTCCTGGTCCCGACCCGTCCGATGTGCCGGGCCGTCCCGACCCCGACTCCTCCGGGGTGCCGGGCCCGGCCGCGGCGGCCCCGGCCGACGACCGGCCGGAGGTCGAGGTCAGCACCCGCGGCCTGCCCGCGTGGCTGCTGCCCGTCGCGGAGGCCGCGGCACGGATCCTCCCGGAGCAGCTGAGCCGCTTCCTGCCGCCAGCGGCGGGCGGCAGGCAGTCCGCCGTGCTGATCCTCTTCGGCGAGGGCGAGGACGGCCCTGACCTGCTGCTCCTCGAACGGTCGGCCGCGCTGCGCTCCCACGCCGGACAGCCGTCGTTCCCCGGCGGCGCCCTCGACCCCGCCGACGGCGACCCGGAGGGCCAGGGGCCCCTGCGGGCCGCACTGCGCGAGGCCGAGGAGGAGACCGGGCTGGATCCGTCCGGGGTGCGGGTCTTCGGCGTGCTGCCGCGCCTGTACATCCCGGTGAGCGGCTTCGTGGTCACCCCCGTGCTGGGCTGGTGGCGCACGCCGAGCCCGGTCGGCGTGGTCGACCCGGCCGAGACCGCGCGGGTCTTCCGGGTCCCGGTGACGGATCTCACGGACCCGGCCAACCGCGCCACGCTGGTCCACCCCAGCGGCTTCCGCGGGCCGGCCTTCCTTGTCAACGACGCGCTGGTGTGGGGCTTCACGGCGGGCCTGATCGACCGGCTGCTCCACCACGGCGGCTGGGAGATCCCCTGGGACCGCGAACGGACGGTGCCCCTCGGCTAGCGCACGGTGACCGACCCGTCGCGGACCCGGCCGTAACGTCCCGCGGGCCCAGGTCGGCGTGAGACGGTGTTCCCCGTGAACGTGCTGGACATCCTGCTCCTCCTGGCCGCCGTCTGGTTCGCCGTGATCGGCTACCGGCAGGGCTTCGTCGTCGGCATCCTGTCGGTCGTCGGCTTCCTGGGCGGCGGTGTGCTGGCGGTGTACCTGCTGCCGCTCATCTGGGACAAGGCCACCAACGACGCCCAGCCCGGCTCGGTGGCGGAGCTGTCCGCGGTGGCCCTGGTCATCGTGTGCGCCTCGGTGGGGCAGGCGTTCACCACCCACCTGGGCAATCGCATGCGCACCCGGATCACCTGGTCACCGGCCCGGGCACTGGACGCGGGCGGCGGCGCGCTCGTCAACGTCGTGGCGATGCTGCTGGTGGCGTGGCTGATCGGCAGCGCGCTGGCCACCACCACGCTGCCGACGATAGGGCGCGAGGTGCGCAGCTCGAAGGTGCTCATCGGCGTCTCGCGGGTGATGCCCCCGAGTGCCGACAACTGGTTCACGAACTTCAGCGACACCCTGGCCCGCAACGGCCTGCCGCAGGTCTTCGGCACGTTCGGCTCCGAGCCGATCACGGACGTGCCGCCGCCCGATCCCACGCTCGTCGACAGCCCGGCGGTCACCCAGGCCCGCAAGAGCATCGTGAAGGTGGTCGGCACCGCCCCGGGCTGCGGCAAGGTGCTGGAGGGGTCCGGCTTCGTCTTCGCCAAGGACCGGGTGATGACCAACGCGCACGTCGTCGGCGGCGTCTCCGAGCCCACCGTCCAGGTCGGCGGCAAGGGGCGGCTGCACGACGCGCGGGTCGTCCTGTACGACTGGCAACGGGACATCGCCGTGCTCGACGTGCCCGGCCTGGACGCGCCCTCGCTGCACTTCGCCGCCGGCACCGAGCAGAGCCGGGACGACGCGATCGTGGCCGGGTTCCCGGAGAACGGCCCCTTCGACGTCCGCGCCGCCCGCATCCGCGACCGGATCAACGCCAGCGGCCCGGACATCTACCACCGCGGCACCGTCCACCGGGACGTGTACTCCCTGTACGCGACCGTCCGGCAGGGCAACTCCGGCGGACCGCTGCTCACCACCAAGGGCGAGGTCGCCGGCGTGGTCTTCGCCAAGTCGCTGGACGACTCGCACACCGGGTACGCGCTGACCGCGGCGGAGGTCGCCGCCGACGTGACGGCCGGCAGGACGGCGGACCAGCAGGTGGACAGCGAGGGCTGCGCGCTCTGAGGCCGGTGCCGGGCGCGCGGGGGCTTCGGAAGCTCCCGCTCGCTCAGCTTCGCGCGTGGCGCAGGCGGGCGCCGACCCAGCGGGCACGGCGGCCGAGGATGCGCGGGATGCCGAGGCGGTGGTCCTCCGGAAGGAGCAGCCCCACGGACGACGTGGCGTCTGGGGCGGAGATGCGGAAGTGGCGGCTGCGCGAGGCGCCGCGGAAGTCGTGCGTCCAACCCATACACAGCTACGTGCCCGCGCCCCGAGGTCGGTAATCGCGCTCGGGCGCGCCTGATTGGCCTATGCGGCCGGCAACAAGAAGGAGCATGTGACGGTCGTATTTTTGTCCGTCGGACGGTCGTACTTACGGCGGAGGTCAGCGCCGAGGCGTGGGCGCCTTGACCGGCAGCGTGCGGGGCCGGTTCGGTCAGCGGTCGGGCTCGGGGTCGTCGAGCCAGTTGACCAACTCCGTGGTGAAGGCCTCCGGGTCCTCCTCGTGCGGGAAGTGGCCGATCCCGTCGAAGAGCCGCCAGCGGTAGGGCGCCTCCACGTACTCGCCGCTGCCGGCCACGCTGCGGGTGCCGACGGCCGGATCGAGGGCGCCGTGCATCTGGAGGGTGGGCACCCGCAGTGGGCGCCTCATCCGCCGGTTGAACTGGAGGCCGTCGGGACGGGCCATCGACCGCACCATCCACCGGTACGGCTCCACCGAGCAGTGGGCCGTCGACGGGATCTGCATGGCGGCGCGGTAGACGGCCAGCACCTCCTCGTCGGGCACGGCCGGCCCGGACCACCCGCTGATCAGCCGGCCGACCAGCGCGGCGTCGTCCGCGACCAGTTGCCGCTCGGGCAGCCACGGCCGCTGGAAGCCCCACACGTAGCCGCCCGCCCGGCTGTGGCGCAGGTCGGTGAGCATGGCGCTGCGCCAGCGCCGGGGGTGCGGCATCGAGCAGACGGCGAGCCGGCGCACCAGCTTGGGCCGCAGCGCCGCCGCCGTCCAGGCCAGGTAGCCGCCGAGGTCGTGTCCGACGAGGGCGGCGTCCGGTTCGCCGAGGGAGCGGATGACGCCGGTGACGTCGAGCGCGAGGTTGACGGGGTCGTAGCCGCGGGGGGTGCGGTCGCTGCCGCCGACCCCGCGCAGGTCCATCGCGACCGCGCGGTACCCCGCCTCCGCGAGCGCGGTCAGCTGGTGGCGCCACGTCCACCAGAACTGCGGGAAGCCGTGCAGGAAGAGCACCAGGGGGCCCTCGCCGGCCTCGGCGATGTGGAACCGGGCGCCGTTGGCCGCGACGTCACGGTGGGTCCAGGGGCCCTCCATCCGGGGCACCTGGCCGGCCCGCGGAGCCGGGGGCGTCCGCCCGGCGCTGCCGCGACCGGCGCCCCCGTCGACGGTGCCGGGTACCCGGGAGCCCTCGCTCGGGTCGTCCTCCGCGGTGCCGCCGGGATCGCCCGTGCCACTGGGGGCGTCGGGCTTGCCGGAGCCGGGGTCGGGGCGGTCGCGGGAGCCGTCGACGAGGTTCATGGAGCCGAGCGTGTCACAACTTGGACTCCAGCGCGGGGGTCCCGGCCGACCCGCCCACCGCCTGCGCGTCCTCCGCGTCCTCCACGGCCTTCTCCCGCGGGTGCGGCTTGGCCCGCTGGAGCACGGCGGCGGTCTTCTTGGCCGACTCCAGGGACCGTTCGGGCTTCTTCACCTTCTTGAACCGGCCGTACGCGATCGCCGCCAATACCAGGAAGATCAGCACGTAGGCGCCGAAGACGATGAGGAACGACCAGCCCAAGGTGATGCCCAGCGCGTGGATGCCGAGCGCTGCGGCGATGCTGCCCACCGGGACGGCGAAGAAGAGCGCCGTCAACGCCACGACCAGCATCACGCTGCCGACCGCGGCCCGCCGGGCGTCCTCCCGGATCTCGGCCTTGGCCAGGGCGATCTCGTCGTGCACCAGGGCGGAGAGCTCCGCGGTGGCGGAGGCGAACAGCTGCCCGAGGCTGCGCTCGTCGCCGTGTGAGGCTGGGCTCATCGCGTCCTCCGTGGTCGTGGCTCCGCCGCGCGGGGCCGGGTCCGGCTTCGGTTGTCTGCCCCGATCATGCCTTACGTGCCGTCAGGGCCGCCCGCCCGGCGCCCCTGTGCGGAGGTGTCGGCCGGCTCCGGGCGGTGCCGGACGCCCCGTCCGGTCCGGCCTCACGGCGGGCGCGGAGCTGCGGTACCGGTTCCCGGGCCCCGTGTCCCCGTTCCTCGTTCACGTGCCGGGTCGCCGGCCTTCGGG
>Ga0164242_10006629_pt1 | contig 12734 bp, 11 predicted proteins | sample OricomgcompostMG_FD_108783 | JGI IMG/M metagenome (GOLD analysis project Ga0164242, IMG submission 108783) | Miracle-Growth compost microbial communities from Emeryville, California, USA - Original compost - Miracle growth compost (MG) ... | reverse complement strand
GTGGGGCGTGCCGAAGCGCCTGTGGCTCGTGGTGTGGCGGCGGCGCGTCATCCACCTCGCGCCGATCCACTACCTGATCGTCCTCGCGTTCGGCGCCCTGCTCGGCGCCGTGCTGCAGCTGACGGCGGCCGTGCCGTGGTGGATGCCGCCCCTCGTCCTCGTCGTCGCGCTCGGCGTCTTCGAGGCGACCTCGGCGCTCTGGCTGCGCCGGTCGCGCGGGCGCCTGCGCCCCGACCCGCATTCGCTGCGGATCGCCCTGCTCACCGCGCTCGATGCGAAGCGCGGGTCCGAGGCGAGGCGCCAGGCCGAGAGGGCGGCGCTGCTCGGCGCAGGCCTGCCGTTCTTCGCCCCCATCGCGTCGGGGCTGCGCATTTCGTTCGGCGGCTGGGCGGCAGACCGGGCGGGCGTGTCCTCGGTCTCGATCGCCGCGCGCCCCGCCGAGCAGGATCCTCCACAGCACCCGATCGTCACGCTGATGACGCAGCGCAGCTCGGAGGTGGAGGAGGAGTCGCTCCGCCGCCGCACCGCCCACGGCCTCGGCGGACACCTGGCGATGGACGCTCGCGTCAACGGAGCCGCGCGCGAGCAGCCGGCGGACGATCGGCAGCGGGCGCGCGAGCGTGCGGATGCCCTGGAGTGGCATCCCGCCGCCATCGTGGTCGACGGCGCAGCCGTCGAGGGATGGGGCGCCGAGATCGGGGGATTCGCCACGCGGTATGCCCTCGTGGACGGGTTCTGGCTCTCGGTCCTCGGCGAGTCGGCGGCCGTCGCCGGCCCCGTGCGGCGCATCGCCGACACGGGCGAGATCACGGACTTCTGACTTCTGCCCGGCGGAACGCCTGCCCGACTCTTCCTCGGCTTGTCAAGGGCTGGGCGGATGTCGGTGGTCGTGGGCAGGATTCTGAGCATGAGCCTGATCACCGACGTTCCCGTTTCCCCCGGCGGAGCTTCTTCGGAGCACAGCCCCGAGGCTGCGCGAGTCGAGCTCGACGTCTTCCCCATCGACGGCGACGGCTGGCGCGTCAGCATCCGCGGCGCAGACCGCGGCAACCCTTTCGCCCTGCTCGGCTTCGTCTCCCGCGAGGCATCCCACTCGGGCCCCCGCTTCCTCGTGTGCGTCATCGGCAGGCCGGGCGACGAGCTCGTCGCCGGCACGCTCGACGAGGCCATCGAGCTGTTGCGGCCGCGCCCGGCCGAGGTCGAGGCGATCCTCGCGGGCATCAGGCACTGACTCACCGAAGAACCGGCGGCGACGCGCGACGGCCCCCTCGCCGCGCGTCGCCGCCGTCATGCTTGCCAAGCGGTCGAACGGAGGGTACGGTCTCCCCAAAGCAGTTCTTTTCACTCTGAGAGGAATCATGGGAGCGCCCTCACTCGCCCGCGGCTACAACCGCAGCATCGTCCTGTCCTCGATCATCTCCGCCGCCGAGATCGATCGCCCCCGGCTCGTCGCCCGGACGGGCCTGAGCCAGGCGACGGTGTTCCGCGTGGTCGACGAGCTCATGCACGACGGGCTCGTCGTCGAGACCGAGCCGGCGCCCCGCGGCGGCCCCGGCCGGAACGCGACCCAGATCCGCTTCAACGCGTCGTACGGCCTCGTCGTCGGGGTCGACCTCGGCGGCACCAACTGCCGCCTGGTGCTCGCCGACGCCCTCGGCAACACGCTCGGGCGGCTGGTCGACACGACCCCCGTGGCGCTGTCGTCGAGCGAGCTGGCCGACTGGCTGGCCGGCCACATCTTCGAGCTGACGGTGCGCTACGGGCACGGCGCCGAGCTGGGCGCCGTCGCCATCGGCCTGCCGGGCGCGGTGGCCGGCGACAAGGAGCGCGTCATCGCGTCCGTCAACCTCTCGCAGATCGCCGGCACCGAGTTCATCGACTGCCTCGGCGAGGCGACGGGGGTGCCGACCGCCGTCGACAACGACTCCAACCTGGCGCTGCTGGGCGAGCTGCAGTACGGCTCGCTCCCCGCGGGCGAGACGGTCGCGCTGCTCGTGATCGGCACCGGCCTGAGCGCCGCGGTCGCCCTCGACGGCGCCGTGCTGTCCGGGCGCGAGGGAGTGCTCGGCGAGTTCGGCCGCCTGCCGCTCTACGGCACCCCGTACCGCGTCCGCGACCTCGTCTCCGGCGCGGGCCTCGTGGCCTACGCGCGGGAACACGGCCATGCCGTCTCGTCGACCCGCGACCTGTTCGCCGACCCGGACGCCCATCGGCCCGTCCTCGACGAGGTCTATCGCGCGCTCACCCACGTCGCGTCGACGATGTCGCTCGCCTACGAGCCGCAGACGATCGTCATCACGGGCGGCTTCGCCGAGTCGCTCGACGAGGGCACCCTCGCCCGCATCGCGGGCGAGGTCGAGGCGAGCGTCGGCGTCCGCGCGAGCATCCACCACTCGAGCCTCGGCGAGGCCGCCGGCCTGCTGGGCGCGATGTCTCTCGGGCTGTCGAACCTGTACCACGAGCTCGGCGTGCACCGGGACGACCTCCCCGGCATCCGCGGCGACGTGCCCGCCGTGCTGGGAGCGTTCAACGCGAGCGCGCCCGAGCGCGAGCCGGTGCGCCTGCCGCTGCGCAGCGTCTCGCTCTGAGCCGGCGCGTCCCGGGGCGGCCGCCCCGGGCCTGGCTTCGGGTCGGTCGGCACGCTCAGCCGAGCCGGCGCGCCGCCGCCCGGTCGCGCAGCACCGGGGCGGTGAGCCCCGCCACGGCCACGAGCACCGGGACGATGAGCAGCGCGTGCAGGATGCCCGTGCCGCCTGCGACGAAGCCGATGAGCGGCGGCCCGACGAGCGAGCCCGCGTAGCCGATGGCCGCGACGACGGCGATCCGCTGCGGGGCCCTCTCCGGCTCGTCCCCGGCGGCCGACATCCCCAGCGGGAAGGCCAGCGCGACGCCGAGCCCCCACAGCGTCGCCCCGGCGAACGCCCACGCCGGGCTCGGGGTGAAGATGAACACCGCGAGCCCCGCGAGTGCGAGCAGTGCGGATGCCTGGACCACCCGCGCCCTGCCGAACGCCATCAGCGCGCGCGTGCCGAAGAGCCGTGCGGCCACGACGGCCACCGAGAACACGTTGATCGTGGCCGCGGCGGTGCCCTGCGCGGCGCCGTGCCCGTCGACCATGCCGAGCGCGATCCAGTCGTTGGCGGCGCCGTTCGCGAACGACATCCCCAGCACGACCGTCCCGATCAGCAGGGTGCGCGGCTCCGACCAGGCCGAGCGCTCGCGCAGCATCGGCTGCGGCTGTGCCTCCGCCCGGGTGCGGGACGGCGCGGCCGCATCGCGCGACAGTGCCCGCGTCACGAGCGGCAGGGCCGCCGCCATGCAGACGGCGACGGCGAGCAGCTGCGCCGTCGGCGTCACGCCCGCGGCCGCGCACAGCGCGCCGAGCCCGGCGCCGGCCGCGGCGCCCACGCTGAACACGGCGTGGAAGTAGGGCATCACGGGCGTGCCCTGCGCGTGCTCGATGCGGGTGCCCTCGATGTTCATCACGACGTTGCAGGTGCCGTTGCCCGTGCCGAAGAGCACGAGAGCCGCCATCGCCCAGCCGACGCCGCCGGGCAGCAGGACGGCTCCGCCCGCGGCGGCGAGCCCGAGCGCGCTGAGGCCGAGCGCGCCCGCGATGACCGTGCGCGGCGCGAGCCGGCCGCCGATGCGCCCCGCGATCGTGAAGCCGGCGATCGAGCCGATCGCGATGCCGAGGGCGAGCAGGCCCATCTGGAAGGCGGTCGCGTGCAGCTCGTCGCGCGCGGCGGGGACGCGGGCGAGCCAGTTGGAGAGCCCGAAGCCCGAGATGCCGAAGACGGCGAAGACCGAGCGGCGCCACGCGTGCAGCTCGCGTGAGCCGCGCGAGGGCGCGAGCTCAGCCGACATCGCCGCCGCCGTGCACCGTGCGCCCGAGCGCGACGGTCTCGATCACCTCGAGCCGCTCGCCGTCCCAGGCGATGCGCGCGAGGTCGCAGACCCCGCCGGCGACGAGATCGCCGGAGCCGTCGTCGAGGCCGAGCAGGACGGCGGGCCGTGCGGATGCCAGGGCGATCGCGCCCGGGAAGGCGGCGATGCCGGCGTGCAGCACGAAGGCGAGGCCGTCGGCGAGGGTGCTGGCCGAGCCGGCGAGCAGCTGCGGGGCGTCGGCGATGTGCAGTCTCCCGTTCGGCTCGAGGACGACGTCGGTGTGGTGCAGGCCACGGTAGCGGCCCGGGGCCATGTGCGCGAGCGAGGTCACATCGCTCACGAGCACGGCGTGCTCGCCCTTCGCGCGCAGCATGGCGGTGAGCGGCGCCGCGCCGAGGTGGAAGCCGTCGCCGATGAAGCCGGCCGTGAGCCGGTCGTCCGCCAGCTGGGCCCAGATGTGGTTGGGGTGCCGCGGCAGCAGGGCGTGGGCGCCGTTGCCGTGGTGCGTCGACATCGTCGCGCCGGCGTCGACGGCCGCCGAGACCTGCTGCTCCGTCGCCGCGGTGTGGCCGATCGAGGCGATGACCCCGGCGGCGGCGAGTCTGCGGATGAGCTCGACGCTGCCGGGCCGCTCGGGCGCGAGCGTCACGATGCGGATGCGGCCGCCCGCGGCATCCTGCCAGCGCTCGAACTCGGCCCAGTCGGGGTCGCGCACCCACGCGGGGTCGTGCACGCCGCGCGGGCCGTCCTCGGCGGAGATGAACGGGCCCTCGACATGCACGCCCGCCACGGCGTGCTCGACGTCGGGATCGCTCGCACACGCTGCCGCGATCGCCTGCAGCGCCCCGACGATGTGCTGCTCGGATGCCGTGCCGACGGTCGGGCAGAAGCGCGTGACCCCGCTGGTCTGCAGAGCGCGGACGGCGCCGGCGACGTTCGCGGGGTCGGGCTCGCCGCGGTTGAGGTCGAAGCCGGCGATGCCGTTGACCTGCAGGTCGATGAGGCCGGGGACGATCCAGCCCCGTGCCGCGGCGTCGGCCTCGGCGCCCTCGGCGGGGCCGACGGCCGCGATGCGCGCACCTTCCGCCGTCACGACGACGGGCTCGCCGGTGCGCCAGTGGCGGCCGGCCCAGCTGCGCAGCCCGGCCGCCGGCCGCGTCACGCGGCGGCCCGCTCGGAGCCGACCCGTTCGGCGACGGCGTGCAGGTACCGGAGGTTGTCGGCCGTGCGCTCGCGCAGCGGCCGCTCGGTCGAGAAGTCCTCCACGGTGACCCAGCCGTCGTAGCCGACGGCCCGCAGCGCGCGGAAATAGGCGACCAGGTCGGCCTGCCCGGCGCGCAGCGGCGCGGGCTGCGGGGCCCAGTCGACGGTGCCTTCGAAGACGCCCGACTCGGACGACGGCCGCGACGCCCAGCGGGTGTTCTTGACGTGCACGTGCGCGAGCCGCTCGCCGAGCATCTGGAAGGCCGACAGGGTGTCCTCCTGGCCCTCCGAGATGAGGTTGCCGACGTCGTGGATGACCGCGACGTGACGCGGGTCGATGCCGTCGAGCAGGCGCAGCGACGCCGAGGCCGACGCGACGACCGTTCCGCGGTGCAGCTCGACGAGCGCGGTGACGCCGTGATGGGCGGCGCGCTCGGCGACCCAGTGGAAGTGCTCGCGCGTCTCGGCGAAGAGCTCCGGGTAGCTGCGCCCGCTCGGCGGCCCGCCCATCTCGACGGTGCCGAGGGGGAGCGTGGTGACGCGCACCTTCCCCGCCCCGAGCGCAGCGGTGGCCGCCAGCATCCGCTCGACGCCGTCGTGGTCGTCGCAGCGGGCGTAGCCGCCGAGCGCCGGGAACTCGAGGCCGGCTCCGCGCGTGAGCGCGGCGATCTCGTCGAGCCGGCCTTCGAGCCCCGCGAACGGCCAGGTCGCGCGGTTGCCCGCCCAGAAGCCCGGCGTCTCGGACTCCTTCTGATCGGTGATGCGCCACTCGACGCCGTCCCAGCCCTGGGCGGAGAGCGTGGCCGCGGCCTCCTGCGGCGTCCATTCCGGCGTGGATGCCGTGAATACGGCGAACTTCATCGTCCTGTCCTCACTTCGATGTCCTGGTACCTGCCTGCGCGCACGTCGTCGAACCGCACCGGCCGCCCGAGGGTGGCGGAGAGGTACACGCCGCGCACGGTGACGAGCGCGATCGCGGCGGCCCCGACGCTCACGGCCGGCTGCGCGCCGGTGCGGATCGCCTCGAGCACGTCGCGGTACTGGCGGATATGCCCTTCGGGCACCTGGCGCGCGTCGCGCGCCTCGAACCCGGGCACGGCGGCCGGGGCAGCCGGCGCGCCGGCCGCGGCATCGGCCTCGGCGCCATCCGGCCCGCTGAGGTACACGAGCTCGTCGTCCTCGATCACGCCGCTGCCGGCCGAGCCCATGATCTGGATGCGCGCGGGCAGCCCCGGGTACGCGGCGGTCGACGCATGCATCACCGCGAGGGCGCCCGAGGCGAACTCGATGGTCGCGACCATCGTGTCCTCGACCTCGATGCGCTCGTGCGCGAGGGCGGCGGTGCGCGCCGAGATCTCCACGGGGGTCCCGAGCAGTGCGAGCAGCAGGTCGAGGGTGTGCACGCCCTGGTTCATCAGGGCGCCGCCGCCGTCGAGCTCCCAGGTGCCGCGCCAGTCGCCCGAGTCGTAGTACTCCTGGCTGCGCCACCTGGGCGAGGTCGCGATCGCCGAGGTGACCCGGCCGAGGCGCCCCGACTCGATCGCCGCGGCGAGCGTGCGGGTCGAGGCGTCGAGCCGGTGCTGGCTGATGACGGAGGCGACGATCCCGCGGGATGCCGCGGCCGAGGCCTCCGCCTCGATCTCGGCGAGCTGCTCGAGGTCGGCGTCGAGCTGCTTCTCGATGATGACGTGCCGCCCGGCCCGCAGCGCCGCGAGCCCCTGCTCGATGTGCAGCCCGCTCGGGGTGCAGACGGCGGCGACCGCGACCCGGGGGTCGGCGAGCGCGTCGTCGATCGAGGCGTAGGCAGCAGGCCGGATGCCGGTGCGGGCCTCGACGTCGTCGGCGAACCCGGTGCGGGCCCCCTCGACCACGTCGACGACGGCGACGAGCTCGAGCCCGTCGACCTCCTCGATCGCCCGCAGGTGCGTGCGGCCGATGACCCCGCAGCCCACGAGGGCGACGCCCAGGGGCGCGGCGGTGTTCTCGGATGCGTTCATGACAGTCGTCCTCCGTGTTGCGCGACGACGCCGGCGAAGGCGCGCGCCGCGATTCCGAACCCCCGCGGCCCGGTGAAGCCGCCGTACCGCCCGGCCACGGCGAGATGCGGCTCGAGCGAGGCGTAGCCGGCGAATCCGCTGTCGAGCAGCGCCGCGACCGTCTCGCCCACCTGTCCGTCGCCGTGCCCGGCCGGCACGCTGCCTTCCCCGGGGAGCGCGTCCTTCACCTGCAGATAAGAGAGGTACGGGCGCAGCAGGGCAAATGCGTCGTCGAACGGGCGGGCGCCCGCGCGGACGAAGTTCCCGGCATCCCAGGCGAGGCGCAGCGCCGGGGATGCCACGCCGGCCAGCACCTCGAGGACGTGCTGCGGGGTGTCGCCGTAGACGCCGATCTCGTTCTCGAGCAGCAGCACGAGCCCGGCATCCGCAGCACGCGCCGCGAGCGCGCCCATGCGGTCGACGACCTCGTCGCGCACCGCCTCGGGCGCGCTGCCGTCGTGCTGGAAGCTGAACACGCGGATGAACGGGGCGCCGAGCGCGTGCGCCGCCTCGATCGCGCGATCGAGCCTGCGCAGCTCGGCGTCCGGCGCGAGGCCGAGCTCGGCCTTGCCCACCGGCGAGGCGATCGCGGAGGTCTCGAACCCGGCCCCCGCGACGGCGGAGGCCAGCTCCGCCAGCCGGCCGTCGGGCAGTTCGACGATGTTGACGCCCCAGGCGCTGCGCACCTCGATCGCCCGCGCCCCGAGTGCGGCGAGCACCGCGAGCTGGACGGCCGGCTCGGGGTCGATCTCGTCGCCGAAGCCCGAGAGCCGGAAGCCCGCGTCGGTCACGGCCGCACCGCCCCGCCGCCGAGCAGCGCGGACGAGTCGGCGTCGAGGTACAGCGTGCAGTCGGGGTGCCCCCTCAGCGCCGAGGCGGGGCAGGCCGTCTCGATCGGCCCTTCGACGGCCGCGCGGACCGCCGCCGCCTTGGCCGCGCCGGGGACGATGCAGAACAGCCGCGCGCCCGAGAGGAGCGCGGGCACCGTCACGGTGAGGGCGTGCGCGGGCACCTCGTCGAGCGCTGCGAAACAGCCGTCGTCGACCTGCTGCTGCCGGCATTCCAGGTCGAGCTCGACCTCCTTGACGAGCAGGGGGTCGTCGAAGTCGGCGACGGGCGGGTCGTTGAAGGCGAGGTGGCCGTTGACGCCGATGCCGAGGCAGACGAGGTCGATCGGCGCCTCGCCCAGCGTGGCGGCGTAGGACTGCGCGGCGGATGCCCCGCCGCCCGTGCCGATGTAGTGCACCGAGCCGAACGGCGCCCGGCCGAAGAGGTGCTCGCGCAGCCAGTTGCCGAAGGCCTGCGGCGCATCGGCATCCAGCTCGACGTACTCGTCCATGTGGAAGGCGTCGACCCGGCCCCAGTCGATGCCGGGCTCGGCGAGCAGCGCGTCGAGCGCCTCGGCCTGGCTGGGCGCCGCGGCGAACATCATCCGCACCCGCCCGCCTCCGGCCAGCCGCCCGCGCAGCGCGACGGCGATGTCGTGTGCGGCCTCGGCGCCGAGTCGCGCCCTGTCCGGCAGGATCCGCAGCTCCATCGCCGCTCAGCCCTTGACGGCGCCGGACGACATGCCGGTCACCAGGTTGCGCTGGACGATCATGAAGAAGATCACGACCGGCAGCGAGAACAGCACGGACGCAGCGATGAGCCCGCCGTAGTCCGTGCCCTCGTTCGTGCTGAACGACACGAGCCACACCGGGAGCGTGTACTTCGACTGGTCCTGCAGCATCACGTAGGCGGTGATGAAGTCGTTCCAGCCGTTGATGAACGCGAACACGCTCGTCGAGATGAGGCCGGGCAGGACGAGCGGGAAGTAGATCGAGCGCAGAATGCGGAAGGTGCTCGCCCCGTCGACCTTCGCCGCCTCCTCGATCTCGTCGGGCAGTGCGACGAAGAAGCTGCGCAGCACCCAGATGCTGAACGGCAGCACGGAGGCCACGTAGGCGAGGATCAGGCCGCCGTAGCTGTTGAGCAGCCCGAGGCTCTTGAACGACAGGAACAGCGGGATCAGCAGGGCGGTGCCCGGGATCATCTGCACGCAGATGATCGAGATGAGGATCGCCTTGCGCCCCGCGAAGCGGAACCTCGTGAGCGCCGCCGCCGCGAGGAAGCCGAGCACGATCGAGACGACGACGGTGCCCAGCGTGATGATCAGGCTGTTCACGAGCGACGAGACGAAGCCCGCCTTGGTGAGCGCGTTGATGTAGTTCACGACGCTGAACGGGTGCGGGAAGAACTGCGGCGTCGTCGACTGGATGTCCGCGGGCGTCTTGAACGACGTGTTGACCATCCAGTAGATCGGGAACACCCAGATCAGGCACAGCGCGTAGACGAGGACGTGGGCGACCGGATGCCGGCGGCGGTGGCGCCGCAGCGAGACGGCGCCCGTCGCCGAGGTCCGCGCGGCGGTGCGCGGGGTCCGGGCTGCAGCGGCGGTGGTGGCCCGCGGGGCGGCGGTGCCGGCGGTGCTGGTGGTCACAGTGTCTCTCCCGATCGAACGAGTCGGCGGATGTAGAAGACGGTGATCGCCATCAGCATGAGTGCCGTCACGATGGCGATCGCCGAGCCCTGCCCGAAGGAGTTCGAGGCGAAGGCCTTCTGGAACGACCAGAGCGCCAGCGTGGTCGTCTTGTTGTCCGGGCCGCCCTGGGTGAGGATCCAGAGCTGGTTGAAGGTGTTGAAGTGCCAGATCACCTGCAGGATCACGACGAGGTAGAGCACCGGCTGCAGGAACGGCAGCGTGATGTTCCGGTAGATGAACCATCCGCTCGCACCGTCGAGGGCGGCGGCCTCGTAGTACTCGTCGCCGATCTGCGACTGGCCCGCGTAGACGGTCAGTGCGACGAACGGCACGGACTGCCAGACGATCAGGATGAACACGATGCTGAAGGCCTGCAGCGGATGCCCGGTCCAGCTGTGCTGGGTGAAGTCCCCGAACCAGCCGATCTGCGTGATGATCCAGTTGAAGACGCCGTACAGAGGCTGGAACAGCCACTGCCAGACGAGGGTCGAGGACACCGTCGGCAGCGCCCACGCGAGGATGAGGATCGAGCTGAGCAGCATCCGCGTGAACTTGTTGACGTACATCATGAGCTGCGCCATCGCCATGCCGACGACCATGCAGCCGATGCAGAGCGCGGCCGTGAAGACCAGGGTGCGCAGCAGGACGGGGAGGAAGTCCTCGTCGGTGAAGATCGCCGCGTAGTTGGCGAAGCCGATCCACTCGTTGGTGCCGGTGAACAGCGCTCGAAGGCCGAAGTCCTCGAACGAGTTGATGATCAGGCGGACGAGCGGGTAGCCGAGGACCGCGCCCAGCACGATCCCCGTGGGGATCAGCAGGACGAGCGGTGCGACCCAGTTCCGGGGGCCGCCGGCCCCGGATCGACGCCGACGGGCGGCGTCGTTCCGGGGCCGGCGCGGAAGGCCGGTCGTGTGCAGCGGCGAGGAGCCGTGAGCTGTCATGAGGGAGCCGTCCCTGTGATCGTCAGTTGTTGTTGTTCAGCGCCTTGACCAGGTGGTCGCTGAACGACTGGGACGACTCCGGGACCGACTTCGTGCCGGCCGCGACCTCGGAGAAGAAGGACAGCACGGTCTGGTCGGTCTCGATGGTCGCCCAGCCCGGGGCGGCGGGGGTCGAGAAGCTCTTCTGCGCGGCCTTGAAGAACGACCGCTGCTCGGGGGCCACGTTCGGCAGCGCCTCGTTGATGAGCTCGTTGGTGATCGGCGTGTGGCCGTCGGCCGTCGTGATCTGGTCGAGCTGCATCGACTTCGACGAGATCATCTCGAGGAACTTGAGCGCGAGGGCCTGGTTCTTGCTCTTCGCCGCGACGCCCAGGTCGGAGCCGCCGACGTAGGTCGGGGCGTTCTCACCGGGGTGGTTGGGGCTCGGCAGCGCGAACGAGCCGACCTTCCCCTCGAGGGCGGGGTAGGCCGTGACGATCGACTTGAGCGAGTTGCCGTTGCCGAGGATGGTCGCGGTCTTGCCGGTGCCGAACACGACGTTCGGGTCGGGCGTGTCGAGCGGGGCGGTGCGGGATGCCTGCGTCGAGTACTTGTTCTGGAAGTCCTTGAACTCCTGCAGGCCCTTCTGCGCCTCGGGCGAGGTGAGGCCGGAGACCCACTTGCCGTCCTTCTTCTCGGCGATCGAGCCGCCCGCATCGGAGACGAAGGAGAAGCCGCCGTACCAGTAGGTGCCGGTCAGGTAGATCGGCGAGAAGTCCGCCGCCGTGTTCTTCGCCGCGACCTTGTCGAGGTCGGCGGTGAACTCCGCGAAGCTCGTCGGGGGAGCGGTGACGCCGGCCGCGGCCCAGAGGTCCTTGTTGTAGATGACGCCTCGGGCGCCGCCGTAGAACGGCGCCGCGTAGAGCTTGCCGCCGACGGTCGCCGGGCCCTCGAGACCGGACAGGAAGGTGCCGCCGCCGGAGAGCTTGTCCTTCTCCTTGGTGATGTCCGCGAGCGCGCCCGTGGCGGCGAACAGCGGCACATCGGTGTTGCCGATCTCGACGACGTCAGGCGGCGTGTCCGTCGCGAGCGCGGTGGTCATCTTCGTGTTGATGTTGTTCCACTGCTGCGTCTCGATCTTGAGCGTCGCGCCCGTCTCGTCCTTGAACTGCTTCTCGATCAGGGTCTGGGATGCCGGGGTGACGGTGTTCTGCATGAACCACACGTTCAGCGTCTTGCTGTCGGCGCCGGTGTTCGTGGAGCTGCCGGGGTTGCCGCTGCATGCGGTCAGCGCCAGTGCTGCCGCGAGACCCAGCGCGCCGAAGCCGACCAGGTTCTTCGTCCTCATGGTTCCTCCTTGGTGACTGGCTTGCCCTTGGGGTGTGGCCCGCGCTCGGAGCGAGCTGCGGGCCAGGGCCGGACGCCAGATTATTTAGGAGTATTGGTTAATGTTGGGGACGGGTCAATACATTCAGCGTGAGATTTACAAATTGAAATCTCGGTGAAATAAATTGCGCGGCGCGGTCAGGAGATCTCTTGCGCGTCGTCTGCGGATGCCGCGCCCGGGCTCATCCTGGCGGCGAATTCGATCTCGCGGGCGAGGGCGATGCCGCGCACCACGGCGCCGCGCACCGTCGCGTCCCGGCCCAGGCTCGAGACCGCGAGGCGCACGCGCAGCGGCGTCAGCGCCGCCAGGCGGTCGGTCAGCCCCTCGCCCAGCAGGTCGAGGTTCCGGCCCACGCCGCCGCCCAGCACGACGAGCTCGGGGTCGAGCACCGCGGACACGCTGGCGAGCAGCATCGCGAGCATCTCGGACTGCTGCCCGACCGCCTCGAGGGCCGTCGGGTCGCCCGCCCGGGCGGCTGCGTAGATGCCCGCGACCCCCTGGTCCCCCGGGGCGCCCGCGGTGTGCGCGTACTCGATGACCGCCTCGGCGGCGAGGGCCCGCTCGAGCATCCCCTGCTCGCGCAGCGCGCGCGGCTCGGCCGCGGGGCCGAAGGGCAGGAAGCCGATCTCGCCGGCGGCGCCGGTCGCGCCCCGGTAGAGCTCGCCGTCGATGATGAGGCCCATGCCGACGCCCGTGCCGATATGCACGTAGGCGAAGGGGCTCACGCCGCGGCCCGCCCCCTCGGTGTACTCGCTCAGGGCCGCCATGTTCACGTCGTT
>Ga0164242_10006628_pt1 | contig 12737 bp, 8 predicted proteins | sample OricomgcompostMG_FD_108783 | JGI IMG/M metagenome (GOLD analysis project Ga0164242, IMG submission 108783) | Miracle-Growth compost microbial communities from Emeryville, California, USA - Original compost - Miracle growth compost (MG) ... | reverse complement strand
GCTAATTTTGGGTTTAATTATTAACCATGCCAGATATGAGACGTTTTAATTGTATTTTGCTCTTTATTTTTTTTATTCTTTGTGTATTTTCTTGTAAGAAAAGCAGTAACCCAATTCCTTCCAAAGTCTTAAAAAGTCCCGTTGGAACATGGGTACTTACAAAAAAAGGTGTTCAAGCTGGTAATGGCACGACGGTGAATTGGCAGTGGATCGATGTCGAACCAAAAGAAGTCTATAATGTAACTTTTGAAGAAAATAAAAACTTTGTGCCATATGAGAAAATACCACCGTTGTATGGTACCTTTTCTTTTTCAAATGATTCTATTCAAGTGTTTTTACCAGAAAATGATTTACCCACGGGAAGAATTATGAGAGGCGAATTAAAGAATAACATAATAACGCTTCATTTCTTAGTAGGGGCCGACGGAGCGTCAGGATTACAATTTCGATTTCTTAACCAAAATTAATCATATATTAGGAAGTTATTATGAGCTTTATTTTCGACCTACTATCGAATAAACCATCTAAAACCAAATTTTGAAATGCGGAAATGCATGAACTACATTAAGTATCGAGGAATGCAAAGCGAGCAGAATGTAATCTTATTTTACAGTTATAAAATGGATAGGTTTGAATGTTTATGTAGTGGTTAATGCGCCTATTGATGCTTATGGATGCGAATCTGAGCGTATTCTGCAACTTGAATCAATCATTATTGCAAAGGCCTATAAGCTTCCTTCGCTTTGTTTAAAAGTATTATTTCAATAGCCTTGACTTGCTGAAATGCTTTCTTTTTTGCAATCAATTAAACACTGCCCTGTGGGATTATAATACTGCAGGGCGGTGTTAATTATTAAAAATAACTTTTGTTACAATAAAGGTCCGGGATTGGGAATAAACTTCAAGAATGAATGAAAGTTTTCAGTGTATTGTTTTTTGTTTAGCTTGTAATAGTAAGCGCCCTTTTTTGAAGTAGACATGTCTTTGTCTTTGAGTTTCATCAGCAAGCCGGTGGAAAGAACTTTTCTGCTGAAATTGCGTTTATCAAAAGTGGTATCATATACATCTTCATACAGGTTTTGCAATTGTGGCATCGTGAATTTTTCCGGAAGCAGTTCAAACAGGATCGGGTGCAAAGACGCTTTATAGCGAAGTCGGCTCTTTGCGAGTTCGATCATTTTGTCATGGTCAAAAATAAGTTTGGGATACTTTTTTAACGGGAACCATTCTGCGGAATAAGTGTCACTTATCTTTTCTTTGTATTGGTTGATATCAATCAGTGCAAAATAGGAGACACTGATGGTCCTTTCTTCTGGGTCCCTTTTGGGTTGTCCAAATGCTTTTAACTGTTCCAGATAAACACCTTTTAATCCTGTCAGCTGATGCAAGATTCTTTGCGCAGCGCCATCCAGGTCTTCCTTAGGGGCTACGAAACCACCCATGAGTGACCACTTATCTTTTTTAGGCTCAAAGCCCCTTTTGATTAAAAGCAGGTGCATATGTTCTCCGTCAAAGCCAAAGATAATACAATCCACAGCTACCAGGTAATGTTCTTGTCCTTTGTATTGTGTCATAATGTAACAGTTTGAATTTCGATTTAAGGTTGAACTAATAAATAGTAAAGGGTTATTATGTATAAAGATATAAGATTCTGTGTAATTCTTAATTGTTTTGCGATTGTTAAATGTTAAAGTTCCGCTTATTTTGAGTTGAAATGGATTGAAAAAAAGAAGATTACTACCTTAAAATCCAAAGAAAGGCAATTTATTCAGAAAAAAAACTGAACTTCAAATCCCTTAAAAAAGCGTGATATAAATTGTCATTAAAACAATAAAATGTTTACTTTTAATGGATCTTTCATACTTAAAAAGCATATACGATGAATAGAAGATGGTCTTTTAGCTTTTGTTTACTGGCGCTCACTGTGTGTATTGGTTCCTGCGGCGGGGGCACAGGCCAGCAATCAGATAATAAGGATAGCAGTCAGGCTGCGGTTAAAGTCACTACCTGGGGGACTTATGAGGGTAAACCGGTTTACCTTTACCATTTAGATAATGGTCATGGAACAAAAATGGCCATATCTAACTATGGAGGTACCATTACTTCATGGCGTTTTCCGGATAAAAATGCCGATACGGCGGAAATTATTATTGGCTTTGACAGTTTAAGTGGGTATTTGGCGCATCCGCCTTATTTTGGGGCATTGATTGGCCGTTATGCTAACCGGATTGCAAAGGGAAAATTTACGTTAGACGATAAAACCTATCAACTTGCCGTAAACGATGGAAACAATCATTTACATGGAGGCATCAAAGGATTTGATAAAGTTCTTTGGCAGGTTGAAATTCCTGACAGTAATAAAACCACTTTGGTTTTGCATTATACCGCTAAGGACGGCGAAGAAGGTTATCCGGGTAACCTGCAAGTGACAGTTCGTTATGAGTTGACAACGGATAATAAACTGCATATCACCTATGATGCAACAGCGGATAAAGCAACGCCTGTCAACCTGACCAACCACAGCTATTTTAATCTATCCGGTAATATGGCAAGGACTATCCTGGATGAAAAACTAACGATAAAGGCTCCTAATTATTCCCCTGTAGCAGATCAGATCCCTATCGGTATGCCGGTCTCCGTTAAAGGAACTCCTTTTGATTTTACCTCAGCAACGGCTATTGGCGCCAGGATTGATAAGGTTCAGGGAGGATATGATCATAACTGGGCACTTGATACGACACATAGTGCTGACGAGCCGGTAGCTACGGTATTTGACAGTATTTCCGGAAGACAACTGGACATTTATACGACCCAACCGGGCCTGCAGTTCTATTCCGGTAATTTTCTGGATGGAAGCATAACGGCAAGAGGTCATAAAGTGGTTAAATATGACGGCATGGCGCTGGAAACGCAACATTTCCCAGATAGCCCTAATGAGCCCAGGTTCCCCAATACCATATTGAGGCCCGGTGAACATTATCATGAAGAAACGACATACGCTTTGTCCATCAAAAAATAATGTTTATTGTAATGTTAGATCGATAGTAATGGCACCATTCGTTTGCCATTAATTTTTATAAAGCGAAAAAAGCGCTGAACAGGTATTAAATACCGATTCAGCGATTTTCTATGCACTTAAGCGAGTGTCATTTAATTTTCGAAAACCCATTTATTCTTTTTTCGTGATAATAATTTGTGTAGGAAAATCCGCTCCTGTTTGAATAATGAAATTTAATACCCCGAATTTTGTTTAAGGTTGGAATTGGAATTTAAAACACTTTCCGGTATGCTGAATAAAGACCGGTAATTCCCGACTGGTTTATGCTGGAATCAAATTTTTTTGGAATAAACTTCAAAGCGGAACATATCCTGTCTTCTATGTGCTTCAGCGGCAAATTCCCAGCCTAGTTCATCAAAGAATCGTCTTTTCTTTTTATTTGCCCCATTAAACTTATATACTTCCGTTCTTATTTACATCAGCCTGTTTCAGGCGCTTATTTTACAGACCATTCCAGAATGCCGGAAGAATTATCCTGCGGAAGCTGTAATTGCAACCTTAAAGCAGTTGCTTTTACGGGTTTAAAAGTAACTTGGTTGAAACAGTCTTTTTTAGTAGTGTAGGCAGAGGTGTTTTCTACAGGAATCCATTTATCCTGCTCTTTATAAAGCAGTTTCCAGCTTTCAGGTACCCGGCAGCCACCGAAAGGGCCATCATCGAAAAAATAAACTTTAGCGCTGCTGATTGTGTAAGCTTTATCAAAATCATATTGTACCCACTCAGACTGGTTTTTAGCAGGCCACCAATGAAGGTTACCGGTACGCTGGTCTTTAGAGTCTTTGGGCGTCGTTTGATCGTTCAATGCGCGTAGCATTAGTTTAGATACATAAGAACCCGAGACTCGGCTCTTAGAGGCAATACTAGGAGCGGGAAGCGGTGTTCCACTGGAGACGTCATAGGGGATCCAGACTTCCATTTCGTCGGGTCCGCGGTTATTCCAACTATAATAGGGGATCGCTGTTATACGGGTCTGGATTTTTTCAATTCCGTGGTGCTGAGGATCATTGTTGCGCTTCAGCAAATAACCCGGTAATTCTAACTGTTCAATGCCGCCGAGTTTATCGGCTGCATAAATCATCCTGGCGGGTGCTGCGGTATCAATGACCAGGTGCATGACACTGCTGTCCTTTCTGTCGGCCCCTTCAATGCAATACATAATGGGGCCTCTTTGTAAGGCAAATCGTTTGCTGTCCGCTTTAACTTCTGGGTTTGCCAGTGTTTTTTTGACCGGCATGGGTAAATTAAAGCTCAGCTCATCGCCTTTTTTCCATTCATGATTGATAACGGCATAACCGTGCACCAGTTTATAATCCACCGGCTGGCCATTTAAGAAAAAATCCACCGGGTGGGGATTCACGTCTAAAAAGTGATAGAGGTCTCCCGGCAAGGCATTTCCTTTGGCCCATCCCGGGATACGGACGTGCAAAGAAAACCGATTTGTTGAGACGGGAGTGACCTTAATTTGGATTTTTCCGTCCCAGGGATAATTTGTGATTTGTTCTAACTGCACTTTGCCGGACTTCAGCTCAAAACTGGCCTTATTGGCGACAAACAGATTTACAAACAGGGCATTATTGCCTTGTGCATAAATGTATTCCGGCATAGAAGGCATAAACCTGGAAATATTGGTGATGCAACAGGCACAGTCAAACCAGCCGCTACGCGCATGTTGCCCCAAAGAGGCCAGCGGGTTCGGGTAGAAAAAATGCGTGCCATCCAAAGAAACGCCAGACAATAATCCATTATATAAGGTCTTTTCCAGAACATCTATATAGCGGGCATCTCCATGTAACAGGAACATTCTTTCGTTAAAATAAACATTGGCAATGGCAGCGCAAGTCTCCGCATAAGCCGTCATATTGGGAAGGTCATATGCCGGACCAAAGGCTTCTCCGTTGCCTGTTGCCCCTATACCCCCGGTTATATAAAGTTTATGATTGATAATATCATTCCAGATCGCATCAATGGCCGTGAGATAAGCGGTGTCTTTGGTGAGTGCGGCGACATCGGCCATTCCCGAATAGAGATAAGCAGCTCTTACCGCATGGCCTTCCGCCTGCCTTTGATTTACCAGTTTGATATTGGATTGGTTATAGGCATCTCCCTTATTGTCTTTTTGAGGGCCACGGACATCCAGGAAAAATTTGGCCAGGTCCAGATACTTTTTATCACCGGTTGCCCGATAGAGTTTCGCAAGGCCCATCTCTACTACGGGATGACCGGGATATTTTTCAATTTTCCCCCAACCAAAATCCCTGACAAGCAAATCGGCGTTTTTAATTGCGATATTTAATAATGTCTTTTTACCTGTGGCCTGATAATGCGCTACTGCTGCTTCATATAAATGGCCGCAGTTATATAATTCATGACTTAAAATCTCTGCATTCTGCCAGCGGTGCTGACCGGTCCATTGCTGAGGATGGCTTACTTTAGCCGTCCTAAAAGTATACAGATAACCATCAGGTTCCTGCGCCTGGCCAATAATCTGGATCAGCGTGTCGAGTTGGTTGTCCAGTAATGGATTAGGTGTTGTCTGCAGGCTATAAGACGCGCCTTCGATCAGCTTGTAGATATCTGTGTCATCAAAAGGATAAGTAGTCATTTTATCGCCTGCCGGCAAACGGCCGGCCGCTTTCAGAAAATTATCGATACGGCCATGTTCCTTACACATGCGCAATATATAAGGAATGGTAACGGTTGCGTTTACTTCAATTTTTGGTTTCCAGAAACGATCCGTTAATTGTACCTGTGTAAAAGCCACCGGCTTATATGGATAATCCTGACCGTAAACCTGCGGTGTTCCGGGAAGCAGACCCGTGGCCACTAGCGTAAGCACAATGGTCTTGCGCGCATATTTAATCAGTTTATGCGGACCGGTTGGATGTTTATGACCTGTATTCATTTGATAACTTTAAATGGTATTTTATGTAATTAAGTACCCTGGAATCAATGGGTACTGTTGGCCCCTGGTTGGTAATGTGTTTTATAATAAACATCTGCCGGATTATGGTGGCCGATATATACCTCTGACAATATCTGATAAAGCGCGGGGTCATATTTTTTTAAAGACGCCGGCGACCACAGGGTAATATGGCGGGTACTGTCTGTAAATGGAAAATTGGACCAGAACCACCACTGTGTCCCTTCGGCCCAGTATTCATCTGCCGTATTAATGGCATATTGGTCCTTATACATGCCTTTTTCTTTTGCTACGGCATAAGCCGCCAGTATCCTTTTATACAGCGGTTGATCCACTTTTTCAATGGCACCCATTATATTATGGCTGAACTCATGGACCGTAATATTCTCCCCATAGTAACGCGTACCTGGGTAACCTAACAGGTTTTCCTCTGCGCAGGAGGTGATCAGTCCACCCATGCCCCTTGCCCGCTGGTTCCAGTAACCTTTATCCGTCTGGGATGCGATCCCGCCCGGCTTATAATAATTTTCTCTTTCCCCGGGTGTAAGCCTGGGGTCATTATAGCCTGGTTTTTTCCAGTGACGGCGTTCGGGCAGATCTGTCTCCATTTCGGAAGCAGCCATGACCAATACCCGGGCTTTGTCCTTGACCAGTTCGCCCCGGATATCGCTTCTGCCTGCCAGCATATACGTAATGATATCCCTGGCGGTAAGCAGCGCCGTAGGCGGTACTTTTTCAGAGGAAACGACAGGGATGCCTACGGCGTTACAATATTGCTTGTAAAAACTATCCAGGTGCAGGCTGTCGGGAGGGGGCGTTATCATCTGGGCAAAATAGCGGCGTGGCAGTCCGGCTGTATCCGGCAATAGACGACGGTTGGCCGTATTAATTTTACCAGAAGTGCTTGCCGTAGCCATTTGCAAACCGGTTACAGCACTCAGCAACGCAAGTAGAATAAATCTCTTATGCGGATATTTTTTTAAGCTATTCATGGTATTAAAAATTTTGTCTGCATGGTTTTTTTAAAATACGATTATTGACCAGTTGTTTAACCGGCGCCCGGCCGGGATAACCCTAGGTGGCGTTCCTAACAAAGCTTTTGAGCGTCAAATGACTGCCAATCCTTACCGCCTGCTTTTACCCTTTGCAGTCTTGGTACCGGAAAGGGTATAGATAAAATCCTTATATTGTAATTTGTACAATTATGAAAGATAAAGTTACTCCTTTTGCTTATAATTATTCAATAATTAAGTGACCCATTCTTAACGGATGTTAACCCGATTTTAACCTACTTAAACCGGCGTCCTTGAATGCGGATGAATGTAAGCGTAATAGCTTGTGTTTACCGGTTCAAATGACATTGCATGCGGCTTTTTTGGGAAGTCGAAAAAAAATGACCGGGCAGATGCCCGGTCATTTTAAAAGCGTATCTATAATTTAAATTCTATTTTATTCATTTCATTGTAGCCCTCCACGTTGTACATTTTCCATATCTTCCACTGTCTTAGCCGCCATTTTACTGCCTAAAATCCGGTTCCCTTCTTTCGTAATGACCAGATTATCTTCAATACGGATACCACCGAAGTCCCTGAACTTATCCAGCTCCTGGTAATTGATAAAATCACTTAATTTATTTTCTGCTTTCCAAAGATCGATGAGTGTCGGAATAATATAAATACCCGGTTCAACCGTTATGGTAAAGCCAGGTTCCAGTGCTCTGCCAAGGCGCAGGGATTTCCAGCCAAAATTCATGTTTTTTGGCTGATCAGGCGTATACCCGACATACTGCTCCCCCAGGTTCTCCATATCATGTACATCCAGGCCAATCATGTGGCCAAGGCCACATTGGAAAAAGAGTGTATGAGCATCGAGCGCCAGCGCTTCTTTCACGTCCCCTTTAATGATATTAAAAGATTTTAATCCTTCCAGCAGTAATTCTCCGCTGAGCCGGTGGACATCACTAAAAGGAACACCGGGCTTGCAGGCAGCAATTGTGGCCAGCTGTATGTCTAAAATCAGCTGATACATATCTTTTTGAACACCCGAGAATTTCCCGCTGACCGGAGCCGTACGGGTCAGGTCACCGGCGTAATGCATAGGCGTTTCTGCCCCTGCATCGCAAAGGGCCATAGCGCCGGCCGGCAAAGAGACGTTTCTGGCATGGATATGCAACGTTTCGCCCCGGGAAGTAAGGATCGTCGGGTAGGAGAGGTCACCACCACGGCTCACGGCAATGGCCCTTAGCTGAGCCGCAATCTCCAACTCATTTTTGCCCGGTTGAAGGGCCTGCATAAAATAAGTGTGCATATCATTGGAAGTGTCCACCGCTTTTTCCATTTCTGCGATTTCTTCCGGAGCCTTATAGGACCGCATGGCGACAACTGCCTTAATGAGCGCTTCTGATGCCAAGGAGACGCTTTGGTCAGGAGCTACGTCCAGCCACGCCTGCAGTTTTAAGGTATGTTCAGGGCGGTAGGCCGGCAAAAAATGCGTCTTTTGGCCTTTATCCTTGGCGGTTCTGAGCACAGCGGCCAGGTCGCTGTAAGGTCTTACCTGGTCAATGCCCGTCTGTGCAGCCAGCTCCTGAAGTGAGGGGAGAGGCCCTGTCCAGACAATATCATCGATGGTCAGTTCATTGCCAAACAAGGTGGTTGTTCCTGTGTCCAGGTCCATGATCACGGCCAGTTCGGCCAGGTCAATACCTGCATAATATAAAAAAGTGCTGTCTTGTCTGAAAGGATACCAGTTATTTTTAAAATTCATACCTGCTTCATCATTGCCTAAAAGCAAAATAAGGCCGGATCCTACTTTGGTGGACAGTTGATTTCTGCGTTGGATATAGATGTCTTTGTCAAACATAATTTCTTATTTAGTTATTGAATCTATTGATCCCAAAGGTAGTTATATTTATACTAGTATCTACTCCCCGGACAAGCTCGCTGACTAAAAGACCGGTTGCGGCCCCTAAACTGATACCCAGCTGTGCATGTCCGGTAGCAACGACCAGGTTTTCAATGGCGGCCGATTTGCCGATATATGGCATTCCGTCAACAGAAACCGGCCGGAAGCCGCTCCATATATGAGGTCTTATTTTATCAAAATCCAATTGCCCCCGGTAGTCCGGAAAAAAGTTCTCCACCGCCCGGATAATCCCTTTAACCCGGTTCAGTGAAGTGGGGGCGTCCAGTTTTCTGATTTCCATGGTACCACCGAAGCGGAGTTCGCTACCCAGCGGGGTAAAAGCAGCCCGGCCTTCTACCAAAAGACCCGGCCGGTGGACACGATGGTCATTATGGACGGGGACCTTAAAGGAATACCCGCGCCCGCCCACAACAGGCAGGTTAAGGTGCAGCTGCCTGGCAAGGGCTTCACTCCAGCTGCCTGCGGCCAGTACCACGCTGTCAGCCTTGTAAACATTTTCGCCTGCATGTACTTCGGTGATTAACTGACCTTCTTTTTTAAAGCCTGTCACTTTCTGATGCGGTATCAAACGGACGCCCAGAGCTGCCAGATCGGCGAAAAGCCCGTGCATCAATTTGCCGGGATTTAAATGTCCGTCACATTTATAATATACCGCACCCATCGCGTTCCAGCGGGTATCCGGTTCCAGCCTTTCCAGGCCTGCCTTGTCCAGCACCAGAATCTCCAACCCTAAATCCTGGCCAACTTTTGCAATATGGGAACATTCTTTAAATGCCTGGGGCGACTGGAATACTTCCAACATACCGTTATGATGGTAATCAAAATCTATTTCTTTGAGCCATACCTGTTCATACTCTCTTTGACTCAACAGCCCGATATCCCTGAGCGCTGCTGCGTTACCGGCAACATATTTTTGCTTCGCGCGCTTTAAAAAGTGAATGCCCCAGCGCAACAGCGCCGGGTCCAGCCGGGGTTGAATATAAAAAGGACTGGTGCTTTTGAGCATCCATTTTAATCCCTGTCTGGCAATGCCGGGCGTGGCCAGCTGAATATAATGGCTGGGGCAAACAAAGCCTGCATTGCCATAAGAGCAGCCGTCCGTAAAATCGCCCTTTTCCAGCACGGTTACCTCCCATCCGGCTTTTGTCAGATAGCGCGCGGTGGATAAACCGCTGATGCCGCCGCCTATAATAATCACCCTGTTTTTATGCATACGTGGATGGCTTAAATTACTTGAATTGTTCGCATGGCAGAATACATTTAAATAATTATCGATAAAATCAGGACCTGTCACATCTTTGTCTTACCGGATGACGCGTATCCCGAAGGCACGTCCGGCGGTTGAATGGTATTTAGCATCAAAACGGACCCGGACCGTATTTTTGCCCCGGATCAGTGCGCCTGGGATCAGGTACGTTTTTTCATAAAATTTATCCGACTGGCCGCCCTCCAGCTGCTCCGTTGTAATGATTTTACCTTCTACCATTATATCAAATTTCCGGTTTTTATCCGCCCCGATATAGGTAACCAGAAGGCTGTCGGTATGATCAGGGTCAACTTTCATGTCAAAGGCAAAGAAGCCGCCGCTTCTTGCCTCCCTGCCATGTTTACCGAAGGCTTCGCTGACATAAGAATTGTCGGATGCTGTTAAATGGTGATCCCTTTCCGGCTGCATTTCACCGATCCTGAACACATCCACTGTCCTGGCATCAATGGCTTTTTGCCTTTCCAGTTCCGCCTGATAGGACGCCTTACGTTGCTTCCAGCCGGTCTTGGCAAACAGGTCCCAGTAAACCATATAATGCTGTTTATAAACGCTGTAAAACGGTTTAAGCGTCACATTAAAGGGTTTACCGACAGTTGTTTTGAAAATCATATTTTTTTTGTCTACAGGTTGTATCCAGTGGCTGGCATCATGATCGTCGGTTAACAGCACCGGTATGCCCATTACCGGATCCGGCACGGTGTCGCCCACAAGTCCTGCCAGCAGTACCGGCCCGTAGAAAATAGCCACCCGGTTATTGTTATCCGCCATAGGCTCGCTATGTATGGTCTTTTGTAATATGTACTGTAACTGATCCCCGTCTTTCCAGTTATTGGAAAACGTGACAAATCCCTTTTTGTCGAGCTGCCCTTCTACGTCGCGCCCATTTAAACGTAACCCATAGGCTTTGGACCACCCCGGCTTACGCAGTTTTATGGTAAATTGTGCGTTTTTTTGATTGTGTATATTGAACGTGATGGTATCACTCTGTAAAACGGAGGATGCCAGTTCTATTTTTGTATGCTGCTGTCGCCAGCTGAGGGTAGCAGGGATGAATAAGTTGACAAATAGGGTTTTACTGTCGGGACTCTGGAAAAATATGCTTTCTCCGTATTTTGCATGATTTTCCATACCTGTGCCCACACAACAGGTAAAGGTATTGAACGGATCACTGAAAGTCTTGGCACCCCCCATGCGAAGGGGGACAAAATAAGTAAACATACCCGTCTCCGGTTGCTGGGTAGCGAGTATATGGTCCGTAAGGGTCCGTTCGTAATAGTCGCCCAGTTTGGCTGAGGGGTGCAGGGTAAAGAGCTTTCTGGTAAGTTTCAGCATATTATACGAAGCGCATGTCTCTGTATTTTCGTCACTCAGCCGGTCACTTAACTGATCTTCGGGGCCAAAATATTCGTAACTACCGTCGCCGCCGTTTGCATAGGTGTGATGCCTGACAATGGTGCGCCACATATACTGTGCTATGGTGCTATCCCGGTCACTTCCTACCCAAAGATACGCAGAGGCGGACCCCACTCCCTTCGGTATATTGGTATTGGCATGCTTATTTTGCAGGGCATCCTTTCTTTCAGACAATGGCTGCATGACAAAATTATCAAAGAAACGGTTGGCTAAATCCAGGTATTTTTGATTGCCTGTGATGGCGTAAATATTTACCAGCACATCATTCATGCCTCCATATTCACAAACCAGCATTTTTTGCATCTCTTCTTCACTTAGGTTTTTAAGCAGGTTATCTGCCCAGTCTGCCATTTTAGTGACCACGGTTAACGCTTCCTGATTGCCGGTATACAGATAGGCATCCACCAGCCCTGCCATCACCTTATGTACGGTATACCATGGCGACCATCCGCCGTTCAGGTCAAAACCGCCGCTTTGGATATCCCCTTTGGCAACCCGGTCAAAAATACTGTCCTCATTAGGGATGGCACCGACATAGCCTGTTTTGCGTGCCTTTTGACAGGTTTGGAGTTCTCCCACAATATAATCCACCCGGTTTTTAAATTCACGCTGCCCGGTCGTGCTGTACATCAGGCTGGCAGCGGAGAGATAATGGCCGAGGCTATGGCCCGAGAGCCCTGAACTTTCCCAGCCTCCATAAACAGAATCTTTTTCGGGCAGGCCGGCATTTTTATAAAACCTTGCCAGGAGCCTGTCAGGTTTAAGGGAAAGAAGATAATGCGCATCCAGTTGCTGTGCGTGGGCAAAAACAGATCCGGGGCTCAGCTTGATATCTGTCATGGGAAAACCATAGGCCTGGACAGGAGCCGCCGGTTTAATTTTAAAGCGTGTATCATTTTTAACCGGGACATAAGTCTGGGCTGATGCTGTAATTACGGAAAAAGCCAGCGGCAAAAGCAGCGCCAAAATCTGCGAGGATAATTTAGGAAGATGCATAAGTGGCGAAATTTTTAAAAACAAGGTGGTAAAATGCAGCCCGAAAAACAGGCGTCCAAAGATGCGTTCAAACCATTTAAATGAAAGAAAATCCAAGGGCAAGTGGGTCATCGTCCGTGTCAATGGTGATCGTGTTTTGCCCGAAGACCCTGGCCCAGCCT
>Ga0164242_10006627_pt1 | contig 12737 bp, 12 predicted proteins | sample OricomgcompostMG_FD_108783 | JGI IMG/M metagenome (GOLD analysis project Ga0164242, IMG submission 108783) | Miracle-Growth compost microbial communities from Emeryville, California, USA - Original compost - Miracle growth compost (MG) ... | reverse complement strand
TATTCGCCGTTCGGGTTCAACGGGCGCTATCTCTACGCCCGCGCCGGTGTGACCTGGTAGGAGGCGCTGTTCGGGGTCCCCGCTGCTTTGGTGGTGGGGAGCCCGTCCTCAGTGGCTTGTGGGCGCATCCTCATGGCGTGGCATCGGGCGCCACAGGCCGATCAGCGGCAACAGCACCATCATTAGGCCGGAAGCGGCGATTGCCGGCCCGATCCCGATGCTGCTCGCCACATGGCCCCATAGCCAGCTCCCAAGGGCAATGCCGCCGAATGTGACGCTGCTCACGATCGCGGTCACGCGGCCGACCACCGCGCGCGGCGACCAGAGTTGCCCCGCGACGCTGAAGCCCGACAGAGCCTGTACCCAGCCCGCACCCGCCACGACGAGCAGCGCGAGCGTCGGCCACAGCCCCGGCTGCGCGGCCGTGGCGATGCAGCCGAGCCCATAAACGATGCCGGCCCCGCGCATGATCGCCTCGCTGCTATGGCGGTGGCGCACATAGGTGCTGCTCGCCGCGCCGACGACTGCGCCGACGCCGAGCGCGCCCAGCAGCAGCCCGAACTCGATCGATCCGCCGTGCAGCAGATCGCGCGAGACGAGCGGCATCAGCGCCCAGGCCGCGCTGCCCGACAGGGTGAAAGTGACGGCGCGCAGCAGGATGGTGCGCACCGGGCGCGAACCCGCAACGAAGCGCAGCCCGCTTGCGATCACGTGGCGGATCGGTTCGCGCGCGCGCGCCGGGCCGGGAGCGGGCCGCCACAGCAGCAGCACGAGGATCACCGCCACATAGCTTGCGGCATTGACCACGAAGGCCGCCGACGATCCTCCAGCCGCCACGATCACGCCTCCGATCGCCGGGCCAAGGCTGCGCGCGACGTTGAACGCCAGAATGTAGAGCGCGACGGCCCCCGCCAGCTCCGCGCGCGGCACGATTCCGCCGATCGAGGCCTGCAACGCCGGATTGAAGAACGCGACCCCGCCGCCAAGCGCCAGCGTGAGCGTGAGGATCATCCACGGCGCGGCGTGATGCGCGCCCGCCAGTACCGCCAGCAGCAGCGAGATGACCAGCATCGCAAGCTGCGCCGTCAGCATGATCCTGCGGCGATCGTGCATGTCCGCAAAGGCACCAGCGGGTAGCGCCAGCAGCATGATCGGCAGCGAGGCGGCGCTCTGCACCAGCGCGACGACATCAGCCGACTGGTGCAACTCCGTCAGCAGCCACGCCGCGCCGACCGACTGCACCGCATTGCCGAAATTGGCGAGCAGGCTGCCGATCCAGATCGCGAGGAACAGGCGATGCTTCAGCGGCGATAATGTGGTGGGTGAGGTGGGCCGGGTGTTTACGTCCGCCAATGCGCTGCTCCGTCGTGACGGCGGTCTCATGCGCGCTGACATTGCGGCTGGGAAGGCGGTTTTTGGTGCGTCAGATCGGCAGCACCAGCTTCGCGATCAGCCCGGATGGCTCCGCATGCTCGAGCTTCACCGTCCCGCCATGGGCCGCGGCGATGTTCTGGGCGATGGCGAGGCCGAGGCCGGTGCCGCCGGTGGAACGGCTGCGGGAGGCCTCGATCCGGCGGAAAGGTTGCAGCACGTTGTCGATTTCCACGGCGGGGATGCCGGGGCCATGGTCGCGGACCTGTATCGCGATCGCCTCGGGGAGACCGGACACCGATACCTGCGCGCTCCCGCCATAGCGCACCGCATTGTCGATCAGGTTGCGGATGGCGCGGCGCAGCAGATTGGCGTGGACGGGCAGCACATGGCGCGCGGAGGGGAGGAACGTCACCGGCTGGCCGAGCGCGCCATATTCCTCGACCAGCGCCTCCGCCAGCGCGCTCACGTCCATCGGGCGTGCCGGCTCGCGCGCACGGCCGGAGCGGGCGAGATCAAGGATATCTTCCAGCATCGCCGTCATCTCCTCGATCTTGGCGATGGCGGCATCGCGCTCCTCCTCGGGCTCCATCGTCTCGATACGGATGCGGAGCGAGGCCAGCGGCGTGCGCAGATCGTGGCCGATCGCGCCCAGCATGTGATCCTTTTCGTCCAGCAGGGCGACGACGCGGCGGTTCATCGCGTTGAACGCCTCGATCGCCAGCGCGATATCGGCCGGCCCGCTGGGCGTCAGCGCGACCGGCTCGGACCGTCCCTTGAAGCGCTCGGCCGCCCGCGTCAGCGCGCGAAGGGGCCGGGCCATCCGCGCGGCAATCCATAGGGTCGCCCCCAGCACGATCAGGAACAGCAGCACGGTTGCGGCGGCAAGGCGCAGCGTCAGCACGGGATCACGTTCCGGCGCGACAATCCGGCCGGTCAGCCAGGTGCCGTCGTCCTGCAGCATCGAAAGCTGCAGCATCCTGCGATCGGGCGCGCGGCGCGGGCCAGCACGCCGCTCGCTGGTGAGCGCGGCGCGAACTTGCGTGTGGATGCCGAGTTCGCCGAGCGCCTTCGTCAGCCGGGCCTCGGTTTCCCTGCGACGGGAGGCGTCGTCGATCCCGCTGGCGCGCGTCACCGCGAAGCGCGCGCCGCGATGGGAGGCGTCATCCAGCACGGCGGCGCGAAAATCCGGTGGCGCCTGCCGGAAATCGGCCACCGTGCCGACGAAGCGGGTGATGATAGGCCCTTCGGTCTGCGCAAGGCTGAGCTTCTGCCGCTCATTCAGGATCAGCGCGAAATTGGCGAGCTGCGCCACGAACAGCGCGAGGCCGATCAGCAGCGCCATCTGCCCCGCAAGGCTGCGCGGAAACAGGCGCTTCATATCCGGCGCACCTCTGCAGCGAGCATGTAGCCCCCGCCCCACACCGTCTTGATCAGGCCGGGATCGGCGGGGTCGGCTTCGATCTTGCGGCGCAGGCGGCTGACGTGATTGTCGATGCTGCGCTCGAACGCGGCCAGTTCGCGTCCCTGGCTCAGATCGAGCAACTGATCGCGGGTGAGGACGCGGCGGGGATGCGTCACGAACGCATGGAGCAGATTATATTCCCCGGTCGAAAGCGGAACGGCGACGCCTTGCGCGTCGACCAGTTCGCGGTCGCCGGTACGCAGGATCCAGTCACCGAATGCGAACCCCTCCGCTTCGGGCGCGCGCACCGCTGCGGCGCTGCCGTTGGTCCGCCGCAACACCGCCTTGATCCGCGCCAGCAGCTCGCGCGGAGAGAAGGGCTTCGTCACATAATCGTCCGCGCCGATCTCGAGACCGAGGATGCGGTCCATCTCCTCCGCCTTGGCCGTGAGCAGGATGACGGGGATCGTACTCGTGGCGCGAATGAAGCCGGCAAGCTGGATGCCGTCCTCGCCCGGCATCATGATATCGAGCAGCACGAGATCGATGCCATGAACGGCAAGGATCGCGCGCGCCGCGGAGGCATCCTCCGCCTTGGTGACCCGCATTCCGTTGCGGGCGAGATAGGATGCAAGCGGATCGCGGATATCGCGTTCGTCGTCCACCAGCAGGATGTGCGGTTGATCGGCCATGCGGCGATCCTAGCGTGACAGGCGGGCAAGGCGAAGGCCCGGAGCGCGAAGCCCCGGGGCCCTCTGTCTTGGTTAGCGGAAGCTGTTGGCAACCACCGAGGCGATGATGCCGGTGGTGATGCCGATCAGGACCGCATCGTTGCCCGACTGGACCCAGCGATAGCCGCGTGGGGCCGCGTGGAGACGATAGGCGCGCGGGTTGGAGATCACCCGGTAGTTGCGCGCATAGCGCCGGTCGAAACGATCGCCACGGTGCCAGCTGCGGTACTGGACGTGGCCGCGATTGTCGTGCCGCATCTCGTGGTGGTTATAGTAGCGGTTGTGCGGCGCGGCCAGGACCGGCGTGGCGACAACCGAGGCGGCCAGAGCGGCGATCAGGAACTTTTTCATGGTGCTTCTCCTTCAAGACGCCAGCGATGGCGTTGAGGAGAAATTGCGCCCTGCCTGTCGCACATGTTTGTCGCCCCGCGCCCGAAATTGTCGCAAATTGTATCGGTTGGGGGGAAGGTGCCGGCGTCGTTCCTTGCGCCGCGCCTGGCGCCTGATTAGGCCGTGCCGTCGAGGAGATGTCCATGAAGCTTGCCACGATCCGCCACGATGGCCTGCAGTGCGCCGCGATCGTCGATCCCGATGCGAAACGCGTCTGGCCATTGCCCGGCCACTCGATGATCGACGTGATCGGGGCAGAGCGTGTGCCCCCGCCGGACGGGGCGCGCATTCCCCTTGCCGAAGTGTCGCTGCTGGCGCCGATCCCGCGGCCCGCGCGCAACATCTTCTGCGTCGGCAAGAATTATCGCGATCATGCCGCAGAAATGGGTGCGGGCGATGCGCTGCCCGAGGTGCCGATCCTGTTTTCCAAGGTCCCCCAGACGGTGATCGCGGATGGCGATCCGATTTGTATTCCGCATGGATTGAGCGAGGCGATCGATTACGAAGCGGAGCTGGCGGTGGTGATCGGCCGGGAGGGGCGCGGCATCGCCAAGGCCGACGCCTATGATCACGTTTTCGGCTATACGATCCTCAACGACGTGACGGCGCGTGATCTGCAGCGGCGCCATAGCCAGTGGCTGATCGGCAAGTCGCTCGACGGCTTCTGCCCGCTCGGCCCCTGGATCGTGACCGCCGACGAACTCGACCCTGCCACGATCGGGTTGCGCCTCTGGGTCAATGACGAGTTGCGCCAGGACGCCAGCACCGCCGATCTGATCTTCGACATTCCCACCATCATCGCCACCATATCCGCCGGCATCACGCTCTATCCCGGCGACATCATCGCCACCGGCACCCCGGCGGGCGTGGGCGCGGGGTTCAAGCCGCCCCGCTTCCTGAAAGCGGGCGATCGCGTGACAATCGAGATCGACGGCATCGGCCGCCTGAGCAATCCGGTGCGGTAGGACGCGAGGCGAGCGTCATTTCCACCACTCGTCGCAAGCGGAGCCGATCCGATTGCGGCGCGTGAAGCGGCGCTGTACGCGGGGCGCCCATGCATACGGCGTCCGATCAGCATTCGTCGTATTCCCTGCAAGGGTCGTTCCGCCGCCGCACCGCATCGTTTCTGCTGGCGCTGGCGGCCAACCTGCTGCTCCTGTTGATGCTGTTCCGGATGGCGCCGGACCTGCAGCCCCCGCCGATCGTGAAACGACTCATCACCTTCGGCCTGGCGCCGTCGCCGCAGGAAACCTCCACCGGAGCCAGATCCACTGCCCGGAAAACCAGCGGACGCCCGGCCGCGACAAAGCCTTCGCCGAGGCCGCCCGCGACGATCACGCCCCCCCCGGTGGTTCCCCAACCCACACCGCCGCTCAACATGCTGATGCTGAGCCGTGACGAATATGCCGCGTCGGACATTTCCAGGCTGCCCTCGCACCGCGACGATCGCGCCCAGCCCGTCGACGATGGCGCAAGCGGCTCCGGCAATGGCAAGGACAGCGGCTCGGTCTATGGGCTGGGGGCGGGGCCGGGCGGCGAGCGCCTCTACGAAGCCGAATGGTATCGCGAACCGACCCATGCGGAACTCGCCACCTATCTGCCTGCCAACGGGCTGACCGGCTGGGGCATCGTCGCCTGCCAGACAGTAGAGCGCTTCCACGTCGACAATTGCCAGGAGATAGCCGATTCGCCGCCCGGCTCCGGCTTTGCCCGCGCCGTGCGGCAGGCGGCATGGCAGTTCCTCGTCCGCCCGCCGCGGATTGGCGGAAGACCGCAGGTGGGCGCCTGGGTGCGCATCCGTATCGAGATTACCCCCGCTCGCGTCACCAGCGTCAAATGATGCTGCCGCTTGCCGCGAACCGCAGCTACGCCTACCTGCACGCGATGACCGGCATAATCGAACCCGAACCGCTTTCCCGCAAGGCCCATGTCCCGCAAGATGTCGAGAACGCGATCCGCACGCTCATCCGGTGGGCGGGCGATGATCCCACGCGCGAGGGGCTGGTGGATACGCCGAAGCGGGTGGCGCTTGCGTGGAAGGAATATTGCCAGGGATATGCGGAAGATCCGGCCCTTCATCTCAGCCGCACCTTTGAAGAGGTTGGCGGCTATGACGAGATCGTTTTGCTGAAGGATATCCCGTTCCAGTCACATTGCGAGCACCATATGGCGCCGATCTCCGGCAAGGCCGCCATCGCCTATCTGCCGCGCGACAAGGTGGTCGGCATATCCAAGCTCGTGCGCGTGCTGCAGGGGTTCGCCCGGCGGCTGCAGGTGCAGGAACGGCTGACGGCCGAGGTGGCGGATTGCATCTGGAACAATCTCGATCCGCTGGGCGTCGCCGTCGTGATCGAGGCGACCCACGGCTGCATGACGGGGCGCGGCGTTCGCACCCCGGGTGTCGGCATGATGACGAGCCGGATGATGGGCACCTTCCGCAAGGACGAACGCTCCCGGCGCGAAGTGCTGGCCCTCATGGGCTATTGAGCGCCGTAACCATTCCCCCGACCAACTTAAGGGCCGTGTTCTAGATGTGGTGGAAGAACCGCTGGGGCGCCAGAGGGCTGGCGCAGACCGATCGAGAAAAGCTCGAAATGCTGCTGTCGCTGGTCAACAGCAATTCCCAGCCCAACCTGAACGCCCTGATGCGCGTCGCCCGCAATGTCGAGCCGATGAGCCTCAGCATCAAGCAGTTCGGCTACAGTCTCGCGCGTCAACTGGCCGCCGCGCTGCCCCCGCCGGGGCCGACCGAGGCACGGCACGTCGGGCTTGGCTCGAAAGTATCGACGCAAGCCGATATCGAGAGCGATTGGGTCGCCCATTGGTGCGCGCAGATGGGCGCCGCCGTGGTCTATCACCGCAAGGTTTGGGAATTATGCTACGCGCTGCAGGCGGTCTACGAGAATGGCTGCCTGCGCGAGGGTGCGCGCGCGCTCGGCTTCGGTTGTGGGCAGGAGGTCCTGCCGAGCTATTTCGCGGCGCATGGCATCGCGATTACGGCGACCGACCTGCCGGCCGAGGAGGCACAAGCCGCCGGCTGGGCCGCCACTCACCAGCATGCGGCGCATCTCGATCAGGCCTTTCATCCCCATCTCGTCACCCGCGAGACGTTCGATCGGCTGGTGAGCCTGCGCTTCGTCGACATGAATGCGATCCCCAAGGATCTGACGGGCTATGATTTCTGCTGGTCTATCTGCGCGCTGGAGCATCTGGGCTCGATCCGCAAGGGACTGGAATTCATCGAAAATTCGATCGCCACGCTGAAGCCCGGCGGCATCGCCGTTCACACCACCGAACTCAATATCAACGCATCCGGGCAAACGATCGACAATTGGCCGACCGTCCTGTTCCAGCGCCATCATTTCGAGGAACTGGCGGCGCGGCTGACGGCCCAGGGGCACATGGTCGCGCCGCTCGATTTCTCGCTGGGCGACAGGCCGATGGACCGGTTTGTCGATCTCCCGCCGTGGGAGCATGATCTGTCGCCCGACATGAATGCGTGGCTCGGCCAGCCGGCCCACCTTAAACTGTCGGTGGACGGCTTCGTCTCGACCTGTTTCGGAATCGTGGTGAAGCGCGCGGAATAAGGAACGCTACAGATCCGGCAGGCGCTGCGCTGCGCGTGCCCAGTCACGTAGTGCCTTCGATTTCGCGCGTTCCAGCAGCAGGTCCACGTCGGCAATGGTGAAGCGGCTGGCCATGTCGATATCTTCCAACTCGTCCCAGCCGATCGGTGTCGCGACGGGAGCATTCGGGCGCGCGCGCACCGTATAGGGCATGACGGCGGTGGCGCCGCGCTGGTTGCGGAGCCAATCGAGGAAGATACGGCCCGTCCGGTTCGCCTTCTTCATGTTCGCCGTGAAGCGATCGGGATGCGCCTCGCTGATTGCCAACGCGAAGCGGCGGGCGAAATCCTTCACGGCTTCCCAATCGCGCGTCGCGTCGAGCGGGGCGACGACGTGCACGCCCTTCCCGCCCGTCAGCATGGGCCATGTCGCCAGCCCGATCTCCCCCAGCACGTCGCGAAGCTGGAGCGCGGCGCGTTTGACCGCCTCGAACCCCAATCCCTCGTCCGGATCGAGATCGAAGACGAGGCGATCGGGCTTCTCCACGTCTTCGATTTTGGCGCCCCAGCCGTGGAACTCGATGGTGCCCATCTGGACGCAGGTGAGCAGGCCCTTGCCATCATCGACGTAGAGATAAGGCTCCTCGCGGCCATCCTTTTCCCGGATGAGGACGTGCTTGACCGCGTTGCCGAAACTGCCGGCGTCATGCTTCTGGAAGAAGCATTGCTTGGCGCGCCCTTGCGGGCAGCGCACCAGGCTGATCGGGCGATCGGCCAGCCAGCCGAGGATCGGATCGGCCAGCCGCGTGTAGAAATCGGCGAGCTGCCCCTTGGTGATTCCGCTTTCGGGAAAGATCACGCGGTCCGGGTTTGAAATGGGGATCGGCGTTTCCGCGGCGACGCCACCTTTTGCCACGGCAGCGGGCTTTTCCAGCACCACTTCGGCTTCGGGCTTGTCCTCGCGCAGCGCGATGAAACTCGGGTGGCGCAGCAGGCCCTCATCGGTCACTTCGGTGAAGGCGATTTCCGCCACGAGTTGCGGCTTGATCCAGTGCGCGCCCCGCACCGCAGCGCGCGGCGCCTTCACGGTAGGGGTCGATCGAGCCAATGGCTTCATGCGCGCGCCGATGTCGTCGATCAGCTTCGCGTTGAAGCCGGTGCCGACCTTGCCCGCATAACGCAGCCCATCGCCCTCATGCACGCCGAGCAGGAGTGAACGGAAGCCGCGCCCCTTGTCCGATGATGTCCAGCCGACGATCACGAATTCCTGCCGGTGGAGGCATTTGGACTTGAGCCAGCTTTGCGTCCGCCGCCCGCGATAGGGCGCGTCGGCGCGCTTGGAGACGACGCCCTCCATGCCCTCGGCGCACAGACTGGCGAACAGTTTCTCGCCTTGTCCCACGACATGCTCGGAATAATGCAGTGGCGCGGGCACGCCTTTGAGCAGGGCTTCCAGCCGTTCCTTGCGCGCGAGATTGCCGAGGCCGGTCAAATCCTCGCCATCCTGTTCGAGCAGATCGAACGCGAAATAAGCGAGCGTGCCGCTGCCTTCCTTGAGCCCGGCCTGCAGCGCCTGGAAGCTGGGGTGCCCCTTGCTGTCCAGCGCCACCACCTCGCCGTCGATCAATCCGCTGCCCGGCAGTTGCGCCACCGCCGCGACGATCGGGGCGAACCGATCGGACCAATCGAGCCCCGTGCGGGTATAGGCCTTCGCCTTGCCGCCGGAAAACGCGATCAGCGCGCGATAGCCGTCATATTTGACCTCGTGCAGCCAAACCGATCCGGCCGGAACATGATCGACCAATGTGGCGAGTTGCGGCGGCCGGAACGCGGGGAAGGGGAGGCGCTTCCTGCTCGTCGCGGTCTTGCGGGCGGGGGCGGGCGTCGCTTCCAGCGATTGGAGCGCATCACCGTGATTGGACCGCCACTCACGTCCGCCGCCCTTGCCGGAGGCGATCTCGGTCATCGTGCGCCCTGTCTCGACGCTAGTGAGGGCGCGATCGACCAGATCGCCGCTCGCGCCGGCGTATTCGTCAGCGATCTTGCGCAGCAGCCAGTTCTCGCGCTTCTCGTTTCCGCGCGGCTTCAATCGGATGAGCAGCCATTCGCCCTTCATCCGTTCGCCATGAAGAAAGAAATGAAGGTGGCCTTCCTTCAGCGTCTTGCGCGGATCCTTGCCCGGCACGGGCGTCCAGGTGCCGCGATCCCACAGCATCACAGTGCCGCCGCCATATTGGCCTTTGGGGATCGTGCCCTCGAACGTGGCATACGCAAGCGGGTGATCTTCGGTGCGGACGGCGAGGCGCTTGTCATCCGGGTTGGGGCTCGGCCCCCGCGTTACCGCCCAGCTTTTCAGCACGCCGTCCAGCTCCAGTCGGAAATCCCAGTGGAGCCGCGTGGCGTCATGCTTTTGGACCATGAAGATGTTGCCGGCATCCGTGCCGAGCGCGCCGGCGGGCTCTGCCGTCTGCGCGAAATCCCGCTTCGCGTTGTAGGTCGCGAGCGGATCGGCAGTCTTGGCGGCGCGCTTGGCCGTTCCCGTCGGGCGAGGTTTCATCATGCCCGTTTCCGAGCGGGGGCTTTCCGAGCCGGGGCTTTCCGTGCGGGGGGCTTCTTCGCCGGCGTGGTCTTCACGGTCTCGTCATTCGCGGCGCCCGGCTTCTCGAGCGAGCGCTTGAGCGCCGCCATCAGGTCCACCACGTTCGAACCGCGCGATTGCGCCACGGGTTCCTCCTCCGTTTCGATCGTGCGGCCCTTGCGCTTGCGAGCGATCAGGTCCTTCAGCGCATCGACATAGCGATCGTGATAGTCGGAGGCGTCGAAAGTGCCTGTCTTCTTGTCGATGAGGGTGGTGGCGAGTTCGAGCAAGTCCTCGTCGGGCTTGGCATCGGGAATGTCGCGGAAATAGGAGGCCGCCTTGTTAACCTCGTCGGCATAGCGCAGCGTTTCCAGCACCATGCCGCGCCCGCATGGTTTCAGGCTGACGACATATTCACGCCCGCGCAGCGCCAGCTGCCCCAGGCCGATCTTCTTGGATCGCCGCAGCGCCTCGCGCAGGACGATGAACGCTTCCTCGGCGAGATCGTCGGCGGGAATGACGTAATACGGCTTGTCGTAGTAAATGGCGTCGACTTCGTGCGCGTCGACGAACTGGGTCAGCTCCAGCGTCTTCTTGCTCTCGAGCTTGACCGCCTCGATCTCATCCTCGTCGAGCAGGACATATTTGCCCTTCTCATATTCGAAGCCCTTGACGATGTCCTCGGGATCGACCGGCCCGATGCCGGGGGCGACCTTTTCATATTTGATGCGCTTGCCCGAGGGCTCGTGGATCTGGTTGAACGCGATTGTCGCGCCGCTTTTGGTGGCGGAATAGATTTCGACGGGGATCGAGACCAGCGCCAGCCTGATCTGCCCCTGCCAATAGGCGCGCGCGGCCATGTGACGACGTCCTTCATTGCGGAGTCGATTCAAAGCGCGAGCGGGGAGGGAGTTCCGGCCTGGCGGTTATTCCACCCAGTCGAGGCCGATCTCACGATAGATACCGCGATCCTCCTCCCAGCGGGGGTTGACCTTGACGTGGAGGAACAGGTGGACCTTGCGGCCCATGATGGCGCTTAGTTCAGCGCGCGCGCGGCTGCCGATCTCCTTCAGCCGCGCACCGCGATGGCCGAGCACGATCGCGCGCTGCGTATCGCGCGCGACCAGGATCTGCTGGTGGATCGCGACAGAGCCGTCGCGCTTTTCCTCATATTTCTCGGTTTCGACCGCGCTGTCATAGGGCAGTTCGGCGTGGAGCTGGAGGTAGAGCTGCTCGCGCGTTACTTCCGCCGCCAGCATCCGCTCGGTTGCGTCGGAAACCTGATCTTCCGGGAAGTGCCACGGCCCTTCCGGCATACGCGCCGCCAGTGCGGCTTTAAGATCGGCGATGCCGTCGCCAGAGAGCGCGGAAACCATATAGATCGCCTCGGGAGCGAGCGCGTCATGCAGCTTCTGCGCCAGCGCCAGCATCGGCTCCTTGGCGGCGATATCGACCTTGTTGAGGATGACGACACGCGGTTCGCGCCGCGCCGCCAGCGTTTCCACCAGCGCGTCGAGCCGCGCGCCGCCGGGTGCCTTGGCATCCACCACCAACGCGATCAGGTCCGCGCCTTCCGCGCCGCCCCACGCGGCGGCGACCATCGCGCGATCGAGCCGGCGGCGGGGATCGAAGATGCCCGGCGTGTCGATCAGCAGCATCTGCGTCTCGCCCGCGATGGCGATGCCCATCAGCCGGGCGCGCGTGGTCTGCGCCTTGGGGCTGACGATCGCGACCTTCTGGCCGACGAGCGCGTTGACGAGGGTGGACTTGCCCGCATTGGGCGCGCCGACGACGGCGACAAGGCCGCAACGCTGGCTCATGCCAGTTGCGCCAGCAAGGCGGCGGCGGCGGCCGTTTCCGCTTCCTGTTTGGACGCGCCCTCCGCGGTGGCGGAGCCGCCGCGTTTGCCGCCGACCTCGACAGTGACGGTGAAGCGCGGCGCGTGATGCGGGCCTTGGCGTGCTGCGGTGGTGTAGACGGGCGGTCGCATCTGGTGCGCCGCCGCCCATTCCTGCAGCGCCGATTTGGGATGCTTTGGCGCCTCGCGCTTCCTGTCGAGCTTGTCCGCCCAGGCCCGGCGGACGAATGCGGCGGCGGTATCGAAGCCCGTTTCCAGATAAAGCGCGCCGATCAGCGCCTCGACCACGTCACCCACCACATTGTCGCTTTGCTGCGCGCCGTCCTCGCGCGCCTGCTTGCCGAGGATGAGATGTTCAGGGACGCCGATTTCGCGCCCGATCTCCGCGCAGGTTTCGCCGCTGACCAGTGCATTGAAGCGCGCCGACAATTTGCCTTCCGGTTCATTCGGGAACAGTTCGTATAGCCACGTCGCCGTGGCGAGGCCGAGCACGCGATCGCCCAGGAACTCCAGCCGCTCGTAGCTCGGTCCTTCGTGGCTGCTATGGGTGAGGGCGCGCACGAACAGCGCCTCATCCTTCAGCCTGTGGCCCAGCGCGGTTTGCACCCAGCGGGCAAGATCGGGATCGGTGGTCGTCATCCTGCCAGCCCTAGCCTGCCATGCGGTGCTGTCAAAACCCTTCGCCAATTCGTTTCCAGCGCGTGGCGGCGATCCAGTCTCCGGGATCGCTCCATCGCGCGCGGCCGTCGACCGAAAAGAGGATGGTGCCCGCCCGCCCGACGAGATCGGCGAGGGGCACCATGCCGACGCCGCCCTCATAGCCCGCCGGAAACCTGCTG
>Ga0164242_10006626_pt1 | contig 12738 bp, 10 predicted proteins | sample OricomgcompostMG_FD_108783 | JGI IMG/M metagenome (GOLD analysis project Ga0164242, IMG submission 108783) | Miracle-Growth compost microbial communities from Emeryville, California, USA - Original compost - Miracle growth compost (MG) ... | reverse complement strand
TTCGCGGAGCTTCGAGCGGTCGTGCGTTGCCTGGACGCGGCGCACGGTGCCGGAGCGGGAGCGCATCGCCAGGGATTCGGTGGTCGCGCCTTTGCCGCGGTAGCGGACGCCCTGGAGGACGTCGCCGTCGGTCACGCCGGTGGCGGAGAAGAAGACGTCCTCGCCGGAGCAGAGGTCGTTGGCGGTGAGGATCCGGTCGAGGTCGTAGCCGGCGTTGACCGCGGCGCTCCGCTCCTCGTCGTTGCGCGGCCACAGCCGTCCCAGGAGCTGACCGCCCATCGACTTCAGCGCCGCCGCCGAGAGCACGCCCTCGGGCGTGCCGCCGATCCCCCAGAGCAGGTCGACCGGGGAGCGTTCGGAGACCGCGAGGAGCGCGGCGGAGACGTCGCCGTCGGTGATCAGGCGGATGCGGGCGCCGGCGTCGCGGATCGCCTTGATCTGCTCTTCGTGGCGGGGCCGGTCGAGGACGACGACGATGACGTCGCCGATCGTCCCACCGCGGCGCTCGGCCACGAGCTTGCAGGTCTCCACCAGCGGCCGGTCGAGGTCGAGCAGGTCGGCGATGTCTTCGCCGCCGGCGAGCTTTTCCATGTAGACGCAGGGGCCCGGATCGAACATCGAGCCTTTCTCGGCCAGCGCGATCACCGCCAGGGCGCTCGGCATCCCGAGGGCGCAGAGGCGAGTCCCCTCGAGCGGGTCGACGGCGATGTCGACCGAGGGCGGATTGCCGTCGCCGATCCGCTCGCCGTTGAAGAGCATCGGGGCTTCGTCCTTCTCCCCCTCGCCGATCACCACGGTTCCGTCCATGTCGACCGAGTCGAGGACGAAGCGCATCGCGTCGACCGCGGCGCCGTCGGCGGCGAGCTTGTCACCGCGGCCGATCCAGCGGGCCGCCGCGAGGGCGGCCGCCTCGGTGACCCGGACGAGCTCCAGGGCGAGGTTGCGATCCGGCTTGACCTGGTCGGGCGTCGGCATCGAGGTCAGGACCCTATACAGTCGCGGGCGATGGAGGGACGCTGGGGTCTGACGCTGCCGCTGACGGGGGTTCCACTCGCCGCGCACGGCGAGTACGTGAAGCGCGCCGAGGCCGCCGGCTACACCGACCTGTGGACCGGCGAGACGGCGGGGCCGGACGGTTTCACGCCGCTGGCGCTGAGCGCCGCCTGGACCGAGCGGGCGCGCCTCGGGACCGGCATCGTCGGCGTCTTCCAGCGCGGCCCGGCGCTGCTCGCGCAGGAGGCGGCGGCGCTCGCCGACGCCTCCGAAGGGCGCTTCGTGCTCGGGATCGGCTCCTCCTCGGACCGGATCATCGAAGGCTGGAACGGCATCCCCTTCGAGAAGCCGCTGTCGAAGGTGCGCGAGACGCTCGAATTCCTCCGCGTCGCGCTGGCGGGCGAGCGCACCTCGACCCGCTTCAAGCTGGAAACGAAGCCCACGCACGAGGTGCCGATCGTCCTCGCGGCGCTGCGCGGCAAGATGCTCGAACTGGCGGTCGAGAAGGCCGACGGCGCCTTCACCAACTTCCTGCCGCTCGACGGGCTGCCGCAGGTCGTCGCCCAGCTCGACGGCGCGCCGGAGCGCTTCGAGCTCCTCTGCCGCTTCTTCTGCCTGCCGGGGACGCGCGAGGAGGTCGAGCCGCTCGCCCGTTTCATGTTCTCCACCTACATCACGGTCCCCGTCTACACCGAGTTCTACAAGTGGCTCGGCTGGGGCGAGCGGATCCAGCCGATGCTCGACGCCTGGGCCGCGGGCGATCGCCAGAAGGCGGCCGCCGAGGCGCCCTGGGAGGCGATCGAGCAGATGTTCATCTTCGGCTCGCCGGAGGAGATGAAGGAGCGCCTCGAGGCCTTCGTCGCCGGCGGCATCACCACCCCGATCATCACCCCCGTCGTCCCGCCCGAGCGGGTCGGCGAGATGATCGACGCGCTCGCCCGCTAGCGCGGTTCCTTACTTCGCTCTGGCCTAAGTTTCGAACCGCGCTAGGCGAGCCTCGCCAGGCTGAGGGCGTAGTCCTCGGCCGGGTCGGTGAACCAGTGGGCCATCTTCAGGCCGGTGCCGGCGTAGGACTCCTCCAGGCGCGGGCGGGTGAACTTGGTCGAGATCTCGGTGCGGAGGATCTCGCCCGCGGCGAAGTGGGCGTTCGTGTCGAGAGCGTCGAGGTGGACCTCCTGCGCGACCAGCGAGCGCAGTCCGATGTCGATCCACTCGTGCTCTTCGTCGAATTTCGCCACGTGCTCGAAGGAGTCGAGGTCGAAGTCCCCACCCAGCTCGCGGTTGAGCACGCAGAGGACGTTCTTGTTGAATTCGGCGGTGACGCCCGCCGGGTCGTCGTAGGCGAGCTCGAGCCGACCGGTGTCCTTGACCAGGTCGGTGCCGAGCAGCAGGTGGTCGGTCGGGTCGAGCAGGGCGGCGATGCGGGAGAGGAAGCGGGAGCGCTCGTCGGGATAGAGGTTGCCGATCGTGCCGCCGAGGAAGGCGATCAGCCGCGGGCCGCGCTCGGTGGTCGTCGGCGTTCGCTCGAGATCGGCCTCGAAGTCGCAGACGAGGCCGTGGACGTCGAGCCCGGGATACTCCTCGACCAGGGCCGCCGCGGTTTCGCGGGTGATCTCCTCGGAGATGTCGACCGGGACGTAGGTCTGCAGGGTGCCGGCGTCACGCATCGCGTCGAGCAGGTGGCGGGTCTTGGAGGCCGAGCCCGAGCCGAGCTCGATCAGCGTCGCCGGGTTGCCGGCGGCGGCGATGATCTCGGCCGAGCGCTCGACCAGGATCTGGCGCTCGCGCCGGGTCGGGTAGTACTCCTCGAGCTCGGTGATCGCCTCGAAGAGCTGCGAGCCGCGCTCGTCATAGAAGTACTTCGGCGAGAGCTCCTTCGGTGTCGCCGAGAGCCCTTCGCGCACGTCTTGCTCCATCGCCGCGGCCTGGCCGGCGGGCAGGTGGACGTCGATCGCGATCGTCATCAGGAGGTCCCTTCGGAGTCGGAGGCGAGGCGGATGCCGGCGAAGATCTGGCGCCGCTGAGGCAGGTCCCAGTTGCGGAAGCTGGGGCGGGCGACCCGCGGGTGGGTCGTCCAGGAGGCGCCGCGGAGCACCTTGTAGGTGTCGCCGAAGAACTCCTCCGAGTACTCCTTGTAGGGGAAGGCGACGAAGCCGGGGTAGCCGCGGAAGTCCGACGAGGTCCACTCCCAGACGTTGCCGACGCCGTCGAGGCGCGGCCACGCGGCCTCCCACTCGAACTCGGTCGGCAGGCGCTTGCCCGCCCAGCGGGCGAAGGCGTCGGCCTCGTCCCAGGAGACGTGGACGACCGGCCGCGCCGGGTCGACCGGCACGCGGATGCCCATCGCCGTGCGTACCCAGCGCCCGCCCTCGCGCTCCCAATACATCGGCGGCTCGGCCCCGGTCGCCTCCATGTATTCGACATACGCGGCGTTGGTGATGGGCATCGGGTCGATCTCGAAGGCGGGAAGCTCGATCGTGTGGCGCGGGCGCTCGTTGTCGTAGGCGAAGCCGCGGTCGGGAGCGCCGATCTCGTAGGCGCCGGCCTCGATCCGGACCGTCCCGGCATCGCTCGCGACCCGCGCGGGCCCGAAGGCGTCGGGATTCGCCTCGGCGGGCCGGTACGGCGCGTCGAGCATCTGGATCAGCTGCATCATCGTCTCCTGGTGCTGCAGCTCGTGGGCGACCAGCATCTCGTAGACGAAGCCTTCGCGCAGCAGCGGGTCCTCGGCGTCGGCGGAGACGTCGACTTCGTCGAGCACCGCCAGCGTGCGCTCACGGACCTCGGACATGTAGGCGCGCAGCTCGGCGTCGTGGAGGATCGGCAGCTCCCCCCGCTCCCGCCGCGGGTTCTCGATCGCGTCGTAGTACTGGCCGAGATCCCCGTGCAACGGCTCCCGCCCGCCGACGGTCTGTACCAGCCAGAGCTCCTCGAAGTTGGCGATGTGCCCGAGGTCCCAGGCGAGCGGGCTGAGCAGCTCCGAGTAGACGCGGTTCAGCAGCTCATCGCCGAGGGGATGGATCAGCGCGATGGTTCGCGCCCGAGCCTCGGCGAGAAGCTCCGCGATCGACTGCCGGGTGGGTCGAGGAGACACTTCGGTGGCGATTGCAGAACCCTAACGGGAGCGCTTCGTCGGCCTTCGACGTCACCCGGTGCCCTCGGCCTCGGGGTCGCGCCAGACTTCCTTCAGCCAGGGTGGGGTGACGGTGAAGGTGGCGTGGGAGTCGGCGGCGATCGGCTCGAGGGGGATCAGGTGGACGCGGCGGCCGGGGGTGAAGCGGCTGCCGCGGGGCTCGCCGGTGGCGTTGCCGGCGTGGCTGCCGCCGGAGACGAGGAGGAGGTGGGTCTCGGGACCCCAGCCGTCGGGGTGGCGGACGTCGAGGTCTTCGGCGAGGTCACGGAGGAAGCCGATGCCGGCGTCGGAGCCCCAGTCGAGATCCTGCAGCGAGTAGTCGTAGCCATCGTGGGCGGAAGCGCGCTCGTCGGCCGAGCCGTCGGGATTGATCCGGACCTGGACCGATTCCCAGTCGTCCTTGTGTTCGCCGGCGTCGCCGACGACGGGCACGCCGCGGAGCGTCGCTGAATTCGCATAAAACAGCCAATATTGCAGGTAAATTCGACCCGCTCGGTGGTCGGAGCAGTCGTCGCCAGCCGCCTCGCTTTCGGCCCGTGCCGTGGCGCGGCAGTCGACGACGTGGACGAAGGCGGTCACCGGCAGGCGTTGGTCGGTGCGGTGGACGAGGCCGTCCTCGGGCGCGTCGCCGCACTCGGTCTCGCGGCAGCGGCGGTAGTCGACCGGCACCGCCCGCGAGCCGTCCTCGAAGCCGATCGTCGGCATGTGTCGCCGCACCAGCCGCCCGATTTCATCGCCGTAGGTGGCGATCAGCAGCGGCTCGTCGCCGCAACCGTCGGCGAGCTCCACCGCGCACAACATGTGCCGCGCCACCGCCCGCGCCAGGTCGACCCCGTGCGGACCGACCCCCGTCGCCGGCACCCCGACCAGCAGCAGGCAGACCACGCCGACGACTCCGATCCACTCGACCGTCCCCTGTCCCCGCTCGCCACGCACGGAGGTCTAAGTCCTGACGGGACGACATACTCCCCCCGGTGGATCGGCGAATTCGGGAATTTGCGCGGGTAACGTCGGTCGCGGTGGCCGCCGCGGCGATCGCGGCGGGGTCGCTCGCCGCCGCGCCGGGGGCCGGAGCGGCGAAGGCGAAGAAGAAAGCGACGGCGACCCCCCCGGCGCCGTTCTGCTCGAGCCCGAACACGAACTACCTGGGGCCGGTGCAGAAGCTGCAGCCGATACCGGCGCTGCCGGAAGGCGGGGTGCTGAGGTACGCGCCGCCGGGGATGACGCTCGGGGTGACCGGGCCGCAGGGGCTGCTCGTCGGCGGCTCGACCGTCGGCTTCCGGCTCACCAACTCGGCCCCGGAAGGGACGCCGACGAAAGTCCTCAAGTGGGTCGTGCTCGAGCGGCTGATCCGGCTCACGGACAACGGCCAGAAGCTCCACCCGTCGGGCCTCAAACGGATCGACCTCAAGCAGCTGCCGGCGGGCAAGCACCGCGGTCTCACCTTCGCGCTGCCGGCCTCGCCGGCCGTCTACTCGGTCGAAGTGACGATCCAGAACCACCGCGGGCGGCTGCTCGGCCGCTACGGCGAGTACGTGCGGACGGTCGAACGGAAGGTCGAAGCGGGGCTCAGCCTCACGGCCTACGACAACGTCGCGCCGGGATCGACGCTCGAATCCTGCTTCGAAAACAAAGGCACCGCCTACGTGCTCCCCGGCGCCTCGACCCTCGAACGGCTCGACGGCACCACCTGGAAGCCGGTCGATACGCCGACCACCTACTCGCTGGCGACGCGGACCCTGGGCCCGGGAGAAAGCGAAAAGCTCGGGATCGCGATTCCCCCGCGTGCCCTGCCGGGCCTCTACAAACTGACCGTGACGGGGGCGACCGAACTTGGCGAACCCGTCACCGTGACGACGGAATTCGGCGTGCTCTAGAGGTTTTCGATCTCGGCGGCGATTTCGCTCGCCGCGGCTTTCGCGTCGGCGAAGAGCATCGAGGTGTTCGGTTCGTAGAAGAGGTCGTTGTCGATGCCGGCGAACCCGGTCGAGAGCGAGCGCTTGATCACGATCACCTCGTGGGCCTCGGAGACTTCGATGATCGGCATCCCGGCGATCGGCGAGTTGGGGTCGTTCTTCGCCGCCGGGTTGGTGACGTCGTTGGCCCCGATCACCACCGCCACGTCCATGCGCGGCATTTCGGGGTTGATCTCGTCCATCTCTTTCAGCTGCTCGTAGGGCACGTCGGCCTCGGCGAGCAGGACGTTCATGTGGCCCGGCATACGGCCCGCGACCGGGTGGATCGCGTAGCTGACGGTGACGCCGCGTTTTTCCAGCGCCCTCGCCATCTCTTTGACCGCGTGCTGGGCCTGGGCGACCGCGAGGCCGTAGCCCGGCACGATCACGACGTTGTCGGCGTAGGCGAGCTTGATCGCCGCGTCCTGGGCGCCGATCGAGGTGACCGGGCGCTGCTCGCCGGTGCCGGCGGCCGCCGCGGGCGCGCCGCCGAAGCCGGAGAAGAGGATGTTGGCGACCGACCGGTTCATCGCCGTCGCCATCTCCATCGTCAGGATCGTTCCCGAGGAGCCGACCAGGGTGCCGGCGACGATCAGCGCGACGTTCTGCAAGGCGAACCCGGCGGCCGCCGCGGAGAGCCCGGTGAAGGCGTTCAGCATCGAGATCACGACCGGCATGTCGGCGCCGCCGATCGGCAGCACGACCAGGTTGCCGAGGATCGCCGCGCAGACGAGGATCAGGATGAAGAGGCCCTGCGAGGGCGGGTCGTTGTTGATCGCGATGATGACCGCGAGGACGATCACGCCAATGCCGAGGACGGCGTTGATGATCTGCTGTCCCGGCACCGCCAGCGGGCGGGTCGGGATCAGGTCCTGAAGCTTGGCGAAGGCGATGTTCGAGCCCCAGAAGGAGATCGAGCCGATGATCCCGGCGAGCAGGGTCGGGATCAGGTCTTCGAGCGGCACCGCGCCGCCGACCGAGATCCCGTGGCGGATCTCCGACCAGGCGATCAGGGCCACCGCGCCGCCGCCGACCCCGTTGTAGAGGGCGACCATCTGCGGCATCTCGGTCATCTTCACCTTGATCGAGGCGTAGGCGCCGACCGACGAGCCGATCGCCAGCCCGATCGCGATGTAGCCCCAGTTGCCCATCCCGTCGAGCAGCAGGGTGGTGACGACCGCGACCGCCATGCCGGCGGCGGCGATCATGTTGCCGCGCTTCGCGGTGGTCGGGTGCGTGCCCTGTTTCAGCCCCAGGATGAAGAGCGAGAAGGCGACGATGTAGAGCGCCGTGGCGGCATCGCCGCCCGGCTTAAGCACTGCCTCGGCGATCATTTACCACTGCCGCCTTTGCCGTCCGCGTCAGCTTTCGGTTTCGGTTTTTTGGCGAACATGCCGAGCATCCGGTCGGTGACCATGAAGCCGCCGACGATGTTGATCGCGCCGAAGGCGACGGCGATCGTGCCGATCAGGTACTCGAGCGGGTCGTTCGCGTAGCCGAGCACGATCAGGCCGCCGAGCATGACGATGCCGTGGATCGCGTTGGTCTGCGACATCAGCGGCGTGTGCAGCGTCGTCGGCACCTTCGAGATGACCTCGAATCCGACGAAGATCGCCAGCACGAAGATGGTGAACTCGGTGAAGAGGCTCATGCGTCCCTCCCGGCAGCGCGCTCGTTTTTGATCGCCCCGCCCTGGGTGATCAGCGCGGCGGCGAGGATGTCGTCCTCGAGGTTGACGTTCACCGTGCCCTCCTCGGTGATCATCAACCCGAGCAGGTTCTCCAGGTTTTTCGCGTAGAGCTGCGAGGCGGGGACCGGCATCAAGCTCGGCAGGTTCAACGGGCCGATGACCTTGACGCCGTTCTCGACCACGGTCTCCCCCGGCTTGGTCAGCTCGACGTTGCCGCCGGTCTCGGCGGCGAGGTCGACGATCACCGAGCCCGGCTGCATGCCCCGGACCGCCTCGGCGGTCAGCAGGCGCGGCGCGGCGCGGCCGGGAATCGCGGCGGTGGTGACGATGATGTCCTGCTTCTTCGCGTTCTCGCCGAGCGCCTCGATGACCTGTGCGTTCTCCTCGTCGGTGAGCGGTCGGGCGTAGCCGCCCTCGCCCTCTGCGTCGGGGATGAAGTCCAGTTCCAGCGGCCGACCGCCGAGCGAGGCGATCTGCTCCCAGGCGGCGCGGCGGATGTCGAAGCCGGTGACGATCGCGCCGAGGCGTTTCGCGGTGGCGACCGCCTGCAGTCCGGCGACGCCGGCGCCGAGGACGAGGACTTTGGCGGGCGGCACGGTGCCGGCGGCCGTGGTCATCATGCCGAAGAAGCGGCCCGACTCCCGCGCGGCGATCAGCATCGCCGCGTAGCCCGCCGCGGCGGCCTGCGAGGAGAGCGCGTCCATCGCCTGGGCGCGCGTCGTGCGCGGGATCGCCTCCATCGCGAAGGAGGTGACGCCGGAAGCGGCAAGGGCTTTGTTGGTGTCGCCGGCGACCCAGGGGTTCAGGTGCGAGATGTAGACCTGGGAGGAGCCGAGGCGGCCGATCTCCTCGGCGCTCGGGGCGCCGACCTTCAGCACCAGGTCGGCATTCCAGATCTGATCGAGCGGGGCGATCTCGGCGCCCGCGTCGGTGTACTGCGCGTCGGGGTGACCGGCGGCCTCGCCGGCGCCACTCTCGATCAGCACGTCGACGTGCTCGTTTTTCTTCAACGAGCGAACGACGTCAGGGACGAGCGCGACGCGACTCTCCCCGGCAGCGGTCTCTTTCGGAACTCCGATCTTCACAGCGGCGCGGAACCTTATGCGATCTGTCACTCGGGCGGGTTGACGGCGGCCAGCGCGGCCAAGCGCTCGAGCGTGTGAAGCTGCTGATCCCGCTCCAGATGGGCGGGTGAGACGATCAGGCGATCCACACCGGCGGCGGCGAAGCGCTCCACCCGTTCGGCGACTTCGGCCTCCGTCCCGATCAAGGAAGTGGCGTGGACGATCTCGTCCGGGAGAGCCTCGAAGGCGCCGCCCCGGTCGCCCGCCTGGAAGCGCCGCTGGACCTCGTCGGCGACCTCGCCGAAGCCGAACCGGTGCGCCAGGTCGACGTAGAAGTTGGTCTTCCGCGACCCCATCCCCCCCAGATAAAGCAGCAGGCCGGCCTTGACCATGTTCCGCGCCGCCTCCAGGTCGCCGTCGATCGCGCAGGAGAGCGAGGGCGAGACCTCGAGGTCGGCCCGCGTCCGCCCGCCCTTGGCGAAGCCCGCCTCGAGGTGCTCCCCCCAGGTCTGCTGGAAGTGGTCGACGGAGAAGAAGATCGGGATCCAGCCGTCGGCGATCTCCGCCGTCATCTCCACCGATTTGCGCCCGATGGCGCCGACGAAGACGGGTACCTCGTTGCGCAAGGGATGGAAGTTCAGCTTCAGCGCCTTGCCCTCGGCGCCCTCCAGCGGCAGGTCGTAGTGCGCGCCGTGGTGCTCCAGCGGGCCTTCGCGGGCCATGATCTTGCGGACGACCTCGATGTACTCGCGGGTCCGCCCCCACGGTTTCGCGTAAGGGACCCCGTACCAGCCTTCCGAGACCTGCGGGCCGCTCGGCCCGAAGCCGAAGAGGAAGCGACCGCCGCTGAGTTTGTCGATCGTCGCCCCGGCCATCGCCGCCGCCGCGGGCGGGCGCGCCGGGACCTGCATGATCGACGCCCCCAGGTTGATCGTCTTCGTCTGCCCCGCCAACCAGGCGAGTACCGAGACGACATCGGAGCCGTAGGACTCGGCGACCCAGACCGACTCGAAGCCCAACCCCTCGGCCGCGAGCACGGCTTCCAGGGCCTCCTCCCCCGCAGGCCCGATCCCCCAGTAGCCGAGGTTGACTCCCAGCTTAAGCCCCATCATCTCCACCCTATTGAATAGGCCCGTGTCGTCCACCGAGGGATTCGCGGACATCGGCCTTTCCAGCAAGGAGGCCCACGCCCGCCTGCGCAAGCTCGGCGCGCCGGCCGAGACCTCCTCGCGCTCGACCTCGAGCATCATCGCGGGCAACGTCTTCACCCTGTTCAACGCGATCATCGGGATCTTCTTCGTCCTCGACCTCGGGCTCGGCCTCTACGCGGACTCGCTCTTCGGCCTGGTCGCGGTGATCAACTCCTACATCGGCATCCGCCAGGAGCTGAACGCGAAGAAGACGCTTGACGAGATCGCCGTGCTGGTGGCGCCGCGGGCGCGGGTGCTGCGCGACGGCAAGGAGGTCGAGCTACTCGCCGAGGAGGTCGTCCCCGGCGACGTCGTCGCGGTCGGGCCGGGCGACCAGCTGATCGCCGACGGGCGCGTCACCGCCAGTCGCGGCCTCACCCTCGACGAGTCGATGCTGACCGGCGAGGCCGACGGCATCCCCAAGGAGCGCGGCGACGAGGTCCTGTCGGGGTCCTTCGCCACCACCGGCTCCGGCCACTACGAGATCGAAGCCGTGCGCGAGCACAGCTACGCGGGCCGCCTGGCGGGCGAGGCGAAAGCGTTCCGTCACCCGCTCTCGCCGCTGCAGGAGGAGGTGAACCGGGTGATCAAGGTCTCCACCTACGCGATGATCCCGCTGGCGATCCTGCTCGTGATCAGCCTCAAAGTCCGCAGCGTCGGCCTCCACTCCGCCGCCGAGACGGCGACCGCGGGCCTGGTGACGCTGATCCCCGAGGGCCTGGTGCTGTTGATGAGCGTCACCTTCGCCGTGGCCGCGGTGCGGCTGGCGAAAAAGGACACGCTGATCCAGCAGATGAGCGCGACCGAGAGCCTCGCCTCGGTCGACACGATCTGCGTCGACAAGACCGGCACCCTGACCGAGGGCGAGCTGCGGCTGAAAGGCGTGGTCTTCGCCGACGACGTCGACCCGGCGATGGGCGCCGCGGTGCTGGGACGCTTCGCGGCCAGCGCCGGCAACCGCAACCAGACCCTGGAGACGATCGCCGAGCGCTACCCGGGGGAGCCGGGACAGGTGCGCGGCGAGGTCCCCTTCTCCTCCGAGTGGAAGTGGTCCGGGGTGTCGCTCGACGGCAACGGGGCGGGCGCCGGGACCTTCGTGCTTGGCGCCCCGGACATCCTGGTCGGCAGCGGCTCCCTGGTGCTGCCGCCGGGGATGGCGGCGAAGCTCGACGAGGAGACGGCGGCGGGGCGGCGCGTGGTCGCCTTCGGGCGCAGCGGCGAGGAGCTGCCCGGGGACCCGGCGGCGGCCCCGGCGCCGCGCCTGGTGCCGATGGCGCTGATCGTGCTGGAGGAGACGCTGCGTGAGGACGTGGCGCAGACGCTCGCCTTCATGCGCGAGCAGGAAGTCGACCTGAAGCTGATCTCCGGCGACGCCCTGGCGACGGTGACCGCGGTCGCCTACGCGGTCGGCGTGCCGCGCGACGCGGGCGTGGTCGAGGGCCCGGACCTGCCGGACGACCCCGAGGCGCTGCAGGAGGTCGCGCTCGCCAACACGATCTTCTGCCGGATCCAGCCGCAGCAGAAGAAAGCGCTGGTCCAGGCGCTGGTCGCGGCGGGGCGCTACGTGGCGATGATCGGCGACGGGGTCAACGACGTGCCGGCGCTGAAGCAGGCGCGGATGGCGGTGGCGATGGGCTCGGGGACGCAGGTGACCAAGGGGGTCGCCGACGTCGTCCTGCTCAAAGACCAGTTCTCGCGCCTGCCGGAGGCGATCGGCGAGGGCCGGCGGATCGCCCGCAACATCCACCGCCTCGGCCGCCTCTACCTGACCAAGAGCGTCTACGCGGCGACCCTGATCGTGCTCGTCGCGGTGCCCGGCTTCGCCTTCCCCTTCCTCCCCCGCCACCTGACGATGGCGGCCTTCCTGACGATCGGCATCCCCTCCTTCGTGCTCGCACTGGCGCCGTCGGACGGGCCGCTCTACCGCGGCCGGCTGATCCGCGCCCTGGCCGCCTTCGCGATCCCCTCCGGGGTGGCGACCGGGATCGCCTCGATCCTCTCCTGCGTGCTCGTCAACACCGTCGCGGGCGGTGGCCTGGCGGCCGGGCGGACCGCGGCGACGACGACCCTGATCGTCCTCGGCCTCGCCTTCGTCCTCCTGCTCGAGCGCGGCCCCGGCCGCGAGCACATGGCGATCCAGAGCTACATGCTGGCGATGGTCGCGGGCCTCGGCGCCCTCTACGCCCTGATGCTCGCCGCCACCCCGGTGCGCGAATTCTTCGAACTCGAAATCCTCGACGCGACCCAGTGGTTCCTCGCCCTCCTCGCCGCCGCGATCGGCCTCACCATCGCCGCCCTGACCTGGCGCCTGCCGATCATCGAACGCTGGGAAGCCGAGATCGACGAACCCGAGGAGCCGAAAAGCCCGATGGAGGAGTCGGAGGCGGCGGAGACGGCGTAGGGGGGAAAGGGACGGACAAGGGACGCGGCCATCTCGACCACGACCCTCCGGCAGGCTGTGGTCGTGGTCGAGATGGCCGGGGGTGCGGGAAGTGCGCAAGAGGCGCGTGTCTCGTCACGAAGCCGGCCGGGATCGCCCGGGGCGTCACAGATACGGCACGAAGACCCATGGAACTTCACAGGTCGTCCTGTCTTCTTCAGACGTTGCAAACACGTGACCATGGTTTGGGGGTCCTATAGGGCCCTTAATTCACGCAGCGCGTTTCCGACCCTCCGATCAGGGTCGGAAACGCATGAGGAGTCGTGACGTTCC
>Ga0164242_10006625_pt1 | contig 12738 bp, 9 predicted proteins | sample OricomgcompostMG_FD_108783 | JGI IMG/M metagenome (GOLD analysis project Ga0164242, IMG submission 108783) | Miracle-Growth compost microbial communities from Emeryville, California, USA - Original compost - Miracle growth compost (MG) ... | reverse complement strand
TGATCGAGTCGTAGTCGTTATCCGGCTGCTTATTGCTGCCAGTGTCGTAAGCAAAGAGGAGCGGTTTTTGGGTGAGTATAGCCTCTAGCATGACGCTACTGACATCACCGATGATTGCCGAACTGGCATTGAATATATCGATCAGACCGAGGTTGCTATATCGACCTTCCGGAGCGTAGATGATATTGTCTTTTTGCTCGATGATACGCAGATATTCGCGCAGCAGCTTTGCGGGTGTCTGCGGGTGCGGGCGGAATAGGAGCGTGTAATCGTCGGGTATATTCTTCACGATCTCGAGTCCGGTCGTATAGATAGACGACGCGCCCCAAAATGTAGGTAGATATGCGACGATCTTTTTATTGGGATCGATAGACAGCTTACGGACGAGTGTTTCTGGTATGACCACCTTGCCCCGGCACCGGATTACCTCATCAGTTCGAGCGATGCCTACGTCGACGAGCTTATTCTTAGGTATACCCATAGCGAGCAATTGTTTTTTTAGTTCTGGTCCGAGGGCTGCTATATAGTCATATTGAAACAATATTTTTTGACGTTTCGGCTGCATGGAGAAAAACGGTTTTACGCTGTTGCCATGGTGTAAAAATACCTTTTTCACACATTTCAAAAGAGACGGGTCTTTTATATCAAACAGGTCATAAAACAGCACGATCTTCGCGTGTCGATCTAGGTAATCGCACGTTTTCTTTAGACTTTTATCTATAATCGTGTGCTCGTGTATAAGCTTGGGGCGCCAACCTGGCTTCATGACCTTATAGGGGCGGTTATCTATGGCGATGATATGCAGGTCGCTGTATTGCTTGAGTAAGTTTACTTTTGCCTTTTTTGACGAGACGACGACAGTACCGCCGAGTTGACGGTAAAGAGGGAGTACGTGAATGATATGGCTCGTTATGTTTCCGAGGAAATAATAAACGCCATTTTCACTTGCTTTCATGACTTTAGAATACAGTATTATCCGATAACCTAAAACACGTTCGCAATGATATAATATTGGCTGTATACAATACTACTTTTTGCTATGGGAGAATGCGAGCGGAGTGCTTATGAAAGAGAAACTTGCGAATAACAAGAACGTAGCCGTGGTTTTAGCTGGCGGCGTCGGCGAAAGGATGCGTCAGGACAAGCCGAAACAGCTTCTGAAGGTTGCCGGTAAATCAATCATGGATCATACGCTCTTTGCTCTGCAAGAAAGCGACGACATAGACGAAATCGTCATCATGATGGCGAGCGGATACCTGGAAGAGGCACAGCAGATGGCGTCACAATACTCCAAGACCACCAAGGTTCTGGAAGGCGGTAGTTCCAGGAGTGAAACATCAAAAAAAGCCATTGACAGTGTTAGTAAAGACGTTGACGAATGTAATGTCATCTTCCACGACGCGGTGCGTCCATTCTTGTCGAAAGCCATCATACGTCGCTGCGTGAAGGCGTTGGAAAAATACGACGCCGTCGACGTAGTTATACCTTCGGCAGATACGATTATCGAGACTGACGGCGATGTCATCACGAACATTCCAGACAGGTCAACGCTACGTCGTGGTCAGACTCCGCAGGCCTTTAAACTATCAACCATACGCCGTGCGTACGAGATAGCTGCGAATGATCCAAACTTCCAAGCGACAGACGATTGTGGCGTCGTATTGAAATATCTGCCTGATGTGCCGATCGGTATCGTTGAGGGCGACGAAACGAACATGAAAGTCACCCATCCGCTCGATCTTATGGTCTCCGACCGATTATTCCAGATGCAGCTCGCAGAAGTAAAGTTGTTTGACGACAACGAACGCTCCGAAAGGTTGCGGGGTAAAACGATCGTCGTATTCGGCGGAAGTTATGGTATCGGTGGCGAGATAGTTGCGCTCGCCGAGGGTTACGGTGCCAAAGTATATGGCTTCAGCCGGACACTTACCGGTACCGACGTGACGATCGAATCGCATATACAAGACGCCCTGAAGAAAGCACACGACGAAACGGGGAGGATAGACTACATCGTCAACACCGCCGGACAACTGGTTATTAGCCCGCTTGTCAGTATGACGACAAAAGAGCTGGAAGATTCCGTTCGTATCAATTATATAGTTCCAGCGCTCATGGCTAAGCACGCCAAACCGTATTTGGATGAAACAAAAGGCCAGCTCCTGCTGTTTACCTCAAGTTCCTACACGCGAGGCCGTGAAAATTACAGTCTATACTCGTCGAGCAAGGCTGCAACTGTCAATCTCACACAGGCGCTCGCCGAAGAGTGGTACCGTGAGGGTGTTCGGATAAACTGCATCAACCCAGAGCGGACAGCTACACCTATGCGTGTTAAGGCGTTCGGTGAAGAGGATCCTGCAAAACTACTCAAGGCGGAAAAAGTTGCTCTAGCCTCTATCGACGCGCTTCTCAGTGACCTCACCGGACAGGTTTTTGACGTACGTATAGGACAGTAATAAGGAGTATAATAAACACATTATGACTCAGGTGGCCGTTATTACACGCACCAAGGATCGCGCTCTGCTTTTGGAGCGGGCGATCTTGTCTGTCCACGGTCAGACATACCGTGATTTCGTTCACGTCATTATCAATGATGCCGGTGATCCAGTTCCCGTCAATGCCCTTGTCGAAAAGTACGGAGACATGATCGGTGGTCGGGTTAAAGTGATTCACAATAAAGAGTCACGTGGTATGGAAGCTGCTAGCAACAAGGCAATCAAGAGCATCGATAGTGAGTTTGTTGCTATCCATGACGACGACGATACATGGCATCCGGAATTCCTGGAGCGCACCGTCAAACACCTCAAAGAGACCGATGTAATGGGTGTGGTCGTGAAAACCGACAAGGTGATCGAGGAAATCATCGACGGCGGCCATCGAGTGAAGCAGATCAAGAAACAACCATGGATGCCAGACCTTAAAGTGGTGAATTTGTATCGGCAATGTATCGACAACCAGATGACGCCGGTTACGTTTATCTACCGCCGTAGCGTACTTGATGAAATCGGCTACTATGACGAGAGCTTGCCGGTACTTGGTGACTGGGACTTCGGCACACGTTTCTTACAGAAGTACGATGTCGATTTTCTTGACCCCGGTTTTGCGTTGGCAAATTATCACCATCGCAAATTCAGACAAGGCTCCGCGCACAACAACAGTTTCGGTGATGGTACCGAAAAACATCGCTACTGGTCTAATAAGCTTATGAACAAGTATCTCCGTCAGGAGCTTGCTGAGGGTCGTTTGGGTGTGGGGTATATCATGAATAAACTTCGATATGAGCAGAGCAATATGGCGACAATGCTCAAGCGTGTGTTGCCGACTGGAATTGTTAACCGTATTAAAAAGCGCGTGAGCAACTAACTGTCTGTAATGAATTACGGATACCTGACACGAAAAATCAGCAATATGTGCGCGTTCGCATTCTCGAAAGAATCTTTCGTCAATGTCATGGGAAGCTCATTGCTCTTGGTTGTGTTTTTTTTCGGTACACTATTCATTCCTCTAGTTATTGCCGCCATTGTTACGCTGGATATTCTCTACGACAATAAGAAGATCAAAATACAGATTATAAACAGCCCGTTCGTATACTTGTTGCCTGTGGCTTTCCTATTGCACACCGGCGGGACAAATGATCACTGGGTAACCGTTGCTATCAGTATCCTGACAGTATGTGCTGTTGCTATGTATCCACCTGTCAAAAATTTCCTTACTAAGAGGAATATACGGGTGTGGAACCTCGCAGATCGTCGAGACAGCACCAACATCTACAATATCGCGGAAAAGTGTGCTTACTATGTATACCTTGTCGCTGTGTTGTTTCTCTCGTTTGGCCATGATTCGGTGATACTTTTTGTCGCACCCTTGATACTATTGGCGCTTCTCGCTGTAAAGAACGTACGGGATCGCAAAATACCGAAGGATCTGGATAAAAAAGCATTTAATTCGGTGCGCACACACGCACCCAAGTTCGCTATCTTTTGTGGATTTAACGAGCCATCATACTACGTGTACACAGTGTGGGATAAGTACTTCAAGATGGTCGGCGAAAAGTTTATCATTATTACCCAAGACGAGAATGTAGCAGAAGAGCTTAGTAAACTTACTGAAGTGCCAATTGTATTTTGCCGCGAGACTCAAGATAAGTTGGGTATTATCAACAAGAGTGATATTAAGGCCGTCTTTTATCCTATCAACACGGCAAGTAACATCACTACCACTCAAGCTCTAGAACCGCTGCATATTTTTATCGGGCACGGTGATTCCGACAAGGCACCATCATACCGGCGCGTCACAGCTATGTATGACTACCAGTTCGTTGCGGGGCAAGAAGCAATCGAGCGTTACGAAAATCACGGTATACACATACTGAAGGATAAGTTCATTATCACCGGTAGGCCGCAGGTCGAAGACGTACAGGTAGGTGCCGGCAACACAGGAACTGTACTGTACGCGCCGACGTGGCAGGGTCATACAAATGACGTGGACTACACGTCGCTGTACAAGGGCCGGGAAATCATCAAGTCGCTGTTGGATAAAAACCTGCGGGTCGTATTCCGCCCGCACCCGCAGGCATATACGTCAAAGACTCTGCGTGCTGTCATTGACGATATACATAGTATGCTCGAGGCCGACACGGTCGCTGGCGGTCCTCAGCACCTGTACGGTGGCATAGCCGAAAATGACATGACCATTTTCGATTGCTTTAATGTAGCAGATGCCATGATCAGTGACGTGTCGTCGGTCGTGTCTGATTTTCTGTATTCTGAAAAACCGATCTTACTCGTTACTATGTGTCAGAACACGGCTGAATTCATAAAAGAATACCCAATAGCTCGAGCTGCTTATGTATTCGAGAAAAGCTTGCATGGTTTAGATAGCACATTATCGGAGTTGCTCGCAGGAAATGATACAATGAAGGCAGATAGAATCAATCTTAAAGAACGGTATCTCAGTAGACCTCAAAAAGGTAAAAAATATTCCGATTTGTTTATTGATGCCGTAAAAGAAGTAATAAAAGGCTAACAGCTTAACGAGAAAGAAAATGGCCGAAAAGAAACTTGCGAAAAACCAAGCATATAAATTCAAATTCTCTTTCGTTATGCCCGTATATAACGTCGAGCAATATCTTGATGAGGCCGTTCAAAGCATTTTAAAACAAAAAATGGATTTTCGAAGAAACTGTGAAATCATTTTCGTAAATGACGGCAGTGCAGACGGTAGTGAAGAAATATGTTTAAAGTACAAAAATAAATATCCACACAACATCAAGTATATTAAGCAGAAGAATAAAGGTGTCGCCGGCGCTAGAAACTCAGGCATGAAGAGCGCAGAGGGTAAATATATATCATTCTTCGACTCGGATGATAAACTTTCGTCAAACACGACAAACGAAGTGTATGATTTCTTTGAAAGTAACTACGATGTAATTGATATCGTTTCTATAAAAATAGAGTACTTTGGCGCAAAGGAAGGTGGGCATTATAGAAACACAGCATTTGACAAAGGAAATCGAGTAATCGATCTCAACAGTGAATATAAAGATCCTCTTGTTATGGGTGCTCGCCTGTTCTTTAAAAATGAATCTCTTGTAAATAAATATGAGTTTGATGAGAAGTTGCCATATATTGAGGATGTTTTATTAATTCAAGGTGTATTGTTGCGCACAATGGCGTATGGGGTTGTGGCGGCTCCGACCTATTATTACAGACAGAGATTTAACGGCTCTCAAGAGACGAAAAAGCAATACCTTGATCAAAGATACTACACGAGCGTGCCTGAACGGTTCTATAAAAATGTCATAAGTCAATTCGGTGCGAATGGCGTGCTACCTAAATATATCCAATATGTTCTAGCTAACGATATCGTATGGCGAATAGTTCATAATGAGCCACCTGGAATTCTGGATGATACAGAAGTAAATAAGTACAAATCCTTAATATATAGCGCGCTTCGGTATGTAGACGACAGTGTCATTATGGATGAGCATCCAGGCCTTAAGGTACGAATGGAGCATAGACTGTTTGCATTAGAAAAAAAGCACGAAAAGCGACTTAGAAAGAATCTTCAATTCAATCCGGATAATGGTGAGATAACTATTTTCGATTCGCGGATCGGAAAGGTTTCGAACACAAAGGTTACATTTGAGTTTATATATAAAAAAGGTGACCACGTTTATATCGAAGGCTGGCATAACGGATTTGTAACACCGAATAGTAGACTTCAGCTTACCGTCGATAACGATTGTTATGAAGTTGAATATGACGATCAGCGTATCGATAGGGATGAGTATTGGTTTGGAGAGAAGTTTTATCGAGGCAATACGTTTGTTGCTAAAATACCCTATGATAAAAATGTAGGTAAATGCATTAAACCGAAAATAAGAATAAATAAAAAGGTTATTACATGTGAAATTGGCTTCGGCTTTTTCTCGGGAATAAATTGGATGCATAACGGAAGCTATAAGGTTAGTGACGGTGCAATTTTACTCCACATAGACGGCGGCATAGCGGTACGGAAATATAGTCTGCTGGCACACGCTATGGCGGAACTAAAGTATTTATTGAAGATTGCTAAAAGAGGTAAACTTCAGCCTTTGTATATACGGATTCTTTTCTACTTATGTAAGCCATATTTTAGCCAGAAGCATGTATGGCTAATGTGCGACAGGCCTTATAGCACTGGTGATAACGCCTATTACCTTTTTAAATATGCATCAGCGCACGCTACCAAGAAACAGAAAATATACTTTGCTTTGAATAAATCGCATTCTAGATTCAAGGAAGTGCGGCGATTCGGTAAGGTACTGCCGTTTGCTAGTCTTGGACATAAACTCATTTTCCTAAACGCAGAAAAAGTGGTATCTGCCTACACGGATAGCTTTGTCTTTAACGTTTTTGGTAAAGACTATAGATACTATTTCGACCTGTATGATTTCGAATATGTATATTTACAGCATGGTGTTCTCGTAGCGAATCTTGATAGCTGGATAAATAAATACAAGAAGAATATGTCTTTGATAATAGCCTCTTCTGAAAGAGAGAAACAGTCTATCGTAGAAACAAAGAGCTATGGCTATACCGAGAAGCAAGTCATTGTAGCTGGTCAAGCAAGATTTGATGGTCTGATTTCTAATCCTCAAGGAAAAGTTATATTCATGCCTAGTTGGAGGACCTTTCTAAGAGGTTCGGATAATAGAAAGAATGGAATACAACTCGATTTATTTGGCTATAATCCATTCTTTAAGGAGTCAGAATACTATAAATTCTATAACTCACTAATTAACGACGCGCGCATAAGAAAAGCACTTAAAAATACTGGCCTAAAGGGGGAATTTTACATACACCCAGCATTAGCAAAGCAAGCATCAGATTTTGATGGTAATGATGAAGTAGATATTATGACTCCCCTTCATGATTACGAGAAGGCTATGACACAAGCTAATATGATGGTCACAGATTACTCGGGAGTGGCATTCGACTTTGCCTATATGAAGAAGCCTTTGATATACGCCCAGTTTGATAAAGAGAAGTTCTTTAACGAACATTACCATAAAGGATATTATTCATTTGACGAGGACGGATTTGGTCCCGTTACGGTTGATTATGAATCTACGGTTAAAGCAATTGTTGAGATGATAAAGAATGGCTGTAATATGGATCAAAAATACATAAAAAAAGTAGACGCTTTTTTCAAATATAAAGACCAAAATAACTCGAGACGAATATACACAGAACTTATCGAGCGAGAAGTCGCGCTATGAAGAAGCGAGTAGTATTTTTTTCCGGATACCATCTCCCTCATCTCGGAGGAGTTGAGAGATACGTTGATAAACTCTCTGGTGTACTAATGCGCCTAGGGTATGAGGTAATCGTAATAACTACAAATCATGATAATCTACCCCCTAAAGAGGTGGTTAACGGTGTGCTGGTTTATAGGATCCCTATGTTTAGAATATTTAAGGCCAGGTATCCTATTCCGAGGTACAATAAAGAAACTAAGGAAATCCTAGCGGAGATCACCGACAACACTAAAAAGACATACGTAATATGCAATACCAGGTTTCATCTTACTACCCTTATGGGTGGGAAGTGGGCAAAGAAAAACGACTTAAAGGTTTTGATCGTAGAGCACGGGAGCAGTCATTTTAGTGTTGGTAATTCTTTTTTAGATAAATTCGGGGCATTTTACGAACATTTATTAACCAATGTACTCAAGCGTTATGTGAGTGATTTTTATGGAGTATCGTATAGGTGTGTCAATTGGTTAAAACATTTCGGTATAAATGCCAAAGGAGTTTTTTATAATTCCGTTGATGATTTGTCTGCGGATAAATTTCGTAATAGTAAAAAATTTCATAAACTTTTCAATGCTAATGCTACCGTTATTATGTATGCCGGGCGAGTAATGAAGGAGAAAGGCGTAGAAATGCTACTGGATGCATATGCTGATATAAAGAATGATGCTCCGGACACCGCCCTGATTATTGCAGGGGATGGACCATATCTTGAAGAGGCGAGAAAAAGATATAAAGATAAAAAAATATTGTTTTTGGGGAAGTTGGAGTACGAGAATGTTATGAGATTATTGGATAGAGCAGACATATTCTGTCATCCGTCTATGTACCCTGAAGGCTTGCCAACCTCAATTCTAGAGGCCGGAATAATGAAGTGTGCTGTCATTGCGACGGATCGAGGAGGTACGGCAGAAGTCATAAATGACTCATCTTGCGGTATAATAATTGACGAGAACAAAGAGGCATTGGTCAAGGCACTTAAGTTTTTAATTACGGACAAAAAGCATAGGGAGAAAATTAAAGAGAGCCTGTATGTGCGCATAAAGAGTAATTACACTTGGACAAAGACAGCAGAAGTAGTTAATAAAACCTTGGAGCAGCAGTGAAAGAATTAGTTAAAATTTGTATCGTTGGCGGCGGTAATATATCGAACACAAGACATATTCCTGCGTTAAAAAAAGTGAAGCGAGCACAAATCGTTGGTGTGATTAGCAATCGCGGCGATCGGGCCAAAAGAACAGCGGATCAGCACAAGATAATGAACTATAATACGCTTGACACACATAAAGAAGATGGCGGGCTGCGTAACCTGGACTGGTTAAATGATGTAGACGCCGTAGTTATTGGCGCACCTCCGCGTGAGCACTTTTACCTCGTGAAGTTATTTTTGAATCTTGGGAAGCATGTGCTTGTCGAAAAACCAATGACAATGAACGAGAAAGAAAGCAAAGAACTAATAGAGCTGTCAAAAAAGAAAAAGAAAATTTTTTACGTTATGCATAATTTTCAATATGCAAGAAATATGCAAAAGCTTACGGAAGTTATTGAAACAAAGCAACATGGCGATATAGTTTCTATCACAGAGGTTCAATTCACAAATCATGACAGACGCCTTCCTGAATGGTACAACGATTTGCCTATGGGATTATTTTATGACGAAGCTGCGCATTTTCTATATCTTTTAGAAAAGCACGGAGGTAAGGTAAGAATCGATAATTCCTATGCGGTTTATGATGATGATCCATCAAAAAACACCCCAAAAACGTTGAATGTGGGGGCTACTGCTGGAAAAGTCCCCGTTACGATGGTTTTGAATTTTAATTCTCCGGTGTGTGAGTGGTACTATATTGTGAACTTTAAAAAGCATATTTACATGTACGACTTTTTCAAAGATATTCTAATAAAATTACCAACTGATAACCAACATTTAGCAAAAGATATTTTACTCAACTCTATCAGACATGCAATTCAATACTGGTCACAATTTGTGTCTAACGGCGCAAGGATGTTCTCGGGGAGATTATTATATGGACACCAAGAAGTCCTGCATGGCTTTGTGGAGGCAGTTGCAGGCGGCAAAATAGACGAAGATTTGACGGCAAAAAATGGTCATATAAATGTTGTGGCGATGAATGAAATTGTGAACAAGGCTAACAGGCGAAAATGATAAACACTATTCTTCTGGTTCTTTATGTCGTATTTGCTGTCGGTGGCTCAACATTGATAAAATACGGTGGCCTAGGAAAGATTGCTGCACTTTTTGTAGTTCCAGTGGTGAATGTGGGCATTTCGACAATCACAATACTCGGCATATTTTGTTATGGACTTAGCTTTATCCTCTATATCCTTTTGTTGAATAAATTAGATTTGTCTTATGTTTCTCCCATCACTATTGGAGCTGTATATACACTACTTATGATTACCGCAGTTTTTATATTTAAAGAACAGTTTACGGTCGTTAAGACCTTGGGGTGTCTCCTAATATTTATTGGCCTTATGTTTGTTTTGTCCAATAAGTAATAAGGGTGAATTGCGAATTGATGGTATATTTGATTAAAGGGAGTTGCTGATGGCACAGGGTAAGGCAATAAGAATGAACAATAATACTGCAATTATTATTCCTGTTTATAATGAAGAAAAAGTTATCGGCGGTGTTACAAAGTCTGTCCTAAAAAAATATAAGCACGTTATATGTATAAATGATGGCAGCACGGACAATACTGCAGAGGAAATAGCGGCAACGAGCGCCTACCTGATTAATCATCCTTTGAATATGGGGCAGGGCGCGGCGCTCCAGACCGGAATAGACTTTGCTCGTAAAATACCGGGAGTTGAATACTTTGTAACCTTTGATGCAGACGGTCAGCATAGAATTAAGGACGTTGAGACGATGCTGGAGGTTCTTGAAACAGGAAAGTACGATATCATCCTAGGGTCTAGATTCCTAGGTAGTAAAGCAGAAAATATGAAGTGGTCAAAAGGCATAATGCTGAAGTGGGCAATTAAATTTAGTAATGCTATGTCGGGACTAAAACTAACAGATACTCATAATGGTCTCAGGGCGTTCAACAAGCACGTTGCTGATACTTTGAGGATAACAATGCCTGACATGGCGCACGCGTCAGAGATAATAGAAATTGTTGCAGAGAAGAAGTACAGGTATAAAGAAGTCCCAATAATAGTAGTATATACCGAGTACTCAATGGCAAAGGGTCAAACTCTAATAAATGCCATCAATATAGGTTTGGATATGCTACTAAGAAAGGTAGCAAGATAGTGATTGGTGTTATACAGGTCTTACTGGTAGTTGCGGCCCTCGTGCTGGTTATTTACGGCATAGGGAATAGGCGCACATATAGGGGGCGTGCATGGCAAAAAATGGGAGTCCTTTTTGTATTTTTCTTGATGGTTATATCAGTGTTATTTCCCGAACTACTTAATAGGGTGGCGCATTTTGTTGGAGTAGGCCGGGGCGCCGATCTGTTATTGTATGTGATCATAGTTGCCTTTATATTTTATGTCGTCAGCACATATCTTCATCATCAAGAACAGCGTAATCAGCTACATAGTTTGGCGCGGAAGATCGCTATCTTAGAAGCAAGGGACAACTATAAGGATAGGTTGAAGTGACATTTATCGCACCTTTGAAAATTGGACTCATACTTTTGTGCTACTGGTTGACTATACTGCTAATTGGCTACGTCACGTTCCATGCATATTATAAGCTTAGAGGAAAAAACACCCCAAAGTACTGGAAGAGCTCCCCATTTTTTGGAAGAATTATAATCTGTTTAGCTGGAGCGTTTACGGTTTTTAGTGGGTGGTCCCTTGTTGGTTACTTATTTAAATTACCCTCATGGTGGTTGGCGTTCAGCTATTTAACCACTCTTGCGCTGTCGATCATATACATCTTTATTGCTAGAAGAGAAGTTTTTGCCGGTATTCAGAAGTCTTATATGTATCTCATTGAAGTAAGATTATTCTCTCTAGTGACGGTTACCGCAGCTTTTGTGTTGTTGAATCTTCTACTTAGTTTCAAGCTGGGTGCATACTTGGATGGCGACGGTCTGGTTCATATGGCAAAGATAAGAGATTTGGCCCAAGTTGGGTTTAGTTGGCTAGACCCTGCTTTTGGTAATGTACTACAGAGTGGGTATATATTAACTTTTTGGCATACGGTAATAGCTATTCCAGTCTATTTTGGGATAAACACAGAGAATAGTTGGTTTTACAGTATCATAATTGCAAAAACGGCCATTTTTTCTAGTATATTTTTGTTAGCATGGCAGACGTTAAGGTCTGTGTCCGTAAAACAAAGTACCGCACTGAATGTGGCGCAGATTGTACTGATACTCTTGACGCTGCTACCAACCACAATAACGACCAACTTAGCTTCGTATCCAAAATACCTTGCTGTCGCATGGGTTATTTTGTTAACTTTGGGACTTATACATACTTTTAGTAAAGAAAATTCCGAGAAACCCTATATTTTACTACTTGTGCCGGCCATTCTCATAATGCTGACACACTCTTTGGTGGCCGTCTTTTCGATAATATTTATGGTTGTTGTCCTAGGCATGTTTATTTTATTCGGCCGTCAATATATAAATTTAACTACAGTCAAGATACTTTTCTCCGTGTTTGTCGTGTTAGCAATTATGCCGGTCATAGTATTTTTAATATCTCGTAATGCCGTTTCCGGCTCCACGGAGCTGCAGTCATATACGGATTTATATAGCTACTGGCACATATTTGGCATTAATGTGTTTGAACCTGATATATATAGTCTTGTATCGCAATTTAGTGTATTGGGACTATTTGTACTTGGATTAATAGGGGTAGTTGTAGTCTTTTTGAAAACGAAAGATCGCGCCAATTTTCTCGTATTAACTGCAGCTTTTATAACGCCTCTTCTTGTATCTATTCCTCTCATATTCCAGGTACTA
>Ga0164242_10006624_pt1 | contig 12739 bp, 8 predicted proteins | sample OricomgcompostMG_FD_108783 | JGI IMG/M metagenome (GOLD analysis project Ga0164242, IMG submission 108783) | Miracle-Growth compost microbial communities from Emeryville, California, USA - Original compost - Miracle growth compost (MG) ... | reverse complement strand
GGTGCGCGTCCAGGCGCCGACGGCCCCCGCCCCCACGAGCTCGCCGATCTCGCCCGCGGCCACGGCGTGGCGCACCTCCGCGAGCACGCTCGACCCGAACGTCTGGAACCCGACCTGGCACAGTCGCCCCGTCTCGCGGGCGACGGCGACGAGCTCGGCGTGCTCGGCGAGCGAGGCGGCCGTGGGCTTCTCGACCAGCACGTCGGCACCTGCGCGCAGCGCCTCGACCGCGAGCGGCAGGTGCGTGGGGATCGGGGTGCAGACCACGACGACGTCGGGCACCTCCCGGGCGAGCAGGTCGCCGTGCGACGCGAACCACGGCACGGCGCGGACGGCGTCCGGGTCGGAACCGTCCGGCGCCACCGGGTCGACGACGGCGGTCAGCCGGGCGACGCCCCTCGCCTCGAGCTCAGCGAGCCGGGGGAGGTAGGACGAGCCGTAGCCGCGGAACCCGACGAGGGCGACGGACGAGGTCACAGGCCGCCCCTCCGGTCCTGCCGGGCGAGCACCCAGGGCGTCAGCCGCCGCACGACCCGCGGCCACACGAGGAACTCGAGGACCAGGACGACCCCGCCCACGATCACGGTGCTGGCGACCCACCAGACCCAGCCGTGGCGTAGGTCGCCGATCAGCGTCCCGAGCACGAGGAAGATCGCGAGCGTGAGCCGCCACAGCCAGGTGGCGAGGCGGTCCTCGGTGCGCCGCCGCGCCTCGTCGACGGGGTCGGCGCCGTCGTGCACGGGCCGCATGTTCCCCGGCGCGGGCGGACGTGGGGGCTGGGGCGTGCTGGCGGTGCCGGACACGACGCCTCCCGGGGACGGAGCGAACGATTCGACGCGAGCGTACTGCCTGCTCAGCCGGCCCGACGCCGACCCGTCACCCTCGACGCACGAACGTCACCCGCGGCGAACGGAACGTCACCGCGGGCGAACCCGGCGTCACCGTCGGCGAACCTGGCGTCACCGTCGGCGGGCGTTCGGGTGGGCGAGCGGCTGGAGAGGCGCGACGAACGCGAAGGGTGGGGCGGGAGGGGTGCGCGCGGTCGTGGTCGGGTGGGCGGGAAGCCGAGCGAGGAACGAGCGAGGCGGATGGAAGACCGCGCGCACCCCTGCCGCCCCACCCGAACCCGGCCGAGACGACCGAGACGACCGGACGAGGTCACCGAGGCGGCGACGTGCTCTCCCGGACGACGAGCTCCGTCGCGAGGTCGAGCTGCGGCGTGACCGGCTGCTCACCCCGCGCGAGTCCGAGAAGCATGCGCGTCGCGGTCCCTGCCATGTCGGTGAGCGGCTGCCGGACCGTCGTGAGCGACGGCCCGATCCACTCGGCGACCGGCAGGTCGTCGTACCCGACGACGCTGACGTCCTCGGGCACGCGCAGCCGCAGCTCACGGGCGGCCCGCAGGACGCCGAGCGCCTGCATGTCGGAGCCGGCGAACACGGCGGTGGGGCGGTCGGGGCGCGAGAGCAGCTCGATGCCGTGCCGGAACCCGCCGTCGACGTAGAAGTTCCCGTGCCGGACGAGGTCGGGGTCGACGGCGACGCCGGCCTCCTCGTGGGCGGTGCGGAAGCCGTCGATCCGCGCCTTGGAGCACAGGACGTCCGCGGGGCCGGAGATCATGGCGATCCTGCGGTGCCCGAGCCGGAGGAGGTGCCGGGTCGCGGCGAGGCCGCCGGCCCAGTTGTTGGACCCGACGGTCGGCACGCCGGGCAGGGGCTCGCCCGCGGTGTCGACGACGACGTAGGGGATGGATCGCGCGTCGAGCTGCTGGCGCTGCCCGGGGTCGACGCCCGAGAGCACGAAGATCACGCCGAGGGGCCGGCGGGCGACGACGTTGTCGAGCCAGTGCTGCGGCGGGCGGTGCTCGCCGCCCAGCTCGGACAGCACGACCTCGACGTTCTCGGCGGCGGCGGCGGCCTCGACGCCCTTGATGATCTGGATCGACCAGGCGGAGTCGAGCTGGTGGAAGACGAGCTCGACGAGCGACGACTCGGTCGAGGTGCGCGGGGTGCGTCGCCGGTACTGGTGCCGCTCGAGCGCGGCCTCGACCCGGGCGCGGGTGTCGGGGGCGACGTCGGGCCGGCCGTTGAGGACCTTGGAGACGGTGGGCACGGAGACGCCGGTCTCCGCGGCGATGGAGGCGATCGTCGCTGTCCCGCGGCGTCCGCGCGGCGCGGCGGAGGTTTCGCTCGACGACGGGGCCGAGGTGCTCATGGTGGCTCGCAATTCTGATCGCAACTTTCGCGGGCTGATCCCGATGAACCTAGCATCGCACGGCGCGCGCCTCGACCACCGTCCGGAGGGCGCGCGTCGGTGGCGTGCCCTGCGTCAGAGCCGGATATTCCACCCGCCGCAGCGGGTTTGTTTCGTGATCGAACTGAGACCTTCGGCGGCTTGACGGTCTCGGAGGGGCGCCCCTAGGGTCATCGCAACCGATATCTTTCGGAACTGACACGAGAGTTTCGACGCCACACGGTCGTGGCGCGCGGCGCACGCCGCGGTCCACGACGAGGTGGCCCGAGAGGGATGGCATGAGCGCACCGACCACCGTCCGCCCTGACGGACCCGCCCAGGAGCCGCGGGTCTGGCAGGACGCGACCCGCAGCCCTGACGAGCGCGTCGAGCACCTCGTCGAGCAGATGACGCTCGAGGAGAAGGTCGCGCAGCTCGTCGGCGTGTGGGTCGGCGCGGACGCGTCGGGGGGCGGCGTCGCCCCGCACCAGGCCGACATGACCGGCAACGTGCCGAGCTGGGACCACGTGATCCGTGACGGCCTCGGCCAGCTCACGCGGCCCTTCGGCACCGCGCCCGTGGACCCGGCCTCGGGTGCCCGGTCGCTCGCGGCGTCGCAGCGCGACATCGTCGCGCGCAGCCGCTTCGGCATCCCCGCGCAGGTCCACGAGGAGTGCCTCGCCGGCTTCGCGGCGTGGCAGGCCACCGCGTACCCCGTGCCGCTGTCCTGGGGCGCGTCGTTCGACCCGGAGCTCGTGCGCGAGATGGCGCAGACGATCGGCGCGTCGATGCGCGCCGTCGGCGTCCACCAGGGCCTCGCGCCCGTGCTCGACGTCACCCGCGACCCGCGCTGGGGCCGTACCGAGGAGACGATCGGCGAGGACCCCTACCTCGTCGCCACCGTGGGCGCGTCGTACGTGCGCGGCCTCGAGGACGCGGGCATCGTCGCGACGCTCAAGCACTTCGCCGGCTACGCCGCGTCGCGCGCCGGCCGGAACCTGGCGCCCGTCGACCTCGGGCCCGCGGCGTTCGCGGACGTCGTGCTGCCGCCGTTCGAGACGGCGCTGCGCCTCGGGGGTGCGCGGTCCGTCATGCACTCGTACGCCGCGGTCGACGGCGTGCCCGCCGCGGCGGACGCCTCGCTCCTGACCGGCCTGCTCCGGGACGAGTGGGGCTTCGACGGCACGGTCGTCGCGGACTACTTCGGCGTGCGGTTCCTCGAGACGCTGCACAAGGTCGCCGCCGACCGCGCGGAGGCGTCGCGCCTCGCGCTCGAGGCGGGCGTCGACGTCGAGCTGCCAACGGTCGACGCGTTCGGCGTCGTCCCCGACGCCGTCCGGGCCGGCGAGATCGACGAGCTCCTCGTCGACCGCGCGCTGCGCCGCGTGCTCCGGCAGAAGCTCGACCTCGGGCTCCTGGACGCCGACTGGTCGCCGGACGCCGCGCTCGACGCCCTCGACGACGTCGAGCTCGACACCCCGGCCGCGCGCGGGCTCGCGCTCCGGCTCGCGCAGGAGTCCGTCGTCCTGCTGGCGAACGGCTCGGGCGACGACGCTCCCGTCCTCCCGCTCGCGCCGTCGGCCCGGCTCGCTGTCGTCGGGCCGCTCGCCGAGGACCCCATGGCGATGCTCGGCTGCTACTCGTTCCCCGCGCACGTCGGCGCGCAGCACCCCGAGGTGCCGATCGGCGTCGAGATCCCGACGCTCGCCGACGAGCTGCGCGGCCGGTTCGCCGATGTGAGCGTTCACGCAGGCTGCGGGATCACCGACCCCTCGCGCGACGGCTTCGCCGAGGCGGTCGAGGCCGCCCGCGGCGCCGACGCGTGCGTGGCGGTCCTCGGCGACCGCGCCGGGCTGTTCGGCCGCGGCACCTCCGGCGAGGGCTGCGACGCCGCCGACCTGCGCCTCCCGGGCGTCCAGGCCGACCTGCTCGACGCGCTCCTCGAGACCGGCACGCCGGTCGTCGTCGTGCTGCTCACCGGCCGCCCGTACGCGCTCGGCGCGGTCGCCGGCCGGGCGGCGGCGATCGTCCAGGCGTTCTTCCCCGGCCAGCGCGGCGGGCAGGCGGTCGCCGAGGTGCTCGCGGGCGTCACCAACCCGTCCGGCCGGCTGCCCGTCAGCGTCCCGGCGAACCCCGGCGGCCAGCCCGGCACGTACCTCGCGGAGCCGCTCGCGCGTCGCACCGGCGTCTCGTCGGTCGACCCGACGCCCCTCTACGCGTTCGGGCACGGCCTGTCGTACACGTCCTTCGGGTGGGACGACGTCCGCCTCGACGACGCCGCCTGGTCGACGGACGGCGAGGTGCGCGTCGGCCTCACCGTGCGCAACACGGGGGAGCGGGCCGGGACCGACGTCGTCCAGGTCTACCTGCACGACCCCGTCGCGCAGCGGGTGCAGCCCGACTCGCGCCTCGTCGGCTACGCGCGCGTGACCCTCGCGCCGGGCGAGAGCGCCGACGTCGAGCTCACGCTCCACGCCGACCTCACGTCGTTCACGGGGCGGCGCGGCGTGCGCGTCGTCGAGCCCGGCGACGTCGAGCTCCGCGTCGCCCGCTCCAGCGCGGACGTCGTCGCGGCGCTCCACGCCACGCTCACCGGGCCCGAGCGCGAGGTCGGGGCGGACCGCCGGCTCGTGTCCGACGTCGTCGTGCACCCGGCGGCGACCCGCACCGACACCGCACCGGAGGTGACCGTCCCATGAGCCTGCAGGAACCCGTCAGCGTGACCGCGGGGCCGGAGGTCCCCGACGTCCCGCTCGCGCCCGCTGGCGTGCCGGAGGCGTCCGGACGCGGCGCGCCCCCGCCCGACGACGTGCCGCGGCTCAGCCGTGAGCAGCGGCTGCGGATGCAGGGCAAGACGTCGTGGAAGGTCGCGCTGCGTCGCGACTGGCGGCTGTACTCGTTCCTGGTCCTGCCGCTCGTGTTCCTGCTGGTCTTCAAGTACGTGCCGATGCTCGGGAACGTCATCGCGTTCCGGCGGTTCCGGCCCGGCGGCAACCCGTTCGGCGACGAGTGGGTGGGCTTCCACTACTTCGAGCAGTTCATCCACAACCAGCAGTTCTGGACGGTGTTCTGGAACACCGTGATCCTGGGCGGGCTCACGCTGCTCGTCTGCTTCCCGCTGCCGATCGTGCTGGCGCTCATGCTCAACGAGCTCCGGTCGCGGCGGTTCAAGAAGGTCGTCCAGACGATCACCTACCTGCCGCACTTCATGTCGATCGTCATCGTCGCCGGCATCGTGCTGCAGCTCGTGTCGCTCGACGGCACGGTCAACCAGGTGGTCCGCGCGTTCGGCGGGGACGCGATCCCCTTCATGCAGGAGCCCGGCTGGTTCCGCTCGATCTACCTGAGCTCGGAGGTCTGGCAGACCGTCGGCTGGGGGACGATCCTCTACCTCGCCGCCCTCACGACCGTCGACGACCAGCTCTACGAGGCCGCGCGCATCGACGGCGCGAACCGCTGGCAGCAGACGTGGCACGTCACCCTGCCCGGCATCCGGCCCACGATGATGGTCCTCCTCATCCTCAACATCGGCTCCTTCATGGCCGTGGGCTTCGAGAAGGTCCTGCTGCTGCAGAACCCGCTCATCTACTCGACCGCCGACGTCATCTCGACCTACCTGTACCGGGTGGGCATCCAGTCCGCGCAGTTCTCCTACGCGGCCGCGATCGGCCTGTTCGAGTCCGTCATCGGACTGATCCTCGTCCTCAGCGCGAACTTCGTGTCGCGCCGCCTGGTTGGAGCCTCGCTGTGGTGACCGAGACGACCCCTGACATCACTCCTGACATCACGGCGGTCCGCCCGTCCATGACGGGCGTCAAGGACACCAAGGGCTACACGACGTTCCGCGTCGTCAACGCGGTCGTCCTCACGCTGATCGCCGCGATCACGCTGTACCCGTTCGTCAACCTGATCGCGAAGTCGTTCTCCTCCGAGGGCTACATCGCGGCCGGCGAGGTGAACCTCGTCCCGCGCGGCTTCAACGTCACGACGTTCAACGCCGTGGTGAGCGACCCGATGTTCTGGGGCAACTACCGGAACACCGTCGTCTACACGGTCGTGGGGACGCTCATCTCGATGGCGCTGACGACGACGTACGCGTACGCCCTGAGCAGGCGCAACCTCAAGGGCCGCGGGTTCTTCACCGGCATCGCGCTCTTCACGATGTTCTTCGGCGGCGGGCTGATCCCGAACTACATCCTCGTCGCCAACGTGCTGCACATGCGCAACACGATCTGGGCGATCGTCCTCCCGGGCGCGATCTCCGTCTTCAACCTGCTCGTCATGAAGTCCTTCTTCGAGAACTTCCCGAGCGAGCTCGAGGAGGCCGCCGCGCTCGACGGCATGACGACCTACGGGGTGTTCCTCAAGATCGTGCTGCCGCTGTCGAAGGCCGTGCTCGCGACCATGACCCTCTTCTACGCCGTGAGCATGTGGAACTCGTGGTTCGGCGCGTTCCTCTACCTCGACAAGAAGGACCTGTTCCCGGTCACGGTCTACCTCCGCAACCTCATCGCCGCGACCACCGGCGCGCAGGAGATCACCGGCTCCCAGTCCGACGCCGTCCAGATCGGCGCGAACGTCCAGTCCGTGACGATGCTCCTCACCGTCCTGCCGATCGTGTGCTTCTACCCGTTCGTCCAGAAGTACTTCGTCTCGGGCGTGATGCTCGGCTCCGTCAAGGGCTGAGCACCGGTCCGTCCCTCCGTCCCACCGACTCCACCGTCGAACGACGATGTTCACCCCTCAAGGAGAATGATGCGAAACATCCGCAGGCGGACCGCCGCCGTGGCGACCGTCGCCACCCTCGCGCTCGCGCTCACCGCGTGCAGCTCGGGCGGCGACGACGACAAGTCCTCGGACGGTGCCTCGGGGTCCGGCGCCACCATCGACGACGCCCACTCGAAGGGCGCGATGGCCGACTTCAAGGCCGGCGAGACGTTCAAGGCGTCCGAGCCGGTCGAGTTCTCGATGCTGTACCGCGACCACCCGAACTACCCGGTCAAGGACGACTGGTCGATCTTCGAGCAGCTCAAGGCCAACCAGAACGTGAGCTTTAAGCGCACCGACGTGCCGCTCGCCGACTGGGACAAGAAGAAGGCCCTGCTCATCGGCGCGGGCGACACCCCCGAGATCGTCTCCGTGACCTACCCGGGTCAGGAGACGCAGTTCGTGTCCGGCGGCCAGCTGCTGCCCGTGTCGGACTACATCCAGTACATGCCGAACTTCCAGCAGAAGATCAAGGACTGGGGGCTCCAGGAGGAGCTCGACACGCACCGCCAGGCCGACGGCAAGTACTACATCCTCCCCGGCGTCCGTGAGGTCCCGGACGTCCAGTACTCGGTCGTCGTGAACGACGCCATGTGGAAGAAGGCCGGGATCACGACCGACCCGGCCACGTGGGACGAGTTCGCGCAGGACCTGCAGAAGGTCAAGGACGCCAACGGCCTCCAGTACGCGATGTCGGACCGCTGGACGGACACGACGACGCTCGGCGCGTTCCTCCAGACGGCGTCGGCCGGCTTCGACACGGCGGCCGGCTGGGGCTACTCCAACACCTGGTTCAACCAGGACACCAAGAAGTTCGAGCTGACCGGGATCACCGACAACTACAAGCAGCTCGTCACGTACGCGGCGGGTCTCGTGTCGTCGGGCGTGCTCGACCCCGAGATCACGCAGAACGACGACCAGGCGATCCAGAAGTTCATCAGCGGGAAGTCCGCGGCGATCTCCGGCAACACGCAGGAGATCACGTCGTACCGGACCAAGGTCAAGGACGCCAAGGGCGACATGACCATGCACCTGATCACCATCCCCGACGGGCCTGCCGGCAACTACATCGCCAGCGGCCGCCTGTCCTCGGGCCTCATGGTGTCCGCGGCGGCCGCGAAGGACCCGCACTTCAAGGCGCTCCTGCAGTACCTCGACTGGCAGTACTACTCCGACGAGGGCATCGAGTTCGCCCAGTGGGGCGTCGAGGGCACGACCTACACCAAGGGCTCGGACGGCACCCGCACGCTCGCCAAGGACGTCGACTGGAACGGCCTGAACCCGGGCGCGTCCAAGCAGCTCAACGCCGACTTCGGCTACAGCAACGGCGTGTTCCTCCTCGCGAACGGCTCGTCCAAGGACCTCCTCCAGTCCGTGATGTCCGACGAGACGAAGAAGTGGACGAACGAGGTCCTCGCCAAGAAGAAGCTGCTGCCGATCGCGCCGGCCGCGCAGCTCAACGAGGACGAGCTCGAGCAGACGTCGCTGGTCGACTCGCAGATCAAGGACGCCGTCTTCGCGGCGACCGCGAAGTTCATCACCGGCCAGACCCCGCTGAGCGACTGGGACAAGTACGTCGCTCAGATCAAGGGCCTGGGCGCCGACCAGCTGATCGACACCTACAACACCGCGTACGAGCGCACGCAGGACAAGTGACGCGCTGACGCCCCGGCCGCCGTCCGACCCCCCGGTCGGGCGGCGGCCGCCCGTCCGGTCCGTCCGCGCACCCCGCACCGAGCACCGCCGAGCCCCGGAGTACCCCGTGACCACCGTCGTCCCGTCCGAGCCGATCAGCACGCTGTCCGACGCCTGGCGCACCTGCGTGGGCACGGGCCGGTTCAACCTGGCGCTCCGTCAGGACTACCAGGACTCCCTCGCGCTCGTGCAGCGCGAGATCGGCTTCCGGTACGTGCGCGGGCACGGCCTCCTGTCCGACGACGTCGGCGTGCACCGCCCCTACGACGCCGCGGGGCACACGGGCACCCGGTACGCGTTCACCTACGTCGACCAGGTCGTCGACGCGTACCTCGCCGTCGGCATCAAGCCGTTCCTCGAGCTCGGGTTCATGCCGTCGGGGCTCGCGTCGGGGGACGACACCGTGTTCTGGTGGAAGGGCAACATCACTCCGCCGCGCGACCACCGCGAGTGGACGGCGCTGGTCCAGGCGGTCCTGCGGCACCTGATCGCCCGGTACGGGCTCGACGAGGTGCGCACGTGGCCCGTCGAGGTGTGGAACGAGCCGAACCTCGTGAACTTCTGGAAGGACGCCGACCAGGCGGCCTACTTCCGGCTCTACGAGGAGACGGCGCGGGCGGTCAAGGACGTCGACGCCGAGCTCCAGGTCGGCGGCCCCGCGATCTCTCCCGGGGCCGACGCGTGGTGGGCGCCGTTCGCGGACTTCGTCGCCGACCGCGACGTCCCGTGCGACTTCGTGTCCTTCCACGCCTACACGTCCGGGCCGGCGCAGCACGTGCCGTTCGGCACCTACCAGACGCTCCGCCGCCCGGAGAGCCTGCTCGAGCAGTTCGGTCGGCCCGCCGAGCTCCTGGCGGGCACGACGCTCGCGGGCAAGCCCGCGCACGTCACCGAGTTCAACAGCTCGTACCGCCCCGACAACCCCGTGCACGACACCGCCTTCAACGCGGCGTACCTCGCTCCGGTCCTCGCGGGCGGGGGCGACCTCGTCGACTCGTTCTCCTACTGGACGTTCTGCGACGTCTTCGAGGAGGAGAACATCCCGACCTCGATCTTCCACGGCGGCTTCGGGATGCTCGCGCACCGTCAGGTCAAGAAGCCGACCTACCACCTCTACGCCTTCCTGGCGCGCATGGGCGCCGACGTCCTCGCGCGCGGCGGCGACCACCTCGTGACCCGCGACGCGTCGTCGGGCCGGGTGACCGTGCTGGCCTGGCAGCCCGTCGGCGGGACCGACGACCCGGCCGAGCCCGAGACGCACACGCTCCGCCTGTCCGTCCCCGTCGGGCCCGCGGGCGGTGGCCCCGCGCCCGCGACGGCCTACGCGCACCGGTCCGACGTCGACGACGAGTCGGGCAACGCGTTCACGGCCTGGCGGCGGCTCGGCCGCCCGGCCTCGCCGACGCTCCGCCAGCTCGACACCCTGCACGAGGCCGCCGAGCCCGGGCGCTCGCACTCCTCGCTGCCCGTCACGGACGGCCGGGTCGACCTCACGCTCACGCTCCGGAGGCACGGGGTGACGCTCGTCGAGCTCGACCCCGTCGCCGACGAGACCCCCTCCTGGCTCGACGACGCCCGCATCCTCGGGCGCACCGGCTCCGAGGACGCGGGGCTACGGTGACCGCCATGAACCCCGACGACGACGTCCGCCGCACCGCGCCCCACGACCGGGACAGCGCGCCCGAACGGCCCGGGCCCCACGTCCCCGGCGACCTCGGCCACGGCGCGCTCGGCCGGCTCACCGCGGTCGTGTACTGGTTCGCGGTCGTCACGGTCCTGCTGGCGCTCGCGTGCGTGCCGACGATCGTCCTGCTGCTCCTCCTCGACCGGGCGTGGAGCAACGTGCTGCTCGGGGCGGTCTTCGCGATCCCGGTCGGACCGGCGCTGTCCGCCGCCCTCTACACGATGCGCGACCGCGAGCGCCTCGGGCGCGACGCCGATGCCGAGCTCGCGCCCGCCCGCTCGTTCGTCCGCGGCTACCGGCTCGGCGCCGCGGACGTGCTCCGGGTGTGGGCCCCCGCGCTCGTCGTGCTCGGCATCATCGGGCAGGTCCTCGCGAACGCCGACGCCGCCGGCGTGAGCGGCGCGTACGCCGTCGTGCTCGCGGTCATCGCGCTCGGCGTGCTCACGTGGGCGCTCCACGCCGTCGCGATCGCGACCTTCTTCAGCTTCCGCACCCGTGACGTGGCCCGGCTCGCCGCCCACTACCTGATCCGCTTCCCGGTCGTGTCCTTCGGCGTCGTGTCGCTCGTGGTCGTCGCCGGTGCCCTCGTCTGGCTGGGCACCGAGGTGCTGCTCGCGCTCGTCGGCGGCGTCTGGGCGTGGTTCTGGTACCGCGGCGACCAGCGCCTGCTCGACGACGTCCGCGACCGGTTCACCACCCCCGACAACTGACTGGAGATCTCGTCCCATGACCCTCGCGCCTCCCAAGATCCCGTTCGGCGGCGACTACAACCCGGAGCAGTGGCCCCGACCCGTCTGGGACGAGGACTGGTGGGCGTTCGGGAAGGCGTCGATCGACACCGTGACCCTCGGGGTCTTCGCCTGGTCGTACCTGCAGCCCGCCGAGGACACCTACGACTTCGCGCGCCTCGACGAGATCGTCGCGGAGGCCGTCGCGCACGACGCGACGATCGTCCTCGCGACCGCGACGGGCGCGATGCCGCCGTGGCTCGCGCACCAGTACCCGGAGGTCAACCGAACCGACTTCGAGGGCCGGCACCACGTCTACGGGCAGCGGCACAACTTCTGCCCGAGCTCGCCGGTGTTCCGGCGGCTGTCGGTCGAGCTCGCGGGCCGGATCGCGCAGCGGTACGCGGGCACGCCCGGGCTCGCCGCCTGGCACGTCGGGAACGAGTACGGGGGAGCGTGCTACTGCGAGCACTGCGCCGCGGCGTTCCGCGTGTGGCTGCGCGAGCGCTACGGCACGATCGAGCGCCTCAACGACGCCTGGAACGCGACGTTCTGGTCGCACCTGTTCTCGGACTGGGAGCAGGTCGTGCCGCCGAACGCCCTGAGCGAGCACTGGCGCGGGCCCAACCACACGGCCTTCCAGGGCATCACGCTCGACTACCGCCGGTTCATGTCCGACCAGCTCCTCGCGTGCTACCGCGCGGAGAAGGACGCGATCCGCGCCGTCGACGCCACGACCCCCGTGACCACCAACTTCATGGGGATCTACCAGCCGATCGACTACCACCGGTGGGCGCCGCACCTCGACCTCGCGTCGTGGGACAACTACCCGCCGGGGACCCGCGAGCACGCGCGCATGGCGCTGGCCCACGACCTCATGCGCGGCCTCAAGGACGGCGCCCCGTTCTGGCTCATGGAGCAGACGCCGACCATCACGGCCTCGCGCGACGTCAACCCGGTCAAGCGGCCGGGCGTCATGCGCCTGTGGACGTGGCAGGCCGTCGCGCACGGCGCCGACGCCGCCCTGTTCTTCCAGATGCGGCAGTCGCGCGGCGCGTGCGAGAAGTACCACGGCGCCGTCCTCGACCACGCCGGCCGGACGGACACCCGCGCGTTCCAGGAGGTCGCCGGGCTCGGAGCCGAGCTCGCGACGCTCGGCGACGCCGTCCTGGGGGCGCGCACGCCCGCCCGCGTCGCGCTGGTCTTCGACTGGGACTCCTGGTGGGCCGTCGAGATGACGGACGGCTTCAACCGGCACGTGTCGTACGTGCACACGGTGCTGCAGTACTACCGGGCGCTGTGGCGGGCGAACGTCGGGGTCGACGTCGTGCCCGTGACCGCCGACCTGTCCGGGTACGACGTCGTCGTCGCGCCGCTGCTCCACCTGCTCAAGGGTGACGTCGCCGCGCGGCTCGAGGACGTCGCGCGCCGCGGAGGCAGCGTCGTCTCGACGTTCTACGCGGGCCGGGTCGACGAGGACGACAACGCGTTCCTCATGGACGCCCCCGGGCCGCTGGGCGCGCTGTTCGGGCTCCGGGTCGACGAGACCGACTCCGCCGAGCCGGGCGTCGCCAACCCCGTGACCCTGCGTTCCGCGGGTTCCGCCGCCGACGGCGACCCCGAGGTCGTGTCC
>Ga0164242_10006623_pt1 | contig 12739 bp, 8 predicted proteins | sample OricomgcompostMG_FD_108783 | JGI IMG/M metagenome (GOLD analysis project Ga0164242, IMG submission 108783) | Miracle-Growth compost microbial communities from Emeryville, California, USA - Original compost - Miracle growth compost (MG) ... | reverse complement strand
GACCAAGGCGATCGCACTGCTCGGCGTGGTCGCGGTGTGGGTCGCGCTGGCGGTCATCTTCATCCCCAAACTGGCCGACCACGTCAAGCACCAGAACGCCGCGAGCACGACGCAGACGGCGACGAGCTCCGCGGCCCCCGGTAAGGGCAGCGGCAAGGGCGGCAGCTCCGGCTCCGGCGCGGGGAGCTCGGGGTCGGCCGGTTCGGGATCGGGGGGTTCGGGGTCGCACGCCGCGAGCGCGGCAGGCGCATCCAGCGTCCAGCTCAACGGCACCGTCACCGGCAACTCGCCCGCGGGCGTCGACGTGGCCATCTCACCCACCTCGCTCGTGGACGAGAAGGCCGCCGGTGCCACGGAGATCGGGTTCAGCAGCGACGCCACGGAGCCGGTGGGCAAGGTCCCGGGCGGCGCCGTCCTGCTCACCGCGGCGCGTACCGTCCTGCCGGACCGCGCGGTCACCACCGGCGCCGACGGTGCCTGGTCGTTCGCGGGTGTCACGTCGCCGGGCTACTACCTGCTCACCTTCGCCAAGCCCGGCTACCAGACCCAGCGCTACATCGTCGACGCCTCGGCCCAGGTCGCGACCCAGCCGCTGAAGGTCGAGCTGTCGCCCGGGCAGGGATCGCTGCACGGCGTGGTGACCGGCCCGGACGGCCCGGTCGGCGCCGCCCAGGTCACCATCACCGACGGCACCAACACGATCACCACCAGCAGCAACTCCAAGGGCGCCATCGGCACCTGGACGGTGACCGGGCTGTCCACGCCGTCGAGCTTCCTGGTCACCGCGACGAAGGACGGGATGAGCGCCGAGTCCGACCTGGTGACCCTCGCGGCCGGTGGGGACTCGACCGTCGACCTCGACCTCAAACCCGGCGTGGCCGCCCTGACCGGAAAGATCAGCGGCACGGACAGCACCGGTGCGTTCGGCGGGATCGGCAACGTCGGGGTCACCGTCACCAACGGCACCGTGACCCGGACCGCGTCGACCGTGACGACCGGCTCGCTGCTGGGTCACTACACGCTGCCCGACCTCGCGCCGGGGGTGTACACGATCACCATGCGGGCCGACGGCTACCTCACGCAGACCCGTCAGGTGACCATCGCCAAGGGGCAGTCGAAGGCGGCCGTCAACGCCACCCTCAACTCCTCCGCCGCGATCGTCACCGGCACGGTCAACGCCGGCGGCAAACCCGTCAACGGGGCGGGACTCATCCTCACCAACGCCGACAACACCTACAAGATCACCAGCAGCGCGGACGGCAGTTTCCGGTTCAACGGCGTCGCGCCGGGCGTGTACGTGTTGAGCGCGCAGTACTCCGGGCTGACCACGTCCTACCGGTCGGTGACCGCCGTCGTCGGCAAGACCAGCACGTCGGTGACCTTCGCCCTCGAGCCGGAGACGACGGTCAACACCTCCACCATCACCGGCTACGTCGGCAGCGCGACGACCTCCGGCGGGACGCTCGGCTGCCACCCCGGATCGACCGGCGGCACCTGCGAGATCTTCTTCACCCTCACCGACAGCGACGGCGACTCCGTCCCGGTGCACCTCGCGGACGGCCAGCCGTACCAGGCCACCTCCACGATCACGCCGGCCGACAGCGGGCCGACGCCGTACACGCTGTCCGCCGAGCACGGCCTCGCGCCGGGGCTGTACCACCTCACCATCGGGTCGACCGGGTACCTGCCGGCCACGATCACGGTGCGCGTGCCGCTCAACGGTGTCGCCACCGCCCCGCAGGTCAGCCTCTACCCGGCGAACATCATCTCCGGCACGATCAACGCGCTCGGCGACGTCACCACCGGCCTCGACGGGACGGCGTACCGGAACTGCGTCTGGGCGATCCCGGAGGGCTACTCCGACCCGACCGGCACGATCACCCAGCCGCCGACGTCGTGCCCCACCGGTTCCGACGCGCCGAGTCAGGACGGGTGCAGCAGCTTCGGGCACGCCGCGCCGGGCGTCAGCGTGATCGCCAAGGACGACACCTACAGCATCGGCGGCCTGTGCGACGGCACCTACAACGTGTACGTGTTCATCCAGAACCCCGCCTACGGATCACCCCCGCAGCCGGCCAGCGAGACCGTCAGCCACGGCGAGACCCGCGACTACTCGCCCCACGTCCCGCGCAAGGCCCGGGTCGTGCTCACCGTCCACGTCCTCGACCCGTCGACCGGCGACGTCAGCACCGACACCGGCGCCATGACGATCTCGTCGGTCACCTGCACGCCCGCGACACCGGACTCGGTGGCCGCGGCGACCGGAGGCGTGATCAAGACCGACGGGAGCGGCCGCCTCACCGTGTCCGGCATGGACGCCAGCTCCAGCGGCGCCTGCGTCGCCAACGTGTCCGCCGCGGACTCGCCGACCGGCAAGCCGATGACCGGCGGGGTCAGCAACCTGAGCCTGGCCGCCGACACCGACACCGCGGCCACGATCACGCTCACCCAGGGCCTCGGCGCCGTGATCGGCCGGGTGGTCTCGCCGTACGGTGGCGCCACCGACAACCCGGTTCAGACGTCGGTGTCGGTCGTCGGGACGATCGGCTACGACGGCACCGACCCGTTGACGAACGCACCGGCGACCGTCACCACCGACGTGCACGGATGCTTCGCGATCGTCCACGACACGGACTCGGTCGAGGTCACCCCACCCTCCTCGGACGGCTGCGGGAGCGGCCCGCTGCCGAGGTCCGCGGTGGCGGTGGTGCCGCTGGTCAGCCCGTCGGTCTCGCTCAGCGTCGCGGCCACGGTGGGGACGAGCGCGCTGCAGTCCTCGGTCACCGTGAACCCGGCCACGGTGACCACGTTGAGCGTGGCGCCGCTGCCGGCGAGCACCAGCGCGCTCGTGCTGTCGGCGACCGATCCGGCGACGCTCAACCTCGCGGCGGCCAGCGTGCAGGTGACCTCGCGTCCCACCGGGGCAGGGACGGTCACGGTCGACCCGGACAGCGCGGGGAACCTGATCTGGAACGACACGAACGTCGGGGTCGTCAACGAGGCCTGGCCCGGGACCTACACGCTCAGCGCCACGCTGCCCGGCTACACCACCGCAACGGCGACCGTCCGGTGCCCGCTGCCGACCGCCGCGGGGGCCGGCTGCACGGTGGACGCACCCTTCGTGCTGACCGCGCTCGGCACCCTGTCCGGCACGGTCTCCGGCTACGACAAGGGTGCCGACACGAGCACCCCGCTGGTCGGCGCGACGGTCACGGCCACCTGCCTGGCCGGGTCGCTGGCCCCGTGCGCGAGTGCCGGGACGACCATCACCGCGACCACCGACTCCTCCGGTCGCTACAGCTTCACCGGCACGTCCACGCACTTCTTCATGGCCCGCGACCAGTGGAGCCTGTCGGTCAGCGCCACGGGCTACACACCCGGCCCGGCGACCGCCACTGTGAGCCACGGGGAGAACACCAAGGACATCACGCTGAACGCGCTCGGCAAGGTGTCGGGGTACGTCACCGGGCAGACCGCGGGCGGCGCCAGTTCGGTCCCGCTGCCGGGCGCGACGGTGACGGCCACCTGCCTCGCCGGCTCGATCGCCCCGTGCTCGGGAAACCAGCAGATCCGGGTGCTCGCCGACTCAGCCGGCTTCTACTCCTTCACCGGCAGTTCGAGCCCCTACTTCATGGCCGCCGGGATGTGGACGTTCACGGTGAGCGCCGCCGGGTACCCCGACACGACGTTCCCGCCGGTGGAGATCACGTCGGGAAGCAACACCGTCAACCAGTCGCTGGACGCGCTCGGCGCGCTGTCCGGGAAGGTCACCGGCCTGGCGGGTGCACCGCTGCCCGGGGCCACCGTGACGGCAACCTGCGCCAACCCGTCGTCGGCCGGGTCGCCGTGTCCGGCCGACCCCGTCGTCACCACGACCGACCTCTCCGGGCACTACACCCTCACCGGGTCGGACACCAACTACAGCCTGCCGCTGGCCGACTGGACGCTGACGGTCACCGCCACCGGCTACCTGAGCGGGGGCGCCACCACGACCGTGCTGTCCGGGCCCAACACCCAGAACATCACGCTCAGCGCGCTCGGCGCGCTGTCCGGCTCGGTCAGCGGGTTGCTGGCGCGCCCGGCCGGCGACGGCACCGACCAGTCGAAGTTCACCCAGAAGCTGTCCGGCGCCACGGTGATCATCAAGCCCTGCTCGGGCGACCGCTCCAGCTGCCCCACCGGTGACCTTGCCGAGACCGACAGTGGCACGACGACCGCCACCACCGACACCTTCGGCAACTACTCCTTCGCCGGCACCAGCACGCCGTACACGCTGACGCCGGGCAGCTACCAGCTGACCGTCCGGGCCTTCGGCTATGCGCCCACCACCACCGCCGTCGACGTGGCCGGCGGACCCAACACCGCCGCCGCGGTCACCCTGGCGGTGCGGCCGGTCGACCTGCCGATCGGGGTCCGGGTCAGCGGCAGCGGCGGCGCGCTCACCACGCACGTGACGATCAAGCTGACGCGCTCGGACGACTCGGGTACCAGCATCACGCTGGACAGCACCGACGCCGGCAGCGACAAGCTCTTCCATGTCACGGGTGGCCTGATCCCCGCGACGTACAGCGTCACGATCGCCGGGGACGACTCGTCGATCGGCAGCAGCATCCTGGGGACCACCGGGTCGATCACCGTGCCGCTGAGCGACACCGGAACAGCCGCCGAGGCCGACATCCCGGTGACCGTCGTGCAGAGCACGGTGACCGGCGTCGTCACCGGCCCGAGCGGGCAGAGCGGTACCGCCAAGCTCGGCGGGGTGCAGGCCGAACTCGGCACCCTGGACGGCGCCACCGGCGACTTCACGGTGAGCCAGGCGGCCAACGGCAGCGACCTCGTGGTGACCAGCGCGGACGGAAGCGGGAAGATCACTTTCACCGGCGTGCCGAACGGCACGTACGTCGCGCGGATCAACCATCTCGGCCCGCTGGACGGCTACGGCGAGCTCACCACCGCATCGGTGACCGTCGGCTACGGCCAGACCCAGCCGCTGCCAGCGATCTCGCTGCCGCAGGTCACGCGGGACGTCACCGTCAAGGTCACCACCAGCGACGCGGCCGACACCCTGTCCGGGGTGGCGGTGGCCCTGCGCGGCGCGAGCGACCATACGTGGGAGTTCTCCGCGTCCACCCCCGCGCACGACCCCGACAGCACGGTGTGGACGTGGGATCTCGGCCAGGTGCCCGCGGGGAGCTGGACCTTGTCGATCCCGCTGCCGGCCGACCACTACGGCACACCGGCGCCGTCGAGCACGTCCGGCGGCCCCGCTGTGACGTGTGGCAGCACGTCGCCGGTCACCTGCACGTCCGGGACGGTCACCGTGTCCGGCGACCCGACCGACTCCACCGGCCTCGCGCTGAACTACGACCTCGACGAGTACCAGCCCGGCGTGGCGGTGACCGTCCACGCACTACCGCTGGACACCGCCCCGCCGAGCACGGTGAGCCTCAGTGTCGCCGGCACGTCGTACACCGACGACAGCTTCGGCGTCAGCAGCACGTCGAGCACCCTGCCGATCTGGGTGGACGGCAGCCACAAGATCACCGTCGACGCCGGGTCGGCCGGGTGGCCCGCTGGGAGCTTCATGGCGACCGCCGCCGATCCCTCGGACACCATCGCCCTTACCGAGGTGGGCGGCTCGGTGACCGTGCAGCTCGCCGCCTCGCCGGCCTTCCCCGGCACCGCCACCATCTCGCTGGTGCCGCCGGCCGGCGCGGCGGGAGTCACGGCTCCCGCCACCCAGCAGGCGGCCGCGGGCGACAGCGTGACCTTCGAGCAGATCCCGTACGGCAGCGGCTGGAAGGCGCACGCGACCGTGACCTACACCCCGACCGGATCGGGCTCGCCGCCGCCGGTCACGCTCGACGGGGACAGCTCGACGTTCACCGTCAGCGCGACCTCGCCGCCCGGCGCCGTCCCCGTGACGCTGTCGCCCTGACGCTATCAAAAGTGATGGCGTCGGATCATGTCGAACGTGCTGATCCGAGACGTACCAGCGGAGGATCTGGAAGAGATCCGGTCCGCCGCGGCCCGGCGCGGCACCTCGCTGCAGAACTACCTGCGCGAAGCGATGCACGCCCAAGCGGCCTACCTGCGCCGACAGGAGGCACTGACCCAGGCCGCACACCGGCTCCGCGGACGCCGAGCGGTGACGCAGGCTGACCGCGACGCCGTACTCGACGCCGTCGACGCAGCACACTCCGGACGGGCTGAACATCTCAGCGACCCCCAGCGGTGATCGTCGACGCGTCGCTGGTCATCGACGCCGTCGCCGACCCCGGCCCGCTGGGAGATGCGGCGCCGACCTCACCGACGCACTGCGCGACGCCGAAGCGCTCGGCATCACCATCGAAGCCACGCCATGGCCCGACGTGCACCGCGCGTGGACGCTCGCCCCGGCATCCCTGCGCTATGCCGACGCCAGCTACGTCGCCGCCGCTGACCGCCACGAGACCCCGCTGCTCACCACCGACACCCGCATCCAGCACTCCGGCGCACCCGTCACCTGCCAGGTCAGCACCGTCACCCCGACCTGAGCCCCGTGCAGCCACTCGCCGTTCGGCAGCGTCACAGGTCTAGCCGATGACGTGGGTGACCAGCAGGACGATCAGCGTGATCAACGCAGCCACGCCGAAGGCGAGCAACGCCCACACCCACCACGGGGTTCGGCGTTCGGGCTCGACGTAGACCGCGGGCAGCGGCGGCGGCGCGTACACCGGCTCCGGCGGTGGCGGCAGGGGATCGGGTTCGACCAGCTGCATCGGCCGGTGGCACCGGACGCACACCTGGGCCGAGAGCGCGTTCGGCTCGGCGCAGTGCGGGCACGGCAGCGACGCGACGGTGACCTGCCCGACGGTGCCGGGCAGCCGCCGCAGCGTCTCGTCCGCGGAGTGCCGCCCCACGCTGTCGTAGATCACCCGCGACGGCGTCCAGAACAGCGGGTAGTCACAGGAGCGGCAGAAGTCCGCCGCGTCGCGCCGATTGACCGTCACCGTCGCGCTGGTTCCGCACTCCGGGCAGGTCAGCAGCTCGCTCGTCGCGGGAGTGATCACCTCGACGACCGCCGCCGGCTCGGCCGGCCCGGCCGGCCCGGCCTGGACCGGTTCGAAGGTCTGTGTCTGTTGCTCGTCCATCGGCAGCAGCTCACTGCTCATGATGCGTCCCCGCTGCGCTCTCGGCCGGGAACACCCGGCGTTCGCCGACGTACAGCTCCGCCTCGACGTGCGCCGGGACCTCGTCGCGGACGAGCGCGACGAAGTCGGCCTCCGGCATCCAGCCGGTCGAGGCCACTCGCATGCGCACCCAGGCAGTATCCGCTGGGGCGTCGCCGTCACGCCAGACCCCGCCGCCGTCGGTGACCTCGGCCGGGCCGCCGCTGGTGAGTTCGAGGAACCGCTTCAGCCCGGCGGCCGTGCCGCGCCAGGTCAAGGTCGCCGACGCGCTGGCGACGATGCGCCGCTGCAGCTCGTCGGCCAGCGACGGGTCGATGATCTCCGTGCCGATCCAGGACCCGAGCCAGCGCACCATCTCCGTCGGTGCGATCGAGACGTCGACCAGGTGGTCGACGTTGTCGGCGTCCTCCAGCAGCGACGTCCCGACCTCCTGGAAGATCGACACGAACCGCACGAAGAAGTCGCTGTCGAGCATGCCGACCGGCAGCTGGTTGAGCAGCCACTCCGGGCTGCGCCGGGGCCGGGTGCTGACCGCGGCACTGTGTGGCACTGCGAGCGTCATCTAGCGGACCACCACCTGATGCGCGGCTGACAGGAACAGCGAGTGGCGGTCGAGGCGGATGACGTCCTTCGCCGAACCGAGCCGGCGGCCGGTGCGCAGGTCGTACTCGAACAGCAACGCCTCCTCCACCCGCTCGATGCCGTCGACGGTCTCGAGCAACTGCGCGATGACCGCGCCGTTGATGTCGGCGTCGAACGGCCAGCCGGTGCCGTCCGGGCCGCCGGTGAGCGGGTTGATGTAACGGGTGAGCGTGTCGATGGCCCGTTGGCGCACGAGGCCGGTCGGCCGCCCGGGGCCGCTGTGGACGAGGGCGGCCACCGACACGCCCTGGTAGTACGGCGTGGAGACCTCGATCGCCGTGCCGACGATGCGGTGCGCGTCGAGGTGGTCGCCGAGGCGGCGCATCAGCGGGGCGGCGATGGCGAAGTCGTCCAGCTGGTGGTGCGTCGCGTCGCCGCGCACCCGCGGGACGACGAGGAGACGCACTGCTGCGTTGCCCCGGCCGGCCGACAGGCAGCGTGCCCGCGCCACCTCGGCGGAGGACTCCAGGGCGAGCCGCTCGTAGTCGCCCGCGGTGACCGCGCGTTGACCGGTTCGCAGCGTCATCGGCCCGCGTACCTTCGCCTCGGCGACCGTCTCGGCGTCGACCCCGCCGGTCGCCGGTGCCAGGTTGATCACCCCCCGCACGAACGGCACGGACGAGCGCAGCACCGTGAGCGTTGACGCGCCGACGTTGCCCCGGGACCCGCCGCCGTGCCGGTAGCCGGTGACCTTGATCATCGCGCCGTCGCGCGGGATCACGCCGTGCTGGCGGACGGTCCCGTCGGCGTAGCGCACCCGCGGGCCGAAGCGGACCGCACCGGTGCCGCTGTCCCAGACGTAGTGGTGATCGTGCGGGCCGGACGCCGCGAAGTCGGCTACCTCGGTCCAGTCGACGGTGCCGTCGGCGTCCACGACCTGGACGAACTCCGTCTCGCGGCGCGGCAACACCGGGGTGTGCGAGACGACGAACGACTGCCCCGGGCTGCCGTCGCTGCGGCCGATCGTCTCGGTGTCGACGGACTCGGAGTGCTCCGCGGACACGGTCCCGCCCAGCGCCGCTACCGAGACACTGTGGACCCGCGGCGAGTTCTGGTAGGTCGGCTGGCCGGGAGCGGGCACCAGCAGCCGGGCGCGCAGCCAGTAGGACGCCTCGTTGCCCACCGTGATCAGCTGGTGCTCGGTGGGCACGAGCAGCACGATCTCGCCGTTGCGGTTCAGGCCGCCGGTCGAGTCCTCGTTCACCGGCGCGGCGATCCACCCCTCGCCGTTCCAGACCTCCCAGACCAGCGGCGGGTTGCGCGGGTCCACGCCGATGCCCTCGGCCTGGGCCTCCAGGCTGAGCCGGATCACGCAGCCCGCGAGGCTCTCGGCGAAGCCGAGGTAGAACGCATCGCCGGGCGTGAGCACCTCGGAGGGGAAGCAACGCACCCCGTTGATGTCGTAGCGCAGGTCGTCCCACACGTCGGTGACCCGTTCGTCCGCGGTCATCGTCTTGGCGCTGCGCAACTGCGGTGGCGCGATCACCAGGTCCGCCGCGGTGGTGAACACGACCGCCTCGGCGCTGCCGCTGCTCGCGCCGAGCGCGGTCATCACCTGGGTGTTGGCCGGGACGACGACGGGCGCCTCCAGGACCGTCGAGAGCCAGAAGGTGAGATCGGCTCGCGCGACCGAGGGCGGGAACGGCTCGATGCCGACCATGTTGAGGAAGTGCACGTAGAGCCGTTCGGGCACCTGATTGACGCGGTAGAGCACCATCTCGCTCATCCACGCGAACAGCTCGATGAGCGCGACCCCGGGGTCGGAGACGTTGTGGTTGGTCCACTCCGGGCAGAAGCGCGGGATGAGCCGCTTGGCTTCGTCGACGATGTCCTGGAACTTCCGGTCGTCGAGTTCGGGGGCAGGCAGGGGCATGATCGCGCTCGCTATTCGGAGTCGTGCGGGATGACGTAGAACGGGTAGACGAGGTTGCGGCGGTCGTTGGTGGCGCGGACCCGGTAGCGGACCTGGATGTGCACCAGGCCGCTGTCCCTGCTGTCGGCCGAGGGCAGTACCTGCTCCACCTCGACGCGTGGTTCCCACTGTGCGAGCGCGTCGCGGACCGCCTCGGCGATCAGGCCGAGCAGGTTCGGCGTGATCGGTTCGAACAGCAGGTCCCAGATGCGGCACCCGAACTGGGGACGCATGACCCGCTCGCCCGGGGCGGTGAGCAGCACGATGCGCATCGACCGGTCGAGGTCCTCCGGGCCGTCGGTCAGTTTGATCGCGCCGGTGTGGTCGGTCGTCATCGGCCAGCTGAACCCGCGGCCGATGAACGAGGCGTCGTAGTGGACGGTGTCGTCGGCGCGGGTGGGTAGTGATTCGGTCATCAGTTGATCGCCACCATGCCGCCCTTGAGCCCCAGCGTCCCGCCGCCGTCGACGGTGGCGCTCGCATTGGCCTTCACGTCGATCATCGCTGCCTGCAGCGCCACCTTGGCGTCGCTCTTGAGCTCGACGCCCGCGGTGCCCTCGACGCTGACCTGCGACTGCGCCTTGATGGTGACCTTGTTGCCCTCGATGGACACGTTGCCCTGCTCGTCGATCGCGAACGTCGCGCCGCCGGCCTTGATCGAGATCGGCTTGCCCTGCGCCAGCTCGAGATCGAACCGGTCCGCGCCGAGCCGGAGTTTGTGCTCGCCGCCGGCGAGTTGCAGCAGCAGATGTTGTTGGGCGGGCCCGTCGCCGTCGCCCATCTCGATGACGTGCCCGAGCCGGGACATGATGCGCCGGTAGCCCACGACGTTGTCCTTGACCGCTGCGGTGCCGGTCGGCAGGGTGTTCTTCTGGCTGTACAGCCCGCCGAGGACGACCGGCCGGCGCGAGTCGCCACGCTCGAAGCCGACGAGCACCTCGTCGTTCACCTCGGGCTGGAACACCGACCCGCGGCCCTTGCCGACACCGAGTCCGACCACCCGGGCCCATGCGCTGTCGACGGTTCCGCCGGACGCCGCATACGTCACCTTGACCCGCCCCACGTTGTCCGGGTCGTCCAGGTTGGACACGGTGGCGGTCAGCAGCCCGCCGATCTCGAACCCCGGGTCCGGCGTGCTCGGCCCGAGCGTGTCCACCAGCCCGCCGGGTCGGATCGGCCCGGCGACGAAGCGGGTGTAGAAGCCGTCCCAGCGGTAGATGTGTTCCACCTCGCTGACCGTGTAGCTGCCGGACGCGGGGCCTGCTCCAGTGACCTCGACCCTGGTCATGAGCTTGATCGCGGGGTTGATCAGCGTCGTGCCGCGCGCCACGATCGCGCTGGACGTGATGTCGTTGTACAAGGCGGTGGCGATGTTGCCTGCCTCGCTCGTGTCCTCCGGGTTGAGGTCGAAGCTCGACTGGGTCGACGAACGCAGCGTCGACGGCTTGTCGCCGAGGTAGTCGGACACGAACGCCGAGCTCGCCCGGTCGACCGGAGCCGTGCTCTGCCCGCTCACGTCCTGCTGCGCGTTCGCGTCCCAGCCCTTGACGGCCACCGCGGTGGGGCGCAGTGCCGAGGCGCGTACGGAGAACTCCGACAGCGTTTCCATGAGTGCGAGGGCGACCGAGCCGGTGACGGCGTCCGCGTCGCTGATGGTGAGCGTGGTTCCGTCCAGCCACCACACGGTGCCGGTGCGTTCGGCGATCGTCTGGAGGAACGCCAGGTCGGAGCCGCTCTGCAGCAGGTAGTCGTGGACGGCGCCGATGCTCGACGCCGAGTCCTTCAGCTGCAGGTTCAGCTCGCCGGCGATCTGCCGCAGGACGTCGGCGTAGCTGGACTGCAGGTAGGTCTTGACCCGCGTGCCGAGGGCAAGTGTGCAGCCGTGGTCGTCGACGGTGACCAGCAGCTCGGGAGTGTCGCTCGAGGTCTGCTCCAGACTGACGCCGGTGACCAGTCCGGACAGCAGCATCGACCCGCCCTGGACGCCGATGTCGACCTTCGATCCGAGGCTGAACTTGTTGCTCGCCGACAGTTGATAACCCGCGTCGGCGAAACGCAGGGTCGCGCGGCCGATCAGGCACAGGCCGAGTTCCACGCGCAGACCGGTCATCGAGCTCTGCCAGTTGTCCGGGAGGCTGGCTCCGTCGACCTTGATCTCCGGCGCGGTCGTGGCGACCGCGGTCATGTCGGGCTCTTGCGCGGGATGGTGAGCAGCGCACCGGGGCGGATGGCCAGCGGGTCCTCGATGCCGTTGGCGCCGGCCAGCTCACGCCAGCGGGTGGAGTCGCCGTAGTACTTCGCCGAGATGCGATCCAGCGTCTCCCCGGGCTGGACGCGGTGTACGCGGTGCGGTCGGGGAGTGCCCGAGGTGGGGTTCTGTGGCCCGAAGGCCTGGGACGCCTCGTACTGGCGCAGTTCGAGGTGCATCTGCGCGCGCAGCGGCACACCGGAGGAGGAGAAGTAGGTGAAGCTCAGGCCCAGGTCGCGGACGACCGCCGGGAAGGAGTGCATGTCGCCCCAGTGGAAGGTCACGGTGGCCGGCCGCGCGTTGTTGGTCGTCTCGTCGGTGCCCGGCAGGCTGGTGTCGACGTCCATCAGCGCCATGATCTTGCCGGTGTAGTTGGTGACCGGGGTGCCGTCCGCGGTCGTGTCGAAGATCAGGTCGAGGCGCAGCCAGCCCGAGTCGGCCCCGATGTAGCGCAGCTTCGACACGCCCTTGCCCGGCATCGGGTCGGCGGCCCAGTTGTTCCGACGCCCGAGCGTGATGCTGGAGGGGTTGAACAGGCACGGGATGCGCGTCCCGCTCTCCAGCTGCAGGAAGGACTTTTCGAGTTCGGGCATCAGAACACTCCTGGGGTGTGCCGCCGACCGCGGCGCTCGAGTTCATTGATGACCCGCTGCTCGATCTTCTCGACCACCTTGTCGACGATCTCCTCCAGCTGGCGGGCGGGGATCGCGTCCGCGCCGACGGGGCCGACAGGGTCGAGCGGGTACTCGAGTCCGGAGGCGGCGG
>Ga0164242_10006621_pt1 | contig 12741 bp, 10 predicted proteins | sample OricomgcompostMG_FD_108783 | JGI IMG/M metagenome (GOLD analysis project Ga0164242, IMG submission 108783) | Miracle-Growth compost microbial communities from Emeryville, California, USA - Original compost - Miracle growth compost (MG) ... | reverse complement strand
TGACGATCGAGTACGTCGACGGCAAGCCGACCCGCCTCGACACCGTGGTGGTCTCGAGCCAGCACGCGGCCGACATCGACCTCGACACGCTGCTCAAGCCCGACGTCGAGGAGCACGTGGTCCGTCCCGTCCTCGCGCAGTACGCCGAGGGCCTGGACGTCTCGAACTACCGCCTGCTGGTCAACCCGACCGGACGGTTCGAGATCGGCGGCCCGATGGGCGACGCCGGCCTGACCGGCCGCAAGATCATCGTCGACACCTACGGCGGCTACGCCCGCCACGGCGGCGGCGCCTTCTCGGGCAAGGACCCGTCCAAGGTCGACCGCTCGGCCGCCTACGCGATGCGCTGGGTCGCCAAGAACGTCGTCGCGGCCCAGCTCGCCACCAAGTGCGAGGTGCAGGTCGCGTACGCGATCGGCAAGGCCGAGCCGGTCGGCCTGTTCATCGAGACGTTCGGCACCGAGACCGTGAGCCCGGAGCGGATCTCCGAGGCCGTGCTGCAGACGTTCGACCTGCGCCCGGCCGCGATCATCCGCGACCTCGAGCTCAAGCGCCCGATCTACGCCCAGACGGCCGCCTACGGCCACTTCGGCCGCGAGCTGCCGGACTTCACCTGGGAGCGCACCGACCGGGCCGAGCAGCTCGGCAAGCTCGCCCGCGGCTGATCGCACGACTCCGCTCGATCGCACGACCCGCTCGTCGCGCGGCCCCCGCAGCCTCCGGGCTGACGGGGGCCGTCCGCGTTCTGCGCAACCATCGGAACCGACTGATAGGAACGTCCGCATGACCGGGACGCGGCGGACGGCGGGGCCCAAGGCCGGGCGCACGCCCGCCGCGACCGCGCCGATCGCCCGGCTGATGGTCGACGTGCCGCTGCCGCACCTGGACCGGCCGTTCGACTACCTGGTGCCCGACACCCTCGACGCCGAGGTCACGGCCGGCTCGCGGGTGCGGGTGCGCTTCGCCGGCCAGCTGGTCGACGCCTACGTCCTCGAGCGCGTCGACACCAGCGACCATCCCGGCTCGCTGGCCTACCTCGAGCGGGCCGTCGGCGCCGAGCCGGTGCTCACCCCGCAGACCACCGAGCTGTTCCGAGCGGTCGCCGACCGGTGGGCCGGCAGCTTCGTCGACGTCGTGCGCCTGGGCGTGCCGTCGCGGCACGCGTCGGCCGAGTCGCGCGCGACGCCGGTCCCGACCGCTCCCACGGCGCCGGAGTCGACCGGCTTCGCCGCCTACCGGGCGGGGCCGGCGTTCCTGTCCGCGGTCGCCGGTGGACGTGCCGCGCGGGCGGTGTGGTCGGCCAGACCCGGCGAGGACTGGCCGGCCCGCCTCGCCGAGGCGATGCGCGTCGCGCTCGCCGCGGGGCGCGGTGCGCTGGCCGTGGTACCGGACGCCCGGGATCTCGAGCGGCTCGACCTCGCGTTGAGGTCCGAGCTCGGCGACGGCCGGCACGTCGCGCTGGCGGCCGATCTCGGCCCGGCCGAGCGCTACCGCCGCTGGCTCGCCGTGCGCCGTGGTGCGGTGCGCGCGGTCATCGGCACCCGTGCGGCGGCCTACGCCCCGGTCGCGGACCTGGGCCTGCTCGCGATCTGGGACGACGGCGACGACCTGTACGACGAACCGCGCGCGCCCTACGCGCACACCCGCGACGTCCTGGTGCTGCGCTCGGCGCTGTCGGGCAGCGCGCTGCTCGTCGGCGGCTTCGCGCGCACGGCCGAGGGCCAGCTGCTCGTGGACTCGGGCTGGGCGCACGAGATCGCCGCCGACCGCGCCGCCGTGCGCGCCAGCGCGCCGCGCGTGGTGGCCACCGGCGACGACGTCGAGCAGGCCCGCGATCCGGCGGCGGCCGCGGCCCGGCTGCCGAGCCTGGCCTGGCGCACGACCCGCGACGCGCTCGCCGCCGGCGCACCGGTGCTCGTGCAGGTGCCGCGCCGCGGGTACGTCCCGTCGCTGGCCTGCACCCGCGACCGCACGCCGGCCCGGTGCACGTTCTGCTCCGGCCCGCTCGCCGCGACGTCCGGCCACGCGATTCCGGCGTGCCGGTGGTGCGGACGCCCCGCCGGCGACTGGCGCTGCCCGACCTGCGGCAACCGCACGCTGCGCGCGGTCGTCGTCGGCGCGCGGCGCACGGCCGAGGAGCTGGGCCGCGCGTTTCCCGGCGCGACGGTCCGGACGAGCGGCGGCGAACGGGTGCTTGCCACCGTCGAGGGACGTCCCGATCTGGTCGTCGCCACGCCGGGCGCCGAGCCGGTGGCCGAGGGGGGCTACGGGGCGGCGCTGCTGCTCGACGGCTGGGCGCTGCTGTCGCGTGCCGACCTGCGGGCCTCGGAGGAGACGCTGCGCCGGTGGATGACCGCGGCGGCGCTCGTGCGCCCCGGCGGCACCGTGGTCGTCGGTGCCGATGCCGCCGTGCCGGCCGTCCAGGCGCTGGTGCGGTGGGATCCCGCCGGTGCGGCCGCGCGCGAGCTCGCCGACCGGGTCGAGCTGGGCTTCCCCCCGGCGCAGCGCCTCGCCGCGCTGACCGGCACCCCGCAGGCGGTCGCCGACCTGCTCGCCGCGAGCGAGCTGCCGGCGGGCGCGCAGGTGATCGGGCCGGTGCCGGTGCCGGCCGCGGCGACCGGCGGCGCGGTGGTGAGCGGTGCCGCCGAGCGGGCGCTCATCCGCGTGCCGCGGGCCGACGGCGCGGCGCTCGCGCACGCGCTCAAGGTCGGCGCGTCAGCCCGCTCGGCCCGCAAGGCGCCCGATCCGGTCAAGGTCGTCCTGGACGCGCACGACCTGCTCTGATCAGCCGGTCCTAGGCTGCGGTGCGTGCGCGCCGTCTACTTCGAGCAGTTCGGCGGGCCGCTGTCCGTCGAGGACGTCCCCGATCCCGCCTGCCCGCCGGACGGGCTGGTGCTGCGCGTCGAGGCCACCGGACTGTGCCGCAGCGACTGGCACGGCTGGATGGGCCACGACCCCGACATCGCCCTGCCGCACGTGCCCGGGCACGAGTTCGCCGGGACCGTGGCCGCGGTCGGCGCGGACGTCGGCCGGTTCCGGGCCGGCGACCGGCTGACGGCACCGTTCGTCTGCGCGTGCGGGCGCTGCCCGACGTGCCTGCGTGGCGAGCACCAGGTGTGCGACGCGCAGCAGCAGCCCGGCTTCACGCACTGGGGCTCGTTCGCCGAGTACGTCGTGGTCGACGCGGCCGACGTCAACGGCGTCGCGATCCCGGACGGCATGAGCACCGAGACCGCCGCCGGCCTCGGCTGCCGGTTTGCGACGGCGTACCGGGCGGTCGTCGGGCACGGCCGCGTGCGGGCCGGGGACTGGGTCGCCGTGCACGGCTGCGGCGGCGTCGGGCTGTCCGCGGTGATGATCGCGGTCGCGGCCGGCGCGCGGGTGGTCGCGGTCGACCCGTCCGAGGTCGCCCGGGATCGCGCGACCTCGCTCGGCGCGGCGCTGGCGTTCGACGCGTCCGATCCTGGGCTCGTCGCCGCGGTGCGCGAGCTGACCGGCGGGGGAGCGGCGGTGTCGATCGACGCGATCGGCGGCGCGGCGTCACTCGCTGCGTCGGTCGCCTGCCTGGCCAAGCGCGGCCGGCACGTCCAGGTCGGGTTGCTGGGCGGGGACGCGACGGTGCCCGCCGAGGTGATCTCGCTGGCCGTCGCGCGTGAACTCGAGATCGTCGGCAGTCACGGCATGGCCGCGCACGACTATCCGGGGATGCTGGCCCGCATCGCCGCCGGCGAGCTGGACCCGGGATCGCTGGTGCGGCACCGGATCGGGCTGGCCGACGCGCCGGCGGCCTTGGCCGGTCTCGGCACCGCGGTCGTCGACGGCATGACGATCATCGACCCGACCCGCTGAGCCCGCCCGCCCCGAACAGATTCGGGCCCACCGGCGCGACACGCGGTGTCGCGGCGGCAGGCCCGAATCTATCGAGGTGCGGATCAGGCGTCTGCCAGCGCGCCGTCGCCGGAGTCCGAGCGTCCGGTGACCGCGTCGTCGAACGCGACCTCCTCGCCCGGCACCGCCGGAACCGCCAGCGCGTCGCCCTCGCGGGCGACCGACTCGCCGAGCCCCTCGATGTGCACGCTGCCGTCGGCGTCCTCGTGGACGAACCGGGCTCCGCGCATCAGCGAGGCGCCCGCCGCAAGCAGCAGCATGATGATCGACGCGGTGAACGCGATCGCGATGCCGTGGCTGAACGGGGCGGAGATCAGGTTCGGGAAGAACGAGTGGTCGTCGTAGATCCGGTGCGCGACCGCGCCGTGCTGGCCGGGCACCAGTTCCGCGATCGGGTTGTCGCCGAGGAACGCGGCGAACAGCAGACCGACCGGCGACGCGTGCGAGGCCTGGTTCGCCAACGACGGGTCGACGCCCGCGGCGGTGAGCCCGTGCGACATCGCGTTCGGCAGGCGGCTCGCGAGCCCCACGGCCATCAGCGTGAAGAAGCCGCCCATCGACAGCACCATGCCGGCGTTCATGCCGGTCGCGCGAACGCCCGAGGCCGCACCGCGCGATGCGGCCGGGACGGCGTTCATGATCGCGGCGGAGTTGGGCGCGGCCATCAGGCCCATGCCGATGCCGTTGAGCGCCAGCAGCGCGGCGAACAGCACGTAGTTGAAGTCGGCAGGCAGCAGGATCAGGCCGAGGAACGTGCACGCCGTCAGCAGCAGGCCGCCGGTCGCGAACGCCCGCGCGCCGAACCGGTCGGACACCGCGCCGGACGCCGGGCCGGCCAGCAGGAAGCCGACGGTCAGCGGCAGCATGTAGATGCCCGCCCACAGCGGGGTGTCGGCGAAGTTGTAGCCGTGCAGCGGCAGCCAGATGCCCTGCAGCCAGATGATCAGCATGAACTGCAGGCCACCGCGCGACATCGACGCGAGCAGGTTGACCGCCTGCCCGGCAGCGAACGCGCGGATGCGGAACAGCTTCAGGTCGATCATCGGCTCGGCGACCCGGGTCTCGATGACGCAGAAGACGATCAGCAGGACGACACCGCCGATGAGGCCGGACAGCACCTTGGGCGACGTCCAGCCCATCGTGTGACCGCCGTAGGGCTGCAGGCCGTAGGTGATCGCGACGAGCACCGCGATCAGGCCGACGCCGAACGTGACGTTGCCCCACCAGTCGATGCGGGTCTTGCGGGACGGGTCGCGCGGCTTGTCGTGCAGCGTGCGGTAGCCCATCCAGGTGCCCCAGATGCCGACTGGGACGCTCACCCAGAACACCGCCCGCCAGTTCCACTCGGAGAGCACGCCGCCGATGACCAGGCCGAGGAACGAGCCGGCCAGCGCCGAGACCTGGTTGACGCCGAGCGCGAAGCCGCGGCGGTCGGGCGGGAACGCGTCGGTGATGATCGCGGTCGAGTTCGCGGTCAACATCGCGCCGCCGACGCCCTGCACGACCCGCAGGAAGATCAACTCGAGCGCGCCGGCCGAGCCGCCGTTGGGCACGAGCGCACAGCAGATCGAGGCGATGGTGAAGATCAGGAAGCCGAGGTTGAACAGCTTGGCGCGCCCGTACTGGTCGCCGAGCCGGCCGAACGTCACCACGAGGACGGCCGTGACGAGCAGGAAGCCCATCAGCATCCACAGCAGGTAGGAGATGTTGGCCGGCGCCAGCGGGTCGAGGCCGAGACCCTTGAAGATCGCGGGCAGCGAGATGAGCAGGATGGACGAGTTCAGCGTGGCGGCCAGGATGCCGACGGTGGTCACCGAGAGGGCGACACGCCGGTCATGGGCTTCGGAGTGGGGCACAGGTGTCCTCAGGATCGTTTCCCGGATTGTTCGTTAGCCATGCTAACTAATCGGAAATCCGGCCGTCCATCGCGCACTCCGTAGAATTGGTCACCATGTGCGTCCCGCCCGCCCGCCGCGTCCCGGCCGTCCACCGAGGCGTGCGCCGATGACCGTCACGCCGATCCGCCTTTTCGGCGACCCCGTCCTGCGCACGCCCGCGGAGGTCGTGACCGACTTCGACAAGGAGCTGCGCCAGCTGGTCGCGGACCTCACCGAGACGATGCTCGCCGCGCCCGGGGCGGGGCTTGCCGCGCCGCAGATCGGCGTGGGGCTGCGGGTGTTCACCTACCACGTCGACGACGAGCAGTCCGGCCATCTCGTCAACCCGGTGCTGCACTTCCCGGACGAGGAGTTGCAGGACGGCGAAGAGGGCTGCCTGTCCATCCCCGGGCTCTCGTTCGACTGCGTGCGCAAGCAGCACGTGGTCGCGCACGGGCAGAACATGTACGGCGACCCGGTGACGATCGAGGGCACCGCGCGCCTGTCGCGCTGCATCCAGCACGAGACCGACCACCTCGACGGCGTGCTGTTCGTCGACCGGCTCGACGCCGAGACCCGCAAGGCGGCGATGCGGGCGATCCGTGAGGCGTCATGGTCCGGGTTGAGCTCGGCGTCGGGACTCGCCGCGCCGACGGTCAAGCTCAGCCCGCACGCGAGCCGTTGAGGATCGCCTTTGCCGGCACGCCCGAGCCGGCCGTCCCGGCCCTGCGTGCCCTGCTCGACTCGCCGCGTCACGAGGTCGTCGCGGTGATCACCCGGCCGCCGGCACGGTCCGGGCGCGGGCGGCGCGAGACCGTGTCCCCGGTCGCCGCGCTCGCGGCCGAGGCGGGTCTGCCCGTGTACACGCCTGCCAAGCCGGGTCAGCCCGACTTCGTCGAGACGCTGCACAGCCTGGCTGTGGAGTGCATCCCGGTCGTCGCCTACGGGGCGCTGCTGCCGCAGTCGGTGCTCGACATTCCACAGCACGGCTGGGTGAATCTGCACTTTTCCTTGCTGCCCGCGTGGCGCGGCGCGGCTCCCGTGCAGCACGCGATCCTCGCCGGCGACGACGTCACCGGAGCGTCCACGTTCCGCATCGAGGCCGGTCTGGACACCGGCCCGGTCTTCGGCATGGTCACCGAGGCGATCCGCCCCGACGACACGTCCGGCACGCTGATGGCGCGACTCGCCGACTCCGGCGCCGGGCTGCTGGTCGCGACGCTCGACGGCATCGCGGACGGCACGATCGAGGCGCGTCCGCAGCCCGCCGACGGCGTCTCGCTCGCCGGCAAGATCACCGTTGCGGATGCCGAAGTGCCGTGGGCGGCACCCGCCCGCCACGTCGACCGGCTGATCCGGGCCTGCACGCCGGCGCCGGGAGCATGGACCACGTTCCGCGGTGAGCGGCTGAAGCTCGGGCCGGTGCGCCAGCGCGGCGCGAACGCGCTGGCCCCCGGCGCGATCGAGGCGGCGAAGTCCGGTGTCGCGGTCGGCACGGCGACCTCCGAGGTCGAGCTCGGCTGGGTGCAGCCTGCAGGTAAGAAGCCGATGCCCGCGGCCGACTGGGCGCGCGGGGTGCGCCCCGGCACCGGCGAGCTCTTCGGTGGCTGAGGCCCGCGGCCCGCGCCGGCCCGGCCGCCGGCCGTCGACCGGCCCCGCCGCGCGCGGAGGCTCGCGGCCACCGTCGCGTCCCGGCCCGCCGCCGTCGGCCGACCCGTCCCGGCGCGTCGCCTACCTGCTGTTGCGCGCGGTCGACGCCGAGGGCGCGTACGCGAACCTCGTCCTGCCGTCGCTGATCTCCGAACACCGACTGGCGGGCCGCGACGCCGCGCTCGCGACCGAGCTCGGCTACGGCACCGTGCGGGCGGCCGGCACGCTCGACGAGATCCTGGCCCGCTGCGTCGACCGGGCGCTGGACGAGCTCGACCCCGCGGTGCGCGATCTGCTGCGGCTCGGCGCGTACCAGTTGCTGCGTACCCGCATCCCGGCGCACGCCGCGGTCGCGACCACGGTCGACCTCGCCCGCGCGACGGGCAGCGTGCGGGCGTCCGGGCTCGTCAACGCCGTCCTGCGCAAGGTCGGCACCGATGACTGGGACGGCTGGACCGCACGCCTGAGCGAGGACGGCGAACCGCTGCGGCGGCTGGCGGTGCGCACCGCGCATCCGCAGTGGATCGCGGCCGCGTTCGCCGACGCACTCGGCGGGGATCTGGACGAGACGGCCGCGGCGCTGGCCGCCGACGACGAGCGGCCGCAGACCCACCTCGTCGCCTGGCCGGGACGCATCGACCGCGCCGAGCTGCTCGCCGAGTCCGGCGGCACGCCCGGCCCGTACTCGCCGTTCGCGATCCGCCTCGACGGTGGCGATCCCGGCGCGCTCGCCGCGGTACGCGGCCGCCTCGCCGCCGTGCAGGACGAAGGCAGCCAGCTCTGCGCGCTGGCCCTCGCGGCAGCACCGCTCGACGGACGGGACGAGCGGTGGCTCGATCTGTGCGCCGGTCCGGGTGGCAAGACCGCGCTGCTCGCCGCACTCGGCGCGCCCCGGGGCGTCCGCCTCGAGGCCAACGAGCTGCGCCCGCACCGCGCGGAGCTCGTCCGCAGCGCGACGGAGTTCTGGCAGGTGCCGGTTTCGGTCGGCGACGCCCGCGAGGTGACGCCGACCGACGGCGGCTGGGACCGCATCCTGCTCGACGCGCCGTGCACCGGGTTGGGCGCGCTGCGGCGGCGACCCGAGGCGCGGTGGCGCCGCGACCCCGGCGACGTCGCGCAGCTCGCCGAGCTGCAGACCGGCCTGCTGCGCCACGCGCTCGAGCTGCTGCGTCCCGGCGGCGTGGTCGCCTACGTGACCTGCTCGCCGCATCCGGCCGAGACGACCGCGGTGGTCTCGGCCGTCGTCGCGGACGGACGGGCGGAGCTGATCGACGCGCGGCCGGCGTTCCCCGGCGTCGACGACCTCGGTGCCGGGCCGACCGTCCAGCTGTGGCCGCACCGGCACGGCACCGACGCGATGTTCTGCGCCCTGCTCCGCCGCCCCTGCTGATCCAGTGGTCACTTGTGCGTCCAGTGGTCACCTACAACTGACCACTGGAGGCCCTAAGTGACCACTGGACGGGCGGACGGGCGCGGGACGAGGCATTCCCGACCGACTCACTAGGCTTGCGGCCATGACGAACGTGGGCCGTCCGGAGCCGATGATCGCACCGAGCATCCTGTCGGCCGACTTCGCGCATCTGGCCGACGAGGCCGACGCGGTCGCCAACGCGGACTGGCTGCACGTCGACGTCATGGACGCGCACTTCGTCCCGAACCTGACGCTCGGGCTGCCCGTCGTGCAGAGCCTGCGCAAGGCGACCGACCTCCCGCTCGACTGCCACCTGATGATCGACGACCCGGACCGCTGGGCCCCGGGCTACGCCGAGGCGGGCGCCGCCAACGTGACGTTCCACGTCGAGGCCGCGGCCGACCCCGTCGCCACGGCGCGGGCGATCAAGAAGGCGGGCGCGCTCGCCGGGCTGTCGGTGAAGCCGGGCACGCCGCTCGAGCCGTACCTCGAGGTGCTGCGCGAGTTCGACACGCTGCTCGTCATGACCGTCGAGCCGGGCTTCGGCGGCCAGCAGTTCATGGCCGAGGTGCTGCCGAAGGTCCGGCTCGCGCGCGAGCAGGTGCAGTCCGGGCACCTGCGGCTGTTCGTCGAGGTCGACGGCGGCATCGCCGAGGACACCATCGCCGCCGCTGCCGAAGCCGGCGCCGACGTCTTCGTCGCGGGGTCGGCCGTCTACGGCGCCGAGGATCCCGGGAAGGCCGTCGAGGCGTTGCGCGTTCAGGCACGTGGTGCGATGTACAACCCCGGCTGAACAGCCGGCAGGACGTGCGACCAGACGCGAATGGAGAGCCGGTGCAGCTGACCGACGCCGAGCAGGCCGCGCTGCTGCGTGCCGTCGCGCTGGGTGAGAGCGTCCGGGGGCGGACGAGCCCGAACCCGCCGGTCGGTGCGGTGCTGATCGACTCCGCGGGCGCTCTGGTCGGCGAGGGCGCCACCGCGCCCGCAGGCGGCCCGCACGCCGAGGTCGCCGCCCTGCGCGCGGCGGGGGAGCACGCCCGCGGCGCGACCGCGGTCGTCACGCTCGAGCCGTGTGCGCACACCGGGCGCACCGGCCCGTGCACCGAGGCGCTGATCCAGGCCGGGGTCGCGAAGGTGATCTACGCCGTCGACGACCCGAACCCCGAGGCCGCGGGCGGTGCCGACCGGTTGCGCGAGGCCGGCGTCACCGTCGTCGCGGCGACGTCCGAGGAGGTCGGCGCGCTGCGGCCGTGGCTGCACGCGGTGCGCACCGGACGTCCCTACGTCACCTGGAAGTACGCCGCGACGCTGGACGGCCGGGTCGCCGCCACCGACGGCACGTCGCAGTGGATCACCTCGCCCGCGTCGCGCGCGGACGTCCACGAACTGCGCGCCACGGTCGACGCGATCGTCGTCGGCAGCGGGACCGTCCTGGCCGACGACCCGCACCTGACCGTCCGCGACGCCGACGGTGCCCTCGCCGACCACCAGCCGCTGCGCGTCGTCCTCGACCGGCGGCACCGCGCGCCGCAGGACGCCCGCGTCTTCGACGGCGCCGCCTCGACGCTGAGCCTGGACACCGCCGTCCCGCGCTTCGCGCTGAAGGCGCTGTTCGACCGTGGCGTTCGTCACGTCCTGCTCGAGGGCGGGCCGACGCTGGCGGGCGCTTTCGTCGAGGATCGCTGCGTCGACCAGGTCGTCGCCTACCTCGCGCCGAAGTTGCTGGGTGGCGGTGCGCACGCCCTCGGCCCGGCAGGAATAGCAACCCTCGCCGAAGCGGTCACACTGGTAGTCGATTCGGTCGATCGGTTCGGTGAGGACGTGCGCATCGTCGGCAGACCGATCTGGCCCGAGGGGGAGTAGCCGATGTTCACCGGCATCGTCGAGGAGATCGGCGAAGTCGCCGCGATCGAGCCGCGCGGCGACTCCGCCGTGCTCTCGATCCGCGCGCGCAAGATCGCCGACGATCTCAGCCACGGCGCGTCCATCGCGGTCAACGGGGTCTGCCTGACGGTCGTCGGCTGGCGTGGCGACGCCCAGGTCGACGTCGACTTCGACGTCATGGGCGAGACGCTCGCGCGCTCGGTCATCGGCAGCCTGCGCGTCGGCGACCCGGTCAACCTCGAGCGTGCGGCGCGCGTCGACGCCCGCCTGGACGGCCACGTCGTCCAGGGCCACGTCGACGGCACCGGCGCGGTGCTCAGCCGCGCGGCCGGCGACGCCTGGGAGTCGGTGCGGTTCACGCTGCCGCCGCAGCTCGCCCGCTACGTCGCAGAGAAGGGCTCGATCGCGGTCGACGGCGTCTCGCTGACCGTCACCGCCGTCGGCGACGACTGGTTCGAGGTCGGGCTGATCCCCGAGACGTTGCGCGCGACGATCCTCGGCACCAAACAGGCCGGTGACCCGGTGAACCTCGAGGTCGACGTCCTCGCGAAGTACGTCGCACGACTGATGGAGACACGACGATGACCGACGAGCCCAGCGACCAGCGCCGCCAGGTGCGGCTCGACAGCGTCGAGCGTGCGATCCAGGACATCAAGGCCGGCAAGGCCGTCGTCGTCATCGACGACGAGGACCGCGAGAACGAGGGCGACCTGATCTTCGCCGCCGAACTCGCGACGCCGGAGCTCGTGTCGTTCATGGTCCGCTACACCTCGGGCTACATCTGCGTGTCGATCACCGAGAACGAGGCCGACCGCCTGGACCTGCCGCCGATGTTCCGTGTCAACCAGGACCGGCGCGGCACGGCGTACGCGGTCACCGTCGACGCGCGCGAGGGTGTCGGCACCGGCATCTCGGCCGCCGACCGCGCGCGCACGATCCGGCTGCTCGCCGACCCCGAGGCGACCGCGGCGGACTTCTCCCGCCCCGGGCACGTGGTCCCGCTGCGCGCCCGCGACGGCGGCGTGCTGCGCCGCCCCGGGCACACCGAGGCCGCCGTCGACCTGTCCGTGCTCGCCGGGCTGCAGCCCGCGGGCGTGCTGTGCGAGGTCGTCAGCGAGAAGGATCCGACCGGCATGGCGCGGGCGGACGAGCTGCGCGTGTTCGCCGACGAGCACGATCTCGCGCTGATCTCGATCGCCGACCTCATCGCCTACCGGCGCCGGTTCGAGAAGCTGGTCGAGCGCGTCGCGGCAGCTCGCGTGCCGCTGCGCTACGGCGAGTTCACCGCGGTCGGCTACAAGTCGAGCTACGACCGGCGTGAGCACGTCGCGTTCGTCTTCGGCGACATCGGTGACGGTGAGGACGTCCTGGTGCGCGTGCACTCCGAGTGCCTCACCGGCGACATCTTCGGGTCACTGCGCTGCGACTGCGGCCCCCAGCTGGACGCCGCGCTCGCGGCCGTCGCGCGCGAAGGACGTGGAGTCGTGCTGTACATCCGCGGGCACGAGGGCCGCGGCATCGGCCTGCTGCACAAGCTGCAGGCCTACCAGCTGCAGGACGCCGGCGCCGACACGCTCGACGCGAACCTCGACCTCGGTCTGCCGGCCGACGCGCGTGACTACGGCACCGGTGCGCAGATCCTGGTCGACCTCGGCATCCATTCGATGCGGCTGCTCACGAACAATCCCGCGAAGCGTGCGGGCCTCGAGGGCTACGGGCTGACCGTGAACGGACGCGTCGGGCTGCCCGTGCACCAGAACCCCGAGAACCTGCGCTACCTGCAGACCAAGCGCGACCGGATGGGTCACGACCTGCCCGGCCTCGCCGACGTCAGCGAGCAGGCATGAGCGGGCACGGGGCGCCGGCGCCGGCTGTGGTGGACGGTGCGGAGCAGTTGCGGGTCGCGGTGATCGCCAGCCTGTGGCACGAGCAGGTGATGGACGGTCTGCTCGACGGCACCCGCCGCGCCCTGAAGGACGCCCGCGTCGCCGACGTCACCGAGCTGCGAGTGCCGGGCACGTTCGAGCTGAC
>Ga0164242_10006620_pt1 | contig 12741 bp, 10 predicted proteins | sample OricomgcompostMG_FD_108783 | JGI IMG/M metagenome (GOLD analysis project Ga0164242, IMG submission 108783) | Miracle-Growth compost microbial communities from Emeryville, California, USA - Original compost - Miracle growth compost (MG) ... | reverse complement strand
ACCTCCGCGCGCCGAATGTCCTTGGTGAATTGTCTTCGGTCGGTGCGGTGTTGGTCGCCGTCGTACTCGACCGCCAGTTTGATGTCCTCCCAGCCCATGTCGAGACAGGCGATCAGCGCACCGTATTGGCGAACCGGTAGCTGCGTGCGCGGCCGCGGGAAACCCGCGCGGAGCAGGAGAAGCCGCAGCCACGTTTCCCGGGGAGACTCCGCGCCCGCGTCGACAAGCGGCAGCACGCTGCGGGCACGGCTGATGCCGCGGCGGCCCCGGTAGCGATCGGCGAGCAACTCGATCTCCAACACCTTCAGCTCGGTTGCGCGCGCCAGCGCGTCGATCGCGGCGACGGCCTTGTCGACGGGGGAGCGGCAGGCGATGTCGAGAGCCGTCCGTGCGGGCGTCGTCACCGGCATGCCTCCGATCGTCTGGATTTCGTCACCGACCAGCCGGTCCGACCACGTCTGGATGCCATCCGGCGGGCGGCGGTACGGGTACAGCAGCTGGGCGGGGGCGCGGTCGTCGATCCATTTCGTGCCGTACAGGGCGGCCGCGGACCTGCCCGCGACGACGCCGCGCCGACGAGACCACAACCAGGCCGACCGGGCGCGCAGTCCGGCGGACAGCGCGGTGCCGGCCGGGACGTACACGTCGGGATGGACCCTGACGAACCGGCTCCGCAGCGCGTACGGGGTCACCAGGCCGGACGCGACGGCCTCGCTTCCGATGAAAGGCTCCGCCATGGCAGGAGTGTGCCGGGGAACCCCGACAAGCGTGCCGAGCGTGCACTGAGCGCGAAAATCGGGCCCGAAAGTCGCAGTAGGTGCACGTTCGGCGAGAAGAGGAAGCCGGGCGCCCGCCGAGAGGACGCCGGGGCGCACGCCGAGAGGACGCCGGGGCGCACGCCAAGAAGGCGCCCCGCGCGCCGAGCGACCCCCCGACCGGGCTAGCGGTTTTGGAAGTTGGGTTTGCGCTTCTCGGCGAATGCGCGCGGGCCTTCCTTGGCGTCCTCGGACAGGAACACCTTGATGCCGATCTGCGTGTCGATCTTGAACGCCTCGTTCTCGTGCATGCCCTCGGTCTCGCGGATCGCCCGCAGGATCGCCTGCACGGCCAGCGGCCCGTTGTTCTCGATCACCTCGGCGATCTCGAGGGCCTTGGCCAGCGCCTGCCCGTCGGGGACGACGTGCCCGATCAGCCCCATCTCCTTGGCCTCGGCGGCGGTGATGTGTCGCCCGGTCAGCAGCAGGTCGCAGGCCACCGTGTAGGGGATCTGGCGCACCAGTCGCACCGCCGAGCCGCCCATCGGGTACAGGCTCCACTTGGCCTCCGAGATGCCGAACTTGGCGCTCTCGCCGGCCACCCGGATGTCGGTGCCCTGCAGGATCTCGGTGCCGCCGGCGATCGCGGGGCCCTCGACGGCCGCGATCAACGGCTTGGTCAGCCGCCGGCCCTTCAGCAGGGCATCGATTCGCGACGGGTCGTAGCTGCCGTCCTTGAAGGATTCGCCCGGCGGTTTCTTGGTCGCCGCCTTGAGGTCCATGCCGGCGCAGAAGTAGCCACCGGCGCCGGTCAGGATGCAGCAGCGGATGTCGTCGTCGTTGTCGACGCGGTCCCAGGCCTGCACCATGATCTCCATCATTTCGGTGCTCAGCGCGTTGCGCGCGTGCGGCCGATTCAGCGTCACGATGAGGGTGTGACCGCGCTGCTCGACCAGCGCGTCGGGACCGGTTTTTTCGTTTGCTGACGCCTCGGCCACGGGTACCGCCTCTCACTCGACATCGGGCATGAGCTTGCCTCGAAATGTAACACGTTCTAATTTGGTGGCCGTGGCCCTGAATATTGCCGATCTTGCAGAGCACGCCATCGACGCTGTGCCCGACCGTGTCGCCCTGATCTGCGGCGACGAGAAGCTGACCTATGCCGAGCTGGAGGAGAAGGCCAACCGCCTCGCCCACTACCTGCTCGACCAGGGGGTGAAGAAGGACGACAAGGTCGGGCTGTACTGCCGCAACCGCAACGAGATCGTCATTGCCATGCTCGGCATCGTCAAGGCGGGCGCCATCCTGGTCAACGTCAACTACCGCTACGTCGAGGGCGAGCTGCGCTACCTGTTCGACAACTCCGACATGGTGGCGCTGGTCCACGAGCGCCAGTACTCCGACCGGGTGGCCAACGTGCTGCCCGACACCCCCAACGTCAAGACCATCCTGGTGGTCGAGGACGGCAGCGACAAGGACTACCAGCGCTACGGCGGCGTCGAGTTCTACTCGGCGCTGGAAAAGGGCTCGCCCGAGCGGGATTTCGGCCCGCGCAGCGCCGACGACATCTACCTGCTCTACACCGGCGGCACCACCGGGTTCCCGAAGGGCGTGATGTGGCGCCACGAGGACATCTACCGGGTGCTGTTCGGCGGAACCGACTTCGCCACAGGCGAATTCGTCAAGGACGAGTACGACTTGGCCAAGGCCGCCGCCGAAAATCCGCCGATGATCCGCTACCCGATTCCGCCGATGATCCACGGCGCCACGCAGTCGGCCACCTGGATGTCGATCTTCTCCGGCCAAACCACGGTGCTGGCACCGGAATTCAACGCCGACGAGGTGTGGCGCACCATCCACGAGCACAAGGTCAACCTGCTGTTCTTCACCGGCGACGCGATGGCCCGCCCGCTGCTGGACGCGTTGAACAAGGACCACGACTACGACCTGTCGTCGTTGTTCCTGCTGGCCAGCACCGCGGCCCTGTTCTCGCCGAGCATCAAGGAGCGCCTGCTCGAGTTGCTGCCCAACCGGGTCATCACCGACTCGATCGGCTCCTCGGAGACCGGGTTCGGCGGCACCAGCATCGTCGCCAAGGACGCGCCGCACGCCGGCGGGCCGCGGGTGACGATCGACCACCGCACCGTGGTGCTCGACGAGGAGGGCAACGAGGTCAAGCCGGGCTCCGGTGTGCGCGGGCTGATCGCCAAGAAGGGCAACATCCCGGTCGGCTACTACAAGGATGAGAAGAAGACCGCCGAGACGTTCAAGACGTTCAACGGCGTGCGCTACGCCATCCCCGGCGACTACGCACTGGTCGAGGAGGACGGCACGGTCACCATGCTGGGCCGCGGCTCGGTGTCGATCAACAGCGGCGGCGAGAAGATCTACCCCGAAGAGGTCGAGGGCGCGCTCAAGGGGCATCCCGACGTGTTCGACGCGCTGGTGGTCGGCGTGCCCGATCCGCGGTACGGCCAGCACGTGGCCGCCGTGGTGCAGCCCCGGCCGGGGACCCGGCCGTCGCTGGCCGAGTTGGACCGCTTCGTGCGTTCGGAGATCGCGGGATACAAAGTGCCGCGTAGTCTTTGGCTGGTCGATGAGGTAAAGCGGTCGCCGGCGGGCAAGCCCGACTACCGCTGGGCCAAGGAGCAGACCGAGGCCCGCCCGGCCGATGACGTGCACGCCGCCCACGTCTCCGCCTGATCCGGCTGGGTGACCGATTTCGTCAAGCAGCACCCCCGGCCGCCCGAGGGCTTCTTCGGGTGGGAGGCCGCCGGGTTGCGCTGGCTGTCGAGCGTCGACGGCGGCGTGCCCTGCGCCCGGGTGGTGGCGGTCGACGCGACCAGCCTGACCCTGCGCCGGCTGCAGTCGGTGCCCGCCGGCCGGGACGCGGCGCACGAGTTCGGCCGCCGGCTGGCCGTCACGCATGACGCCGGCGCGGCCGCGTTCGGGGCGGGCCCCGACGGATGGGACGGGCCGGGATACTTCGGGCCGCTGTCGCAGCCGTTGCCGATGTCGCTGCGGCGGCACCGGCATTGGGGCAGCTTCTACGCCGAGGAGCGGCTGGTGCCGATGGCCGAGCGCGCCGCGCCGAGGCTGGCGGCCTCCACCCGCGACGCGATCGGCGCCGTGGCGGCCCGCTGCCGGGCCGGTGACTTCGACGACGACGACGGTCCCGCCCGGCTGCACGGCGACCTGTGGAGCGGCAACGTGATGTGGACGCCCGACGGCGTGGTGTTGATCGACCCGGCCGCGCACGGCGGGCACCGCGAAACCGACCTGGCGATGCTGGCGCTGTTCGGCTGCCCGCACTACGACGCCGTGCTGGCCGGCTACCAACAGGTGCGAGCGCTGAAACCGGGCTGGCGCAACCGGATTGGGCTGCACCAGCTCTATCCGCTGCTGGCGCACGTGGTGCTGTTCGGCGGCGGCTACGCGGGCCAGACGGACGCCGCGGCCCGCGCCGCGCTGGCCGCATGACCCCGGTCTAGAGTCGGGTCGCATGACGATCGATGTGTGGATGCAGCATCCCACCGTCAGGTTCCTGCGCAGCGACATGCTGGCCTCGCTGCGGCGCTGGACCGGCGGGTCGATCCCCGACACCGACATCCCCATCGAGGCGACCCTGGCGTCGATGGACGCCGCCGGCGTGGGCTACGGGCTGCTCAGCGCCTGGCGCGGTCCCAACGGGCAGGATCTGGTGTCCAACGACGAGGTGGCGCAATGGGTCGCCGCGCACCCGAATCGGTTCGCCGGCCTGGCCGCCGTCGACCTGGACCGCCCGATGGAAGCCGTCCGCGAGCTGCGACGCCGGATCGCCGACGGCGGATTCGTCGGCCTGCGGGTGGTGCCGTGGCTGTGGAACGCCCCGCCCACCGATCGCCGCTACTACCCGCTGTTCGCCGCGTGCGTGGAGGCCGGAGTGCCGTTCTGCACCCAGGTCGGGCACACCGGCCCGCTGCGGCCGTCGGAGACCGGCCGCCCGATTCCCTACATCGACCAGGTGGCCCTGGACTTCCCGGAGCTGGTGATCGTCTGCGGCCACGTCGGCTACCCGTGGACCGAGGAGATGGTCGCGGTGGCCCGCAAGCACGAGAACGTCTACATCGACACCTCGGCCTACACCATCGAGCGGTTGCCGGACGAACTCGTCAGGTTCATGAAAACCGGGACCGGGCAGCGAAAAGTGTTGTTCGGCACCAACTATCCGATGATCACCGCCGAGAATGCGTTGGCGGGACTGGACGGACTCGGGCTGTCCGACGAGGCCCGGCGGGATTTCCTGCACGGCAATGCCGAGCGGGTGTTCAGACTGGAGGCAGCCACGTGAACGGTGCTCAGGCGCTGATCCGGACCCTGGTCGACGGCGGCGTCGACGTGTGTTTCGCCAACCCGGGCACGTCGGAAATGCACTTCGTCGCGGCGCTGGACAGCGTTCCGCGGATGCGCGGCGTGCTGGCGCTGTTCGAGGGCGTGGCCACCGGCGCGGCCGACGGGTACGCCCGCATCGCCGATCGGCCGGCCGCGGTGCTGCTGCATCTGGGCCCCGGGTTGGGCAACGGGCTGGCCAACCTGCACAACGCCCGCCGCGCGCGGGTGCCGATGGTGGTGGTCGTCGGTGACCACGCCACCTACCACAAAAAGTACGACGCCCCACTGGAATCCGACATCGACGCGCTCGCCGGCAGCGTCTCGGGATGGGTGCGCCGGACCAGCGACGCCTCCCAGGTTTCGGCCGACGCCGTCGAGGGCATCGCCGCCAGCCGGTGGGGATCGCAGATCTCCACGCTGATCCTGCCCGCCGACGTGTCCTGGTCCGACGGCGCGCAGCTGTTCTCCACCATGGACGCGCGGCCGGCGGGTGCCGACCCGCTGCTGGCGCCGGAGGTGGTCGAGGTACTGCGCTCGGGGGAGCCGACGGTGATCCTGGTGGGCGGCGACGCTACCCGCCGCGCCGGGCTGGCCGCGGCCGCCCGGATCGCCGCGGCCACCGGCGCCCGGGTGCTGTGCGAAACCTTCCCCACCCGGCTGGAGCGCGGCGCCGGCATCCCCGCCGTCGAGCGGCTCGCCTATTTCGCCGAAGCCGCCGCCGCCCAGCTGGACGGCGCCAAGCATCTGGTGTTGGCCGGCGCCAAGTCGCCGGTGTCGTTCTTCGCCTACCCGGGCATGCCGAGCGATCTGGTGCCCGCCGGTTGCGAGGTGCACGTGCTCGCCGGGCACACCGGCGCGGCGGATGCGTTGAGCGCCTTGGCGGATCAGCTCGCGCCCGGGACGGCGGCGCCGGTGGCGGCGGCGTCGCGCCCGGCCTTGCCGACGGGCCCGCTGACGTCGGTGTCGGCGGCCGACGTGATCGGGGCGCTGCTGCCGGAACGGGCGATCGTCGTCGACGAGTCGAACACCTCCGGCGTGCTGCTGGCACAGGCGACCGCCGGCGCGCCGGCGCACGACTGGCTGACCCTGACCGGCGGGGCGATCGGCTACGGCATTCCGGCCGCGGTCGGTGCCGCCGTCGCCGCCCCGGATCGCCCGGTGCTCTGCCTGGAATCCGACGGCTCGGCGATGTACACGATCTCGGGATTGTGGACCCAGGCCCGGGAGAACCTCAACGTGACCACCGTGCTGTACGACAACAGTGCCTACGACATCCTGCGCATCGAGCTGCAACGCGTCGGCGCCGGATCGGCCCCCGGGCCCGAAGCGCTTTCCCTGCTCGATTTGTCGGATCCCGCAATGGATTTCGTGAAGATCAGCGAAGGCATGGGCGTGCCGGCCCGGCGGGTCAGCACCGCGGAGGAATTCGCCGACGCGCTGCGCGCCGCCCTCGCCGAACCGGGGCCGCACCTGATCGATGCCGTGGTGCCCTCAATAGCGGGCTAGGCTCGGCAGCCGGCTGAGCAGCCAGTCGGTCAACGTGTCGAGCACGTCGACGCCGGTCTCGAACACGCCGTCGTGGGTATCCGCCGCCAGCGCCACCCCCCAGTTTCCCGTCGGGGTGGGGACGACGCCGAACTGCCGGACCAGGTATTCACCGCGGCCGCCGGGGCCCCAACCCCCCTTGGCGGCAAGCCCTTTGGCGGCCAGCCCCCACCGCTGGGTGGGACTGAGGCGCTGCATCATGTCGATCACCTCGGCCGCGTCGGGGATCGTCGACAGCTCCGCGGCGAACCGCGCCTGGCGCTGCAGGCTCCACTGGGTCTGACCGAAAGCGGTGAAGCCACGGCGAAGCCGGCGGGACTCCACCACCGTCGCGGTGTCGCCGCCCTCGGCCACCACGGCCTGGACCTGCCGCGCCGCCTCGGCCGGTTCGCCCAGTTGCGACCACAACTGCTCGGAGGCGCGATTGTCGGATTCGGTGACGGCCTTGGTGGCCAATTCGCGGGCACCCAGCCAGTCCTTGCGCAGGGCCGCGATCGCCAGCGGCACCTTGATCGTCGACCACGCCACCCCCGACCACCAGCTGCCCAGGGAGAACGTGCGGTCCGGGCGGGCGACGGCCACCCCGACCTTCGCCGGCACCGTCGCGGCAAGCTGGTCGAAGCTGGCCTCGAGCGCCAGTTCGAGAGGACGTGAAGTCATGCGCCGCTTCCGGTGTCGGCGCGCGTGACGATGCCGCCGGAGCATGGGGCCGGCGCAGCAACCATCGCGTCTCCTCGTGTCGGCGGCACGTTCATGCAGTGTCGCACAGTGCGGCCGCCGGCGACCGCTAGCCCGACGGCGGCGGTGGGAGCTCGGCGGCGGGAGGAGCTTCCGGCGGTTCGGATTCCGGCGTCGGCGGCGCCCATACCAGCGGCGGGGGCGGCGGCATCGGAGGCGGCGGGGGTGGGTCGGCCGCGGCGCGGCCGGCGCCCAGCCCGAGGCCGCCGGCCAGCGACCCGACCAGTAGCGAACCGGCGATGAGCTTGTGCACCTTCGTCATCCGTCCGAGCCCTTTCTCGTTGCGGCCGAAGCGTATTCGGCGCCGCCGCGTCAGCGGCCGATCTTCCACACCGGGTCACCGCAGTCGACGCCCTGGGCGGCCAACTGCCGCTTGAGCACCTTGAATGTGACCGTCCGCGGGAGTTCGGTGCTGATCCGCACGTACGACGGCCACTGCTTGGGCCCCAGGTCGGGTTGTTCGGCCAGGAAGGCGCGGAACTTCTCGTCGTCGAACTCGGCGCCCGGTGCGAGCACCAGCGCGGCCATCACCTGGTCGCCAACCGTCGGGTCCGGCACCGGGTACACCGCCACCTCGGTGACGTCGGGATGGCGCAGCAGCACCCGCTCGATGGGTGCGGCGCCCAGGTTTTCGCCGTCGACCCGCATCCAATCACCAAGGCGCCCAGCGAAATACGCGTAGCCGGCCTCGTCGCGGTAGGCGAGATCGCCGCTGTGGTACACCCCGCCGGCCATCCGTTCGGCCTCGGCGGCCTCGTCGTTGTAGTAGCCCTCGAAACGCCCCGGCCCGGCGGTGTTCACCAGCTCGCCGACCACCCCCGGGGGGCAGGACGCGCCGGTATCGGGATCGACGATGTCGATACCCGCCGGCAACGGGCCCAGCGAGCCGGGCGGCGTGTCGGGGGTGCGGGCGATGGCCACGCCGCCCTCGGTGGAGCCGAACCCGTCCTGCACGACGCACCCGAACCGGCGGGCGAAGCGCTCGATGTCGGCGGGCACGCCCTCGTTGCCGTACACCGCGCGCAGCGGGTTCTGGGCGTCGTCGGGCCGCTCCGGCGTGGCCAGCACGTAGGACAGCGGCTTGCCCACGTAGTTCGCGTAGGTGGCCCCGTAGCGGCGCACGTCCGGCAAAAATCCCGAGGCACTGAACTTGCGCCGCAACGCCATCGAGCCCTGGCAGGCCGCGGCCACCGCCCAGCCGACCAGCACCGCGTTGGAATGGAACAGCGGCATCGACACGTAGCAGACGTCGTCGCGGCCCAGGCCGAAGCGCTGCGTCATGGTCACGCCGGCGATGGCGGCCTTGCCGTGGCTGCACTTGACCGCCTTCGGCTCGCCGCTGGTGCCCGAGGTGAAGATCAGCATGAACAGGTCGGCCGGCGAGGCGGATCGAAAAACGATCGGGGCGCCGCGGTGCGCGGCCACCTCGTCGGCCCATGCGGCGGAGTCGACGTTCAGGTGCTCGATATCGCCCAGCGTCCCAGCCGAATTCGCGTCGGCCAGCACCAATTGGCAGTCGGCCCTGGCGATGTCGCGCCGCAGCGCATCGCCGCGGCGCACCGGGTTGAGCCCCACCGGCACGATCCCCGACATTCCCGCCGCCACCAGCACCGCCGAGAAGAACGGGGTGTTCTCCAGAAGCACGCCGACGTGCGGCGGGCGGGCCGGGTCGAGCCGCGCCCGCAACGCCGCGGCGATCGCGGCACCGTGCTGCAGGTGATCGCGCCAGCTGGTGAACGAGTCCTCGAAGTAGACACCCCGATCGTCGATCTCGGTCAGCGGCACCAGCAGTTCGGTGACCGTCAGATCGTCGCTGAGTTCCATTGCGCCTAGGCGGGCGTCTCCGCCAGCTCGCGGCCGATCCGGCGCAGCTGCCCGGTGGCGCCGCCCAGCGCGAACTCGGCCTGTTTGGCGGCCAGGAAGTAGCGGTGCACCGGGTGATCGGTGTCGACGCCGACTCCGCCGTGCACGTGCACGATGGTGTGCGCCACCCGATGCCCGGCGTCGGCGGCCCAGAACGCCGCGGTGGCGACGTCGACCTCGGCCGGCAGGTCCTCCGAGACCCGCCAGGCGGCCTGGGTGAGCGTCAGGCGCAAGCCCTTGACGTCGATGTAGCCGTCGGCCAGCCGCTGCGACACCGCCTGGAAGCTGCCGATCGGGCGGTCGAATTGCTCACGGGTGCGGGCGTATTCGGCCGTCATCTGCAGGCCGCGCTCGAGCACCCCGAGCTGGAAAGCGGCCCGCCCCAAGGTGCCCAGCGTGCCCAGCCAGGCCGCGACCTCGGCGCCTCCGACCTGGCGGGTGCCGTCCACCTGGGTCCCGTCCAGCGCCAGATGCCCGACGCTGCCCAGGCCGGTGGTCTCCAGCGCGGTCACCGTGACGCCCGGGTCGTCGGCGGCAACCAGGAAAACCGCTGTCCCGGAATCGGTTTCGGCGGGAACCAGGAAGGCGTCCGCGACCGGGCCGAAGCCGACCTGGGTGCGGGTGCCGGTCAGCCGGTAGCCGGCGCCGGCGCTGACCGCCTGCACCGGTCCCTCGCCCATCTCCGGGTCGAGGGCGACGGTCAGCGTCTTTTCGCCGCTGACCGCCGGCACGCCCCAGCCCTGCTGCAGCTCCTCGGTGCCGAACCGGGCCAGCGCCCCGGCCCCCAGCACCACCGACTCCAGGTAGGGCACCGCGGCCAGCTGGTGACCCAGTGCCACCAGGATCGCGATCTGCTCGAGCGCGCCGAAGCCGTCGCCGCCCAGCGATGTCGCCGACGCGCTGGACAGGATGCCGGCGTCGATCAGCTTGGCCCACAGGTCGCGGTCGAAGCGCTGTTCGAGGCCGTCGAGCTCGCGTTGGTGTTCGGGTGTGCAGACCGAGTACACGATGGTGTCGACCAGGTTGCCGAGATCGTGCGCCGCTTCGGTGGTGGTGAAGTCCATGAACGTCCGTCCTTGTCTGCAGATGCGGCTCAGCGGTTGCGGGGCAGTCCCAGCGCGACCATGCCGATGATGTCGCGCTGCACCTCGTTGGTGCCGCCGCCGAAGGTCAGGATCAAACACGCCCGGTGCATCCGCTCCACCCGGCCGCGCAGCAGGGCGCCGGGGGAGTCCTGACGGACGGTGGCCCCGGTACCCAGCACCTCCATCAGCAGCCGGTAGGCCTCGGTGGCCAGCTCGGTGCCGTACACCTTGGCCGCCGAGGCGTCGGCCGGCCCCAGGGCGTGGCCGTCGGAGGAGGCCAGCTCCCAGTTGATCAGCTTGAGCACCTCGGCCTTGGCGTGCACCCGGGCCAGGTTGATCTGCACCCACTCGGAGTCGATGAGCCGGGCGCCGCGGGCGTCCTTGGTGTTCTGCGCCCATTCCCGCACCTCGCGCAGCGCCAAATAGATCGGCGCCGGCGAGACCAGCGCGACGCGCTCGTGGTTGAGCTGGTTGGTCACCAGCTTCCAGCCGCCGTTCTCCTCGCCGACCAGGTTGGTCACCGGCACCCGCACGTCGGAGTAATAGGTGGCGCTGGTGTCGGGGCCGGCCATGGTGTGCACCGGCGTCCAGGAGAAACCCTCCGCGGTGGTGGGCACCACCAGCATCGAGATGCCGCGGTGCTTCTTGGCCTCGGGGTTGGTGCGCACCGCCAGCCACACCCAGTCGGCGTAGGCGATCAGGCTGGTCCACATCTTCTGGCCGTTGATCACATAGTCGTCGCCGTCGCGCACCGCGGTGGTGCGCAGGTTGGCCAGGTCGGTGCCGGCGCCCGGTTCGGAGTAGCCGATGGAGAAGTGCAGCTCGCCCGCGGCGATCTTGGGCAGGAAGTACTTCTTCTGCTCGTCGGTGCCGAACGCCATGATCGTCGGCGCCACGCTGTTGATCGTCAGGAACGGCACCGGCGCGCCGGCGATGGCGGCCTCGTCGGTGAAGATCAGCGAGTCCATCGGGGAGCGGTCCTGGCCGCCGTACTCCTTGGGCCAGTTCAGGGTCAGCCAGCCGTCCTTGCCCATCTGGGCGACGGTTTCGCGGTAGACGTTGCCGACCCCGTATTCGCCCTGCGTCGAGCTCAGCGCCTCGCGGCGCTCGGGCGTCATCAGCTTGGTGAAGTACGACCTCAGCTCGCGACGCAGGTCCTCCTGCTCCGGGGTATAACTGATGCGCATTTCGGCCGTCCTTGAGGTCAACGTCGTTCGGAGTGACAAGCCACGTCGCGTGTTGCGGCTCGACCAACGGCTACCCGTTCGTCTTCCCGGTTGTAACACGTTCTAGTCTGGGAATCCAGCGACCGTTTCCCCAGAGGTGTCGGGGTCCTATGGTGGACCTACATACTGACGAGGCGTGTCCTCAGTTCGAAGGCCAGGTTCAAGGAGGGTGCTGTGCGGGTGATCGTGGACCGTGACCGGTGCGAAGGTAACGCAGTGTGCTTGGGAATTGCCCCAGATATCTTCGACCTCGACGACGAGGACTACGCCGTGGTGAAGCTGGACCCGATTCCCGCCGATCAGGAGCAGTTGGCCGAGCAGGCGATCGCCGAATGCCCGCGCGCGGCGCTGTCGCGCGGCGACTGAACCGGGCGGAACACAGAAACTAGAGGTATTCATAAATTGACTAGCAGCACGAACGCGACCGATCTGTCCGGAAAGGTCGCGGTGGTCACCGGTGCGGCCGCGGGCCTGGGACGCGCCGAGGCGCTCGGGCTGGCACGCCTGGGCGCGACCGTCGTCGTCAACGACATCGCCACCGCGCTGGACGCCTCCGACGTCATCGACGAGATCAACGCCGCCGGCTCCAAGGCCGTCGCGGTGGCCGGCGACATCAGCGAACGCGCCACCGCCGACGAATTGGTTGCTCAGGCCGACGGGCTGGGCGGGCTGGACATCGTGGTGAACAACGCCGGCATCACCCGCGACCGGATGCTGTTCAACATGTCCGACGAGGAGTGGGACCTGGTCATCGCCGTGCACCTGCGCGGCCACTTCCTGCTGACCCGCAACGCCGCCGCCTACTGGCGCTCCAGGGCCAAGGAGGCCGGCGGCCGGATCTTCGGCCGCATCGTCAACACCGCGTCGGAGGCCGGCCTGGTCGGCCCGGTCGGGCAGGCGAACTACGGCGCCGCCAAGGCCGGCATCATCTCGCTGACCCTGACGGCCGCCCGCGCGCTGGGCCGCTACGGCGTGTGCGCCAACGCGATCTGCCCCCGGGCGCGCACCGCGATGACGGCCGACGTGTTCGGCGATGCGCCCGAGGTCCCGGCCGGCGGGGTCGACCCGCTGTCGCCCGAGCATGTGGTCAACCTGGTCACCTTCCTGTCGTCGCCGGCCGCCGCCGAAGTGAACGGGCAGGTGTTCATCGTCTACGGT
>Ga0164242_10006619_pt1 | contig 12741 bp, 10 predicted proteins | sample OricomgcompostMG_FD_108783 | JGI IMG/M metagenome (GOLD analysis project Ga0164242, IMG submission 108783) | Miracle-Growth compost microbial communities from Emeryville, California, USA - Original compost - Miracle growth compost (MG) ... | reverse complement strand
AGGCCACACCCGCGTTGGTGCGGGCGGCGAAGGCGTACTGGTAGTCGATCGCGGTGCCGCCCTCCTGGGGCTGCTCCAGGTACTGCGAGCGCAGCGCCTCCACGGTGGCGCCGCTGCCGTCCACGTCCACGCCGGTGAGGACCACCACGTCGGGACGGGTGCGCTGCAGGGTTGCCGCGATCTGCTGGGCCGTGGGGTCCTGGCCGCCGCGCAGGGCGGCGAGGACGTCGCCCTCGTGGGCGCCGCTGAGGCCGGCGTCGAGGGTGGCCACGGTGACACGGGCGTGGTCGGTGGTGCGCGAATCGATGACCTGATGCACCGGCGCGGCGGGCTCCGCTGCCTGTGCGGGCACGGCGGCAGCACCCAGCAGAACGCTGGACAGGGCTGCGGCAGCCAGGGCACGGGAGCGGATCACCGTTTCACTGTAGGACCGTTGGCGGCAAGCGCAAGAGGCTGTCCACAGGCGCCGCCCGACGCCGCGTGGCGGGGTGGGGAGCCCGACGCGCCAGGGCGCGTGGGAGCGCTTCCCCGCGAGTCCGGGGAGGTCGGGGAGCCACACCCGCTTCCCTCCGCTGAATGGAGAAAAATGCGGGGCGCAGGACGTCCCACGAATTCGATATCGGATCGAGACCGTTTCGTGACCTGCGAGTAGGTTAGGGCGCCCCGGAGCGCCTTCCCGCCCCGTCGCGGGCCCGAACACCGCCACGGGGACCCGGCCGGCCCCTCAGCTCGAGTGCAGCGGGCCCTCGGCGTCGCGGCCGTGAGGCGGCTCCAACTGGAAGGTGGCGTGGCCGAGCGGGACCTCGAAGTGCTCCGCCGCGCAGGTCTGCAGGCGGGCCAGCAGCTCGGGCGCCGTGCCGTCGATGAAGGCCCGCTCGTGCACCACCACGTGCGCCGTGAGGACGGTGGTGCTGGAGGAGAGTCGCGAGACATGCAGATCGTGCACGGCGAGGATCCCCGGCACCCGCTCCAGGTGGGCGCGCAGCGCCTCGGCCTCGATCCCTTCCGGGGCGGCCTCCATGAGCACGCGGATGGCGCGGCTCAGCACGGCCACGGCGCGCGGCAGGATGAGCGCGGCCACGAGGAGGGCGGCGACGGTGTCCACGCGGTCCCAGCCGAGCGTGGCGAGCAGGATGCCGGAGACCAGGACGGCCAGGGACCCGGCCGCGTCATTGGCGACCTCCAGCACGGCGGCGCGGATCGAGAGGTTGGAGCCGGTGCCGCCTGCGAGCACCCAGAGGGAGAGCAGATTGGCCACCAGGCCCACGGCGCCGAAGACGAGCAGGCCGGCGGCGGGGACCTCGGCCGGCGTGAAGAGGCGCTGGATGCCTTCCACGATTGCGAAGACGCCGACCCCGAGCAGGATGGCGGACTGCGCCAGGGCGGAGATGATCTCGGCGCGCTCGAAGCCCCACGTGTAGGTGGGGGTGGCGGGGCGGGTCGCCAGGTGTCCGGCCGTGAGGGCCAGGCCGAGACCAAGGACGTCGGTGAGCATGTGCATGGCGTCCACGGCCAGCACCAGTGAGCGCGTGGTGACGGCACCGACGAGCTCCACGATCAGCACGGTGGCGGTCAGCCAGAAGGCGATGGCCAGGCGCCGGCGATTGCCCCTGGCCGCGGCGGCATGGCCGTGCCCAGCGTGCCCGTGCTCGTGTCCACTCACACCGCGAGCCTAGGAGCCCCACCGACGAAAAACCATTAAATGTCAACATCAAAACCGTTGTTGAGAACGGGTCCGATTCTCACGTGGCGCAGGCAGGCCGCGCCGCCCTGGACGCGAGGTGACGGCAGCGAGCGAGGCGACCACACGCCGTCGGGCACCGGGCGCCGCGACGTGCGGGACAGTGGCAGCATGTGACACGGACCACCATCCGCGCTGGAAGGAACCCCGTGAGTGCAGAACGCTTCGCCTCCTATGCCCAGGCCCTGAGCGACGCCGGGCTGCACGGGCGCCCCGTGCTGGTCCTGGACGAGGAGCTGCTGGAGGCGAACATCGCCGATCTGCGCCGCAGGGCAGGCGGCGTGCCGCTGCGCACCGCCTCCAAGTCGGTGCGCGTGCGTTCGGTCCTCGAGCGGGTGCTGGCGGAACCGGGCTTCGAGGGGCTGCTGTGCTTCACCCTGCCGGAGGCGCTGTGGCTCGCGGGCCGCGGCCACACGGACCTGGTGCTCGGCTACCCCACGGCCGACCCCGCCGCGCTGCGCTCCCTCGCGGCGGACGAGGCGGCCCGGTCCGCCATCACGCTCATGGTGGACTCCACCGAGCAGCTGGACCTCATCGACGCCGCGGCGCCCGGACACCCCGAGCTGCGTATCGCCCTGGAGCTGGACACGTCCTATCGCCTTGCCCCCGGCGTGATGATCGGCGCGGCCCGCTCCCCCGTCCGCACGCCGCAGGAGCTGGCGGCCCTGGCCACCGCCGTGGTCCGCCGCCCCGGCTTCGAACTGGTGGGACTCATGGCCTACGAGGCGCAGATCGCCGGGGTGGCGGACGCCGGTTCCTCGCCCCGCGCCGTGGCCCTGCGTGCCCTGCAGGCGGCCTCGGCCCGCGAGCTGCGCGAGCGCCGCGCCGAGGCCGTCGCCGCCGTCCGGCTCGTGGCGGAGCTGGAGTTCGTCAACGGCGGTGGCACCGGTTCCGTGGAGGCCACCGCGGCGGAGGAGGCGGTCACCGAGGTCGCGGCGGGTTCCGGGCTGTTCGGGCCAGGGCTGTTCCAGCGCTACCGCGGCTTCCGCCCGGCCCCGGCCCTCGTCTTCGGACTGCACGCCGTGCGGCGGCCCGCCCCGGGCACGGTCACCGTGCTGGGCGGCGGCTGGGTGGCCTCCGGCGTCCCCGGCCCCGACCGGCTGCCGAGCGTGCTGTGGCCCGAGGGCCTGCACTACCGCGGCACGGAGGCGGCGGGCGAGGTGCAGACCCCGCTCGTCGGGGCCGCGGCCAAGGACGTGGGGCTGGGCGACACGGTCTGGTTCGCGCACGCCAAGGCCGGGGAGCCGTGCGAGCGCGTGAACGGGGTGGTGCTGATCCGCGGCGGCACCGTGGTGGACGTGGTGCCCACGTATCGAGGCGAGGGGAAGGCATTCCTATGAGCTCACCCGTGTGGCGCAACTGGGGGCGTTGCGAGCAGGCGACGCCCATCGCCGTGGAACGCCCGCGCAGCGAGGACGAGGTCAGCCGAGCCCTGCTCCGCGCCGCCGAGCAGGGCCGACGCGTCAAGGTCGTCGGCGCCTCCCACTCCTTCTCCGGCATCGCGGTGCCACAGGACGTGCTCATGGACGTGGGGGCGCTGGCCGGGATCACGCGGATCGACGTCGCCACGGGCGAGGTCACGCTGCGCGGGGGCACGCCGCTGCACGGGCTGGCCGACGAGCTGGAACCCTGCGGGCTGGCCCTGCCGAACATGGGGGACATCGACCGGCAGACCATCGCCGGCGCCCTCTCCACCGGAACCCACGGCACGGGCCTGGCGTTCACCGGCTACTCGGCCCTGGTGCGGCGGATGCGCCTGGCCCTCGCGGACGGCACCGTGGTCACCCTCTCCCCCACGCAGGACCCGGAGCTCTTCCAGGCCGCCCGCGTCGGCCTCGGTGCGCTCGGCGTGATCCTGGAGGTCACGCTCGCCTGCGTCCCCTCCTTCACCGTGTCCGCCTCGGAGCACCCGGCCCCGGTCCAGGAGACGGCCGAGGACTTCGTCGAGGCGTGCCGGAGACACGACCACGTGGAGTTCTACTGGTTCCCGCACACCGAGCTGGCCAGCGTGAAGGTCAACACGCGCCTGCCGGCGCAGGCACCGCGGCGCCCCCTGAGCCGGCGCCAGGTGTTGGTGGAGGACGAGCTGCTGGGCAATACAGCGCACCGGCTGCTGTGCGAGGTGGGCCGGGCCGCCCCGCGCCTCATCCCTCCCCTGAACCGGGTCGCCGCCCGCGCCATGGGCAACAGGGACTACGCTGACCGCTCCGACCGGATCTTCGTCTCCCCGCGCCGCACCCGCTTCCGGGAGATGGAGTACGCCGTGCCGCTCACGGACTTCCCCGAGGTCTTCGCCGAGGTCCGCCGCGCCGTGGACGGCTTCGGCGAGGGCATCACGTTCCCGCTCGAAGTGCGCTGCGCCGCCGCGGACGACACGTGGCTGGGCACGGCCTCGGAGCGGCAGAGCGCCTACATCGCGGTGCACCGCTTCCTCAAGGAGGACCACCGCGCCTACTTCGCCGCGGTGGAACCCATCCTCGCCGCGGCCGGAGGGCGCCCGCACTGGGGCAAGATCCACACGCTCGGAGCGGAGGAGCTGGCAGCGCGCTACCCGCACTTCGGGGACTTCGTGGCGGTGCGGGACCGCGTGGATCCCTCCGGGATGTTCGCGAACGCCTACCTGGATCGCGTGCTCGGCCCCGTGGGCGGTTGAGCAATGCAATCACTGTTACCGAAATCGTGATGTGCCACGCCGCACCCGGCGGTTGACCTCATGACGGGCGTCACTAGCGTGGAGACGGTCATGACCTCGACCGGCGTCCCGCTCCGGAGACAAGGACCACCTCGTGCGCTCCTCAGCAAGCCGTCCCACCCTCCTCACCGCGCTGGCGGCCGTGGGCCTCGCCGCGGCCGTGGGCCTGAGCGGCTGCACGGGCTCGGCGGGCCCGTCCTCCGGCACCAACGGGACCTCCGGCAGCCAGGCCCCCGACGCGACGTCGGGCAGCGCGTCCCCCTCCGCCTCCCCGGAGGCCGAGCCGACCAAGCCGATCGCCGAACCCAAGGCGCCCACCTCGCCGCTGAAGTCCGGGACCAAGACGACGGTCTGGAAGGACAATGCGGCCGTGTCGCACCTGTTCTTCCACTCGCTCATCGTGGACCCGAAGGTGGCCTTCAAGGACCGCGAGTCCGGCAAGGGCTACGCGGACTACATGGTGACCGTGAGCGAGTTCAAGAAGATGCTCAAGCAGATCTACGCGAAGGACTACGTGCTGGTCTCCCCGCGCGCGCTCGCCACGGTGTCCAAGAACGGCAAGGTCACGCCCACGGATCTCAAGGTGCCCAAGGGCAAGAAGCCGCTGGTGCTCTCCATCGACGACGTCTCCTACTACGAGTACATGAAGGGCGACGGCTTCGCGACCAAGCTGCTCATCGACAAGGACGGCCGCGTGCGCAACGAGTACACGGACCCGGAGACCAAGAAGACCTCCGTCGGCGCGTACGACGTGATGCCGATCGTGGACGACTTCGTCAAGGAGCACCCCGACTTCGCGCCCTACGGGAACAAGGGCGTGGTGGCCCTGACCGGCTACAACGGCGTGCTCGGCTACCGCTCCTCGCCCAGCGTCTACAAGGGCAAGAACAAGAACCTGGACAAGGACATCACCACGGCCACGCAGGTCGCGAACGCGATGAAGAAGGAGGGGTGGGAGTTCGCCTCGCACTCCTGGGGCCACATCAACTTCACCAAGTCCCCCGTGCAGCGCATCAAGACGGACACCGCGCGGTGGAAGAAGGACGTGCAGCCGATCATCGGGCCCACGGACCTGCTGATCTACCCGTTCGGCGCGGACCTGGCCGGGATCGAGCAGTACCACGGCGCCAAGTTCGACTACCTCAAGGACCAGGGCTTCGACTTCTACTTCAACGTGGACGGCTCCACGCCGGCTTGGGGCCAGTTCGGGCCGAAGTACCTGCGTGAGGCGCGCTTCAACATCGACGGCATCTCGCTGAAGGCGGCCGTGGACGGACGCAAGCCGATGTATGACTTCTTCGACCCGAGGACCGTGATCGATCCGGCCCGCCCCAAGTCCATCTCCGGGACCACCTGAGGGCGTTCGTGGCTCACTTCCGACCCCTAAGGCGCGGCCTTGGTGGTCGGAAGTGAGTCACGAAGTTCGGGTGCACTGCTCTTCCCTGCCCGACGCCGCGTGGACGCCTCCCGCGCCGGTCGTCGCCGGTGCGGGAGGCGGGTCGGCGACGGCGCGGGACCTCGGGCCTGCGCCGGCTCAGGGCTGCGGGCGCAGGCCGTCGATCCGCTGCGGCACGTGCCACGGGTTCGCGTCCTGCAGCGGCTCCGGGAGCAGGTGTTGCGGGGTGCCCTGGTAGGCCACCGGGCGGAGGAAGCGGGTGATCGCCGCCGTGCCCACGGAGGTGGAGCCCACCGCCGTGGTGGCCGGGTACGGGCCGCCGTGCTGCTGCGCGTACGTCACCGAGACGCCGGTGGGCCACTGCCTCCACAGCACGCGCCCGGCCACGGAGGCCAGGACGCGGTAGAGCTCCTGCACCTCATCCGCCGCGGTCCCGAAGACCGTGGCGGTCAGCTGGCCCTCGAACGTCCTGGCCAGCTCCACCAGTTGTGATTCGTCCTGGTACTCGACCACCACGGACGTGGGCCCGAAGCACTCGCGCTGCAGCGGGGCGGGGTCGGCCAGCATGTCCTCGGCCGAGACCCGCAGCAGCGTCGGGGCGGGAGACAGAGCAACGCCGGCACCATCTGCGGCGCCCGCGCCACCGGCCAGCACCGTGAAGCGCGGATCGGCCTCCAGCTGCCCCAGCGTGGCCTCGTAGCCGGACGCGATGCGCTCGTTGAGCAGCGGCGCGGCCCCGGGCAGCGTGACGGTGGCGAGCTTCGACGCCAACGCGGAGCCAGCCGGGACCAACAGCGTGCCGGGCTTGGTGCAGAACTGCCCGGCCCCGAGCGTGAAGGAGCCGACGAAGCCCTCGAGGATCGCCTCGGCGTCCGCCTCGGCCGCAGCCTCGGTGACGAACACGGGGTTGTTGGAGCCCAGCTCCCCGTAGAAGGGGATGGGATCCGGCCGCGACACGGCCAGGTCGAACAGCGCCCTGCCACCCGGGATGGAGCCGGTGAAGCCGGCCGCCTTGATCCGTGGGTCCTGCACCGCGGCGGAGCCGGCGTCCTGCCCCGTGATGATCTGGAAGAGATCGGCGGGCGCGCCCGCGGCATCCAGCGCGGAGCGGACCACCTCAGCCGTGGCCGCGGAGAGCCGCGGATGGCCGGGGTGCACCTTGAGCACCACGGCGTTGCCTGCCGCGAGTGCGGAGGCGGAGTCGCCGCCGATGGTGGAGAACGCGAACGGGAAGTTGCTCGCCGCGAAGACGAGCACGGGGCCGATGGGCTCCAGCACGCGCCGCAGGTCGGGGCGCGCGCCCATGGGCCAGTCCGGGTCGGAGTGGTCGATCCGCGCGTCGAGGTAGTCCCCGCTGACGAGCGTCTCGGCGAAGAGCCGCAGCTGGAACGTGGTGCGCGCCAGCTCGCCCTTGAGGCGGCCTGGCAGCAGGTGGGACTCCTCCTGCGCCAGCGGCAGCAGGGTCTCGGCGGCCGCGTCCATGGCGTCGGCCACGGCGCCGAGTGCCTCCGCCCGCTGGGCGGGGGACGTCGCGGCCCACGCGGCGGAGGCGGGGACGGCCGCGGAGAGGATGGTGTCGAGGTCCTGAGGGGTGGTCTCGGTGCTCATGGTTCCTGTCTACTCCGCTCGATCGGCGTTGTCGTGGGGGTCGGGGTCCGCGGCGAGTGCCGCGAGGGTGACGGGTGCCGCCACGGGGCGCCTGGCCGCGTCCGCGAGCCCGTCGGCGCCGGGCTCGGCGCCCGGCTCGGCACCGGCGGCCAGACACGCGGTGGCGAAGCCGCACATCCGCCCCTGGCACCAGCCCATCCCGGCCCGGGTGACCTGCTTGGCCGCGCGCGCGTCGCTCGCGTGGGCGTCCTGCCGCGCCGCGAGGATCTCGCCGGCGGTGACCTCCTCGCAGCGGCACACGGTGGTGTCCGGGGCCAGCCGGTCCTGCCAGCCGGGCGGCACGGGGTGGGCCGCGTGCATGGCGGCGGCGAAGGCGCGTTGGCGGCGCAGGATGCGCGCCTCGGCCGCGGTGGGGCCGTGGTCGGCGCCGGTGCACGACGCCGCGGTGGGGCCGTGATCGGTGCCCGACGCCGCGGCGGGGCCAGCGGGTGCCTCGGCGCCGGCCTCCTGCACGGCAGCGTCCTCGTCAGCCCCACGGGCGCCGTCCCCGGCCACGAGGGCCCGCGCTCCGGAGGCGACCGCCGCGCAGCGCCCTGCCACGTGACCCTCGGTCACGGAGAGCACGGCCCCGCCCACGCCGCAGGCCTCGCCCGCCACGTAGAGGCCTGGCACGGTGCTCTCCTGCGCCGCATCGGCCACCAGGATGAGGGAACCGTCCTCGCCCACGCGCGTGCCGGCCCCGAGCTGCAATCCCAGCTCCACCTGCGGCGTGAAGCCGACGCCGAGGCCGACCACGTCCAGGTCCTCGATGACCCGTTCGGTCCCCGGCCGCGCGTGTCCGTCCGCGTCCACGCGCACCGTGGTGGCCCGCAGCGTGCCGCCGTCCGCCTCCTCGATCCCGGTCAGGACGGTCGATCGCCGGTAGGGCACGCGGTGCCGCAGCAGGTGGCGCACGTAGCCGGCACCCTCGACGGCCTTGCCCGGCACGCCGAGGGCGGCGCCGACGCCGGGCAGCCAACCGGTGAGCGAGGCGGCCTCGCAGATGGCCACGACCTCCCCGTCGGCGGCCAGGACGTTGGCGGCCACGGGCAGCAGGAACGGTCCGGTCCCGGCGAGCAGCACGCGGCGACCGGGGAGCACGCCGGAGCCCTTGATGGTGGCCTGGATGCCGCCGGCCGCCATGACGCCGGGCAGGTCCCAGCCGGGCACGGGGACCTGGCGGTCGTACCCACCGGTCGCCAGCACCAGGGTGGCGGCACGCAGCGGTGCGGTGGCCGCGGGCTGCCCGCCCCACCCTGCGGCACCACCTTGCGCGGCGGAGCCGGACTGCGCGGTAGAACGTGTCTGTACCGCAGCACCCGACACCGTATCCGTGACGAACAGCTCGAACCCACCGCCGGGCACCTGCTGCACCATCCACACCGAGGTGCCCGGCAGGTACGTCAGTGCACCCGCGGCCGCGCCGGCGTCGAAACGCGCGCGCAGCGCACGGTACATGGCCCAGCCGTGGTGCAACGCCCCGTCGTCGGGCATCACCGCCTCGCTGCGATGCCTCCAGAACTGGCCGCCCGGCTGCGCGCCGGCGTCCACGCAGAGCACCCGCGCACCCCGCTCCAGCGCGGAGACCGCGGCCGCGAGGCCCGCGGGTCCGGCGCCGATCACCGCCACGTCGTAGCCGCTCATGCGTCCTCACCCCTGTCCGTGCTCACGCGCATGCCGTCGCGCACGGGGACCAGGCAGGCGCGCTGCGCCGGGGCGTCGTCGATCGTGACCAGGCAGTCGAAGCAGGCGCCGATCCCGCAGAACTGACCGCGCGGACGCCCCGCGTGCCTGGTCCTGCGCCACGCGCGCAGGCCGTCGGCCAGCAGGGCGGCGGCGACCGTGGCGCCGGCCGGGGCCGTGAGCGGGCGGCCGTCCACGGTGATGCTCACGGTGGGGGTCGTGACGGGGGTGGTGCGCACGGGGCACCTCCTTCCTCGGGTGGGTTGTCAGGACTCGGGCAGCGGGGCGGAGAGCGCGTCCACCGTGGCCCCCGGTGCGCCGTCCCCGAAGCGGGCGGGGGCGAACGGCGCCAGCGACACCTCGGTGGCGACGCCGCTGAGGGCCTGGGCGAGCAGGTGCCCCGTCCCCACGGACAGGCCGATGCCCGCGCCCTCGTGACCGCAGGCGTGCCACAGGCCGGGAGCCCGCGTGTCCTCGCCGATCACGGGGAGGTGGTCGGGGCAGTACGGGCGGAAGCCGAGGTAGTGGCGCATGATGCGCACCTGGGCCAGGAACGGGAAGAGCGCCACGGCGTTGGCGGCGAGGGTGCGCAGGCCGGGCATGGAGGGCGTGCGGTCGAAGCCGACGCGCTCGCGCGTGGAGCCGATCAGCACGGTTCCTGCCGGGGTGCCCTCCACCACCGGGGACGCCTGCAGGCCGGCGTCGGAGGAGCCCACGTTGTCCACGTACTCGGCCGCATAGACCTTGTGCCGGATCACGGGCGGCAGGGGTTCGGTCACCATGACGGCGCCGCGGCGCGGCAGCACGGGGACGTCCACACCGGCCAGTGCGGCGATCTGCCCGCCCCACGTGCCGCCCGCGTTGACGACGGCGCCGGCGGCGAGGTCACCGGCCTGGGTCCTGACGCCCACCACGCGGGAACCGTCCCGCAGCATCCCCGTGACCGGGGTGTTCACCAGGACACGCGCACCGCCCGCCTCCGCCAGCGCGAGCAGGCCCGTCGCCGCCAGCACCGGCTGCACCTGGGCGTCCTGCGGGTAGTACGCGGCGCCCACCGCCTCGGGGCTGATGTGTGGTTCCAGCTCGGCCAGGCCGGCCGCGTCCACCTCGGCCACGTCCAGCCCGTGCGCGCGCTGGGCCGCCATGACCCGTCGCAGGGACACGAGCGAGGACTCGCGCGAGGCCACCACCACGCCGCCCTTGGGCTGGAACTCCCAGTCCCCGGCGTGCTCGGCCAGGTCCTCACGCCAGATCCGCAGGGAGTGCAGGGTCAGGTCAAGCTCGGGGCCCAGTTCCTTGTCGGAGACCAGCAGATTGCCCTCGCAGCGGCTGGACGTGCCGGAGGCCGGCAGGCCGCGCTCCACCACCGTGACGGAGAGCCCGGCCCGGGTGGCGAAGTACGCCACGGCGGCACCGACGATCCCGGCGCCGATGACGAGCACATCGCAGCCCCTAGTCCCCGTCATGCCCGTCCCCGGTCTGCCACAGGCCGTTGGCGTGGCCGATGTGCCGCCGGATGAGTTCCTCGGCCCCGGGCCCGTCGCCGGCCTCGACCAGGTCGATCAGCTCGTGATGCTCCGCGGCGGAGTCCGCCAGCGTCCCCGCCGCCGCCAGGCCGCGCAGTCCGTACAGGCGGGTGCGGCGGCGCAGATCGGTGGCGAGCTGCTGCAGCAGCGGGTTCCCGGCATGGGCCAGCAGCAGCGCGTGCAGCTGCACGTCGGTGCCGAGGTAGGTGCGCAGGTCGCCGGCGCGGGCCGCCGCGATGTTCTCGTCAGCCAGGGCGCGCAGCCGCGCCAGGTCGGCGGACGGCACGCGCCCGGCCACGGAGCGCACGGCCGGGGGCTCCACCAGCAGGCGCACCTCGGTGATCTGCGCGAGCTCCTCGTCGGAGAGGGCGGTGACGCGGAAGCCCTTGTTCTTCACGGTGGCGACCATGCCCTCGCGGGTCAGGTCCATCATCGCCTCGCGCACGGGCGTGGCGCTGACGCCGAGCTGCGCGCCGAGGGCCGGCGCGGACACGACGGTGCCCTCGGCCAGTTCGCCGGTGACGATGGCGGTGCGCAGGCGCTCCATCACGGACTGGCGCAGGTTCTGTTGCGGGTTCAGGGGGGTGAGAACGGGATCCGTCGCGGGGGTCATGCGGAGTCCCTTCCTTCCTTGGTCTGCGGGGCGGGGGTGGATGCGTCGGTGCCGGGCGCCTCGGGGCGGGGCACATCGCTGCCCGACGCCGCGGGGTCCGGTGCCGTCCGCGCGTCGCCGTGCGCGGGCGAGCCGGTGACGGGCGCACCGGTGATGGGCCCACCGGAGCCCGCCCGTGCGGCCAGGTCGGCCAGGACCAGGTCCTCCCAGGACATGCCGACGCCGCAGTACAGCGCGGGCGCACCGGGGCGGCGCGTGAGGCGACCAGAAACGCCGTCGGCCAGGTTGGGCGGGGCGATCCGCTCCCACTCCTCTGCGCTGCGGGCCGGGATGAGGTCGCCGGCCTCGGCGAGCGCGGAGGCGCGTCCCTCCACGAGCACGTCGGCGCGGTGCACAAGGGCCGCGTCGACCTCGCGGGCGTCGAGCCCGTGCTGGCCCACGGCGGCCACGAGCGCGCCGTCGGCGACCCACTCCCCCGGGAACAGGGGCTCGGAGGAGGTGGTGACGGTGATGATGACGTCGGCGCCGCGCACGGCTTCCTCGAGCCCGCCGTCCGCGGCGTCCGCCGTGATCCGCTCGCCGCGCAAGGTGTCCACGAGTTCTGCGACGCGCTCCGGACGCCGCCCGGAGATGAGGAACGTGGCGCCCGGCCAGACCCAGGCGGCGGCGCGGGCGTGGTTCAAGGCCTGCACGCCCGCGCCGATGACGAGCACGCGCGGGGCATGGGGGAAGGGGTTCTCCTCGGGCGCGGCCGCGGCCAGGGCGCGCAGGCCCACCATCGTCACGGCCGGGGTGCGGATGGCGGTGAGTTCGGTGCCGTCCATCGCGGCCAGCGGCGCGGAGGTGTCGGCGTCGAAGAGCAGGTAGGTCCCCTGCACCTTCTGCAGTCCGCGGGCCGGGTTCTCCGGGGCCAGGGTGAGCACCTTGATCCCGGCGGCCGTGGCGGTGGCGGCCGGCATGAGCAGGAACTCCCCGTTGGGGATGGGGGTGAACAGGCGCGGCCCGTCCTCCTCCGGGTCGAGGCCGGAGGTCAGCGCGGCCTCGAGTCCGGGCACGGCCACCTCCCAGGGCAGGGCGTCCCGCAGTTCGGCGGCGTCAAGATAGCTCAGGGCAGTCACAGAGTGAATCCTGCCGGGAAAGGGTCCGTGGGGTCCAAGAGGTACTGGGCGGTGCCCGTGATCCAGGCGCGGCCGGTGACCTGGGGGATGACGGCGGGGCGCCCGCCCACACGGCTCTCCCCCACCAGGCGGCCGATGAAGGTGGAGCCGATGAAGGAGTCGTTGCGGAAGTCCGTGTCCAGCTCCAGCTCACCGCGGGCGTGCAGCTGCGCCATGCGCGCGCTGGTGCCCGTGCCGCAGGGCGAGCGGTCGAACCAGCCGGGGTGGATCGCCATGGCGTGGCGCGAGTGCCTGGCATCGGAGCCGGGGGCGGCCAGGTAGACGT
>Ga0164242_10006617_pt1 | contig 12742 bp, 15 predicted proteins | sample OricomgcompostMG_FD_108783 | JGI IMG/M metagenome (GOLD analysis project Ga0164242, IMG submission 108783) | Miracle-Growth compost microbial communities from Emeryville, California, USA - Original compost - Miracle growth compost (MG) ... | reverse complement strand
GGCGAAGTCGCCACCCTCAACCGCGTCGGCCAGCCGGAGGAAGTCGGCCAGGTCGTCAGTTTCCTGCTCAGCGACGAGGCCAGCTACGTCAACGGCGCCCGCTGGGAGATCGACGGCGGGGCGCTGGCGACGATCAGGAACGATATCTGAGCCAGCCGTTTGCTCCTCTATGAGCAGGAAGGCCAGTAACTGATGGCGGGCGGCTGGACGCGCGACGGCGCGGTCAACGATCAGATCGACGATACGGTGAAAGACGCCGTGCTGCGCGCCCGCGCCGAAACACCGCATGGCAGGAGCGCCACTCACTGCGACGATTGCGGCGAGCCGATTCCCAGGAAGCGGCGCGAGGCGCTGCCCGGTGTGCGAAGGTGCGTCGCGTGCCAGAGCGAACGCGACGCACATCGTGTAACGGCGGGCATCAACCGCCGGGGCAGCAAGGACAGCCAGCTACGCTAGCTACTCCGCGGCGATCGACAGGATCGAGTGCTCGTAGTCGCGGCCGCCGAGGCCGCCGTCGAAGATGTCGCGCTCGGCGATCCAGTCCTGCGATTCCTCGAAGATCGCCTTCGAGTAAGGCTCGAACACGATCCGCTCGCCCGGGCCCCAGCGGCCGGTGTCCATCTGCTCGTGGAAGCGGACGGGGAACTCGTTCCTGTAGTAGTGGGTGTAGAGCTCGGGGCGCAGGTCGATGTCCTGCTGCGCCCGGCGCAGGGCGGCGAAGTACTTCTTCACGTCCTCCGGCTGCGAGCCTTCCTTGACCATCGAGGCCATCATGAAGGTGCTGTCGACGATCTTCCGGAAGCCGAGCTGTTCGAGGAAGTAGTACGGCCCGCTGAACAGCGAGGCAGCGGGGATCTTGCGGTCGATCAGCAGCTCGAGGCGGCTGAACAGCATGCCGTCGGCAAACGAGAGATCGATCTGCTCGCGGGACAGGTAAGTCTCCAGCGCCTGAATCGTCGAATAGTGGCTGCCCGACTGGTAGCCGACCGAGATCGGTACACCGGCGAGATCGCGCGGGTGTTTGATCTCGCTTTCCGGCGGCACGAAGATCGCGCACGGGCTCACCGAATAAGCGTCGGCATAAAGCAGCCCGTGGCCCGACGAGGCGGCGACGTTGACCGTCCAGTGGCAGGCGCACGAGACGTCGCCCTCACGGCCTTTTTCGAAGGTCTGGAAGGCGCCGAATTTGTCGCCCTGCTGGTGGTTCTTCGCGTCCTTCGAATCGAAGGTCTCGCGGAATTCGTAGTCGAGGCCTTCCGCTGCGAAGTAGCCCTTCTCCTCGGCAACCCATTCATGGAGCCGGAAGTGGGGCTGGATGACGAACTTGGACATGAGTGCTCCTCTCTCGGTTGTCAGCAACAGGTTGGCGCGTCGTCTTCGCTGACGCGACGAGCGCGGATCATGCGGACGTGCTCGTCCATCAGCCGCCGCGCCGCCGCGGCGTCGCGCGCTTCGATCAGGTCGACGAGCTGGCGGTGGATATCGAGGATGTGCCGCGCGACCGGCGCGGTCAGCGTCCTGTTCTGCGCCGGCCACGAAACGTGTTGCAGCGACAGCAATTGCGCGACCAGCACGCGGTTGTGCGAGGCTTCGGCCACCGCAAGGTGGAAGCGCATGCAGGTGCGGGTATAGGCCGCGTCGTCGGCAATCGTTTCCTCGTGATCGGCGAGCGATTGCCGCAGCCTCACGAGGTCTTCCGGGGTGGCGTTCTCCGCCGCCAGCTCGGCGGTGGTGGTCTCGATCGCCCGCTGCGCATCCATCATCTCGCGCACCGTGGCGCCAGCCAGGCTGAGCTGCACCGCCAGCGCTTCGGCGAACAGCGCGGGATTGCCATGGGCGATGCGCGCCCCGCCGCCGGCCCCCACCTTGATCTCGACCACGCCCAGCGCCTGCAATGTGCGCAGCGCGTCGCGGGCAACGATCCGGCTGACCCCGGCGCGCTCGGCCAGGTCCTTCTCGGTGCCGAGGAAGTCGCCGGGGCCGAGGCGCTTGTCGAACAGCGCCTCGCGCACTTCGTCGACGATGCGCGAGGACAGCGTCGCCGCCGGGCGCGCCGGCGCGAAGGTCCACGGATCGTGCTGCTTGCGGAACGGAACCACGGCCATCGAATCGCCTTTCTCGCCGCCTCCCTAGCGGAGAGGTGAAAGATAATAAAGATATTATCTTTAGATTAAGGGGCAGCAGGTCGCGGTGCGCCGGAACAAGCTTCGCCATCGAGCGATTGGACCATCGCAAGCAAAGGAGAATGCGATGCTGGGCAAGATTCTGGGAGCCATGATCGGCAAGAAGGCCGCGGGCGGCACAAGCGGCGCGCTGCTCGGCGCCGCCGGCGCGACAGTGCTGAAGCGCGCCAGCGTGCCGACACTGCTGGCGGTGACCGCCGGCGGCTATGCGTTCAAGAAATGGAAGGACAAGCGCGACGCGGCAAAGGCAAAGCGCAAGAGCTTCGAGACTCCGCCAGGTGGCGGCGGCCTGAAGGCCTCTTCAGGTCAACACGGGCGGGATGACGTGCAAGGCAATATCGGCGGAGAAATGCGCCAGGATCGCCATTTCGAGTCCGTATCGCCGATAGAGCGCGCCAAAAAGCAGTGCGAGAATGCCGTTAAGCGCGAGCGCCCGCACCACCAGTGAAGTGGTCAGGGGGGCGAGCGCGGCGGTCGCCGGCAAATGGCCGAGGCTGAAAGCCAGAGCCGCGATGACGTTGGCCGTCCAGAATAGGGCTGGCGGCAACGGCTGCGCGCCCAGCCCAAGCAAGAGCCGGCGCAGGCCAAGGGCCACGAGCGACAGCAGGAACAGGCGAAAGATTACTTCTTCGCTGATTCCGCCATAGAACGAAGCGAGGAAACCTTCCCACGCGGCGGGCTGCCCGCCATTCAGGGCAAGCGCCTTCGCGGGCACGAATACGAAGGCATCAAGGAGGACGTCAAGCGCGCCACCCGCAAAGCCCGCTACTACCGCGACGAGCGCCGCGCGTCCGGCCCAAGGTATCGGCGCACGCAAGGCGATCGCGTCCAGGATCGGCAAGACAAACCCGGCGCGGCGAGCCGCCCACAGGCCGATACGACTGCAGATCGCAATGACGACGATGCCCTGGACGACCTGGATGACCACCAGGGCCTTGAAACTGACCCCGGCCCTTTCGGCTGCCGCGTGCATCGATGCCCCCAGCAGATCGACGATGTACGGGATGATCGCAAGCGTCGATAGCGCCCCGAGGCCGCAGATCAGTAGCCAGACTTTCCAATCGTTGACGGTGCGCTGCGAATCCATCGGCCATCCCCTGTTGGTAAGGCCATTAGTCAATTCGCGAATTAGCGTCTAGGCTAAATAATCCGCGCCGGATCGAGCCCGGCATCGGCTTCGACCACTTTCGCCATTTCGGTGAAATCGGCGTCGTCCCCGTAAGCCGCGAGCACGCGGTCGAGCAGGGCGGCGAGGCGTTCTCCGGTCGGCAGCGGCACGCCCAGCGCCTGCGCCTCGTCGAGCGCCAACCGCGTATCCTTGAGGCTGAGCTGGGCCGAGAAGCCGAAATCGAAGGTGCGCGGCAATACCGCGCGCGGCCACTTGTCGCGGGTCGCCGAATTGGCGCCGGTGCCGGCATTGAGCACCTCGATCATCCGCGCGGGGTCGAGGCCGGCCTTGATGCCCAGCGTCATCGCCTCGGCCGTTGTGGCGATCGCCGCTAGGCTGAGGAGGTTGTTGGCGAGCTTGGTCACTTGCCCGGCGCCGGGCGTCTCTCCCATGTAGAACGGCTTGCCAAGGCGCTGGAGCAGCGGCTCGAGCTCCGGCCATAGCGCTTGCGGCCCGCCGGCCATGATCGCCAGCGTGCCTTGCTCGGCCCCGCGAATACCGCCCGAAACCGGCGCGTCGAAGCTGGCCACGCCTTTCGGTGCGCACAGATCGTGCAGTTCCTGCGCCAGCTTCGGGCCGGAGGTCGAGAGGTCGCACAAGATACGGGGGCGGCCCCCCGAAACGACCTCCTCCGCCGCCGCGCGCACGATGGCCGGCGTCGGCAGGCTCATGAAGACGATCTCGCACCGTTCGCCGAGCGCGGCAGCCGAACCGGCGGCTTCGGCGCCTTTGGCGTTCAGCGCGTCCACGGCGGCCGGCGAGACATCGTGCACCAGCAGGCGCCCATGCCCGTTGGCGACCCAGCCGATCAGGTTGCCCGCCATCGGCGCGCCCATGCGGCCCAGCCCGAGAAATCCAATGGTCGTCATCAAGTCCTCTCTCCTGAAGGGGAGAGGGTTGGGAGAGGGGGCGTCCTGTTAATGGCCCCTCTCCCTCCGCCCCTGCGGGGCTCCTCCCTCTCCCCTGAAGGGGAGAGGGCAGGGCGCTGCAATTGTCCTGATGCGCTAGTCATTGCGTCTCCGAAATCGGCGTATGCGGCGGCAGGTCGACGCGCGCGATATCGTCCTTAGCCGGGAAGCACCGCAAGACCAGCGGATCGTGCCCCGGAATCAAGTGGTCGAGCGAGCCGCCCGCGAGATCGAGCGCGCGTTGCTGCGCGAGACGATAATCCGCCTCGTCGACGAAGATCGGGAAGGGCAGGTTGCGCGTGATGTTGGCGTAGAGGTGCGCCGCATCGCTGGCGAGGACCACGGTGCCGCGCTCGGTCTCGCAGCAGACGACTTGCAGCCCCGCCGTATGCCCCGGGCAGGCGCGAAGCGCGATGCCGGGGGCGAAGTCCTCGTCGCCGTCATGGAACACCACTTGCCCGGCGTAGAGCTTGCGCACCAGTTGGGCGACCGGTTCGCCATCGAACGGCGCGCGGGTCGGCTGGTCGCAGACGTGGCGGCTGGTGGCGAAAGCCAGCTCCGCATCCTGCACGTGGAATTTCGCGTTCGGAAACAGGCTCAGCGATCCGGCATGGTCGTAATGCAGATGGGTCAGGATCACGTCCTCGACAGAGAGGTGGTCGATCCCGGCGCTGCGCAGGCCTTCGAGCAGCGGACGAGTGATGACCCTTCCCCGCGCCGCCGTGGCCTGCTCGCCGAATCCCGTATCGACGATCACCGGCGGAACACCGTCCCGATGGATCGCCCATACGAAGTAGTCGAGCGGCATGGGCAGGTCGTGGTCATCCACCGTACCCGTGAAGTTGGCCGCCGCGGTCCGCTCATGCCGCGCGTAGCGGATCGCATCGATGCGGGTGACGGGGACGGTCACGACTGTCCCCCCTCCCCTTCAGGGGAGGGGACGGGGGTGGGGCCTGTTGGACCATCGGGAGCATGACCTCCCCCACCCCAACCCCTCCCCTGAAGGGGAGGGGCTTCGCGAAACGCGCGGATCGAGCGCCACACCATGGTTAACTCAAGCGAAGTTGAGCTTGACCGGCTGGCGGATCGGGCCATGGCCGACGGTGGTCATCCACGGCTCGTAGGGGCCGGCGAGCTCGATGCTCTCCACCTGCCGGACGATTTCACCCAACAACGCCTGCGCTTCCATCGTCGCCAGCACGCGGCCGACGCAGCCGTGGACGCCGTAGCCCCAGCCGAGCGAGTGGCGGGTATCCCGGTCGAGGCGGTAGGCGTCGGGTGCCTCCCAATAGCGCGGATCGCGATTGGCGGCGGCGAACATCAGGCCGACCTTGCTGCCGGCCGGGACGATGTAATCGCCGACCTCGACATCGCGCGTCGCCATCCGCCCGGCCATGCGGCTGGGCGAATCCCAGCGCAGCGATTCGTCGAACGCGGAACGGACCATCTTCGGATCGGCGCGCAGCTTCTCGTACTCGCCGGGGAACAGCGCCCAGGCGCGCAAGGCGTTGGCCATAGTGATGAAGGTGGTGTCCGCACCGGCACTGAGCACAGTCTGCAGCAGCAGCTTGGCTTCGGGCAGCGTGACCTGCCCCGCATCCGAAGCGGCGTAGATCGTCTCGCCGATGCCTTCGGGATCGAGCGCCGCGCGTTCGCATCGGGTCTCGAGCCACTCGATCACCGCCGAGTAATCGTATTGCATCGCCTGGTCGAACAGCTCGCCCGGCGGGCCCATCGTCGCCCAGACCATCTCGGAAAAGCCGTGCATATGCTCGCGGCCTTCCTCGGGCAGGCCAAGGATGTCGGGCAGGACCTGGAAGACATAGGCTTGCGTCACTTCGCCGACCGCATCGACCGCGTCGCGCGTCCGTAGCCGGTCGAGCAGCGCCTTCGCGCGTGCCTCGAAGATGCCCTTCACCCGCTCCAGCGCGCGCGGGCTCAACGCGTCGGCGATGACCTTGCGCACCTGGGTGTGCCGCGGCGGATCGTCGGTGAGGAGGATCTCGGGTCGTGGGCTGGCCGGATCGTGCCACGGGCGGCTGGTACTGGAAAAGGTCTTCCAGTCGAGCAGGCCGGCGGTGACGTTCTCGTGGCGGGCGATCATCACCGTGCCGTCGTGCAGCCGCACCGCGGGGGCGAACTCGCGCAATGCATCGTCCACCTCGCGCGCGTTCCTCACCGCCTCGGGCGTGAAGATGTCGAGCGGGTATTCGGGGATAGGCCGGCTCACAGCCCCAGCCCCCGGAACCAGGTCTGCCCGTCGGCGCCGGTTTCGATATGGCCGGCGGTCGGTTCGAAGAAGTGCGCGCCGATGACCAGCACGCCGCTGTCCTTGTATCGGTCGACGAAGGTCATCCGGGTCTGCCGGCCGGCTTCCTTGTCCATGTCGAAGGTCGCCTGGCGGTGCGGCATCGCGCATTGCATCGGGTGGTGCATCAGGTCGCCGGTGATGACCGCCTCCTCGCCGTTCGAGCTGATGCGGACGTGGACATGGCCCGGCGTGTGGCCGTGGCTCGGCTCGGTCCAGATGCGCAGCCCCTCGCTGTTCGCAATCTCGTGGTCCACGTCGATCAGGTCGGCCATGCCGGCTTCCATGATCGGATCGACGCATTCGATCATATGGCCGGGGTGATGATGCCCATCGTTGCGGATATCCTTCCACGCCTCGAACTCGGTCTTGCCGAACAGATAGCGGGCATTGGGAAAGGTCGGCTTGTAGGCGCCGGTCGCCGGGTCCTTGTAGGTGTTCCAGCCGACGTGGTCGAAGTGAAGATGCGTGCACATCACCGTATCGACATCCTCCCGGCGCACGCCAAGGCTTTCGAGATCTTCGAGGAAGCCCTCGGGCAGATCGCAGAACACGTCGAACTCGCGCTCGCGCCCGGCCCCGATGCACGAATCGACGACGATAGCGCGGCCGCCAGAGGCATTGGGCGCCTGGACCACGAAACCCTGGAAATTCATCCGCTGCTTGCCGTCCGGCGTGGCGTAGTGCGGATGCAGCCACTCCATCGCGAGGACTTCCTCCTCGGTCGCCTCGGGCATGGTCATGCGGATGTCGTCCTGGAAGTCCCACACCTCGACGATGCGGCTCACGGTGACGTCGCCGACCTTCCAGCTCTTCACATGCTCTTTGGCCATCGGTTTTCTTTCCTAATGGGTTCTCGCAGAGACCGCGGAGGAAGCAGAGAACGCTGGGAGACCGCGCCGAAGGCGCCAGCCTTCAGTCCTGCCGCGGGAGCATTGGGTTCAGCAGGCGACAGGTCGCGGCATTGCCGCGCCCGCTTCGTCTCTGCGGTCTTTGCTCCCTCCGCGATCTCTGCGCGAAACTGCCTGTTCACGCCGCCTTCCTTTTCACCCTGGGCTTGTAGCGCGCCACGCTCTCCGGCGGCAGGTCGGCGGCGGGCAACGGGGCTTTGCCGAGGATGAAGTCGGCGGCGCGTTCGCCGATCATCACGCTGGGCGCGTTGGTGTTGCCGCCGATGATGCTCGGCATCACCGACGCGTCGGCGATCGTCAGGCCCTCGATGCCGCGGAAGCGGAGCTGCGGATCGACCACCGAGTCCGCGTCCGAGCCCATGCGGCAGGTGCCGACCGGATGGTGCACGGTGTAGCCGGTCTCGCGGATATAGCTGTCGAACTGCTCGTCGGTCTTCGTATCCGGCCCCGGCGCCACCTCGACGCCGTCGTACTCGGCGAAGGCCTCGGTGGCGAAGGCGCGGCGGGCGATCTTGAGGGCGCGGATCAGCGGCTGGATGTCGTCGGGATGCTCCAGCAGATGCGGATCGATCAGCGGCGCGGCCAGGGGGTCCGCGCTGGCCAGACGCAGGGTGCCGCGGCTCTTCGGATAGAGGCAGACCGGGCTGATCGCGTAGCCGTGGCCGACGGGGAACGGGATTTTGGGGTGCGTCAGCCGCTTGGCCGGCTGGAACACGAACTGCACATCCGGCCGGTCGAGGCCCGGGTCGGTGCGCAGAAAAGCGACGCTTTCGAACACGTTGCCGGCCAGCGGCCCGGTGCGGAAGGCCAGATACTGAATGAAGTGGACGAGATCGCGCGGCAGTACGCGCCACGAGAGGCCGTAGCTCGTCGGGTCGCGCGTCTCCATGTGCATCGGGCTGGCCGGGTGGTCGTGGTAGTTCGCGCCGACGCCAGCCACGTCCCTGACCACTGCGATGCCCATCTCGCGCAAGTGCTCGCCCGGGCCGATGCCGCTGAGCATCAGCAGTTGCGGCGTCTGCACCGTGCCGGCCGAGAGCACGACCTGGTGCCGCGCGCGGATCGTGCGGCCATCGGTCAGCTCCACGCCCACCGCGCGCGCCTCTTCGATCAGCACCCGCGCCACGTGAGCGCCGGTCTGCAGGTGGATATTCCCGCGCGCCATCGCCGGCTTGAGCATGGCCCCCGCGGTGGTCTCGCGCCGGCCATGCTTGATCAGCCCCTGGCGGCGGCCGTAGCCTTCGGAGTTGGCCCCGTTGAAGTCCGGGCAGGCGGGAAACTGCAACTGGTGCAGCGACTCCATGAACGCGTAGTTGAGCCGGTTGGGGTTCGCCACCAGCTTGACGTTCACCGGGCCGCTCGTCCCGTGGAACACGCTCTCGGGGAAGTCCTCGTTATGCTCGGTGCGGGTGAAGTAGGGCAGCACCTCGGCGTAGGACCAGCCGGCGCAGCCCGCGTCGGACCAGTCGTCGTAGTCGGTCGGGTGGCCGCGGAAATAGACCATGCCGTTGATCGAGCCCGAGCCGCCGACCACCCGCCCGCGCGGCACCGGGATTTGGCGGCCAGCCATGCCCGGCTGCGGCACGGTGGCGAAGCGCCAGTTGGTCGCCTCCCGCCCGATCGCGGCGGCGACGAAGCTCGGGATATGGATGAACGGATGGGTGTCCGGCCCACCGGCCTCGATCACGCAAGTCGTGCGGTCGGCCCGCTCCCCCAGCCGCGCCGCCACAGCCGCGCCCGAGCTGCCGCAACCCACCACGACGTAATCGAATTCCGCAGCGTCCATGCCAGTCTCCCGCGAGCCACTGTGCGAGGGGATGCGGGGGTTGGCAAGCGCCGAGAGCGTCAGTCGAGTGCTCCAAGCCCGAGTTTGTCGGCGAGCTCGCGTACATACACGGCATGGTGTTTGAGGTGAGGCTTCGAATCTTCAGCGGCACAGCGGCTCAGGTGGTCGTTGAACAAGCGCTTGGCCTGGTCCCTTTCGCCTCGGGCAAGCATGACCATAGCCACGTCGAGGCGAGCAACGTTCGAAAGGCTTTCTTCGCTATCGTTGAACGCGATCCAGTCTCTTACGATGAGATCTCGCGTCCTGAACCGATCCAGAAACGCAACCCCCACGTGGATCAACAAGGCGATGATATCTTCAATTTCCTCTTCGCTGGAATCGAGAACGGACCACCAAATGTCACCACCTTCACTGGTCTTCCCGAGCCTCGTTCGAATGTCGCAGTGAGCATCACTGATGACGCGACTTAAGCCAACCGGCGGGTTTGTCCGCTCATGAATCTCGGGAACGAAAACGCCGAGGTTGATCGTGAACTTGCCATAATAATTCGGTCGCATGTGGCTGACTGATGGCGGCAAGGGAGGTCCAATTTCAAACGGCCCAGCTTGGATCGCAATGATTTGCAGAACACCTTCGTCTGTCTCTCGGCGAAAGGTTCGACCTTTTCGCGTGAAGCCTAAAGACTTGAGCGCCCTTCCAATTCTTGACTGGATCGCGTTTAGGCCCGCGACCACCGGAGACTGCGACATCATCGCCCCCAGTTCGGACTAAGTATGTTCCGGCCCATCATACTCAATCGCCTTCGCCGCCGCGCCAGAGAGGATAAACCCGATCGGTCGCTCGGCTTCCTCGGTCAGGTGGCCGATCAGGCCGGCGGTGCGGCACAGCAGGCCGATGCCTTTCAGCGCCGCCTCAGTCATAAACCTCGCGCCGATGGCCTACCGCGACGACCACGATCACCACCCTCTGCTGTTCAATTCGACCGATCACACGGTAATTGCCAAAGCGCCAGCGCCATAAGCCGGCGAGCGGCCCGGAAAGTGCCTTGCCGCGCTGGCGCGGGTTGTCGAGCGTTGCGATGTCCCGCAGGCCCTTGACGATTCGCCGCCCGGCCGCAGTGCCAAGCTTGCCCAGCGCGCGTTCGGCGCCGGGCTCCATTTCAATCGCCCAGGCCAAGGCGCTTCACCACCTCTTCGAGCGGGATGGTCTTCCCGGCATCGGGATGGCGCAGCGCTTCCTCGACCAACGCAAGGTCTTCCAAGTCCTCGATGTGCTCAAGCAGCGCCTGGCGCGCGAGATAGCTCTTCGAGCGGCCCATGCGCTTGGCGACCGCGTCGAGACGGGCTTCGAGATCGGGATCGAGACGGACGGCAAGCATGTTCAAACTCCAGTTGTCATACATGTATAACAACTGGATCGGTAAATGGAAAGAGGCTCTCTTCATTCCCGTCACCCCGGCCCCCGAGCCGGGGTCCCGCTGAAGGCCGGCGTTGCTGTAGCGGGACCCCGGATCAAGTCCGGGGTGACGAAGTGACGGGAGGACCATCATACTCGATCGCCGCTGCCGCCGCTCCGCTCAGGATAAACCCGATCGGCCGCTCGGCTTCCTCGGTCAGATGGCCGATCAGGCCGGCGGTGCGGCACAGGAGGCCGATGCCTTTCAGCGCGGCGAGCGGGAAGCCGATGTCGAGCATGATCGAGGGGATCGCGGCGTTGACGTTGATGGGCAGATCGCGCCCGATCGTCTCGGGCAGCGCGGCCTTGAGCGCGCGCATCATCGCCACGTGCTCGCCGCTGGCGCCGCGTTCGTCGGCCATCTCCAACAGGCGGTTGGCGCGCGGGTCGCCGCCGGCGTGCTGCGGGTGGCCGAAGCCGGGGATGGCCTTGCTGTGCTGACGCCATAGCGTGATCTGCCGCACCGCGACGTCGTGCAGGCCGTCGCCGGTCTCGCGCGCGTCGGCAACGCACCTCGCATAGAACTGCCCGGCGATCTCCGCGCTCCCCAGCACCACGCTGCCGCAGCCGAGCAGCCCGGCGGCGACCGCGCCCTGCAGCGCCTCGGGCGCGGCGGCATAAGTCATCCGCGCGGCGACGACGCTCGGCACCAGGCCGTGCTCGGCCAGCGCCACCAGCACCGCGTTGGTGAACCAGGTCTGCTGCTCGCTCGGCATTTGCCCGGTGACCAGCAGCCAGAAATAGCTGGTGAAGTCGATCTGCCCCATCAGCTCGCCCACGAGGTCGTGCCCGCGCACGGTGATGCTGGTCGCGTCCGAGGTGCAGATGGCGGTGAACGGCGCGTCCTGCTTGCCGATGCGCATGTGGGTCTCCCTGTCTGTGCGGTCGCTTTGGACCGCCAGCGCCGAGCTTGTCCAAAATTATTTCTCGCAGAGAACGCAGAGGAGCAGAGGGCGCAGAGAAATTTGGGCAAGCGCGGCTCTTGTCCGCGAAGCGGGCTTCACATCCGACGTAGAAACGTCAGCTCGCTGCGCGGGATGAGCAACACCAGCGGATCGCGCTATATCTCTGCGTTCTCTGCTCCTCTGCGTTCTCTGCGCGAACCCCCTTTTCTTCTTCCAGCGAAGCCGCCGCCAAAGGTCTCTCGCGTTCTGCCTCCGGCAGGGCGTTGCATCCGCTCGACACGAACGGCAAGGGGGAGCGCAAGACAAGACGGAGGAAACGAATTGGCCAAGCCGCTCAAAGGCATTCGCGTGCTCGACATGGGCACCTTCATCACCGGCCCGGCGGCGGCGATGCTGCTGGCGGATCTGGGGGCCGAGGTGATCAAGGTCGAGCAGCCGGGCACCGGCGATCCGTTCCGCGCCTTCGACGGCGACCTCTATTCGCCGCACTTCCAGACCTACAACCGCAACAAGAAGTCGATCGAGCTCAACACCAAGGAACCGGCCGACCTCGCGAAGTTCGACAAGTTGGTGACAACCGCCGACGTGTTCATCCAGAACTTCCGCCCCGGCGTCGCCGGACGGCTCAAGGTCGATGCCGAGCGGCTGCGGGCGATCAACCCGCGGCTGGTCTATGCCGACATTTCCGGCTTCGGCCAGGAAGGGCCGCACAAGGACCGGCCGGCGTTCGACACCGTCGCCCAGGCCAGCGCCGGGTTCCTGCGCCTGCTCATCAACCCCGACCACCCGCGCGTCGTCGGCCCGGCGATCGCCGACGCGGTGACCGGCTTCTACACCGCGCTGGGCGTGCTGGCGGCGCTCTACGAGCGGGAAAGCACCGGCAAGGGCCGCCACGTCGAGACCAGCATGTTCGAGGCGATGTGCCACTTCAACCTCGACGACTTCACCCATTATCTCGCGGTCGATCAGATCATGGGGCCGTACTCGCGGCCGCACGTCAGCCAATCCTATGTCTTCGAATGCGCCGACGGCGGCTGGATCGCGCTGCACATGTCGAGCCCGCCGAAGTTCTGGGAAAACCTCGCCGTCGCGATGGGCGTGCCCGACATGCTCCAGCG
>Ga0164242_10006616_pt1 | contig 12742 bp, 9 predicted proteins | sample OricomgcompostMG_FD_108783 | JGI IMG/M metagenome (GOLD analysis project Ga0164242, IMG submission 108783) | Miracle-Growth compost microbial communities from Emeryville, California, USA - Original compost - Miracle growth compost (MG) ... | reverse complement strand
TCCCCATGCCGAGACGTTGGCGCCAATGTAGTTGTAAATTCCCAGCGTGATGGGACGCACGGCAGGCGTGCTGGTCAGAGTCAGTGCGAACAGGAAGTCGCCCCAAGCTCCGAGGAACGTGAACAGCGCGGCCGTGACGATAGCGTTCTTACTGATCGGCACGACGATTGAGACGAATGCCCTGAAGTTGTTGGCACCGTCCACCAGCGCGGCCTCGACGAGCCCCTGAGGGATGGATGCCATGAACGCTCGCATCAGTATGATCGCGAACGGGATCTGTGCCGCGCTGTCCGCCAGGATCAGGCCCGGGTACGAGTTCAGCAGACCCCAGTTATTGAACAGCGTGTACAGCGCGTTGGCGATCACGATTGTGGGGATCATCTGCGTGATCAACAGCACGAACACGAACACGGTCATCCCCTTCATCTTGAAGCGGGCGAGGCCGTACGCAGCCGGAGTAGCAATCACGAGGGTCACCGCCACGGCACTCACCGAGATGATCAGACTCGTGAGGAGGTTCTGTCCCTGCTGCTGAAACGCGGCCTCATAGCCGGCGAACGTCGGGTGGAACGGGAACCAGTCCGTATTGGCAGCACCCGAGTTCGCCTGCAGGCTGCTGTTGATCATCCAATAGACGGGGAAGACCATGACAGCGAGAAAGATGATGCCGAGCACCGTCATCGGCCAGGTTCTGCGGTGCTTGCGATGAGTGGCCCAGGTGGCGGCTCTTGGCCTCATCGCCTCAGTCGCGGTCATTCGTCGACTCCTTTGCGGTTCATGTAGAGATAGATCACGGCGAAGACCAGCGAGACGACGATCAGGACATTGCTGATGGACGCACCCTCGCCGAACATGAATTGCACGAAGGATTTGTGGTAAGCCCACGTCGCGAGAGTTTCCGTTGAGTTGGCTGGGCCACCGCCCGTCAACCCCAGGATGATGTCGACGACTTTAAGCGTGTACACCACCCCGAGAACGATCACGACGCTGACCACCGAGCGGATGCTCGGCCAGGTGATGTTCCAGAAGGCACGCCAACCGACTGCGCCGTCAAGCGCGGCGGCCTCGTACAACTCCTCCGGCACCGCCTGCAGACCGCTGTAAAGGATGACGGTGTTGAATGGGATGCCCAACCACACGTTGACACCGATCACCGCGACCAGCGCCAGGCTCGGGCTGACCAGCCACGGCAGCGGACTCACGCCGAACAAGGCGAGGAACTGGTTCAATGCACCGCTGCCCTGGTCGAGGATCCACTTCCACACGGCGGCGGAAGCGATCAGCGGAAGCAGCCACGGCAGCAGAAGCAGCGACCGTAGGAATCCGCTCAGTGGGAAGTGTCGTTTGAAGAACAACGCAAGCGCGAGTCCGAGGCCGAATTGCAGAACGATCGATCCGACCGTGAACAGCGCGGTGTTGACGATCGTGGTTGCGAAGATCGGGTCGCTGAACATCTTCGCGTAATTCGCAAATCCCACCCACGGTGCTTCGCCCGTGTAAAACGTCGCCGTTGTGTAGTTCTGCAGCGACATCACGACGTTCTGCACAATCGGGTAGCCGAAGAACACCAGCACGAACACGATGGCCGGGGCGACGAACAGCCACCTGGTGATGTAGTGGGACAGGCGGATCTTGCGCCGTGGAGCACCCCCCTTGCGCGTCTGAGACCCGGTTCTTCGATCGAGGCCGGCAGTCACTGAGGTCATCTCACGCTCCTTTGCGGATCACACGCCGGGTGGGCGGGAATCGATCCCGCCCACCCGGCGTCGACTTACTTGTTCTGCGCCTGCGCCTGCTGGAGTGCAGCCGCCGGGGTCGCTTTGCCCGTCAGCGCGAGCTGCACCGCGGTGTAGATAGCGGTTGCAGCGGTCGGCCACTTCTCACCGAGCTCCGCCGTGCGGGCACGAGCGGTCTTCACTGTCTCGACGAACGACTCGACCTGCGGATGTGACTTCGCCCAGGTGGCAGCGGATGCCTCGTCAGCAGGCAGGTTGCCGGAGATCTTGGCGATCTTCAGCTGCGTGGCCGGCTTGTTCAAACACTCGACGAATTTGCCGGCAAGCCCCATCTTCGTCTTGTCGCCCGTGTTCGGCACATTGAAGGTCTCACCGCCGAGCGGTGACACGACCTTCTGCGAGGTGGTGCGCGTGGGGATCGGAACGCTGGCGAAGTTGAGACCCTTGGTCGCGTTGAGCACGGGTAGTTGCCACGGGCCGTTGATCATCATTGCCGCCTTGCCCGCGACGAACTGGTTGTTCACGTCCTGCTGGCTCCAGTTCACCGAGCTCTTCGACATCGAGCCGTCGTTCTGCAGGTTGACGTCGAACTGCAGCGCTTGCGCGGTGTCCGCCGTGTCGATGTTCTTCTCGTCTCCGCCGTTGGTCCACATCAGAGGCAGGAACTGCCAGGTGCCCTCGTAGGTGTTGATGTTGCTCATGGCGAAGCCGTATACGCCCTTGCTCTGGTCGGTGAGCTTGAGTGCGGCGGCCTGCAGCTCATCCCAGGTCTTCGGCGGCGTGATGCCGGCGGCCTTGAGCATGTCGACGTTGTAGTAGAGCGCGATCGAGTTGATCACGGGTGCCAGGCCGTAGACCTCGCCTTTGAACGTGCCGGCCTTCACCACGGCGGGAACATCGCCCTTCGGCGCGCTGACACCGAAGTTCTTCAGCGGGGCCAGCGCCCCCGTCGCGGCGATCTGCTGAACGTCTGGGTTGTCGAGCATGAGCACATCTGGCAGCGTCTTCGACGATGCCTGCTGCAATACCTTGGCGATCAACGCGGCCCCCGCGATGTGCACGGGGTTGACCTTGGCGCCGATCTGAGTGCCGCACTCCTTGTAGATCTTGTTGTACCCGCTCATGCTGGGGTTGGCGTTGTAGTAGTCCTCGATGGTGATGGTTTTGTCGCCGCCGGATGAACCGCTTGACGAACCTCCGGATGAGCATCCGGCCAGGGCAAGCGAGAACATCATCGCCCCTGCGACCGTGGCCGCTATCTTCGACTTTCTCATGGGAGCTCCTCTGCTGTGCTTCATTGAACTGGCAAAGCGCTTAACCATTACGCCAAAGTGATCCGGGTTTCGGATCTGTGGGAGGCTGCGGCAAACGCTTGGTAGGTATTGTGCGCACCGTTCGCAGTCTCTGTCAACAAAAAAGTTAACCGCTTTACCAAATCGTGTCCGTGATGGCACGCTCGGCCTGTTACGTTGACGATGGGAATATCGCGACCGACAGCAGCGCGAATTCGGTTCGAAGCACGAGGGGAACGACATGGCCACGATGCGGGATGTCGCGCTGCGCGCAGGGGTCTCGATCGCGACGGTGTCGTTCTTGGTCAATGGCACGAAACGCGTCTCTCCCGAGACGAGTGCACGCATCACCGCAGCCATGGAAGATCTGGGCTATCGCCGCAACATGGTCGCAAGAGCCCTCGCCAGCAGACAGACGCGCATCATCGCGCTTCTGTTCCCTGCGCTACAGCACCGGCTCGGCGGCACCGCGCTGAGTTTCGTGAACGGCGCGGCGCACGCTGCACACGAGCATGGCTACAACCTGGTGCTATGGCCGGTCAGCAATGACGCCGACCAGATGATGGAACTCATCGACGGTGGCCTGGCCGACGGCGTGCTGCTCATGGAGGTGCTGATGGACGACCCCCGTGTCGAACGCCTCGTCGATCGCAAGACACCGTTCGCGCTGATCGGTCGCACCAAGGACCCATCCGATCTGCCGTACGTCGACATGGACTTCGCATTGATGGTCGAGGAGGGCTTGGACTATCTCATCGGCCTCGGTCACAGCACCATCGCGCTCGTGGCCGAACGGATCACCGATCCAGGCATGGCGGGTTACGGCCCTCTGGTTCGCACGGAGGCGTCGTATCGCGACGCCATGGCGCAGCGTGGTTTGACGCCGGTCGTCATCCGTTGCGACGATTCGCCCCAGGGCGGTCGCGCCGGCGCTGCCGAGCTGCTCGAGATGGCACCGGAGACGACCGCAGTGATGGTGATCAACGACGACGGCGCTCTCGGCCTGCTCAGCGGGCTCACGAGGGCGGGCCGGCGCGTGCCAGAGGATATCTCGATACTCTCGCTGGCCACGACCCCGGAAATGGGCGCGATGTCCGACCCGATCCTGAGCACCATGGATGCTCCTGGCACCGAACTCGGCACGCTCGGGGTCGAGGCGCTCATCGATCAGCTCGAGGGCCGCACCGAATCGCTGCCGCAAGTGCTTCTGCCTGTGCCGCTGAACGTAGCGGACTCCACCGGCCCGGCGCGGCCAGAGCTACGGGCGAAGCCCGGGATGCCGTTTGGCCAACTGTCGAACGAGGGGGCCGGTCGGAACCAGCCGAGCGAAGGCAGCGCCCACCCGGTTGGGAACACCCGGGATGACAACGAGCCGGCCAGCGGCGAGTCCGTCGACGGCGGCGCGCGCGACGATCTCGGCGCTACGCCACATCATGCGGGGTAGCGCGGCGTCAGCGTCCGCCTTACTGAATCCGGCCGTTGCGCCGAAGCCGGTGTCCACCGGACCGGGGCATAGCGTCGTCGCCGTGACGCCTGACCCGTTCAGTTCGCCCGCCAGTGCGCTGGTGAACGAGAGCACGAACGCTTTGCTCGCGCCGTAACCTGCCTGCCCTGGCACCGGCTGGAATGCGCCCGTGGATGCGACGTTGAGCACGGCGCCGGAGCCTCCTTCGAGCATCGGCGGGATCAGGCGATTGCAGAGTTCGACGACGGCCAGCACGTCGAGCTCGATCATGTGCCGCTCGGCATCCGGATCCGCGCCTGCGATCGGGCCGATCGTCGACATGCCAGCCGCGTTCACGAGGATGTCGACGGTGACCTCCAGCGCTGCGATGCGATCGGAAAGTGCTGCTCGTTCGATCGGGCTCGACAAGTCGGTGGGCAGCACATCGACACGGATGCCGCCAGCAGGTACGCCGGCTGGCGCACCCGTCGAAGCGCGCGCAGTTCGCAACTCGGCCGCGAGCTCCTCCAGTGCTTCGGCGCGGCGTGCGACGAGAATCAGCCGGTGACCGCGGCGTGCGAGCTCACGGGCGATCTCGCGTCCGATGCCGGAGGATGCGCCGGTGACGAGTGCGGCGCGATCGGGTGCGGGATGCGGCAGAGCCATGACCTCAGCCTAAATCGCCGCGTTCAGTGTGCGGGGGTGGCCGGCCGCGTCGCCTGCTCGACCAGCTCGAGCAGGTGTCGGTATTCGTGGCCGGTCGCGCGCGTCATGCCGAGTTCGCACGTGCGGTTCACCGATGCGTACTCGGTGAACGAGCGAGCGTTGATCTCCGCCGTCTCCTGCGCTGTCGCTGAGGCGGTGAGCTCAGGATGCAGCAGCCCGCGATCGCCTGCGAACGCGCAGCACCCCCAGTCGACGGGCACGACGGCATCAGGCGAGATCGCCCGAGCGATCGAGATGAGCTTGTCTGTGATCCCGAGCGCCGTCGATGAGCACGTCGGATGCACAGCGATCGAAGCAACGGGCGCGGTCACCTCCAGCGCCCCGAGCACACGGTCATGCACGAATTCGATGGCATCGATGAAGCGCAGCCCGCCGAATTCCGTGTGGCGCGCCGCCAGCTCGCGCATCGTTTCAAGCCCCTCTGTGCAACTGGCGGCATCGCACACCACCGGCAGTCTTCCGCCGTCGCTTGCGACCAGCAGCGCAGGAAGAACGACATCGGTCATGTGCGAATATCCCTCGGTGTATCCCTTGGATTTCCACGGTGTTCCGCAGCAGAATGAAGCGATTCCATTCGGCACTGCGACGGCGACACCTGCGCGCTCGCAGAGGGCGAGAAAGGCATCGGAGACCCCGGTTCCGCCATCCGCGGGTCCGAACATCGTGCCGATGCAGGCCGGAAAGTACACGGCAACCGGGTCGGATGCCGTGCGCGGCATCCGCGGGGATCCGCCGCCAGGAAGCTCAGCGCTGTACATCGGCACCGTGTCGTCGCCGAGCAGCGAACGTGCTGCCTTCGTTGCGGCAGTCACGAGCGGAGCTGGCGCAACATCCGCGATGGTCAGGGCAACACCGCCTGCGCGCGTGACGGCACTCCAGTGCTTCGACGCGGTTTTCCAGCCGCTCTGCTCCGTCGTCGTGGCGTTTTCGGCGCGTAGCCGTCGGACGAGATCTCCGGTATTGATGTGCACTGGACACGCGGTCTGGCACATCCCGTCCACCGCGCATGTGTCTATGCCGTCGTAGGCATAGTCTTCGCGCAACTCGGCGAGCAGTGCGGTGTCTCCGGCGTCCTCCGCCCGCTGCATTTCGCGGCGTACGACGATGCGCTGGCGTGGAGTCATGGTTATATTCTTCGACGGGCATGCCGGTTCGCAATACCCGCACTCTACGCAGCGGTCGACCTCACGCTCGACCGTTGGCGCATGCTTGATGTGGTGAAGATAGGAGTCGGCGTCATCGGAAAGCACCACGCCGGGATTCAGCCAACCGTTCGGGTCGAACAGGGCCTTGACGCGGCGCATGACCTCATACAGCGCGTCGCCGTATTGCCGCCGGACGAACGGGGCCATGATGCGACCGGTGCCATGCTCGGCCTTGAGCGAACCGCCCGCGCCGAGAATGAGCGTCACCAGATCGTCGGTGAAGCGCCGGTATCGCTCTCGATTGGCCGGGTCGTCGAAGCGTTCGTTGAGCATGAAGTGGATGTTGCCGTCCTTGGCGTGGCCGAAGATCACGCTCTCCTCGTACCCGTGCCGTTCGAACAGCTCGATCAGCGTCATGCACGTGTCGCCGAGCGCAGCGACCGGGACCACGACGTCTTCTAGGAGAGCTGTCGTGCCGGAGGGCCGCGCCTCGGCAACCGCCGTGTACAAGCCTTTGCGGATGTGCCAGAGGTCGGCGCGGATGCGCGCATCCGTCGTCAGGTGCGCTGGCGCGACCACGGGCAGGCTCGTCAGCACTGCCGATGTGCCTGCTATCGCGCGCCGCAGGTCGTCGTCGGTGCGCGCCTGCAACTCGATCAGCAGGGCAGCGTGCGCGTCGACCACGAGTTCGGCCAGCTCAACCGTGGTGTCCGCCTGTTTCTGTGCCACGCGCAGGCTGGCGGCATCCATCAATTCGATGGTGGCGAAACCCGCCGCGACAAGCGCGGGCAGTGCCGCGGTCGCATCGGCCAGGGTCGCAAAGATCGCCAGGCCCGTGGCGACGGATGGCAGCACCTCGACCGTCTGGAAGACGGCTTCTGCGACGAATCCAAGCGTGCCCTCACTGCCGATCAGCAGGTGCGTGAGGATGTCGACCGGCCGGTCGAAGTCGAGAAAGGCGTTGACGCCGTATCCCATGGTGTTCTTCATGGCGTACAGTCGCTCGATGGTGTGCACCGAATCCGGGTCGGCACGCACGCGGCCGGCCAACTCGGCGAGCCCGGCGTGCAAGTCGGGCTCACGCTCGCGCAGCGTGTCATCCGCATCGGGGTTCGACGTGTCGATCACGGTGCCGCTCGGAAGCACGACCACCATGGATTCGAGCGTGCGGTACGTGTTGAACTCGGTGCCGCACGCCATGCCGCTGGAGTTGTTGGCGATCACCCCGCCCACGGTGCATGCGATTTCGCTTGCGGGGTCGGGCCCAAGCTTGCGGCCGTGGCGGGCGAGTCGCGCATTCACCTGCCGCACGGTCGCACCCGGCTGCACGCGCACGCGGGTTCCGTCATCCAGCACCGTGATCGTGCGGAAGTGATGGCGCGTGTCGACCAGGACGCCGTCGGTCACCCCTTGGCCGCTCAGGCTGGTGCCGCCTGAGCGAAAGGTGACGGGCACGCCGCGGTCGCGGTTCGCGGCGAACAGGTCGGCCACCTCGGCTGCGGACTTCGGCGTCGCGACGGCGCCGGGGACGAGCAGGTAGTGCGACGCGTCATGCGCGTACTTGAGCCGGTCGATCGAGCGTTCCGTGACGGTGAGGTGGGCGGCAATCCTGCGAGCGAGCGCCGACGTGTCTGTCGCGCCTGGCGCGGACACCAGCCTCGTTGTACTCACCATGAGCCTCCGCGTCCAGCGTAGGGCAGACGGCTATGCGGCGGAAACGTGGATGGTGTGCCAGCCCGTCGCGCCGTTCGGGGCAGGCGGTGCTTGAGTGCTCGTCTGAGTGTGCCCATCCGCGTTGGTGGCACGGACCTCGATCGTGTGCGATCCCTTCGGCGCGTTCCATTCAACTACCCACTGCCGCCACGTGTCTGCTGAGACCGAGTCCGCCAGGCGCGCGGTCTGCCAATCGCCGTTATTCACCCGCACCTCCACCTTCGAGATGCCGGTGTGCTGATCCCAGGCGACACCGGCGATTGCGCGCGTGCCGGTCTTGATGGACGCGCCGTCCTTCGGTGTGTCGATGCGGGACGCGGTCTTGACCGGGCCGCGTTCGGACCAGCCTTTGTCCGTCCAGTAGCCGATGGCCTTGGAGAACCGGGTGACGGTGAGCTCGACGACCCACTTCGTCGCGGACACGTATCCGTAAAGACCAGGAACGACCATCCGCACCGGGAATCCGTGCTCCAGCGGCAGAGGGGCTCCGTTCATGCCGACGGCCAGCAGCGCATCCGTGTTGTCGTCGGTGAGCACGTCGAGCGGAGTGCCTGCGGTGAAGCCGTCGGATGAACGTGACAGGACCATGTCGGCGCCCTGCTGCGGCCCCGCCTTCTTCAGCAGTTCGCGGATCGGATAGCCCAGCCACATCGCGTTGCCCACCAGGTCGCCGCCCACCTCATTGGACACGCACGCCAGCGTGAGCATGTGCTCGGTCAGCGGCAGTGCGAGCAGTTCAGCGAACGTGATGTCGACCTCGTGATCGACCATGCCGCCGATGTGCAGCTTCCAATCGTCCGAGTTGAGCGCAGGCACTTGCAGCGCGGTGTCGATGCGGTAGAACTGGTCGGCCGGTGTGACGAACGGCGACAGTCCTTGGACATTCAGCGATGCGCCGGCAGGCACAGGGGGAGCAGCGATGGCCGGCTTCGGCAGCTTCACCGCATTGCGCACCGCGGTGACGGCGGCGCTCCCGGCGTTGATGGCGCGGGCGCCGATGCCGACCACGAGAGCGATGCCGGCCCCGACGCCGACGTAGCGCAGGAACGAGCGACGAGCCAGCAGCGGTTCGGAACTCGGCACTCGCCGATCGGTTGTCTCGGCGCGCCGCCAGCGGCGCATCCGATCGATCGACCCGCGCAGCATGATCACGCCAACGACCACGCCCACCACCGTCGGTGCGATCCAGACGACGGAAGCGCCAGGGCGTGTCACCACAGCCAGCGCGGCGACCGTGCCGATCACCGCCAAGGCGACGCTGCCGAGCGGAGGGCGCAGATATTCGAGCAGCCCGACGAGGAGCGCCAGGACGAGCAACAGAATGCCGAGGCTGACGAACAGGACCGGTTTGTCCGACGTGCCGAACGTGTGGATGATCCATTCCTTGAATCCGGCGGGTGCCAGGTCGACGATCCACGAGCCGACGGCGAAAAGCGGACTGCTGGCTGCCGCGACGAAATAGGCGACCACTTCGGCGACCGCCAGAGTGACGATCGCGCCGAGCACACCGCACGCGGCCGCGATCCACAGCAGCGCGCGACGGCTCATGTCGTCGTGCGTGTGTGCACGGTCGGCGACGCTGTCCGTGCGCATCGGGGCAGGAGGGATGGCCACGCTCTCAGGATAGGCATGCCGAGTGTGAAGCTAGCCGGGAATGCGCCGACCGTACCGGCGGCGTGCGCCCGCCGAGCCAGCGAAGTTATCCATGCGCCGAGAACCCGATGCCGATGCGGAGCCTACATGCGCCCGTCGCCTAGGCTGGTGCCGGATCAGCGAGGAGACAACGATCGTGACGAACACACAAGGTGCAGGCGGTCCCCAGGCCGGCTGGTATGCGGACCCCGCGGGCTCGAGCCAATTGCGCTGGTGGGATGGCACCCAATGGACCGCCTACCTGCAGGCGGCTGCACAGCAGCCCAGCCCAGCGCAACCCACTCCTGTCGGCTCCGCCGCCGGCTACGCGGGCGCACCAGGCTACATCGACCCCGCGGTGTATGCGCCATCCGCCCCCGTGCAGCCGAGCCTGGAGCAGGGCGCATCCGTATACACGCCGTTCATCTGGATAATCGCCCTGCTTCCTCTTCTGTCGGCGATCGCGCTCGCCGCATTCGATATCGACTCATACGTGCGGCCGACAGGGTCGCTGTCGATGCTGGGCAATCCGATGTACATCGTGGTCAGCCTGCTTGGATGGGTCGTCTACGGCGTCAGCGTATGGATGGCATACCTCGACTGGCGCGCGCTCGGCCGACTCGGCATCGTGCGCCCATTCCATTGGGCGTGGGCGTTCCTCTCGGGAATCGTGTACGTCGTCGGGCGCTGCGTCGTCGTGCGCAAGCGAGTCGGCGGCGGCGGCTTGCTGCCGATCTGGGTCATGATCGCGGTGTTCGTCGTCACGATCGTGATCGTGATCGTGAAGATCGCCTCGTTCGTTTCGACGATCATCCAGCTCTACAACTACTGATCGTGGCGCACGACCTGCTGGCCCCCGTCGTGCTGGGGCCGAACCAGCCGGACGGCCGCCCGTACCGGGGCGGTGCCGGCATTGCGCGGCTGCGAGGGATCGCGCAAACCTCCGAGTTCACACCCGAGGACTTTGTCGCGTCGACGACCGAGGTCTTCGGTGGCGGCGCGGGGCTCACGGTGCTGCCGAACGGTCGCACGCTGTTGCAGGAGATCGCGGACGACCCGACCGGTTACCTGGGCGCTGTCCACGTCGCCCGGTTCGGAGCCGACCCAGCGCTGCTGGTCAAGCTGCTCCACACCGGCGAGCGACTGTTCGTGCATTTCCACCCGGATGCCGCATTCGCCAGCGCCCATTTCGGCCTCGAGCGGGGCAAGACCGAGGCCTGGATCGTTGTGGCAACCGAGGGCGACGCGTGCGCATACCTGGGTTTCACTCGTGATGTCGATGAGGTCGAGGTGCAACGCTGGGTCGCCGAGCAGGACATCGACGCCATGCTCGACGCGATGAACCGGGTCGAACTGCGCCCTGGCGACACGCTTTTCGTGCCTGCGACGCTGCCGCACGCGATCGGCTCCGGCGTCACCCTGGTCGAGTTGCAGGAACCGGTCGACCTGTCGATCCTGCTCGAGTATCGCGGTTTCAACGGGCTGACGGCGCAGTCCGCGTTGCTCGGGCTCGACCAGCGGACCGCCTTGGCCGACCTCGATCGGCGCGAATGGGATGCGCAGCGGCTCGCGACGCTGACGGCATCGCGAGCGGGTGCAGATACCGGCACGGCCACGGGCACGGTCCGGGCCGCGGCTACGTCGCTGTTCCCCGAGGCGGCAGACGTGTACTTCCGCGCCGAGCGACTGCGTGTCGACGGCGGCGCGATGCGCCTCGATGCCGGATTCTCGATCATCGTGGTTCTCGATGGCTCCGGCGTGCTGACCACGGACGTCGGATCACTGGATCTCGTTGTCGGCATGACTGTGCTGATCCCCTTCTCGGCTGGAGCCGTCGAACTCGCGGGCTCGCTCGAGGCGATCCGCTGCATGCCGCCGCGGTAGCGCATCCGCGCCCCGTCGCATCCGCGCTTCAGCCGCGCATACCCCCGAGCGGGTGACAAATTCCAATCCGATGTCGATCCGGTTCCGGATCTCTTACTGTGGCCGGGATCGACCGGGTCGCACAGCAGTACAAATCGATTGGAGTTCAGATCATGAACAACTTTGCCAAGCGCGCAGGAATCATCGGAGCAACGGGAGTTGCAGCATCCGCACTGTTCATCGGGGGTTTTGTGGCACCGGCGAACGCGTCAGAAGTGCCGAACAGCGGCCACTCGACGCCGCAGTCGAACTCGGTCAGCAGCGACCAGTCCAAGACCAGCACATCCGTCGACCTGCTCCGCGAGTTGAGCACGAGCGTTCCTGTCCTGCTTCAGCCGCGCGACAACTCGCTCATCAGTGGCGGGCTGGTCAACACGGGTGACGTTGCAAGCGGAACCCAGGTCGGCGATGTCGCCAGCGGCAACCCGATCGCCTCGGGCAACTCGACGGCGAACGGCAACGAGACCGCCAACGGCAACGATGTGCCGGTGGCCTCGGGCAACGAGGTCCCTGTGGCGTCGGGAAACGAGACGAGCGCTGGCAACGGCAACTCGACTCCGGTCGCATCCGGTGACAGCGCTACAGCGCCGATCGGATCCGGCAACGACACGAGCACCGACCTCAGCAACATCGGTGCGAGCGTGACCGACTCCGTGAACAGCACGGTCGATGGTGCGCTGCAGGGTGTCACGGGTGGCCTCGGCCTTGGCGGCGTGCTCGGCCGCTAATCTCAACGGATGCCCCAGCGCGCCTCGACGCGCAGTTCATCCGGCCGGCTGCAGTGGGTCCTCGTCGATTCGGCGGGGGCCCACTGGCGCGTGCGCGTGGCGCAACCGTGCATCACGGTCGTCGAAGATCGCCAGTAGGGATGATTGTCCCCCAGCCAGCGGACAGACGATGGCGTGCCGGCCACGTGAGCGCGCCATCGACCGACATACGGCCGCGCACTACGATCGATATCGTGACAGCAGAGAAATCCGGCAGCCCACTTTCCGCGCGCGCATCCGCCGAATTGGCCGAGACCCACGCGGCGTTCCAACGCGAATACGAGGCGCTCGTCGCCCGCGGACTCACGCTCGATTTGACCCGCGGCAAGCCGTCACCCGCACAGCTCGACCTCTCGAACGCCCT
>Ga0164242_10006615_pt1 | contig 12743 bp, 12 predicted proteins | sample OricomgcompostMG_FD_108783 | JGI IMG/M metagenome (GOLD analysis project Ga0164242, IMG submission 108783) | Miracle-Growth compost microbial communities from Emeryville, California, USA - Original compost - Miracle growth compost (MG) ... | reverse complement strand
CGCGAAAGAGATGCTCAAGGGCGACGTGACCGAGGGGACGCGGGTCCTCTGCCGCTACGACGCGCAGAACGACCGCGTCGAATTCGTGCGCGAGGCGGCCGCGAAGGGGTAAGCGTAGCGCTTCCGGCGCTCACGTCTCTTCAGTCTCCCGGCCGGTCTCCGGTGTACGGTGCGCCTGGCCGCATGCGATAATCGCGCGCCGGTCCGGGCGCGCCTTTGCACGCCCGCATCGGCCGCACCTACCCGGCCACAACGAGATTCCGGAGACACGGACCTATGAGCGCAGTAGAGGCTCCCCCGACCGCCGCCGCCGCGGCGAACAACGCGCGCCGTGCCGCCATCGGCAGTTTCTTCGGCGCGGTCGTCGACTGGTACGACTTCCTGCTATATGGGATCGTCGCCGCGCTCGTCTTCAACGCTGAATTCTTTCCGAACGTCAGCCCCGCGATGGGCACGATCGTCGCATTCGCGACGTTCGGCGTCGGTTTCCTGTTCCGCCCGCTCGGCGGGATCGTGTTCGGCCATTACGGCGACCGGATCGGCCGCAAGAAGATGCTCGTGCTGACGATCGTGATGATGGGCCTCGCGACCACCGCGATCGGCCTGTTGCCCACGTTCGCGATGATCGGCTGGTGGGCGCCGGTGCTGCTCGTCGCGCTGCGCGCGATCCAGGGCTTCGCGGTCGGCGGCGAGTGGGGTGGTGCCGCGCTGATCGCGGTCGAAAACGCGCCGCCGCAACGCAAGGCGTTCTACAGCAGCGGCGTGCAGGTCGGCTATGGCGTCGCGCTGATTCTGACGACCGGCTTTGTTTCGCTCCTGAGCGCGACACTCGACAACGCCGCGTTCAAGTCTTGGGGCTGGCGCGTCCCGTTCCTGTTCAGCATCGTGCTCGTGGCGATCGGCCTGTGGATGCGCGCGGGGATGCAGGACTCCGACGAATTCGTGTCCGCGGTGAAGGAGGAGCGGCACCGCGTGCGCATTCCGGTGATCGAGGCGCTGAAGCGCCATCCGGGCGCGTTTCTTTTGATCGTCGCGCTGCGTCTCGCGGAGTTGCTGACGATGTACATCGTCACGGCGTTCGCGCTCAGCTACTCGACGCAAAACCTTGGAATGAGCCGCGCGCTGTTTCTGAACATCGGCTTCGTCGTCGGCGCGGTCAGCTGCGTGACGATTCCGCTGTTCGCGCACGCGGCCGACCGCTTCGGACTGCGGCGCGTGTATCTGGTCGGCGCGCTGATCGGCGCGCTTTCCGCCGTGCCGTTCTTCGTCGCGCTCGAAGCACGCTCGACGTTCTGGATCGTCGTGTTCGCGGTGATGCTCGCGAACGTCGCGCACGACATGGTCGTCGCGGTCCAGCAGCCGCTCTTCACCGCGCGGTTCGGCCCTGAATACCGCTACAGCGGCGCGGGCGTCGGTTACCAGGTGGCGAGCGTCGTCGGCGGCGGCTTCACGCCGTTCATCGCGGCGTCGCTGGTCGGACTCGCGCATGGTTCGTGGCATCCGGTTGCCGCGTATCTGGCCGGCGGCTGCGCGATCTCGTTCATCGTCGCGTTTCTGATGCGAAAAGACTGAGACGCGAGCGGGTGACGAGCTCGCGTGCGCCGTCCGCGTCAATACGGATCGTCGGGCACCTCGAACAGCGAATCATCCGCCGCCACTTCGAGCGAGCATGCGCCCTCCAGCGCGGGCAGGTTCTGTTGCTCCTCGAAACGCCGGCGCACCAGCATCCGCAGCCGTTCCTGCACGGCGAGCCGCTTCGACGTTTCGAATGCCGCATAGCGCTCGATCTGCTCGCGGCGTAATTTCAGCGTCACGACGCAGCGCGAATCGAGTGTCGTATCGCGCGTCGATTCCACGACCCAAGACAGTTGCAGATAGACGATGTCGCCCTCGTCGTAGCTGCTCGACGCGGGCGCCTTCGGCGTTTCGAAAAGACCGGCGAGCGCGAGCTGGATTTCCTCGGTGCGCTGGCGCAGGTCTAAGTCACTGGTCGTCATGGCGGCTCCGGTAGATGGGCTGGGACAAACCCGGGAGGCAGCAAGGCGCGTTCCGCGCGTGCCCGATTGCGCCGGCCCTCAAGTTTTACGAATTAGGTACCGATAACCTGTGTTGCATGGGCTGGCTTTTCCGATCGACGTCCGATCGGGTTTCCCGCGCCCCGATCCTGCTGCCGCCGAACACCTAGTGGCCGGCCGCTGACTTTCCGGTGCAGCATCCGCCCCAACGGCGCGAGCCGTCGCGTGCGGCCAATCGCAGGTGTCAAAGTGCCAGAAGGCATCAGAACGACATTCACGTTGCCGCAAGGCAGGCTCGCCAACTGGCTGCTCTACCCCGGCCGGGAGACGCCGTACGAAATTCGCGTCGCGCTCGTGTCGACGCTGTTCGGCACGCTGCCGATCTTTTTCGGCGGTGTGCTGAACACCATCGGCGTCGCGTGGGTGCTCGCGCACCGTCACCCGACGCTGCCGTTTCGCGCGTGGCTCGCCGCGGAAATCGTCATCTGCCTGCTACGCCTTGCCGTGCTCATCAGTGCGCACCGGCGCGCACGCGAAGCCAGGCCGACGCTCACCGACCTGCACCTGCTGCTCGCGCCGCTGTGGGGCGCGACCGTGGGCTACGGCGCGCTAGTCAGCGCGATCAGCGGCGACTGGGTCGCGTCCACGCTGTCGTTCCTGTCGGCGGCCGCGATGGTCGGCGGCATCTGCTTTCGTAACTTCGCAGCGCCGCGTCTCGTCGCGGTGATGATCTTCCTGTCGCTAGGTCCCTGCTGCATCGGCGCCGTGCTCGCGGGCGAGCCGGTGCTGTGGCTCACGCTCGTGCAGATCCCGTTCTACCTGTTCGCGATGAGCGCGGCCGCGTGGCGGCTCAACGGGATGCTGATTTCGACGATGGTTTCCGAACGCGAACACGATCGCCGCGCGCGCCACGACGGCCTGACCGGGCTTCTGAACCGCGAAGGGCTGTTTCACGCGGCGCGACGGCACCCGGGGAAGGCGGCGCGGATTCGGGCTGGCATGCCGCTCTATTACCTGGACCTCGATGGTTTCAAGGCGGTAAACGACGCCCACGGTCACGAGTACGGCGACCGGCTGCTGGTCGAGGTCGCCGCGCGGCTCACGCGGGTTGCCGGGCCGAATGCGCTCGTTGCGCGCATGGGCGGCGACGAGTTCGTGATCGTCGGCGACGCGCCGGCCGGCAGTGATGCCTCGCGCGTCGTGGGCTCGCTGGTCGCGGAAATCGAAAAGCCGTTCGAGCTCGCGCCCGGCGTGACGGTAAAAGTCGGCGCGAGCATCGGTTGCGCATCGGTGACCGACGAGGGCAGCGCGATCGACACGGTGCTCGGGTCCGCCGATGCCGCGATGTACGAAGCGAAACGGCACCGCAAGGAGCGCGCGGGCGGGACCGGTCGCGCCACGTGGCCGGTGTCTGGCCCGGTGTCTGTCCCGGTGCCGGATGACGGCGGTCGATTGAATCCGTCGGGAATAACGGCCTGATCGCACGCCGTGGTGGGCTCGTGCGGCCCGCGCCGCGAACGGCTCGCGTCCGTGTCGCCCGATCTGAGACAATGAGGCCCCATCTTCTCTCCGGCCGATTGTGGAATGGAACTCAGACAACTACGCTATTTTCTCAGCGTCGTCGAGCACGGAAGCATGGGAAAGGCGGCGCTCCAACTCGGCGTCGTGACGTCCGCGCTCAGTCAGCAGATCAGCCGCCTCGAAAGCGAGCTTTCCACCCGCCTGCTGCAACGCACCTCGAGCGGCGTGGTGCCGACCGACGCGGGCCTCGCGTTCTGGCGCCAGGCGCAGCTCGCGTTGCGCCACATCGACGACGCGGCGCTGGCCGCGCGTGCCGCGCGGCTCGCAGGCCACGTGAGCGTCGGCATGGCGCCCAGCACGGCGAGCGTGCTGGGTGTCGCGTTCATGCAGGCAATGCGCGAGCGCTATCCCGATGTGCGCCTGCATATCGTCGAGAGCCTGTCCGGTTATCTTGCGTCGATGCTGAGCGCCCGCCAGATCGATCTGGCCGTGCTGTTCCACGAGGAGCCGGCGCAACGCTGGAGCGTGGTGTCGGTGCTCGACGAGCGGCTGTTTCTGATCGGCACGGCCGACCTCGACGGCATGCCGTCCGGTGCGTCGGTGCGCCTTTCGCAGCTCGGCAAGCTGCCGCTGGTCCTGCCGAGCGGCACGCACGGCCTGCGCTCGCTGCTGACAGCCGCGTTCGGGCGCGCTAAATTCGAGCCGAAGATCGTGGCGGAAGTCGACGGCCTCGCGCTGCTGATGGATTTCGTCCGCGCGGGCCTCGGCGCGACCATTCAGCCGGGCGCCGCGCTCGCCCGCCCCGAGAACGGCGTGCTGGCGAGCATCCCGATCGCCGACGCGTACGCGACGCGGCCGAACCTGATCGCCAGTGTTTCCGATGATGAACTTTCTCCCGCGGGACTCGCGGCGCGCGTCGTGCTGGCCGACGTCGCGCGCCAGCTCGTGCGTGACGGACGCTGGCCCGGTGCGCGCCTGCGCCGGGCGTCCGGCTTCACAAAAAGTGAAGACCCATTGACGGCCCGCTGATAGCGACCGGGACGCGCGGCCCTTAGACTGCGGCACCAAGGAGGCAAGCAAGAATGGTCGATGTACTCGTCATTGGAGGAGGCAACGCCGCGCTGTGCGCGGCGTTGATGGCGCGCGAAGCCGGCGCGTCGGTATTGCTGCTCGAAGCGGCGCCGCGCGAGTGGCGCGGTGGCAATTCACAGCACACGCGCAACCTGCGCTGCATGCACGACGCACCGCAGGACGTGCTCGTCGATGCCTATCCGGAAGAGGAATACTGGCAGGACTTGCTAAAGGTCACGGGCGGCATCACGAACGAGCATCTGGCGCGGCTGGCGATCCGCGCATCGTCGTCGTGCCGTCCATGGATGCAGAAGCATGGCGTGCGCTTTCAGCCGCCGCTGTCGGGCGCACTGCATGTCGCGCGCACGAACGCGTTCTTCATGGGCGGCGGCAAGGCGCTCGTCAACGCGTACTACCGCAGCGCGGAAGCGCTCGGCGTGCAAGTCCGCTACGAGACGCCCGTCGATACGATCGAACTGGACGGCGGCCGCTTCGTCGCGGCCAGAAGCGGCAATCAGCGCTTCGAGGCGCGCGCGTGCGTGCTGGCGGCCGGCGGCTTCGAGTCGAATCGCGAGTGGCTGCGCGAGGCGTGGGGGCAGAACGAGCGCGGCGAATGGCCCGCCGACAACTTCCTGATTCGCGGCACGCGCTTCAACATGGGCGTGTTGCTTAAGTACATGATCGAAGCCGGCGCGGATGCGATCGGCGATCCGGCGCAGTCGCACTGCGTCGCGATCGACGCGCGCGCGCCGCTTTATGACGGCGGCATCTGCACGCGGATCGACTGCGTGTCGCTTGGCGTCGTCGTCAATCGCGACGCCGAGCGCTTCTACGACGAAGGCGAGGACTTCTGGCCGAAACGCTATGCGATCTGGGGACGCCTCGTCGCGCAGCAGGCCGGCCAGATCGGCTATTCCATCATCGATTCGAAGGCGATCGGCCGCTTCATGCCGCCGGTCTTTCCGGGCGAAAAGGCGGGCACGCTGGAGGAACTCGCCCGCAAGCTGGGCCTGCCGGAAGCGCGTTTCGTGGAGACGCTCGAGCGCTACAACGCCGCGTGCCGCGTCGGCACGTTCGATCACACCGCGCTCGACGACTGCCACACCGAGGGGCTCGCACCGCCGAAGACGCACTGGGCGCGCCCGATCGATACGCCACCGTTCTACGGCTATGCGCTACGGCCGGGCATCACGTTCACCTATCTCGGGTTGAAGACGAACGATCGCTCACAGGTGTACTTCAACGGCGAGCCAAGCGACAACCTGTTTGTCGCGGGCGAGATGATGGCGGGCAATGTGCTCGGCAAGGGTTATACGGCGGGCGTCGGCATGTCGATCGGCACGGCGTTCGGGCGCATCGCGGGCAGCGAGGCCGCGCGTGCCGCAGTTCAGACAACAGGGGCTTACAGTGCAGCAATCTGATGGCTTGGCGCCCGGGCGCAAGCATGCCGCGACGTTCGAATCGGAAAAAAACGCTCACGCGACGCAACGCGGCACGGCGCGCGTGATTCCGATCGTACCGATGACGGAGAATGAAACGGAAGTGGCGCGGCAAATGCAGATCTGCAACGCGTGCCGCTACTGCGAAGGCTTCTGCGCCGTGTTTCCGGCGATGACGCGCCGCCTCGAATTCGGCAAGGCGGACGTGAACTACCTCGCGAATCTCTGCCACAACTGTGGTGCGTGCTATCACGCGTGCCAATACGCGCCGCCACACGAATTCGCGGTGAACGTGCCGAAGGCGATGGCGAAGGTGCGTCTCGAAACCTACACGGAGTACGCGTGGCCCGCCGCGTTCGGCGCGCTCTACAAGCGCAATGGCGTGACGTTGTCGGTCGCGCTCGCGGGGGGGCTCGCGCTATTCCTGCTGCTTGGCACCGCGATGGATGGAGGGCTTGCCGCCAGCGTCGCGCCGGCCAGCCTCTACGCGATCTTTCCGCACGACCTGCTTGCGGCGATATTCGGCCTCGTCTTCCTGTTCGCGATCGTCGCGCTTGGCGTCGGCGTGACCCGCTTCTGGCGCGACGTCGCCGCGAATACGGCCAGTGTGAGCGCACCGGCGCTCGCGGAAGCGACAACCAACGCGCTGACGTTGAAGTATCTCGACGGCGGACACGGCGACGGCTGCAACGAAGCGGATGACGGGTTCACGCTCGCTCGCCGACGATTCCACCACCTGACGTTCTACGGCTTCCTGCTGTGCTTCGCGGCGACGGTGGTCGCCACGCTCTATCACTACGTGCTGGGACAACCCGCGCCATATCCGCTCTTGAGCGCACCGGTGCTGCTGGGCACGGCCGGGGGCATTGGGCTCGTCGTCGGGCCGGCTGGGCTGCTATGGCTGAACCTGCGGCGTCACCCCGAACAGGGCGACGCCCGGCAGCGCCCGATGGACCGGGGCTTCATCGCGCTGCTGCTGCTGACGAGCGTCTCCGGCCTCGCCTTGCTCGGCCTGCGCGACACGGCGGCGATGCCGTGGCTGCTCGCCGTGCATCTGGGCATCGTGATCGCGCTGTTCGCGACGCTGCCGTACGGCAAATTCGCCCACGGGGTGTTCCGCTCGGCGGCACTGCTGAAGTCGTCGATCGAAAAACGGCAGCGCAACACGTTGAGCCTCGGGTCCGACTGACGCTCGATTCCATCAATGCAAAGCCCGGCTTCCCGCCGGGCTTTCTTCGTTGCGCGCGTTTCAGAAGCGATACGACGGATCGATGCGGTCCAGCTTGCGCAGCAGTGCAGGCCATTCCATCACGCCATACGGCCGGCGCGTCTGCGGCTGATAGTTCATGTAGGTTTGCTCCAGCACCTCGCGCGACACCGGGTTGAGTTCGGTGTTGCAGGCCATCGCCGCGAGTTGCGTCTTGCACGACAGCTCGAGCCGATGCATCGCGTTGAACGCTTCCTGGATCGTCTTCCCGACGGTCAGCAGGCCATGGTTGCGCAGGATCAGCGCGTTGTTCTCGCCGAGGTCGCGCACCAGCGATTCCCGCTCGGACAGGTCGAGCACCACGCCCTTGTAATCGTGATAGCCGATCTTGTAGAAGCGCATCGCTGTCTGCGTGATCGGCAGCAGTCCGCACTTCAGCGCCGACACCGCCATGCCCGGCCAGCTATGCGTATGGATCACGCAGGTGAGTTCCGGCTTCGCGTCGTGAATCGCGCCATGAATCACGTAGCCGGCCCGATTGATGCCGTAGTCCGCACCGACGAATGCGGGCTTGCTGAGGATGTTGCCCTCGCTGTCGATCTTGATCAGGCTCGACGCGGTCACTTCCTCGTAGAGCATGCCGTAGGCGTTGATCAGAAACGCGTCTTCCTCACCGGGCACGCGCGCCGAGATGTGGTTGGCCGCCATGTCCGACATGCCGTACAGCTCGACGAGCCGGTAACACGCGGCGAGGTCGACGCGCATTTGCCATTCGGCCTCCGAGCATTGCTCGCGCATCGACGGGATGGTGAATTCGGGGAGTATCGTCATGGAAAGTTCCTTTTCGGTTGATCCAGGGAAGGGGGCTGCGCGCGCGGGTCAGGACTGCATCTGCACGTCGCTGCGGCGCAGGCTCAGCGTGGCGATCAGCGTGCAGGCGATGCACGCGGACGCATAGACGTAAAAACCGCTTTCGTGGCCGATGCTCTTGAACCAGAGTCCCGCATAGCCGGCGGTGCCGCCGAAGACCGCGGTGGCGATCGCGTACGGCACGCCGACGCCCAGGGCGCGCATTCGTGCGGGGAAGAGTTCGGCTTTCACGATCGAGCACACCGACGAGTAGCCGGACACGATCAGCAACGCTAACGAAAGCAGCAGGAAAACCGTCGTGACGTTGTGCGTGTGCGCTAGCGTGGCGAGCAGCGGCCAGGTGCCGAACGTGCCGGCGAGGCCGAACCACAGCAGCAGCGGGCGGCGCCCGACGATATCGGACAGCGCCCCGAAGAACGGCTGCGCGATCATGAAGAGCGTGAGCGTCGACAGCGACAGCAACGCGCTTTGCTGCGTGCTCAGGCCGACGGTGTTGACCAGATAGCTGTGCATATAGACGGTGTAGGTGAAGAACGCGAGCGTGCCGCCCGTCGTCAGCCCGAACACGAGCAACGCCGGACGCCAATGCTCGCGGAACGCGGCGAGCGAGATGCCGCTCTTCTCCTTTTCCTCCAGCGCGCGGAAGTCCGGCGTCTCGTCGATGTTGCGGCGCACCCACCACGCGACGAGCGCGAGCGCCGCGGCCGTCACGAACGGCAGGCGCCAGCCCCAGGACATCAGTTGCGCCCGTGTCATCGACGCCTGCAGCACGACCTGCACGAGCGTCGCGAGCAGTTGACCGAGAATCAGCGTGACGTAATGGAAGCTGCTAAAGAAGCCGCGATGCCCAGGCTTCGCGATTTCGCTGAGGTACACCGCGCTCGCGCCATACTCGCCGCCGAGCGAGAAGCCCTGCACGAGACGCGCGAGCAGCAGCACGAGGGGCGCGGCCATGCCGATCTGCGGATAGGTGGGGCACAGCCCGATGGCGAGCGACCCGGCGCACATGAGCGCGACCGACAGCGTGAGCGCCGAGCGGCGCCCGTGCCGGTCCGCGTAGAGGCCGATCAGCCAGCTGCCGACCGGGCGCAGCAGGAAACCAATGGCGAACACGGCTGCCGCGGATAGCAGCTGGACCGTACGGTTTTCGCGCGGAAAGAAAGACGCCGCGAAATAGATCGAGAAGGTCGTATAGACGTGAAAGTCGTACCACTCGATCAGGTTTCCGATCGAGCCGCCGACGATCGACTTCGCGGCGCCGCGGCGCCCCGACGTACGGGCTCCCGCGTCGAGTTCGCCGGTGCTTGCCGGAAGGGATGTCTCATGCATGGTTGTCTCCGTTTATTGTGCGAATGTCCGTGTGCGGGAACGGTCTCGATTCTCAGTATTCACGAGTTGGCAGCGCCGCCGCGGCAGACCCGGCTGTCAGCGGCCTTCCTATGCGTGCGCCTCGTTGACGAGTGCCTCGCCCCGGCGCCAGCGCGCGAGATTGTCGAGCCACATGCGGCCGACCGCTTCGAAGTGGCTGTCCGACTGTCCCGCCGTATGCGGCGTGACGATCACGTTAGGCAGATCCCATAGCGTCGAGGCGGCGTTCAGCGGCTCGTGCTCGAATACGTCGAGATATGCGCCGGCCACCACGTTGTCGCGCAGCGCGGCGATCAGGTCGGCTTCGACGATGACCTCACCGCGCGCGACGTTGACGAGTTGCGCGCCGGCCGGCAACAACGACAGCCGTTTCGCATCGAGGAGCCGCGTCGTCTGCGGCGTGAGCGGGCAGGCGAGCACCAGCCAGTCCGCTTGCGGCAGCACGCTATCGAGGGCATCGAACGCCACCGTACGCGGCGACGTACCGTTCCGGGCACCGGCGTTGCGGCGCACGACGATCACGTTCATCTCCAGTGCGTCGAGCAGCTTCGCGATCCTTTGCCCGATCGCGCCATAGCCGACCACGACCGCGGTCTGATTCGCGAGGTCGCGCGGCGCGGCTTGCCCGAGCAGCGGCCGCCATGCGTGCTCGCGCTGCGCCTCGTACATCTGCGGCAGCTTGCGCGCGAGTGCGAGCAGGCCGGCGAGCGCGGAATGCGCGACCGAACGCGCATTGGCGCCGGCGGAAGTCGTCACGCCCACGCCGCGCCGCAGCAATTCGAGATAAACCGGCCGGTCGACACCCGCTGAATGCACATGAACCCAGCGTAGCTGCGGTGCCGCGAGCATCGTGTCGTAGAAGCGGCGGGTCTCGTCGGCCAGTTCGTGCTTCGTCGAGTGCCCGGTGACGTCGCGACTCACGAAGGCGATCTGCGCCTGCACGCAGTCCGCGTCGTCGGGCGTCAGCAACCGGTATGGCAGTGTGCCGAGCGTGCGTGCGATCTCGCTGTGGAAATGCTGCGCCGCCACGCCGGATAAGAGAATGTCCAAGGCCTGCATCGTCTCCGAGGGAATTTTTTAGGTTATCAGGCGCGCTCCGCTATCTGGATTCGGAAAAGCGTATGCGCTATCACTGGATTTTCGCCAATGGCGCGGCGCGTGCTGCGCGTATTGGTGTAAGCATCGTTTCCAAAAGGAGAAAGCTTGGCCGGGTGCGTGGCGTAGCATGTTTCCACACGCAGTTAGCACACCGTCCACCTATCGTTAACCATGAGCCGACCCTGCCTGGTCCCGTGGCGGTACCCACCGATCTTCCGCCACACGCATGCGACGACGACGGCGCGCTGCTGTCGTTCCTGAAGCGCGCCATACCCGATGCCGCGCTGCGCCGCACGATTCTGACCGACAACCCCGCACGTCTTTACGATTTTCCCGCCTGATATAGCCGATGAGGGGTGCCGCGCGCGTATCATCGCGAAAGCGGCACGCGACGCGTTGCCGCACGTCTTCCCTCATCGCTGCCTATGAAAATGGACCTTCTAGGCTTGCAGATGCTCGTGTCGGCGATCGAGTCGAAGAGCCTCTCGCGGGCCGCAGAAAACGAAAATCTCGCCACGTCGGGGGCGAGCAAACGAATCGCAGAACTCGAGCGGCGGCTCGGCGCCGTATTGCTGGTGCGCCATGCGCGCGGCGTCGAACCGACGCCGGCAGGTGTCGCCCTCTATCATCATGCAAAGGCGATCCTGCGCAGCGTGGAGCTCGCGCAGAACAGCGTGGCCGAATTCGGTGCGGGCGGCATGCCGAAGATCCGGCTCGCCGCGAACCGCTCGTCGATCATCCAGTACCTGCCGTCGGCGATCAGCCGTTATTTCGCTTCGGAACCGGACGCGCATATCGACCTGCAGGAGCGGTACAGCTACGACATCCCGCGGCTCGTGACAGAAGGCGAAGCGGATCTCGGCATCTATCACGCGCAGACGCCCGCGCCGGGCGTCCATTCGGTGCCGTACCGGCAGGATCGCGTGGTGCTCGTGACGCCGCTCGATCATCCGCTCGCGGCATTCGAAGAAACGACGCTCGATGCCGCGAAGGACTATCCGTTCGTCGGCTATTTCCCGCGGCATTCGTATGAGGCGTTTCTATCGCTCGCGGAAGCGAGTCTGTCGCGGCCGTTAAATGTACGGATCGAGGTTTCGAACTACGAGGCGCGGTGCCGGTTGATCCGCGAGAAGGTCGGCATCGGCGTAATGCCGGAGCTGATCGCGGCGTCGTACCTGACGCGCTATGGGTTGAAGGCCGTCCGGCTTGCCGATGACTGGGCGCACCGGCAGTTCTTCATCTGCATGTCGGTCGGCGATCATCGCGTGTTGCGGCCGGCGCTGGCGGCCTTCGTCGAGCATCTGCTCGCGAGCGAAGATCGCTGAACGGTCCGGTCGAGGAGAGCAGCATGGTCAGCAAGAACACCGTTTGTCTTTGGTACGACGGCAATGCGCTGGACGCCGCGAAGTTCTACGCCGGGACGTTCCCGGACAGCGCGGTGGTGGCGGTCCACCGCGCGCCCGGCGACTATCCTTCGGGCAGGCAAGGCGATGTGCTGACGGTCGAGTTCACGGTGATGGGCATTCGCTGCCTTGGCCTGAACGGCGGCCCGGTATTCCAGCACAACGAGGCATTTTCGTTTCAGGTGGCGACCGACGACCAGGCCGAAACGGACCGCCTGTGGGAGGCGATCATCGGAAACGGCGGTCAGGAAAGCGCATGCGGCTGGTGCAAGGACAAGTGGGGGCTGTCATGGCAGATCACGCCGCGCGCGCTGACGGCCGCGATCGCCGATCCCGATCGTGCCGCCGCGAAGCGTGCGTTCGAAGCAATGATGCGGATGAGAAAGATCGACATAGCCGCAATCGAAGCGGCTCGACGCGGCTGATTCGCGGGACGCTCGGCAGGCGAGGCCCGCGGGCCCCGCCGCCATTGGTTAGTTCATCAGAACCCCGCCGCCAGCCCGTCGCGCCGGCTGTCGCTTGCCGCAACATAACCGCGATCCGGGTCGTTGCGATCGAGTCGCCAGATGAACTGCCCGGACCCGAAATCCATATACGGATCGTCGATCGACTTGATCGTATGCCCCCGTGCGGCGAGCGCGGTCGCGCAGGCGGGATCCATCGTCGCTTCCACGTCGAGCGTGAAGTCGCGATTGACCTTCCAGCGCGGCGCATCGCACGCGGCCTGCGGCTGCTGCCCGTAATCGAGCAT
>Ga0164242_10006614_pt1 | contig 12746 bp, 11 predicted proteins | sample OricomgcompostMG_FD_108783 | JGI IMG/M metagenome (GOLD analysis project Ga0164242, IMG submission 108783) | Miracle-Growth compost microbial communities from Emeryville, California, USA - Original compost - Miracle growth compost (MG) ... | reverse complement strand
CGCTGGTCCAGCCGGTCCTGGGTCATCTTGTCGAAGATCACATCCAGCTTGGCCGGGGCCTGGGTGTTGACCTCCGAGGGCAAGGGCGAGCGCCGGCCGGGGATGGCGCCGGTGAGCATCTCATAGAGCAGGATTCCCACCGCGTACACGTCCGCCGCGCTCCCGGCGTCCTTGCTCTTCTGCAACAGCTCCGGGGCCAGGTAGCTCATCCCGCCGGTGCCCACGAACACCTGCGGCATCCCGCGGCTGGCGTCCACCTCCACCACCCGGGAGAGCCCGAAGTCCGAAAGCTTGGCGTTGCCGCGCGCGTCGAAGAGGACGTTGGTGGGCTTGACGTTGTGGTGGGTGAGCCCCTGCGCGTGGGCGGCGCGCAGCGCGTAGCACAGCTGGAGGAACACCCGGATCGCCTTGGCCGGGGCGATCCCCTTGCCGTTGCTGTCGGTCAGCTGCTCCTGGAGGGTGCCGCTCAACAGCTCGACCACGAAGTAGGGCTTCTGGGCGTCCGCGTTCTGATCGAGCATCGCCACCACGCCGGGGTGCCGCACCTGGGCCTGCGCGCACAGCTCCTTGCGCAGCCGCTTCTGCACCTCGCCGCGCTGGAGGAAGGAGAAGTAGCCGAAGATGTCCTTCAGCTCCTTCACGCACACGTCCAGCCCGAGCGCGTTGTGCTTGGCCTGGTAGACCGTGCCCAGAGGCCCGCTCCCCAGCGCGTCAAACTTGGTGTAGCGCGAGTCCAGGTCCGTGCCCTTGGCCTCGGCCGGGCGCGCCGGGTTGGCAGGGGCCGAGGCCGCCGCCGGCGCGATGGCGGGGGCAATCGCCGGGGCGATGGGGGCCGAGTGGCGGGGCGGCGGCGGCAGCGGGATGGACACGTCGGACTCCATGATGAAATCGGTGTGGGCCTCGGCGTCGGTGAGGAGCGGGCCGGGATCGACGGAGACGGAGACGTGGGGGCCGGACTGGGTGCCCTCGTCGGCGCTGGACTCGCCGAAGAACTGCCCCACCTCGCGCTCGAACTGATCCAGCCGGGCGCCGTCCACCACCGCCTCGCCTTCGTCGGTCAGCTTGAGCTGCGCCTCGCGGTCCATGGCGATGTAGTGGAACTTGCGGAGGAAGAAGAAGTAGGTGTCGAAGTCCAGCGAGACGTCGCGCTCGAGCGCGGACTTCACCTCCGCCAGCTTGTTGGAGCGGCCGGTGAGCCCGTTCTCCCGGAGGCTGCGGAGGATGTGGAGCGCCTCGCCGCTGACGTTCTCGAACCGGTTGTCTGTCTTCGGAATGGCCACGTTCATCCTTTACCCATTTGCTTTGAAATGCCGCTAGACGCCGATCAGCGTCTTCACCGTCTCCAACACCTCCACGAAGCGCACCGGCTTCCGGAGGAACACGTCCACCCCGGCGCTGAGCGCGCGGGTCCGGGCTTCCGGGCCGCCAGCGCTGATCGCCACGATGGGGACATTCTTGGTCGCCTCCAGCGCGCGCAGCCGCTCCACCAGGGCGAAGCCGTCCAGCACCGGCATGTACAGGTCCGTGATCACCAGCTGGATCGCCCGCTCCTGCATCACCTGGAGCGCCTGGTGCCCGTCGCTGGCGAAGTGGACCTCCACCGCGCTCCCCGGGAGCTGGCTGGCCAGCTTGCGCAGGGTGTAGCTGTACATCTCCGCCACGTGCGGGTTGTCCTCCACCAGCAGCACCTGGAACGGGCCGCTCTGGCGGGGCTTGGCGTTCGCCGCGCCGTCCAAGAGCGCGATCAGCCGGGCGCGCTCCTCCGGGTCGTCCACGCAGATGCCGATCCCGCCCTCCAGCTCCTGGGTGGGCGGCCTTCGCCAGGCGACCGCGCCCTTGAGCTCGAACGGCTCGAGCAGCCCGGGGAAGCTGAGCGACAGGCGCACCAGCTCCCCCAGGGCGAACGGCTCCCGGGTCTGGATGAACAGCCCGCCCACCGACAGGTTCTCGCTCGCGTCCGCCAGGGCCTGGCGGTCCGGGTAGCTCACGCGCACCACGAAGGGCACGCGCTCGGAGGTCCTCTTGTGGGGGTGGTCGCTCATGAAAAGGTGCGAAATCTCAGAGGAATCTCAGCGGGGCGCCCGAGTATAGGGCTTTCGGGTTTTCGTTGACAACGAAACCGAGCCCACCTACGAAGCCCCCGCCATGGCCGAGCCGCTGTTCACGCCCCAAGAGCGCAAGACGTTCGACGAGGGGATCGCAGAGATCCTCACCCACTACCCCGCGGATCGCAAAAGCGCGGCGATGCTGCCCGCGTTGCGCCTTCTGCAGACGCTGAAGGGCTGGCTGCCGCCGGAGGGGATGGTCCTGGTGGCGGAGAAGCTCTCCACCAGCCGCGCCCGCGCCTACGAAGTGGCGACCTTCTACGTGATGTTCCACACCGAGCGGCCCGGCAAGTACACGGTGGACGTGTGCACCAACCTCTCGTGCTCGCTGTGGGGCGCGGAGAAGCTGCTCGCCTATCTGGAGCAGAAGCTGGGGCTGAAGGCGGGGGAGAAGAACGAGCAGTTCTTCCTCCGCGAGACCGAGTGTCTGGCGTCCTGCGGCACCGCGCCCTGCCTGCAGATCAACGAGGACCACCACGAGAGCCTGACCCGCGAGAAGGTGGATCAGATCTTCGCCAAGCTGACCTAGGCGGATGACCCGGAGCCGCGAAAGATGAACGTCGAGAAGGTCATCAGCAAGAACTGGGGCAACCCCGACTCCTTCACGCTCAAGGCGTACCAGAAGAGCGGCGGGTACCAGGGGTTGAAGAAGGCGCTGGAGCTGGCCCCGGCGGACGTGCTGGCGGAGGTGAAGAAGTCGAACCTGCGCGGGCGCGGCGGCGCCGGCTTCCCCACCGGCCTCAAGTGGAGCTTCGTCCCCAAGGACAACCCGAAGCCGAAGTACCTGGCGATCAACGCGGACGAGTCCGAGCCGGGCACGTTCAAGGACCGCTACATCATGGAGGACGATCCCCACATGATGCTGGAGGGGATCGCCATCGCCTGCTGGGCGCTGGGCGCGCACCAGTGCTACGTCTACATCCGCGGTGAGTTCAAGCACGGCGCCGAGCGGGTCAACGCCGCCATCGCCGAGGCCTACGCCGCCGGCATCTTCGGCAAGAAGGTGATGGGCAAGGACTTCCCCCTGGAGGTCTACCTGGTCCGGGGCGCCGGCGCGTACATCTGCGGCGAAGAGACCGCGCTCCTGGAGAGCCTGGAGGGGAAGAAGGGCTGGCCGCGGTTGAAGCCGCCGTTCCCCGCGGTGGTCGGTCTCTTCGGCAGCCCCACGGTGGTGAACAACGTGGAGACCGTGGCCTCGCTCCCCTCCATCTTCGAGAAGGGGGCGGAGTGGTACGCCAAGCTGGGCACCGAGAAGTCTGGCGGGACGCACCTGGTCTGCCTCTCCGGATCGGTGAACCGCCCGGGCGTCTACGAGCTCTCCATGCACACCACCCTGCGCGAGCTGATCGAGAGCGATCAGTACGGCCAGGGGCTGCCCGCGGGGCGGAAGGTGAAGGCGGTCATCCCGGGCGGGAGCTCGGCGCCGGTGCTCACCGCGGACGACCTGGACACCGCGATCGAATTCGAGGCGCTCAAGGGCAAGATGACCATGGCCGGGTCGGGTGGGGTGATCGTGATGGACGACTCCACCTGCCTGGTCCGCTCGCTCTGGCGGGTGGCGCGCTTCTACGCCGAGGAGTCCTGCGGCCAGTGCACCCCGTGCCGGGAGGGGACGCCCTGGCAGACGCGGCTTCTGCGCAAGATTGAAGAGGGCCGCGGCGAGCCGGGCGACATCGACATCCTGCTCGGGGTGGCGCACGCGATCGCGCCCTTCCCGCCGATTGGCCTGGGCAACACCATCTGCGCGCTGGGCGACGCGGCGGCGCTCCCCACCCACTCCTTCGTCCACAAGTTCCGCGAAGAGTTCGAGGCCCACATCACCGAGCACCGCTGCCCGTACGGCGATTCGCCCTGGGGTCACTTCGGGGGGTGGGCATGAGCGCGCAGCTGATTCTCTTCTGGTTCTTCGCCGTCTTCACCGCGGTGAGCGCGCTGGGGGTGGTGTTCGGGAAGAACCCGGTCTCCTCGGCGATGTCTTTGGTGGCGGCCTTCTTCTTCCTCGCCGGGATCTACGTCCTGCTCTGGGCGCACAGCATCGCGGTGTTCCAGGTGCTGGTCTACGCCGGCGCGATCATGGTGCTGTTCCTGTTCGTGATCATGCTGCTCTCGCTCTCCGAGGTGGACCTGGGGAGCGGCAAGATGACCCCGGCCAAGGTGGTCGGCGGGCTGGCCGCGCTGGGGCTGTTCGTGGTCCTGGCGGTTGTGATTGGCAAGGCGCAGCTGGTCGGCGCTTCCTTTGACGCGAACCGGTTGGCCACCTTCGGCACCTTGAAGGAGCTGGGCGGCATTCTCTACACGGTCTACCTGCTCCCGTTCGAGGCGGTGTCGCTGCTGTTGCTGGTGGCGATCGTCGGCGCGGTGGTGGTCTCCAAGTCCCGCATCTGACAGGCGCTGCGATGATCCCTCTGGTCCCGACGCAGAACTACCTCATCCTCGCCGCGCTGCTCTTCTGCATCGGCATGCTCGGCGTGCTGGTCCGGCGCAACGCGCTGGTCGTGTTCATGTGCATCGAGCTGATGCTGAACGCGGCCAACCTGACCTTCCTCGCCTTCGCGCGGGACCGGGCGGACAGCCTGGGTCACCTCTCGGCGTTCTTCATCATCGTGGTCGCCGCCGCGGAGGCAGCGATTGGGCTCGCGATCGTGATCGCGGTCTTCCGCAGCCGCGGGACGCTCAACGTCGAAGACATCACGATCATGAGGCACTAGGACGACATGGACAGCCTCTTCACCTTCTTCACCACCAGCCCCGTCCACGCCGCGACCTTCGCCCAGTCGCTCTGGCTGATCATCGCCCTGCCGCTGTTGGGCGCCTTCATCTGCGGGGTCTTCGGCCGCTTCATCGGCCGGGCCAACACCCACCTGGTGGCCTGCTGCTCGGTGGCCGGGTCGTTCGTGCTGAGCGTGATCGCCTTCTGGGCGCTCAACGACCGCACCACTGCGGCGCTGATCCACGGCAACCTGGTGCCCTACACGCTGTGGGTGGACTACGGCCGCTGGTTCGGCGCGGGGAGCTTCTTCGTCGACTACGGGCTCTTGGTGGATCACCTCTCCGGGATCCTGCTGCTGGTGATCAGCGGCGTGGGCCTTTTGATCCACATCTACTCCACCAGCTACATGAGCCACGACGACGGGTACTGGCGCTTCTTCGCCTACCTCAACCTGTTCGTGGCGATGATGCTCACCCTGGTGATGGCGGACAGCCTGCCGCTCCTCTTCGTGGGCTGGGAGGGCGTGGGCTTCTGCAGCTACCTGCTGGTTGGGTTCTGGTACACCGACGAGCAGAAGGCGTTCGCCGGGCGGAAGGCCTTCATCACCAACCGGGTCGGTGACTTCGCCTTCATCATCGCGATGATCCTCACCGTGCTTCTGGGCGGGGCGATCCGGAGCGAGATCCAGCCGGCCAACTTCCACAACGTGGCGCTCCAGAAGACCATGTACCAGGCCCGGATGAACGGGATGGGGCCGCTGGACATCACCTACCTCTCGCACCTGGTGACCAACCTCCCGGCGCACGCCCAGAGCGCGAAGGACGCGTCGTTGACGCTGGACTCGAAGATCGCCCAGGGCCCCCTGGCCGGCCACACCGTGGGCGGGATGTTGACCGCGATCCTGCTCCTCTTCCTCTTGGGCGCCTGCGGGAAGAGCGCGCAGATCCCCCTCTACGTCTGGCTCCCGGACGCCATGGCCGGTCCCACCCCGGTCTCGGCGCTGATCCACGCGGCCACCATGGTGACCGCGGGCGTCTACCTCTTCTCCCGCCTGTCCTTCCTGCTGGTCTTCTCGCCGGTGGCGATGGCGGTGGTGGCGCTGATCGGCGCTGGGACGGCGCTGTTGGCCGCGCTGATCGCCTTCGCCCAGGACGACCTGAAGAAGATCCTGGCCTATTCGACGGTCTCGCAGCTGGGCTTCATGTTCATGGCGGTGGGGGTGGGCGCCTTCTGGGCCGCCGTCCTCCACCTGGTCACCCACGCCTTCTTCAAGGCCTGCCTCTTCCTGGGCGCGGGCTCGGTGATGCACGGGAACCACGACGAGACCAACATCAAGAAGCTGGGCGGGCTCCGCAAGGAGATGCCCTGGACGTGGATCACCTTCCTGATCGCCACCCTGGCGATCACCGGGATCGTCCCGCTCTCCGGCTTCTTCTCCAAGGACGCGATCCTGGGGTTCGATCACCGGACCACGCTGGCGGGGCTGGGCTGGGTCACCCAGGTGGTGTGGGGAGTGGGGCTGCTGGCGGCCTTCGGCACCGCCTTCTACATGAGCCGCGCCTACCTGCTCACCTTCGAGGGCGAGCGGGCCAAGGACGCCCTGGTGCCGCACGCGCACGAGAGCGACTTCGCGATGGTGATGCCGCTGGTGGTGCTGGCGGTGCTGGCCATCGCGGCGATCGCCTGGGGCATCCCCTTCATGGAAGGGCACGAGACGGTGATGGAGAACTTCACCGCTCCGGTGTTCGGCCAGGCGCAGCAGCTCGCCCAGAGGCTGCACAGCTTCGCGGTGGCGCCGGAGGGCGAGCCCTTCTGGTCCAGCTGGCTCACTCCGCTGTTCTTCGCCTGGGGCATCGCGCTCGCGGGCGGCGCGGTGGCGGCCTTCCTCTACCTGCGCTTCTTCCCCTCGCGGGAGGGGCAGCCGGCGCCAGCGCTGGCGCGCACCCTGCGCCGGTGGGCGGTGGACAAGTTCTACGTCGACGAGCTCTACGAGTTCGTCGTGATCCGGCCGCTCAAGGGCCTGGCGCACGGCCTCTACCGGGTGGTGGACGACTTCTTGATCGACTCGCTTCTGGTGCGCGGGACCGCCCGGGTGACCGGCTGGGCGGGATCGGCGCTGCGCTATGTGCAGACCGGTGACGTGCAGAGCTACGCCGCGGTGATGGCGGTGGCGCTGCTCGGGGGAGTCGTCTACGTGCTGGTGGCGGTGTTCAAATGAGCTTCTTCGACTCCCAGCTTCTCAACCTGGCCATCTTCCTCCCGCTGCTCTTCGCGGCCCTGGTGGCGATCCTCCCCGGCAATGAGAAGGGGCAGCTTCGCGTCGCCGCCTTCATCGGGATGGCGGTGGAGTTCCTCGTCACCATCGCCGTCTATTTCAAGTTCAACCCCGGCGGCGGGAGCGAGTTCCAGCTGGAGTACCGGACGCGCTGGATCAGCGATCTGGGGATCAGCTACCACACCGGCGTGGACGGGCTGGCGGTGAGCCTGGTCCTCCTCACCGGGTTCTTGGGCCCGCTGGCGGTGCTGGCCTCCTGGAAGTACATCCAGGACCGGGTGAAGGAGTTCCACATCGCGCTCCTGATCCTCCAGACCGCGATGATCGGCGCGCTGTGCTCTCTGGACATCATCCTCTTCTACGTCTTCTGGGAGGCGATGCTGGTCCCGATGTACCTCTTGATCGGCGTCTGGGGTTCGGAAGAGCGCCAGATGGCGGCGACCAAGTTCTTCCTCTACACCCTGGCCGGCTCGCTCCTGATGCTGGTGGCGATCCTCTCGGTCTACTTCCTGGGGCAGCCGCCGGGTGCGCGCAGCTTCGACTACGCGACCATGTACAACTCGCTGCTCGGCGCCACCCAGGAGCTCTCCTCCTGTCTGCACGCGGGCGGGGTGGCCTGCACCAACCTGAGCCCCCTGGCGCTGGCCCTGAAGAGCTGGGGCCCCTGGATGTTCCTGGCCTTCGCGCTGTCGTTCGCGATCAAGGTCCCGATGTTCCCGCTCCACACCTGGCTTCCGGACGCCCACACCCAGGCGCCCGTCGCCGGGTCGATCATCCTGGCCGGCGTGCTCCTGAAGATGGGGACCTTCGGCTTCTGGCGCTACGCCATCCCGCTCTTCCCGGAGGTGGCGCGGATGATGCGCCCGTACTTCATGGGGCTGGCGGTGGTGGGGATCATCTACGGCGCCTTGATGTGTCTGGCGCAGAGGGACATCAAGCGGCTGATCGCCTATTCGTCGGTGAGCCACCTGGGCTACTGCATGCTCGGGATGTTCGCGATCACGCTCGAGGGCGCGTCCGGCAGCGCGTACCAGATGCTCAACCACGGCGTGTCCACCGGCGCGCTCTTCTTCCTCTTCGGGGTCATCTACGAGCGGCGCCACACCCGGCTGATCTCCGACTACGGCGGGATCGCCAAGGTGATGCCGGTGTACGCGGCCTGCTTCGTGATCATCACCTTCTCCTCGGTGGCGGTCCCGGGCACCAACGGCTTCGTGGGTGAGTTCCTGGTCCTCCTCGGCACCTTCAAGAGCGGGGCAGGGCTGGCCTTCGGCGTGCTGGGCGCGCTGGGGGTGATCCTGGGCGCGATCTACATGCTGCGGATGGTCCAGAGGGTCTTCTTCGGCCAGATCACCCTGCGGGAGAACCTGGGCCTCACCGACCTGAGCTGGCGGGAGGGGCTGATCGCCGCGCCCTTCGTCCTGGTGGTGCTGGTGATGGGGCTCGCACCGCAGCCCTTCCTCGACCGGCTGCACGCCTCCACCGACATGTTCGTCAAGCGGGCCAGCTTCGCCGCCGCCGACTCGCACCTCACCCCGGAGATGGTGCGGATGAAGGTGATGGCGCTTCCTCCCGAGGAGGGCGTGGCTCAGGCGCTCCCCGTGCCTCCGGCCCACGTCCCGCCCGCCGCCCTCGCCGCGCGTCGCTAGCCGCCGCAGCCAGCCCCTCCGTCAGGAACCCCCATGACCCTGCCCAGCCTCAGCGCCAGCGACTTCGCGCCGCTCCTCCCGGCGATCGTCCTCTCCGTGGGGGCGATGTTCCTGATCCTCTCGGAGGTCTTCCTCTCCTCGCCTTCGCGCACCTACCAGGTGGTGCTGGCGGCCGTGACCACGGTGATCGCGGGCGGGGTGGCGTTCCAGGGGGCCTTCCAGCCTGCGCATGAGGTGTTCCTCGGCTTCGGGGTGCAGGACGCGTTCTCCTCCTCGCTCACGCTGGTGATCTGCGTGGCGGTGCTCCTCTCGGTGCTGCTCTCCGAGGGCTTCCTCAAGAGCCGGGACGCCGAGCGCGGTGAGTTCTACGGGCTGATGCTCTTCGCCGGCGCGGGCGGCAGCCTGCTCGCGATGTCCAATGAGCTGATCACCCTCTTCATCAGCCTGGAGGTCCTCTCCGTCGCCACCTACGCGCTGACGGCGTACCTGCGCCGCGGGCCGCGGTCGTCGGAGGCGGGCTTCAAGTACTTCATCCTGGGGGCCTTCTCCGCCGCGCTCTTCCTCTACGGTTCGGCGCTGATCTACGGCGCCACCGGCGCCACCCAGCTCCCCAAGGTGGCCGCGGCGCTCCCGCACGCCTTCGCCACCGAGCCCGGGCTGGTCTACGTGGGGCTGGCGCTGATCGCCGCCGGCTTCGGCTTCAAGGTGGCGGCGGTCCCGTTCCACATGTGGACCCCGGACGTCTACGAGGGCGCGCCCACCCCGGTGACCGCCTTGATGAGCGCAGGCGTCAAGGCGGCGGCCTTCGCGGCGATCGTCCGCATCTTCCTGGAGCTGGGCCGCGCCGCGGACCCCACCTTGATGATGGTCCTCTTCGGCGGGCTGGCGTTCTTGACCATGATCCTGGGCAACCTGGTCGCCCTGCCGCAGCGGAACGTGAAGCGGATGCTGGCCTATTCGTCGATTGCGCACGCGGGCTACCTGCTCCTGGGCGTGACCACCTTCTTCGCGCACCCGACCGGGAAGGACGTGACCCTGCTCGGCGCGGCCCAGATGGTCTCCACCAGCGGCGCCGCGGCGCTCCAGCACGACGCCCTGCGCGGGATCCTCTTCTACCTTCTGGGCTACACGGTGACGGTGATCGGCGCCTTCGGGACCCTGGCCGCGCTGGAGAAGCGCGAGGACCAGGAGTTCGCCTGGGACCTGGACCACCTGGCCGGGCTGGCGCAGCGGCGGCCGTGGTGGGCCTTCGCGATGGCGGTGTTCATGCTCTCGCTCGGTGGCATCCCGCCCACCATCGGCTTCATGGCCAAGCTGCTCATCTTCCGCAGCGCGGTGGACGCGGGGCTTCTGGGCCTGACCATCGTCGCGGTGCTCTCGAGCGCGGTGGGCGCGTACTACTACCTGCGCGTGATCGTCTACATGTACATGCGCCCCGCTCCGGAGGGCGCGCTCACCGCCGAGCGCCACTGGGGCACCGAGCTGGCGCTGGCCATCTCCACCGTCTCGGTGATCGTCCTCGGCGTGCTCCCCGGCAGCATCTCCGAGTGGCTGCAGCGCGGCGCCAACATCTGGCCGGGGCACTGAGCTGACGTCCGACGGGTTCGTTTGGAGCGCGGAATGAAGAGGCGAGGCGCTGGGCTTCTGGTGGTGTCGCTCGGGCTTGCGGGCTGCATGCACAACTACGCGTACACGCAGACCGGCCCACACCGTCCAGCGAACCCCGCCTCCTGCTCTGTGCGTCTGTACACGACCCCGCCGCCGGGCGCTTTTGAAGAGCTGGGCGTGTTGGAGATAAACGGCGGCTGGGGCGCTGTCCGATCTGCGGGCCAGTTCCTGGATGCCAACCGTGAGCAGGTCTGTGCCGTGGGCGGCAACGCGGTCCTCACAGAGATCAACGGATATGGGCAGTACGTCCGCGCGACCGTGCTGCGGGTGGACGAGGGGCCGCAGGTCAAGCACTTGAGCCGTTGAAGGCCGAGAAGCCTGCCGGAGTCAGGCCGGCCTCTCCCTGAACCCACTCCACGCAGGAACGACCTGGAGCTCGGTCTGCCTGCGTTCCGGGCCCCTGTCGAAGCGGTATCCCGGAGCGGCGGAGCGCACCCGCTGACGGTTTTACCCGCTCACCGGGAAGGGCGCATCGTCCGTGCGCACCTCAACCCGGCGAGGGCGCTTCGGAGCACGCCGCGGCTGGGAGACCGCAGCGGGACGCTACGCCCGGCGGCTCATCGCCAGCGGCACCCGGAACAGCTCGAGCACCTGCTGCGGATCCACCGGCTTGCCCAGGCACGCCACCGCGCCGGCCTTGAGCGACTGATCGATCAAGTCCTGGGTGTGGCGCCCGGTCATGGTGATCAACTTCACGCTCTCCAGCTGCTTGCGCGCGCGGATCCGCCGGCAGACCTCCAGCCCGTCCACCTCCGGCATGTTGAGGTCGATCAGCATCCCGTGCGGCTTGAGCTCCGAGACCGCCAGGAGCGCCTCCACGCCGGAGCTGGTGGTGGTGAGCTCCACCTGGCTGGCGAAGGGCTTGAAGGCGCGCTTGATCGCGTCGAGCACCGGCTTCTCGTCGTCCACGATCAACAGCTTGACGGTGGCGCTGCCCAGCTCCTCGGGCACCGGCATCTCGTGCGCGATCAGGAACGTGCGCAGATCGCCCGAGCGGACGCGGCGGTGACCGCCAGGGGTACGGAAGGCCACCAGGATGCCCCGGTCGATCCACTTGCTCACCGTGGACGGGTCAACCTGGAGGAGGCGGCTGATATCGTGGGTCGTGTAAAGTTGTTCCATCGGTCTTTATTGTAATTGTTTAGGGCGGATAACGGCATGGGAAAGTGTAACTGTCAACGTCGGTCCGAACACCCTCCCGTTTTAGTTCAGCAGGCGAGCGAGCACGGCGTCCCACCGACCGCTGGATTTCAAGCACAGCTCCAATAACTCGCGCACCGCGCCCCGGCCGCCGGGGCTCCGGCTCACGAAGAGCGCTCGCTCGCGCGCCTCGGGCACCGCGTCCGCCGGGCAGGCCGGCAGCCCCACCCGAGTGAGCGGGGCCACGTCGTTGGTGTCGTCCCCCATGTAGGCGCACGCGTCCGGAGCGAGGTTCAGCTGGGCGAGCAGCCCGTCGAGCGCAGGGCCTTTTTCCCGCTTTCCCTGGAGCACGTGCGGGATTCCGAGCTCGCGGGCGCGCACGGCGACGATCTCCGAGGTCCGGGCGGTGAGGATGGCGCAGGGGAGCCCGGCCAGGCGGGCCATCACGATCCCGTGCCCGTCCTTCACGTCAAAGCGCTTCAGGGCCTCGCCCGTGGGGCCGTAGTAGAGCCCGCCGTCGGTCAGGACCCCGTCCACGTCCAGCACCACCAGCTGGATCTTGGCGGCGCGCGCGGCGAGCGCCTCGGGGTCGATGGGCCGCGAGTCGATCCCGGGGACGTCGCTCACGCCGGCTGTCCCAGCGCCCGGCGGATGGCCAGCACGTCCTTCACCACCTGTTCGAACTGCTCCGGGTAGAGCGAGCAGGGGCCATCACACAGCGCCTTCTCCGGGTCCTCGTGGACTTCAGTGAAGAGCGCGTCGATCCCGGCGGCGGCGGCGGCGCGGGCCAACAGCGGCACGAACTTGCGCTCCCCGGCCGTCTCCCCGTTGCCGGCGGAGGGCAGCTGCACGGAGTGGGTGGCGTCGAAGCACACCGGCAGCCCGGCCTCGTGGACGAGGAGGAACCCGCGCATGTCCACCACCAGGTTGTTGTAGCCGAAGGACGCCCCGCGCTCGGTGACGAGCACGTTGGAGTTGCCCGCGTCCATCGCCTTGCGTGCCGAGTGGACGATGTCCCGCGGCGCCACGAACTGACCCTTCTTGAGGTTCACGCCCTTGCCGGTGCGCGCCACCGCTTCGACCAGATCCGTCTGCCGGCAGAGGAAGGCGGGGATCTGGATCACGTCCACGACTGCGGCCACCGGCGCCACCTGGGAGAGGTCGTGCACGTCCGTCAGCACCGGGACGCCCACCTCGCG
>Ga0164242_10006613_pt1 | contig 12748 bp, 11 predicted proteins | sample OricomgcompostMG_FD_108783 | JGI IMG/M metagenome (GOLD analysis project Ga0164242, IMG submission 108783) | Miracle-Growth compost microbial communities from Emeryville, California, USA - Original compost - Miracle growth compost (MG) ... | reverse complement strand
GGATCAGTTCCAGGGTCTTCTCATCAAAGTCGATGGCGTGGAAGACGATCGTCAGATACTCTCCCCAGTCATCGACCTTGGGCACGTTGGTGTCTTGAAGCGCGTCCTCAATGGCCAGCGGGTGAAAATGAAAGACCTCGCGAAAGACGGTCTCCACGTCGCCGAGGTCCAGGTCCTGGTCATTGATGTCGATCCAGGTCGTGCCGGCGGGGTCGGCGATGGCGTCCGCGACTTGGTCGAAGGGCCAATCGCGGTGAATCGCGCCGTCAGCGGCGCGATAGATCACCCGGATGCGCGACGTGGCCGGATGCGTCTCGGCCAGAGGCGGGGCATCGCTCATCGGGTGTCCCTCCGCCGTGGGTTGATGGTGTGGCTAGCGCGCCGATTGACCGGCGATCCGCGCGGCCTCGACGCCGAGGTCGATGTTCAGGCGGCCGGTTCCGGCCGGGTCGATCCGGCGGTGAATCAAATGGGCCTGCGTCAACAAGAATAACGCGCGATTCAAGTCCGGTCTTCCGGTCTCGGGCAGCCTCGCCCCCACGAGACGGATTCCCACGGTGCCCAGCGGCACCTTGCGGGCGTGAAACGTGCCGTCGGGCTTCAATCTCGCCGACGTGACCAGGCCGACGGTGCCATCCACGGGCGCGAACTCCAGAAATCCCGTCCCGACCGGCGCGCCGCGAAAGGCGACCGTGCCGCGGACTTCCGCCGTCGGCATCACCTCCGGCCCCAGTTCCTCCGCGCAACCGGCGGCGAGCAGCGCAAGCAAGGCCAGAGACGTGCCGAGGACCGGCTGCCGCATCATGTCGTTCCGGGAAGTTCCGCGCGAGCAGACGACAGCACGACGCGCCGGCGTCGCAGTTCCGCGATCGCGAGCCGTTCCTCGACGGAGAGTTCGGCGAAGGTCGCTGCGATTGAGAATTCTCCGCCGTCGCGCGCGAATCCCGCGTAGGGTCCGGCCGCTCCCTCCAAGAACAGTCGGCCGCCGTGTTGAAGATGACCGCACAGGCGGCCGGAGTCGCCGAGAATCACAAGCAGGCCGCCAGACATTTCCAGCCCCGCCCTGTGTCCGACCGAGCCGGCAATGAACAACGAGCCGCCGCGTTGACGATAGCCGGCGCAATCGGCCGCGCCGCCGAGAATCCGCAAGGTTCCCCCCGCCAACTCGCGCCCGGCGGCGTCGGCGGCGGAACCGAGGCAGGTCACGACCAGATTCGGGGCGTTCATTCCGGCCGCCAATTCCGGCCCGGCATCCCCTTGAACGTCGATCCGCGCCTCCCAGCGGCCCTCAAGTCCCGCCAGCAAGAGCCGCTGATTCGCGACCCCCGCGAGTTCGATTCGGGTGCGACCGGCATCGAGCCAGCGGAGAACCTGGGCATTGATCCGCGCATAGTCCCGAACCTCGGGCACCGTAAGGACGACCGGTACAGGTTCCGACATCGGCAAGCATCCCAGGATCAGGCGGAAAACCGTCTGTGCGCCAGTCTCTGTCACTGCCTACCGGCCGCGATGGTTGATCGCGGTGGTCTTCGTCCCCCGAGCCGGACTGGCGAGCGCCTCGGCCGCGCGGCCGTTGCTCGTGGTGGGGGAGGACGACTCGGCCGGCGCGGGGAACGTGTCGCCGCCGGGGATGAGGGCCAGTTCCGCCGGAGGAGTCTTCAAGGCGTCGCGCAGCGCCGTCACCGCCGATTTCAAGGCGGCTTCGCGCTCCTTGAGTTGGCTCCCCGCGGCCTGGCTCAGCTCGATGGCCCGGGCGAGGACGTCGCGGACGAGGCCCTCAACGGCCGAGACCTTGGACTTCTGAGCGTTCAGGTGCGGGTTCGCCGCGTTGAGCAGGCCGGAGTTTCGCGCTCCGGAGCCGACCCCAACGAAGGACTGATGCAACGGAATGAGAAACTCCGTCAGCCGCAAGGCCCTCTGCGGGTTCTTGGAGCGGACGTTGAGGATTTCATCGCCGATATCGGCCGTGGCCAGGCCGTCGTGATAGGCGACCAGCGCGAAATTGTACTGGGGGTTCAGCGGCCTCATCATCCCCAACGCCCAGCCGGCCCAGGCGCGCGTGGCGGGCGCGGCGTTACGGTCGGAAAGAAAACGAAGAGCCGTCTCGGCGAATTCAGCCTTCGGCTGGGTTGAACTCATCGTTGAGACCCGCAACGACCCCAGCGCCTCCAGCGCCCGATATTGCACGGGCCAGAAGGCATTGCGCTCGCGATCCAGAAAATTGGCGAGCGACTGGGCGGCCTTGGTCGCGTTCTGAGTGCCAAGATCGCGCGTGCCCTGTTCGGTCAAGTTCGTCAGGCCGACGGCGGCGAGCAGCTTGACAGAGAGGGCCTGATCGGCATCGTCGAGCTGCGCGATGAAGACCGGAACCGCCGAATCCTCCATCGAGCGGCTGAGCGCCTCCATCGTCCAGATCCGGGCGAAGAGATGATTCTTCAGCAGGTCGCCGGCCATCGCCAGCAGCGCTTCGGTGTAGATCCGGCGGAATGAGGTGTTGCGTCGCTCGACGGCGAGTTCCAGAGGGTGCCGCATGCGCGCGGCGGCGGCCTCCATGTCGTTGACGGCCTTGGAAGGGGCCTCGGGATTGAGGATCGCCTCAATATTCGAGTGCTTCGTGATGATCGCCGCTTGTGATTGGAGGTAATTGGCCACCTGGACCCGATCGACGCTCCCCCCCATCGCCATCGCGTTGACCGCCTTCTCCATCCGGGCATTCATCGCCTCGGAGGTCACGGCTCGGGGAAAAAGCTCGGGAAATCGATTCTCCAGCGCGTCGGCGGCGTTGGGGTCGTGGAAGCGCTCCTCCAAGCCGCCTTGATTTCCCTTGGCCGTGTCGACAAGCCCCATCTGCTCGTCCGCATCGGCCTCAGGCTCGTCGTCCGTCGTGGTATCGGCGGCCGGTTTGGAGACCTGGGCGAACAGCGGCGCGGTGGAAGGCCCGCACAGCATCCCGACACAGAACACCACCCACAACGAAACCCGAGAGCCTCCCGGGATCAGCGATTGAAGCATGGGCGGTGACCTTCACGTTGTTTCCCGGTCCCCCCTTTCGCGTCGGTGGCGACGCCGGAGGACGGTACACACAATGATGTTTGCGATGAGGACGTGATCGGACGATTGAGCGAGCGGTTTCGTCGCGAAACCCTCATCCAAGCGCGGTCGCGTCCGTCTTCTTAGAAGCTACGAAACGACGGATAGTTCCCCGAGAGAAACCCTTTTTTAAGATACCCGCCCCACGCACGCTTGTCAAACCCGCGAGTGACCGCGCCTGGCACTTGGGCTGCCTTGGGGGAAATAGGGCGTTTGCTCGACGCAACAATCGGCGACTCCCTTGCATTGACTTGCACGGTGAGGTCGTTAAGATCAATCTTTGCGGTGGGAATTGCCGGCGGCGCGGCGTTCGGTCGAAAATCGTGTCCTTCATCCGTGTTTACGGTTCGCCATCCGCTGGACAGGAGTTTCCGCCCATGGAGAGGTCGGGCTGGAGTGCGTGGGTCTTGGTTCTCGCGCTGGTATTGCCCCTGGCAATCCCCTCGCAGACACCCGCCCAGGATGCCGGCGCACCTCACGCCGCGACGGCAAATGCGAATGCGGCGTCCGATCCGGCTCCGGTTCCGGCAGCGACCGAAGGTGTCTCGCGCGCCACGTTGCTGCAAATCATCCGGCAGGCCAATCCGCTCCTCTGGCCGCTGGCGCTGTGTTCGGTCGTGATGCTGGGGTATGCCCTCGAGCGATTCATGGCCCTGCGGCGTTCGCGGGTCGTGCCTCGCGAATTCGTCGATCGGTTCTTCGAGCGGCTCACGACCGGCAAGCTTGACCGTGAGCGTGCCATTGAGCTATGCGGGGCCAATGACAGCCCGGTCTCGCGGGTCTTCGGCCGGGTGGTCCATTACTGGGGCTTGCCGTCGTCGGCCATTCGCGAGGCGGTCTCGCACGACACGGCCGGCGAACTGGTCGATCTCCGGCGCAACATCCGGGTGCTCAACGGCACCGCGACCATCGCCCCGCTGCTCGGCCTGCTCGGCACGGTCGTCGGGATGATCGAGTCCTTCGACGCCCTCGGCGGCAAGACGACCGGGGCCATGAAGGGGGAGGCGCTGGCCCACGGCATCAGCCTGGCACTGATCGCGACGGCGTTCGGTCTGGCCATCGCGATCCTCTCCGTCGCGGCGTATTACTATCTGCTCGGGCGACTGGACGTCGTGGCTCGGGAGTTGGACCGGCAGGCGACGCGGGTCATCGATCTGATCGCCTCCGACGCCCTCCATCCCATCGGCGACCGCCGGCCGGTCGGCGGCCCGAGCGACCTGTCGCGCCATGAACCGATCGTCCGCGGCTGATTGGCCGCCCCTTTCCGTCAAGCAAGGACGCCGAGCATGCCGTGGAATCGCCAGCTTGCCGATGAGTTGCCGCACATCAACATGACGCCGATGGTCGACGTCGTGCTTTGCCTGCTCATCTTCTTCATGGTGGCGACCCGGTTTTACGACTGGGATGAAAGCCAGTTCACCGTCCGCGTCCCCCAGGTCTCCGACGCCGCCCCGTTGACTTCGGCCCCCGAGGATCTACTGCTGTCGATCAGGTCCCCCGGCGAGGTCGTCGTCGGCGAGACCACCTATGACCTGCGAGAGCTGACGGCGCTGTTGAAAGACGCGAAGGCCCGATACGCCGATCAAGGGGTCTTGATCAAGGGAGACGCGAATCTCAGTTACCAGGACCTCGCCGACGTTCTCGCCGTTTGCGAGGCCGCCGGAATTCGCGGCGTTCGACTGCCGGTTCGGCCGCGCGACGACGCTGGGGCCGCCTCGCCTTGACCACCAGGATGGTGCCTGCTTCCTTATTTTGCCTCGGAGCCGTCAATGGATTTCCTGCGGAACCTGTTTGAAACGCTGGTCCACCTCGACAACACCCACATGAACGCCTTCGCGTCCTACGCGGGGCCGTGGTTGTACGTCGTGCTGTTCGCGATCCTGTTCGCGGAAACGGGGCTGGTGGTCACTCCATTCCTACCGGGAGATTCGCTTCTGTTCGCCGTCGGCGCGGTCGCCGCCGGGGCGAATTCACCGATCAGCCTCCCCTTGATGTGCGTGCTGTTGATCGTCGCCGCCGTGCTGGGAGACGCCGTCAATTACTGGGTCGGCTACCGGATCGGCCCCAAGGTCTTTTCACGCGAGGATTCGTGGCTGCTGAACAAGAAACACCTGAACGAAGCCCAGCGGTTTTATGACAAATACGGCGGCAAGACGATCATCCTCGCCCGGTTCATGCCGATCGTCCGCACCTTCGCCCCGTTCGTCGCCGGGATCGGCAAGATGAGCTATCCCCGGTTCTTCGCCTACAACGTCATCGGCGGCGCGGTCTGGGTGACGTCGTTTTTGCTCTTGGGCTGGAAGTTCGGCGGGCTGGCGTCGGTCCAGAAGAATTTCAAACTGGTGATTCTCGCCATCATCGTCATCTCGATCCTTCCGGCCGTCTACGAAGTCCTCCGCGCCTGGTTCTCCGCCCGCAAGGCGGCGAAGGGCGCGGCGTCGGAGGCGGTTGCGCCTTCGCCGGTCGATGTGGCGTGAATGCCGGCCCGGTCGGCGAATGCGATGCCAGGGAAGCCGGTCAGTCGTTGTTCCGCGAGCCGAGGGCTTTTTCGATCTCGGCGATGGAGTCGGAATGAACGTCGTCGCCGAGCAAGGCGCTGAGCTGAAGGCCGACGAGGGCTTCGCTGGCGCTTTTCTGGCTGTTGGCGAGCTGAAGGTACGGCGCGGCCCCGACCAGCACGGCGCGCGGCTTTCCATGAACGGTCAGCACGTAGCGGACGTCCGGGCGTTCAAGCTCCTTGAGGATGGCCGGGAGATTCTGATGCAGTTCGCGACTGCCGATGATCCGCACGGGGCTATCGACCGATTTATCCGCCATGTATGACAGGCCTCTGGTGCGCGAGCGACCGTCCGACGAACTCAATGAGCGCTTGACGTGTTCGACACGTTGCGAATCCGTCCGGACAAGCCGACGAAGGACAGATCTACGGGCACACGCCGCAATTCGACAGGAATCCGCGCCGGCGCGCGAGGGTCGTGAAAGGAAACCGATGACCCTCGAATGGAACATCATCAGGAGATGCGCCGACCGTTCCGTTCGCGCAGAACGGCCCCCGCACACCCCCTCCGACGCTGGTTATCATAACCCTGGCACCGGCCGATTTCAAGGACGTGACGGCGGTTTCTCGCCCGTCCTTTCGGTCCCGACCTCGTGAGACCGGTGTCCGTTCAGAGCGTTTCCCCCTTGCGTGTAACGGTTGGACGGAAATGGGGAGCGACTCCGACTCTCCGTGATGCCAGTCCCCATTGCCGCGTCTATGAATGCAACGTCCCATTTTCCGATTTCGGCGAAATCCGCCAATTCCTTACCCCTTCCCATTGACTTGGCTTGAATTGTAACTAGGATAGTTCCAATTGGACGGACTGGTCAGTCCGCCGCGCGTCCGTCCCGACTGGGAACGGCGAAGATGCGCACGAGGGCCGAATTTACGCGGGAGCGAAGATTCCCGGACGTAGGCCATTGCGCGCTGAAGGTTCCAAGGAGCTAGCCAGGTCATGCCGCGTTTTCAGCCGGGTGGGACGGGGAAGGTGTGGGTTCTCGTGGCGGGGTTGGCCGTGATCGGCGTTTCCGGTTGCCGGGAGCCGGCGGCACCGCCGCCCCCACCAACGCCGACGGTCGGCGTGATCCCGTCGCGACGGATGGACGTTCCGGTCGAGATCGAGCCGAACGGCACCACCCGATCGCCGGAGGAAGTCACCCTTCGCGCCCGGGTTCGCGGCTTCCTGACCGAGCGCCACTTCAAGGAAGGGGCGATGGTCAAGAAGGGGCAACTGCTGTTCGTGATCGACGAGCAGCCGTACCAGATCGCGCTGCATTCGGCCCAGGCCCGCCTGGCGGAAGCGGAGGCGACGTTGCACAAGGCCGAGGTTTCTCGCCAACGCGAGATCTCCACGGCCCAACTGGACCTCGATCAGGCGCAGTTCGAGCTGGCGGAGATTCAGGAACGGCGTAACCGGGCGTTGGTGGCCCGAAACGCGGGATCGGCCGAGGACCTCGACAAGACGGCGGCCGAACGCCGACGCTGGGAATCGCAAGTCGAGGCCGACCGGGCGCATCTGGAACAGAGCCGGGCCGATTACTCCGTCGGCATCGCCGCGGCGCAGGCCCAGGTTTCCGCGGCCAAGGCCGCCGTGCGAGACGCGGAGCTGAACCTCGGCTACTGCCGAATGACGGCCCCGATCGACGGCAGGATCGGCGAGGCGCGTGTCGACGTCGGCAACCTGGTCGGCCCGGAGCCGGCCGGCGGCGGAAGCTATTCGGAACTGGCGACGATCCAGCAACTCGACCCCATCGACGTGGAAATGCGGCTCAGTTCGCGCGACCTGGAGCGAATCACCGAGCTGATGGATGCCGGGCTTCCCGTTCGTCTGACCCGTCCCAGCCCGACCGGCGTGAAGGAGCATCCGTTCGCGGGAAAGGCGTACTTCATCGATAACCGGGTCGATGAAACGACCTCCACCTTCCTGGCCAAGGCCGAGGTGCCCAACCCCGGCGGCAAGCTGCTGCCCGGCGAGTACGTGAAGGTGAGGATGACCATCGACCGGCTCAAGTACGTCGTCGTGGTGCCGGCCCCTTCGGTCGTCGAGGCGGACACCGGCACGGTCGTGCATATCGTCGACAAGGACGGCAAGGTCGCGATCCAAAAGGTGACCGCTGGCCTGACGTACAACGGCATGCGGGTCATCACCAAGGGGCTTGACGCCGGCGTTCCGGTCATCGTCGAAGGCTTGCAGATGATCCGCCCCGGCCTCGCCGTCAAGACCGAGCCTGCCGCCGCCCTGACGCGCGGCGACGCCGACGAGGAATCCCGCGTCTCCGCGGCCGACGAGGCCGAGACGCCGAAGTCGTAATCATACATGGAACATGGATCGGGCGTCTTCGCCGTGAAGCGGGGTCGGCGATGATGGCGGACGGTGCGCACCTTACGAGACAGGGACCACGGTGATGGTGGATTTCTTCATCCGGCGACCGATCTTCGCGACGGTCTCGGCGCTTCTGATGATCCTGGTGGGCACGATCTGCGCGGTGAACCTGCCGATCGCGCAGTACCCGCAGATCGCGCCGCCACAGGTGCAGGTGACGACGACCTACACCGGTGCCGACGCCCTCAGCGTGGCCCGGACCGTGACCACGCCGATCGAGCAGCAGATCAACGGCACAAAGGGGATGATTTATTACAGCTCCGACAGCACCAGCAGCGGTGTGTCGAGCATCGTCGCCACCTTCGACGTCGGCTATTCGCAAGACATGGCCGCCGTGGACATCCAGAACCGCGTCCAGACCGCGCAGGCGCAGCTTCCGCCGGAAGTGAAGCAGTACGGCGTGTCGATCAAGAAGACGTCCACGGACATGGTCTGCGTCGTCAGCCTGGTCTCGCCGGACGACCGTTACGACGCGAGCTTCCTGGACAATTACGGCCAGATCTACATCGGCGACATTCTGCGGCGCATCGACGGCGTCAGCGACGCGATGGTCCGCGGGCGCAAGTACGCCATGCGGATCTGGATGGACCCGGACCGCATGGCGAACATGAAGATCTCCCCCGGCGCGGTCATTGAGGCCGTCCGGCAAGAGAACGTGCAGGCCGCGGCCGGCAAGATCGGCGGCCGTCCGGTCCCCTCCGGGCAGGACTTCGAGCTGCCGATCACCGTCAAGGGCCGGCTTGAGAAAGTCGGCGAGTTCGAGGAGATCATCGTCCGCCGAGACGACGACGGCTCCATCGTCCGCGTCAAGGACGTCGCCCGCGTCGAGCTGTCCAGCGAGGACTTCGACTCGGCCATGTACCTCGACGGCAAGCCCTCCGGCGGCATCATCATTTATCAAAACGCCGACGCCAACGCCCTGAACATCATCGCCAACGTCCGCAAGGAGATGGACAAGCTCAAGAAGAGCTTCCCCGAAGGGCTGGACTACAAGATCGTCTACAACACGACCGACTATGTCGATGAGAACATCAAGGAAGTCCAGCACACGCTGCTCGAATCGTTCATCCTGGTCATGATCGTCGTCTTCGTCTTCCTGCAAGGGTTCCGGGCGACGATCATCCCGATGCTGGCGATTCCCGTCTCGCTGATCGCCACGTTCGCGGTCATGGCGGCGTTCGGGTTCTCGATCAACTCCCTGACCCTCTGCGGCCTGGTGCTGGCCATCGGCCTGGTCGTCGACGACGCGATCATCGTGGTCGAGAACGTCGAGAAATTCCTGCATCGCGGATACAAGCCGCTGCAAGCCACCCAGGCGGCGATGAAGGAGATCACCACGCCGATCGTGACGATCACGCTCGTGCTGGCCGCCGTGTTCGTCCCCGTGGCGTTCATGCCGGGGATGACCGGGAAACTGTACAACCAGTTCGCCATGACGATCGTCTTCTCGTTCGTCTTCTCCGCGTTCAACTCCTTGACGTTCAGCCCGGCGATGGCCCGGCTCTTTCTCCGCGAGAAAAAAGGGCACGTCCGGTTCTTCCTGTTCCGCTGGTTCAACGCGGGCCTGAAATGGATCGAGGATTCCTATGACGCCGTTCTGGAATTCACCGCGAAGCACTGGTGGACGATCGTGATTCCCTCGCTGGCCCTCCTGGTCCTGACCGGCTGGATGATCTCGACCCGTCCCAAGGCGTTCATCCCCACCGAGGACCAGGGCTACCTGATCAGCGTCGTGCAAACTCCCGACGGGACCAGCGGCGAGAAAACGGCCGCCGTCCTCCAGCGCGTCGAGGCCCTCTGCCGCGCTCAGAAGGGGGTCGTCAACACGGTCTCCATTGAGGGCCTGAACCTGATGACGGCCTCCAACCAGTCGAACTGCGGCGTGGTCTTCTCGCGGCTCGACGACTGGCACCGGCGGACCTCCCCGGAACTTCGCGCCGCGGGGATCGCGAAGACGCTGCAAGGGGCCGTCGCGGGGAAGATTCGCGACGCCCGCATCATGATCCTGGAACCGCCACCGATCCGCGGCCTCAGCCAGACCGGCGGTTTCGAGCTGATGGTCGAAGACCGCTCGGGCAAGGGGGTCGACGCGCTCCAGCAGGTCATTGATCAATTTCAGGACGAGGCCCGCAAGCGTCCCGAGTTGGCGGGTGTCTTCTCGACGTACTCCGTGCGGGTGCCGCAACTGAAATTCGACCTTGACCGGACCAAGGCCCGCCGGCTCGACGTGCCGATCACCGACCTCTTCGCCACGCTCCAGGCGAACATGGGCGGCTACTACATCAACGACTTCGACCTCTACGGCAAGGTCTGGAAGGTCATGCTCCAGGCCGAGGGGAACGTGCGGACGAAGCCGAAGGACATTGAGGATCTCTACGTCCTGAATCGCAAGGGAGAGCGCGTGCCGCTCAGCTCCCTCGGCCAGGTGCGCTATGCCCTCGGGCCGATCGACGTGCCGCATTACAATCTCTACACCGCCGCGAAGCTCAACGGCGGCCCCGCGCCGGGGTACAGCTCCGGTCAGGCGTTGGCCGCGATGCAGCAGGTGGCCGATCAGGTCCTTCCCTCGGGCTTCGGCGCCGAATGGACCGGCACGACGTTTCAGGAGCAGAAGACCGGCAAGCAGGCCATCTATATCTTCGCCCTCTCCGTCGTCTGCGTCTTCCTGTTCATGGCCGCCCTATATGAGAGCTGGATTCGGCCGACAGTCATCATTCTCACCGTCCCCCTGGCCATGTTCGGCGCGGTCGTGGGCCTCTGGTACTACGACATGCCTTTGGACGTCTTCGGCCAGATCGGCCTGGTCATGCTCATCGGGCTGGAGACCAAGAACGCCATCCTGATCATCGAATTCGGCGTCGAGATGCGCGAGAAACGGGGAATGAGCATCATCGAATCGGCGAAGGTCGCCTCTCGTGAGCGGCTCCGGCCGATCTTGATGACCTCGTTCGCCTTCGTCATGGGGGTCATTCCGATGGCCCGTGCCACGGGCGCGGGGGCCTACAGCCGAAATTCGCTGGGGATCGTCATCGCCTTCGGCATCGCCGTCAGCACGATCCTCGGGCGGTTCGTGATCCCGATCTATTACGTTCTGGGCGAACGCCTGATTGACCACTTCGCCCGAAAGCGCGATCAGGACGAAACCGATTTGGCCGAGCCCCCGCTGGCCGAATACCACGGCCATCATTCGGTCTCCACCCACGAGCCGTTGCAGGCCCTGTAGGTTTGCGTGCCGGATCGCGACCGAACCTACGGGCGAGAAAAACGGGGCTGGTTCCGAGGATTTCCGAGGTGCCCGCCCCGTTTTCGCGGCCTCCTGTTGCGGATCGCGCCGATTGGCCCTAAACTCAACAACTGTGGGAAGTTCCGACCGCTGATTCCTCTCCCGAAGGTGATGCCGTGTTGAGTTCGAAGTTGAGCGTCGGCATCCACATCATGACGATTTTCGCCCTGAAGCCGGGCGAGGCGCTGACTTCGGAGTTCATCGCATGCAGCGTGAACACCAACGCCGTCGTCATCCGCCGCTTGCTCGGATCGCTGCGCGAGGCGGGAATCGTCGACTCCAAAGCCGGTGCCGGCGGAGGCTGGTCGCTGTTGATGGACCCGGCGAAGATCACCCTTCTGGACATCCTCCGCGCCGTCGAACCCCACAGCGACGTCTTCGCCCTCCACCGTGCCGAGCCGAATCCCGAATGCCCCTGCGGCCAATACATCGTGAGCGTCTTGGGCGAAGTCTACGACAAGGTGCAAACGGAAATGACCCGCAAGCTGAACACAATCACGATTGCTTGCATCACGAATAAAATCCGCGAGCGCATGGTCGCGGCGGAGTCGCCGGCTTCGGCCGCAACGTCCTGACTTCAAGCAAGATCGGCCACGAACGCTTCCGGAACGGCCGTCTCGACCAGTCGCCGCGCCAGGTTCACCCATGCGCCGCAATGGTTGAGAATCCGCGCATCGGCCGTCACGACCGGATCGCCCGGCATCATCAGAACCGCGTCGGGATCGGCGACGACATCGGCGGTCCAGGTTGGGTTCGTTTCGCGGATCATGCTCGCGAGCCTTCCGCTGTTCGACACCGGCGCGTCCAGCAGCCACGCGCAAGGGCCGACCGCCCATTCCTCCAACCATCGCGACGCCAACTCCAGCGCCGGTCGGGTCTCTTCAACCCGGCGGTACGTGCCATGCACCCCCGCCAGATCGCGAAAGCAGCCGTCGCGCCCTCCCACGACGACACCACCCCCCAGGGCGGACTCCAGCGTGAGGATCAGATTGAACCCGTCGATCCGCAAACATTGACCCGAAAGCGTGTCGATCCGTCGGGCGATCCGTTCCCTCAGCGCCTCGTCCGAGCAAGCGGATCGCAGCACGCCGACCCGCTGCCGTTCGACCAAGCGATACCGATCCCCCACCAGCTTCAACGCCGACGCCCCGGCGTATCCTCGCGAGAGCAACCACGAAAGATCGGCCACGGCCTGGCGGAGTTTCCCCCTCGCCTCGTTGCCGAACCAGTACGGATCCTGGGGTCCGGGTCCGCGATGCGTGCGGGTGTCGGGCATGAGCGGACTCCTCACTAGAGCAATTTTCTTTTCACCGGCACACGCAAGTGGAAATCGCTCTAACGGTTGAAGCCCGAGATCGATCGTCGGATCCCGCCGCCACCAAATTCCAGGGAATTCGCTTCGTCTCCCCTTGCCGCCGTGGAGTGATGAATCGCTCGAACGGCCGGCCATCCT
>Ga0164242_10006612_pt1 | contig 12753 bp, 8 predicted proteins | sample OricomgcompostMG_FD_108783 | JGI IMG/M metagenome (GOLD analysis project Ga0164242, IMG submission 108783) | Miracle-Growth compost microbial communities from Emeryville, California, USA - Original compost - Miracle growth compost (MG) ... | reverse complement strand
GGGTTTTGTTGTCCTGGGGAAACATGGAAGTCCGGAATTTCTAGAGTTGAGTTGTCAACCTCCATAGGCGTGAAGTTTGTTTTGACCCCTGAGGCATCGTAATACCACCTGGGCGGCAGTTTTTGCTACGTCTTGATGGGCAAAGAATTGATATCCCACCTATAAGGGATGTTAGGTCTAAATATGCCGTAGGGTCCCGTGGAAGTCCCAGAATTGTCTCGTGTGAACGACTGCAAGGACCACTCACTTAGCCCGGGCTTGGTAACAGTAGTCTGAGCTTGTGCCGGTGTTCTTTATGCAGAGCAGACTTGTGCGGTAGGCGATCAACTCTCCGTATTCAGCAAACGTCATGTTGCTAATCTGAGTATCCCATCCAGAAGCGCTGCAGGCTAATTTGAGAGACACAGCGACTGACGACGTTGCGGTTTTACACGATGATGAGCAGAGTTCATCCAACGTGCTCGCAGTCCATCCTTAGTGCGGCGTCAGTCAAATGAACACTCAAACATAGCGTGTGCTGTCTAACCTATCGTTTCAACAAGATTGGAGCTCGTGCCCTGAGTACCTTAGCTGGGAGGAGTGTGCCTCTCTGAAGGGAAGGGGTTGACTGGTCCATAATAAAAAGCATGGTATCGCTGGGCCGCAACCCTGGATATAGGAATGACCTTTGGTGTCCCTTTACAGCACCAGATGCCATTAAAATACCACAATACGCCCCGAGTTTGTGAAACATCCAACATATTCAGCTGTGGAAATCGTGGGTTCCCACACGGCGGACATCTGGCCCACGGTTGCCAGCGCGACGAGTATCAAGTAGAGACAGCGAAGAAATAATCACCGCGTCCCAAGGTGTATCGAACGGGACTGGCCTTCCTTCGGTTCCTCGGGATTACTAATGAGGAATTGCAATGGATGTAAGATTCAGGTCCCTATTCCCTGCCCTATAAACCAAATATAACAATAAGCAACGGGCCATTCGGGCTGATGCCAGCATCTACATAGACTCGCAGGAGGCCAGACCGCCCGGGGGGGGGCAATTTCCCAAAACGTCTACCCACGTGATGTCTTCATCTCAACCCATCCAGGTCACCGGTCCTTGTCTACACGTAAAGTGCGGTCATGGTTCTGACAACAGTTCCTGCAAGTGTAGCAACAGAACTTTCAGTAGGGCGACATGTTAGTACACCAGCGTACTTTCTAAGACAGCAACATAATTACTAGTGGAGTAAGGTAAGAAATATTCATCACGGCTTGCTGTACGTGTGCCAGTTCAAGTCCAATGGTGCATTGAGGCACTTGGTTGTTAGAGGTTATGGGAGGCTTTCGCTAGCTAACCATGGACTGAATATTCGGTGCGTATTTATCTATGCAACTCAAAGGTGGTAAACCTAAAAGCAAGAAGACTTTAATACTCAAGGATTTCGAGATCCAATCATATGCCTGCGGCCGACGGTGGAAGTCACATGAATCTCACAGCACCCACTTTCTCCGCAGCAACCTCCGCTTACGGTCTTACCTACTTACCTACTCTTCGTCATCTACCTAAGTACCTCGGCCAAACAGCCAACCTGACAATGGGCGACCAAGCCCGCCTATCATACTACTGCATCTCACAATCCCATTGCCAATTATGCCGATTCAACCTGGAGGAGGGTGACTGGGTCGTTGCCTGTGCGTTGTCCCGTATCCGGGCGACGGTTGGCCGTGTTGACTCAGTTTTAGGTATTGATGATGGACGGCGATTATCCCGTTTCTCTTTTCATCCAAACAAGAGCTACGATGATCTCACCCTCAACATCAGGTTCCACGTGTGCCGCGTATCTTGCGGATTTGGCGATTTTCACGTCGTCCACAGTAGATGCTTTGAATTTTCACGCAAAGTTTACCCGGAAGACACGCCCAACAATCTTGATGCTGCAGGGTATAGCTACCAACCTTCCGCAGGCGAAAGCCATCGGCGACAAAATCGCATACGGCGCCTACTTCCATCGAAGTTATCAAAGTCCCTGCCAGTCCACCTCCCTTACGAGATCGTGGTAATGGTAGCCGACCTCCTTGTTTATGAGTGTGCAGTTGTCACGACCCGAGAACAAAGGCCGGAAACTGATAATTTGGGCAACCTACCGTCCAAATTCTCTCTTGATCTCACACGCGATATATACGCACAGTATTATGAATTTGACGGTATTTACTACGTGAAAACTCTTATGAACTCGAGGGGGAAGGAAGGCAACTGTGGGCGACTGCTGTTCAGCGAGCAAAAGTACGGCCTCATTCAGCATATGCTCGTCGCAGAAGACCATGTCGGGATTCGGTCGGTGCAGTTTGTTTCATCCAACACAGTACCAGAACCCTGCCTCATACCAGGAGTGTGGTGGACGAGCATCTCAGGGCTCGGCGGAATCACCAAAGTTATAGCGCACACCGACGTGAGTAGAGCTACTGCTTATCTATACCTAAGACTGACCAGCCGCTAGGGTATTAAGCTCAGATATCTCGCCGACCCCTCAGCGTCTAGCTCATGCTCAGGTGCCCGCGTCCTTTGGGCAGCACCAAGGCATCCAACCAAGATCATTGGGCTTCAAACGCTTTGTGAACTGGATCTTTATCCACGCCGGCTTCGTATGTGTTACTTTGACTGCAACGCTCCAGGAACGACCGGATACTCCGTGGCTACCGACGGAACAACTCTTGCAGCGATACACACACATGGGCTCGGGCAGGATAAAGATTACTGGTTTTATAGGGATGTAGACTCTACCTTCCAATGGATCCACATGCCACTTAGCGAGGGAGAATACTTGACAGAAATATGCAGACAGCATGGATATAATGTCTTTACGGATAGCTTTGGGCTAATGGTAAGATGTTCGTACTGTATCCAAAACCACCAAGTTTAACATCGTTAATAGCTCACTACGAACCTGGGCCGGAGCGTCATGTTTGGATGCTATCCGCCGAACGCTGGAAATGTTGACCTTCAGGCGATTTACATGCCTCCGAAGACACAGTCGCGCGTTTGGTTTAACGTATGGGACTCGATACCGGAGATGGATATCAGATATCTAGCATTCGATGACTTCTCTCCTCCGGTTAAGCGGTCCTATCCAACTTCACTCGTGTCAGCTGCGCCATTCATTCGTAAGCGGACCAATAATTCCTGGATTTTCTCATTCTGCAACATGAGAGGTGTTACAGAGATCATTCTATGCCGGGATATAACCCTCGACCACAAACCAATTATAGGAATGATTCTCCGGTACGCCGATGGAAGTAGGGCCAGTGTAGGGCAGTTTCGTTTTGACTTGGCTCTTCAGACTATCCAAATCGAGGATAAGGTTGTGTCTATTGGTAGTCAATGGACGAAGCGAAATCTCTTGTATGTGGCTTCTGTCACGGTGGATCCTCCGTCCGACGAAGACGGCCTGTCATGGGTTGATAGTCGTCGTGGTAGCAAACTGGAATGGTGGTTCTCGAGTTGTCATTCCTTAGTTCGTTATTGTGGTATGCAAAACTAGAGTAAGGCGATTAGCGAGACGTCTAGAAATGCCACAAAGGGACCCATCCCATTGATGTTCAGGTGGCGTAATCATCTCCATCAAGGTAAAGAGGAGGTCTCTACGTTATGATGATCTCTGGATGCGCTGATTAAGTTAATACAAACCAGTGGTTGGCCGAGCAGGAGGCGATGGAGAGGTGGCATGCACAACGACCGCTGAGATAAGCAAGGGCTGGCTACTAAGGTCAGATGGTAATTAGCCCGACATAGAGATAATTTGATGGATATGATGGGCTGGGCATGGCATAGGAGCGAGCTCTCCCCCTCCGAGATTAGTAGCTAATTACCTTCAAGTATAGCAACAGAATTACTCGTGTAGCGAGGCAGGAAACATGATATCGCCAATTTTCGGATGTATTCCGACCCAAATTAAGCAGTATTTTAGGTCAGCTAGTTGTTAGAGATATGGAGCCCCCTCGCCAGCCATCCCCTCCATAGCCTGTTCTTCCACTGCTTCTGCATCTTCCAATACCTGGTCGCAATCCCGCGCCCAGTCTTCGGCACGAAAATGGTCCGGCCATCCATATTCATTGAGGAGTTTCTCTTTCATGATGAAATTGGCACTTCTATGGTGCTAATTGGCGATGTCAGTTCCCAGTCTTCGCAGTTGCCCATTTCGACGAGGTAACTAACCATTCGACCCCAGGCTAATTGCCAGCCTCCAGACCGGTAATTCGGGAACATTGTCAGAGTGCGAATGTCTTGAATGTACCGCCTTAATACCGAAGGGGCATGGAAAGCAGGACAGTTGCGGTAATAATAGTCGTCACCCGGCCGCTCGGGCACATATGATGGATATTGTTGCTGTGTCAACTCAATAGACGGTTCACCTCCATATAGGGTACGCAGGGTATCTGTTTGAAGTTCTTAGCTAGCTTCGGCGATACATTGTTAAGGTGACAACAAGTTTTATCCCCTTACTAGCTTCCGTATCCAAGATCCAGGTCCGACCATCCCGGCTAATCATCCTAGTAAGGGCAACATCTTGCGGTTGAAGGGTGTAGTCTTCGTCCCGTCCGGGGTATTCAGGATGCCCTGGTACTCCACCTGGATCGTGGCGCATGACCGTATACATATCGTGAGGGTCTCGGCACCGGCTCCTGTCCATTTCGTCTAGGTAATTAATAGCTCAGGAATCCTTGTAGAACTCAGCGGGCCCAGCTGGAAGATCCTTGAGAAATGGAAGACGTTCAAGAAGAGACACTACGCGCGGGTGTAGATTAAACCCCGCATACCGCGCAGCATCAAGCACATGGCGGCCGGTGTCGACGGGAGGAAACAGAACGTCGTCAGTCCTAATATAACACAAGGCGATCATTAGCGTATAGACCTGCGTGACGAGAGCAACGATTTCATCTTCACTATACACCAGGGGCGACCCTGGCGGCGGTGGGGAAAGTATCGGCTCCATTCAAAATGGTAGACGTTGCAAGTACTTGGAAGAATGGAGGAGGTCGTCAGTTGTTAATCCAACATATGTCGGTGGCTGATGCTACTTGAGGGTCCGTGCATTGTGTTGGACCGCCAGCGCAATCGACCCCTGAATAGCTCAACGGGAGGCATACCTAACACAGCTCATTAATTATACATCGGCTACGTGACGAAGATATAATAACATTGTCAGTGTCTCCAGATTAAGGTCACTCAAGAACGCTAATTTTACTCTCTGGGGGACCCAGCTCACTCTTCTTAACCCCACCCAGGTCGACAACAAGTTTGGTCAATACCATAGTTGGCTCCAACAACCACACCCGGAGTGTATGGTTCCCAGCCGACACAACCCCAAGATTCGAGTCAGTGACCCAAGCGTTCCTCGTCACCGCGTTATCCCAGCCCGGCGGCTCCTGCCCAGCATCAGCTGACACAGGCGTTGGCTGCACAGTGACTGGACTTTTGCCATCGATGGAGAATGCGAAGCGATTCGGCCGCTCCGAGTTGGAATTTTCTGAGCTTGACAGGTATACTGTCAGCTTGGAATTGGCGGCTTGTGACAGGGTATAAATATGATATTCGAGGAAAGGTCCCGCAGCCGTCGTCTGGCCGTCGACAGTCACGGGCCATAGCTTCACGCCGGCGAGCGTTCGCCCGTAGTCTGGGATTTGGACATAACTGGCTGTGTTATTGTTGTTCTGGATACTGAAATAGTGATTTGCTTCGATAGACACGACGCCCCTGGACTCGATGTGGCCCTCAAAGTCGGACGGCAGGGCATCGAGCTTATTCAATGGAACCACCACGGTGGTGCTGTCGGAGCCGGCCTGGACCGTGAGCTCGGCATATGAACTTCCCGCTGGTGCGGCGGCCCAGTCAACGCTAATAACAGACCTTAGCTGTGAGACACCCGAGCCCTTGGTCGTCGTAAGACTACCAGCCTGGTTTGACACGGTGACGTATTCGGCGCTAGAGTTGACGGTGTAGGAAGTTGTGCCCGTCCGTCGAAGAAACACATCTATGTACCTGTCCTCATTAGGCGGCATATATTGGTTCATAGGCTGGAGCGTAATCTTAGCAGCGTCCGTAGCGCCCGTGCTCGACCCCTGAATACCAATTCCAATTAACTTCCCACTTGCCGCTGCGGAGAGTGACGGCAAATTAGGGAGAGAATTCCGGGCTGGTTCTTGCCAGTTATTGTACCCGATGTGCGTCTGATCCATCATATGATTCCACTTGCCGCTCAAGATTGAGTGGTACTCTTTTGTTAAATCCCCATCGGCGGTGAAGGCGTCTCTTGCGTCCTGGGAGAGTTCATTTGCCCTCACTCGCTTCTCGGTAACGTACCGAGAAGCGAGAGTTGCCTTGCTGTAAATCTCAAAAACTTGCTTTCCTGCCTTGACCGGGTGCAGAATGAGCTCAAAAAAGGAGGTCTGAAGACCCGACGAAAGTTTGTCATGAGTGGCCTGGGTGAAATTGAGGAGGTTTTCCCATTGTTGGTAGTTCAGTTCGGCCTCGTCATACTCTACTGCGCTGAAAGCGAATGGCGTGATGCTTAGATCCTCGTACTTCCGGCGTGCTGTAAGAATGCCGTAGGTCGACATGATGTCTGCTACATCCTTTGCTACGTCTTCGTTAAACTGCCTTCCCGCCCAATCTGTGAGCCACTCCTTCGTTGCGTCGGGGGTAGAAAATTTTGACATATCGTAGCCCATGGCAAGGAAATGAGCTGTCGGTAGTTCCTATCTAGATGTCAATTGGGGCAGAGGTGAAAGGGAGTGTTCAATGTAGTGACTAACGAGTGCTTTAAGATCTCCAACATTGGCAATCCACATCATCTGGTTCCCCCTCTCATACACTAAGTGCATCTGTTCCCAAGTCTTCTGCAGCTGAATGGTGTTGATCCACTTGTAGTTCCTCGGAGACCCGACATAGTCGAAATGATAATACATGCCCGACCCGCCGCTTCGCTGCCTTTCTTTCGCCGTTGGTATCCGTCGGATATTGCCCCGGTTGTCGTCGGACCAAAGAAGTGTCACGTCGTCTGATACATCCATTCCCTTCTGCCAGTAACCTGGGACTTCTTTGTACATCACCCAAGCCTGCGGGATCTCAGATAGGGGTTTGCCGGTAGCTGAAGTTAAGGCAGATTGCTGGAATTTAATGACCTCCTCCAGGGACTTCGACGTCAACGTAGCGGATGCAGCATCGCCACTGCCCCGCATACCTAGGGTGAAGATAGTCGTCCAGTTCCTGGCACGGGTGGCGCCCTCAGTCATAAATTTCTTCACATTCGCCTGATTTCTCGACCAATCCCACGCCCCTGAACAAAATCTGCCCTGCTCCTTGTCCGCCCTTGCCATCGGTTCATGGTGGCTCGTTCCCATGAAAATTCCGTACTCAGTAGCCATTGGTCCATTCTTTTCATCGTCTATGTAGAACATGCCGTCCCACATCGCGGGCCAGATGTAGTTGCCTTTGAGTCTCAGCACAAGCTCAAATACCTTGGCGTAGAACTGAGAGGTAAAAGGATTGCCGTATTGGCTTTTTGGGAAATTGGCTTTTGCCCAGTTTGTCAAAGCAGGCGCCTCGTCGTTAAAGAAGATGCCACGAAACTTGACCGAGGGCGGCCCTTGGATCCTAGACGTCGAAGGTGCAAAAATATATTCTCGCTTCTTAGGAGCCACGTCTGCCCACCAGTACCAAGGCGAGACACCTATCTGCTCGGAGATATCATAGACCCCAAAAGTCGTTCCCCGTAGGTCACTCCCGACGATGGCGAGGGCGACGGGAGAGCCACTTTCGTCGTTAATCACTTGAGACACGTATGATTCCCATTTCCCCTCGATCTCTGTCACGTTAATCTGATTTGAAGTGACCAAGGCATCAACTAGGCCGGACGATCCGATAGTGCCTATGATAATCGCGGCACCTGACCCGCTCTCCGGCGCGATGTCAGAGTTAACAACAGTAGCGTTAGTCCCAAGGACCAGTCCAAAGTCACTAGCCAGGTCATTTGCTACACGTTGAACACCTGGCAGATCAGCCTTGGAGACCACAATCCGGGGTGGAGCTCCAGGACTGGCAAGCTTTAACCCGCTTTGTCCATTCTCGCTGGAGGAAAATGTGAAGCGTGATGTTTCAACTTCTTGGCCAAAAACGTGGAGGACGCCAAGGGTAAGAATAAAAAACGCGGATAAGAAAAGATTATCGTGCATCCTTTCGGTCGTGGAGAGTAGGCTCAAGTCTGGCACATTCCAGGCATTTGGGACTTCTAACAATAGCAGGGACTATTGTTATAATCCTCCAACAAGAGGTCTTTGCGGGTTTTATAGCTCCGTATTTTTATATTGGTGTTCCCACCGTTATTAAATCCAAGATGGTAGAATTTCAGTTGGTTTTAACCGTATGTTGAAGTGTCTTGGGGTCTTGGCACGATATCAAAACTGCCTCATCCAACTGGCGCGCTTCAAGTTCTCGGTCACCGGGAGGACTAAGTGAGCCCCGAGAAAGTCCCGAACACGAATGTCATGGTATCTGGTGTCGTGCAGTAGGCCGTGGTACTATCGGAAACAACCAGCAGATCCAAGCTAGCTGACGGAGTGTTCGAGGGACGATTTGCATCCAGAGAAACGTGTCCAACGGAGTTATATATAATCTTTGGCAGGTTTCTCGTAACTGATTCTCGGTCTCGTGTACATTGAAGGACCTTATCTACGCCACTGGGCAACCAACCTGGTGCATTTTCGTCAAAGTGTCATTCTATATGTTCATCCTCAATTCTGTGCCCAGAACTGAACTGACAGCATTTTCTAACCTAGACCGAAGAGCTTTAACGAAGTGATCAAGATGGAGAAACCCAGTAGGACGCTGTAACTGCCAACGTAAGAAGGAGCCAGACTCAGTGTAGGATCGGGATAGCTACAAACGCTCACAGACAGCGCCCCGAATCTCGGGCATAGGCCGCCCGGGTCGGCGCGACAAGAATACCGACGGACTAGAAGCCAGGGAAAGAATCCTAATAAGGTACCGCAGCAGTGTTGATGAGTTATGAGAGGAGGGCGCGCAAGATTTAGCCCTGCCCTGGTTCGATAACCAACCCGTGTCGCACTAACATGGGAATAGTTTCCTAACGTATACAATTAAGCAATACCGACAATGGTATATTTAGCAAAGCTGGAACTAAGAAGCAAATAATATTAACAGCTAGTTGTTGTATTTACGTCGATACTGTGCAACATCCCTCGTAACCTGGTTCAATTCTTTGTACACTATGTCATCTCTTACTGTCTCGTCCTTCATATCCGTGGCTAAAAATAGGAGCACTGTAGGCCACCGTCTCTTTTCAAAGACCCTGTAACCTTCATTGATCCGACATTCACGAAGGGGCCGTATATCGACTGGAGCGTTGGAAGCAAGTAAACTTTCCGACTCATGGATGGGGGTATAAGTCGTTGCATAAAAGGGGTTAAAGGGGAGTCATATGTGGGGCTTGCCTTTGAAACGACAAGGTTCTTCGCCATGCCGAAGCTGACGTTGTCAACCGCCGAAGCTCGGGGCAACATCCAAACGCAGAAACAAATTTGAGGTGTACGTACGCATTGAGATGAAGTTTAGGGAGACGCCTACTACTACTAGTAATGGCTCCGATGACATCGCATGAATCGTGGCCGGTGATAGAGCCCATGGTCTGGATGCCCTATAGAGGGCAGTGCCAAAACGACTCAGATGCGTCGTAAGTCTCTTCGTCATGGGCTTTGTTGTTTTGGTTTTATTGCCTAGATCGCAACTTCATGGGAAAATAGGTATGTAAATCTTGAGTACAAAAGGCGGCTGGTATCCTATGTTAAGCTTCTCTTCTTCTCAGTCAGCATCATCAGTTCTCTTTAGCCACTTTAGTTCTACTTCACTTCCAAGCCTCGGGTTCAATACCGTCCGCCTACACAATCTCTCCAAATATACACTTTTCGTTCAATCACCGAAATATTTACTATCCCTTATTCCTTTAAAGATGAAGACCTTCACCGCGACTACCATCGTTCTCACACTGGCCTCCGCAGTCTGCGCGAGCCCCGTCAATCTCATTGCCCGGGCCAATGTCTGCAACACCGCCCCTTCTGGCCCTTCCGGAGGCGCAAACCCTCGCTCTTCTCCCTCTGCGGCCACCGCCGACGCTTGCCAGCAGCGCTGTGTTGCCGACAGTGGGTGCCTGAGCTTCGTGTTTGGCATGCCAACAACGGGAACCACGCCCCTCTGCGAGATTTTTGGCGTTGCGGCTGCCCAGGTGCCCGTTCAGTCCAACGGCAACTTCATGGTCTTCGATAAGGCCTGCACTGGCGTCCCTACGGCCGCGCCGACTCAGACTGGCAACAACGGTCAGAACGGTGGCCAGGTCAACAATGGTCAGGCCAACGGTGGCCAGAGCAACGGCGGCCAGAACAGCGGTCAGAACAACAACGGCCAAGCCAATAATGGCCGGACTAATGGCGGCCAGGGGAATGGCCAGCCTAAGAAGCGCGCCAATGTCTGTGGCGCCTCTCCCTCCGGTCCGACAACCAACAACCCCACCCCATTACAGTCCCTCCAGAACATCGACAGCCAGGAGGCTTGCCTCGCACGTTGCCGACAGACCACTGGATGCAAGTCGTAAGTCACCTTCCCCCTGAGCCCGTACCTACCTACCTCTTCGCGAACGGCACTAACCAAAGTCATACAGCATCGAGTTTGGCAGGTTTTCCGCCAGCCAGGCTAATATCTGTCGCCTCTTCAACGCCGTTGCTGCAAACCTACCTGCTCCTAGCAATGGCCAGAGCTTTACGGCCTTTGACGTCGGCTGCTAGGTCACATGCAGTGTTGGTCAGCATGTTCTGGCCAAACATGTTACCGTCCTTGACTGGGCACTCTAGTATGCAAAAGGTGGTTGAGCCTCCCACTATCAAGTGCCTTGATTGTGTACTTGTCCGGCACAGATATAGGCGCCTGTCATCGATCCTTGCCCTCACTCGGGTTTCGCTATAGTTGCATATATATTTCCTTGGTACGAAGACTTTGACTTAGATTCTGACCCCAGGAAGGGCCTATGGAGAAGGGACAATTCTCAAACGACCTGTAGAACAGGGTACAATAGAAAATCGAAAAGTTGTTGTAGTATGTGTTGCGCGGCACAGGACTGATGATGGTTTACGTCGTGCCACTACTATATAAAAATGAGGCTCGACGGTTGACGGTTGGCGGTTGACCAACTTACAAGATAGATTGCTAACCTAGAAGAGATGGGCAAGTACAGCAGATATATATAGCACAATAGATGGATTTATAGCCATTTGTGCTCGCAGGAGGAAAAAAAAATGCATCTCGGCCCCTGGGCCTGTCGCAGTGGGGTGAGGGATTCTGATGCTCATAAGTGAGACCTACAGCTACCACGCTGCGTATCACAACTGTACACGATGAACCAAGCGTTTTACATGCCTGCGGTAAGCTAAATGTTGATGTTGGCAGAGGGGCTAGAGAACGTTGTCCAGAGCGTGGTAGGAGGGTATTGTTTAGTCATGTTCAAGAAACCAGACGCTATAGGTCTCTTGCGGTAGAGAGTATTCGCCGATCAGATAATGGTCTGATAATAGGATATTGGGAGTATGTCTATATTTCACAAGAGATTGGACGGAAATGGAACCAGAAGTACCAAGGACTGACCGGTTCTCCCTTATTTTTAGTCTCCTTGGATTAGGCTGCCATGATCTAGTCCACTATACCTCCAGTTTCCCAAGCAGCTACCGCGTGCTCCTATGGGGTGACTCTCGAACCCAGAGACCGTAACCGGTCCTCAACGGGCTCTTTATGTGTCTAACGTTGAGTTTTCCTTCGTATTATATGTTGAATGGGCACCCTGTAACACTGTCGCCTAAAGTCCCGTAGCGCCCTTGCTCCTCTCCTGCACGCAGAATTCACTCTGTACCCATGCTAAAAAGTCACATGTGTCCGATGCTCTCTAACCTGAGCCGCCCTGCTACGCGATAAGTGGTTTTCTGAACTATTCGCACCTTACTTAATGATAGTCCCTACGAGACTCAAAACAGGAATGCCCCAAAAAGCGACAAGGGGCAGCCATTCATCATTTCGCAGGCTTCTCCATCCCTCCACCACTCCACCAAGTATCATCGCCGCTAGCACGCCTTCTTCTTCTCTCCCACGGGGACCTTCGGTTCTTGCCCATTTAAGGTTAAGTAAGACTTCAAGGTGGCATTAGCCCTCCTCCTAGCTTTGTACAACAAACTGATCCGTCATGCTCGAAGGACATGTGTGTGAGATCAAGGGCAAGGATCGGGATGAAGACGTACTGGTGATGGCATAGGAGACATTCATGTAGTCCCAGCCCGTGCGCGCGGCACGTTGAGGTTTGCTTGACAGGGAGGATTTCCATGATGGATAGAGTTCTGCGACTCCGCGGTGGACATGATGCACGGCGCTAACGAATGCGATGGTGACGGCGGTCTTGAAGAGCGTGGGGGCGAAGTTAGTCGACTCAGCGGCCATCATCCTAGACTTGAGAGAAGAGTCGAAAGTCTACGACTCTGAACTTAGAAATATTGAAATTGGCCGGTTTGTTCTTTGCAAGATAAAGTTTGCCGCTTCTTGGCTCTTTTTCTCTCTACCTGGTCAGAATCGTCGCAGTTCCGTTATGCTTATCCGTCATGGGATGGGATGTAGATGCTATGGGGTGGACATGACTTTGAACATGATATACATATCTAATTACTTAACGG